>Ga0228703_1000011_pt1 | contig 326292 bp, 333 predicted proteins | sample McNCre217_Aug_MG_3_FD_178020 | JGI IMG/M metagenome (GOLD analysis project Ga0228703, IMG submission 178020) | Freshwater microbial communities from McNutts Creek, Athens, Georgia, United States - 29-17_Aug_MG | ecosystem: Environmental > Aquatic > Freshwater > Creek | place: USA: Georgia... | reverse complement strand
CCGCGCCTCGGTCGTGATCAGCAACCCCTCCTTGGCCCTGACCACCCCATGCCCATCGGTCCTGAGCTCAAACCCATCCCCACGCTTGTCCATGCGCCCGCGATGATCCGGGATGCGCACCACCTTGCCCAAATTGAGTTGGCTCAACTGGTGATCACTGCTGAGCTGCGCCTGCACCTCTCCCTGGGTGTCATCCAACACCAGATGGTTGTGCTGCCCGCCATACAGCTCCTTGCTGCGAATCCCCGACAAGCTCTGGTTCTCGGGCAAGCTCCAAGGGGGCAAGTGGGTGTTGTTGACCACGCGTCCTGTGATCAACGGCCGATCCGGATCCCCGTTCTCAAACCCCACCACCACCTCTTGGCCCACCCGCGGGATGTGCGTGGTGCCGTATTGGCTGCCCGCCCAGGGTGACACCACCCGCAACCAGCACGAAGAGGTGTGGTCTGCGCCGCCACCACCAGCGCCACCACCTGGGTCACCGCCATGACGGGGCGTGTCTCGCTCCCAAGGAAACACCACCTTGACCCGCCCGTAGGCATCCGTCCACATCTCCTGGTCTTGAGGCCCCGTCACCACCGCACGCTGCCAACCATGCACCAAGGGTTTGCGACGGGTGAGCGGGGGGCGATACGCCAAGGCTGTGGGCTGCACGGTGAAATCCACCGTACACCGCCATTGCTGCGCAGGCACGCTCACGCCCTGCAAGGAGGCTGAGCCTTGGCTCTCTTGGGCAATCTCTTCGATCTCGAGCTCGGTGCCCAAGATCAGCCACTCGATGTTGGCCGCCTCTTGGGGGTGCTTGAGTAGCTTGAAACTGCAGCCCGTGACCATGCCGCGCAAGTTCCCGTGCCCATGCGCGCGGTGGCTGGGTGCTTGCAAAGCTTGGAGACGCACACGGGCAAACAAGGCCCCTTCGTCCAAAGGCTCATTGCCCGCGCCAGACAAGCCCCCGGCCCCAGCCTTGGGCTGGGCGGAGTCGGCGGGGTACGCGAACACCTCGCCCATGCGCTGAGAGGCGACAGAAGAAGACGAGCCAGATGAGGATGAGCCAGAAGCCTCAGGCAAGACCCGATCACTGTGCGCGTGCACCTGCAGGTCAGCGCGTTCGCGGGTGTAGTCGGTATCGGTGCTGGCCCAGGCGGTGGGGGTGAGCGAGTCTGCGACGCGCAAAGCGCTGACGTATTCCTCATCGGTCTTGTGGCCCGGCGGGTAAAAACTCACCGAGGCATAAGCGGCGCTGGGGTTGGCCGTAAAAGCACCCATGCCATCGGCAAGGACCAGGCGATGCGCTCCGTTGCTGTGCTCAAACCACCAAGCAATGCCCCATTGCTCGCACAGGCGGGCGATGAAGTCGTAGTCGGACTCGTTGTACTGGACTTGGTAGTCGCGGCTGGGGTAGTCGGTCTTGGAGAGGCGTTTGTCGACGGGGAAGGGGTAAAAGCCTAAGACAGCGTCGAGGATTTGGACGACGGATTGGTCTTGGAAGACGCGGCAGGTTTGGTTGAGGGTGGCGAGCCAGAGCCAGGGGCGCAGGGTGAGGCTGTAGACGTGATGGCGGCCCTCGGGGCGCAGGTAGCGAGCTTGGGTGATGAGGGCGTTGAGTTGGCGAGAGCCGGCACCCACAGAGGCGGGGCCTTTGCCGTCGAGTTGGATGGAGACAGAGATCTCGCGGCCGTTCATGTCTTGGAGGGGGAAGTTACTGGCCATGGAGGGCGAGTAGAGGAGGTCTTCGGGGGATTTGAGGGTGAGGGTGTAGTCAAAGAGGGAGCAGAGGTGCTCGCTGCCGCAGAGGTGGGTGGGTGCGAGGACGGGTTGGCCCATGAAGTGGGGCAGCGCAGCAGAGCTGGCCGTCAGCGTGGCGCTGCGGCCGGGGAAGAGCTTGTTCGCAGCATCTTGCACATAGAGCGACACATCAGACAAAGACATAACGGACTTCCTTTGATCACGCGGTAGCCGACATACGCCCACGCATCTGTGAATTTTTGAATTAATAAATATACATAAATAAACATTTAATAATTCTTAGATTTCACAAAAAGAAGTTACCCACAGAAAACAAACGCGCCCCATTTCGAGTGCGCAAAAAAAAACGCCCGCATCAGCGGGCGTTCGAACTTGGAGGTTCTTGAAATCAGTTCGCGTTGATCTTGCGACCGTTGGCGGGCTGCACAGGGCGTGCATTGCGCTTGAACGGGAAGTCCACCACTTGCTTCTTGGCAATGTCGACGGTGGTCTTCAAGATGTAGAAGTTCACACCTTCGGTACAAGGCGGCGTGGTCAACGAGCCTTCGTAGCTGTAGTGGGTCATGGCCGCAGGCACCAAGCTGTTGGGGTTGAACTTGACCTTCTCCACCACAACCTCAGGACCTTCGGACTTGGGGGCGTTGCTCCACAGGGTGTTGATGTCGGCGTTGTCTTTGCCTTCGTTCAACAACACACCCAACACAGCCAGCTTGCCTTCGGCATTTTTGTGCACGAAGTGAATCACCATGGCCATGGGCTTGCCGTCAATTTGCTCTTCGCTGGGGCGGTGGAAGTGGAATTGCAACAGGTTGTAGACCTCTTTGTTGATCTTCAAGGTGCTGCCAGGTTCCACGTTCACTTGGATGGTGTGGCCGTTGTTGACGATCTTCAGTGGGCCTTCTTTGTAGTTGACCACCAAGGTGTCTTTGGATTTCTCGAAAGGACCGGTGATGTTCAAGGGCGATTGCTTCATGCCTTTGCCGCAAGTGGGGAATTCATCGCCCCAGTTTTCTGGGCCCATCTCACCGGCGTAGTCCCAATGCACGGCGTGGCCGCCCTTTTTGCCGTGGCCTTTTTCTTCTTTCTCAGCTGCGCAATCGGCCAAGATTTTGACTTTTTGACCCGCAGCGGCCAAGGCGTTTTGTGCCGCACAGATGGACTTCAGGCGTGAAGACCACTCTGCCATCTCCAACGCTTTTTGGAAGGCGCTGACGGTTTCGGCATCTTCTGGGCCTTTGGTCAACAAGCGCAACGCGCCCAAGCCCAACTGACGTTCGCTGGTGACAGGACCTTTTTGAGCCTTGATGAAGGCTTCATAGTCTTGCAACACCACGCCATTGCTGAACGAGTCTTTGACCGCAGCCAATTGCTTGGCGGCTGGCTCCAACTCTTCCGCCTTTTCTTTGGCTTCTTCGAGTTCTTTGGTGAGTTTTTCCAACTCTTCTTTGGCTTCGTCGATGCCTTCGCTGGCATCGGTCAGCTCGTGCATGACGTGGGTTTTACCGGTGTAACTCCAGTAACCGAACGCCAATGCGCCTGCTAGCAGCAAGCCCATGACGATTTCAACAATGAGACGTAGATATTTTTTCATGGCCATTCACTTCTGTGGGTCATCGGATGAACAAACCCAAGGAGTGAACACACACAGTGCACATCCACCAAGGGCAGGTGCACCTGTATCGGCACGATGAAGGGGAAGCTTTAATCCCTTCTCAAAGCGGCAAGTTCTTGCCGTTGGCGCTCAAGAACGCGTCAAGCGCCCAACACGGCGCGGCTGGCCGCCAGGGCTTGGCCCGACCACGCCAAATCGCCCACAGGACGTGCGCGCAGGTGGTTGGGGACTTCCACACTGACGGGCAAATCGGCGGGCAAGCTGGCGAACAACCCGCGCAAATCGATGACGCCCTCACCCGGCAACAACCGTTCACAACGCGCGGTGTGAATCATGTCGTCCACGCTGAGCTGGGTGCTGCCTTGGGCATTGGTGGCGGGCGCATCGCAGATTTGTGCGTAGTGCAACAAGGCGTGCGGCAAAGCGGCGATGTCGTCCAGCGTGGTGTCTGAGCGCCCAAAATGCAGCGCATCGACCAAGATGCCGGCATTGCGCGGACGGCCTGCGGCATCGACCACACGCAGTGCATCGCGCGCGTTCTTCACGGCTGTCCACGGCATGAACTCCAAGTCGGCGGTCATGCCGTAAGGCTGCATGGCCTCGCAGAGCTTGGCGTAGTGCTCGACCAAACGGGGTTCGTGGGTGTCGTCCGCGGCCACCAACACGGCGCGGGCTTGCAGCGCGGCACCGGCTTCGAACAAAGGCGCATAGGCCGAAACATCAAAGCCTTCGGCAATGCGGATGATTTCCAAATCAAACACGCCAACGCCGGTGTCGGCCATGCGCGACAAGGTTTCGCGCATCAAGGCCTTGTCACCCAACAGGCGTTGATGTGGCGCGCCTGGGGCATTGGGCATCAAGCGCAAGCCCACGTAGCGATAGCCCAATTGCCCTGCAAGGGCGATGGACTCGGGCACGGTGGAAGCGTCGGCCGTGAGGTAGGCCTGCGAATAAATGCGTGGGCTCGACATGGCGTGGGCCTTACTTCAAAGGCGACACCGCGGTGGGCATGGCGATGGTGGACACCATGTTCGTGGTCAAGTGCGCAGGCCCGCCTTTGGGTGGCCAAATGCCTTGGGCCACCGAGTCGGCGCGTGCTTTGGAACGGGCGTCGAGCGAGGGGTAGGCCCAAATATTGGTGAAGCGCAACGGCCCGTCCAAGGCCACCATGGCGACGACGCAAGGCGACAACTTTTCGCGTGCGGGCACGGCTTGTTCCCACAAATCGATGGTGGGTTGCACGCCACCGGGTTTGATGCCGTAGGTGCGAATTTCATACACGGGGCCGTTGATGCCGCTCTCGGCGCTGGGGCGCACGGGCTTCATCCAAGGAAAACCTTGGTAGCTGTGCTGCTCCAAGCTTTGAAAAATATCACCGCAGCCAAAGGGGCTGGCGTTTTGCTGCGTGCGTTGGCGCTCGGCTTGCAAGGTGGCCAAGTCGTCAAAGCCGCGCAACACGATCATTTGGTTCAACACACCAATGTCGGTGAACCAGCAGCCCAGCAATTCGCCTTGGCCCTGAGCCGCAAAAGTTTGCACATGGGCAGCGGCTTGGGCCGCGGTGCCAAAGGGCAACGTCATGGTGGCGAGTTCGTAATACATGGGAGAAGTCCTTTTGAAAAATGGGGGGTCGAATGAGGAATGGTCGAGCGACATGCGCGCCGCATGGTGGGCCGCGATGTAACCAAAGGTCATCGCCGGTCCGAGGGTGATGCCGCCGCTGGGGTAGTTGCCGCCCATCACGCTGGAGAGGTCGTTGCCACCGGCATACAAACCGTCCATCGCCTGGCCTTGTGCGTTGAGCACTTGGGCGTGTTCGTTGCAACGCAAGCCTGCGAACGTGCCCAAGCTGCCAGCCACCACACGCACGGCATAGAACGGTCCGTCTTGCAACGGCGCCATGCAGGGGTTGCGGCCGGTGTGGCTGGCGTCGCCTTGCATGCGGTTGTACGGGGTTTGGCCTTTGGCGAATTCGCCGTCGTAGCCAATGTCGGCCATCGTGTTGTAACGCGCGACGGTGTGTTCCAAGGCCACCGCATCGATGCCACATGCGTGAGCCAATTCAGCCAAGGTGTGGCCGCGTTGCAAGTAGCCATTGGCCAACATGCGGCGCATGGGCACAGGCGCGGGCTTGACCGCCCCCAAACCCCAGCGACGGATGAAGCGGTGGTCCACCACCAACCAGGCTTGCACAGGCTCGGTGTGGTCGCCGTCGGTGTGCAGTGCGCGCAGCAGTCCTTGCATGAAGTCGTGGTACGAGTCGGCCTCGTTCACAAAGCGTTTGCCAAAGCGTGTGACCGCGATCAAGCCGGGCTTGCCACGTTCAATCAAATGGGGGAAATGGGTGACCGTGCCGTCGGCTCTGGGCACCAAAGAAACAGGCGCCATGGCGGCGGCATGCTTCAAATCGGTGGCCACCACCGCGCCCACCGATTCGCCCAAGCGCAACCCATCGCCGGTGTTGCCCCGCGAGGCTGCCGAGAAATGTTCAAGCCCAGTGGGATCGTGGGGCAGCAGTTCGCGTTTGCGTTGCGGGTCGTGCGGAAAACCGCCCGTGGCCAGCATCACACCGCGCTTGGCGTGGATGCGGTGTTCCACGCCATCGCGCATCACCACCGCACCTCGCACGCTCAGCCCGCCCTGGAGCGTGGGCTCGGTGATCAAACGCACAGCGGGCGTGTTGACGCGCAGGTCCACCCCCGCATCCAAAGCCGACTTGGCCAAGCCCGCCACCAAGGCGTTGCCATTGACCAAGTGCATGCCTCGGCCATGCCAGGCCACCTCCAGCAGGTGACGCACCACGCGCTTGACCACGTACCCGAACGAGCTCCACGCACGCAGGGCGTTGAAGAAATGACGAATGTCCGCCCCTGCCGCGATGCCCATGCCCAAGAAGGTGGTTTCGTGCAAAGGCGTTTTGAGCTGTTGGATGCGGGGGCCCAGCAAGCGCCCATCGAAGGGCGCAGCACACACCGAGCGACCACCCAGGGCGGCGTCTTCGGTGCGGCCATGAAAGTCGGGAATCCCATTGCCGTCGATGAACTGCAAGGCGGTGTGCGCTTCAAAGAAACGCACCATGCGCGGGCCATGGGTCAAAAAGGCGCGGGCACGCGCTTCGTCAAACTGTTCACCCAACTCGTGGCGCAAATAAGAGAGTGGTTTTTCGATCGGTTCCGCCACACCGCCTCGCAGTGCCAAGGGGTTGCGTGGAATCCACATCCAGCCGCCCGACCAAGCGGTGGTGCCGCCGTAGTGCGGGTCTTTCTCGACCACGATGACCTTGAGCCCCAAATGCGCAGCCGTCACCGCTGTCGACAAGGCGCCAGCGCCAGAGCCGACGACCAGCAAATCACAGGTGTCGGTGTCGTGTGGGGTGTGGGCTGTCATGGGGTGGTCTGCTTCCAACATCCCGCTTTAAGCGGCGTAAATCGGCTGGCGATCTTGGGGCTGTGCACGTTGGCTGAAAAACGGCGAGGCACCGCTGGCCGCCGCCAACTGCGCCGCGAATGACACCAACTCGGGGCCCAAGGCCAACATGCGCTCTTCGGTGAAACGCACCGTGGGTCCCGCAATGCTGATGATGCCAAGAGGCGGTTGCCCGGCCAAACGCACCGGAGCAGCCATGGCATTGAGGCCTGCGGTGTAGGTTTCTTGGGTCAGCGAGTAACCCCGTGCACGCGCATCGTGGACCATGTGCAACACGGCCTGCATGGACGCGGGCGCGTTGGGGCCGTACTCTGCGGGCGAGCCCAAACCTTGTTTGGCCACCAGACCCAAGGCTTCGTCGTCACTCAAGGCCATCATCCATGCCAGACCAGAGGCCGAGCAACTCAAGCGGGCATCGCTGCCCATGTCGGGGTCGTAGCGCAGGCCTTGGCGTGCGCCTTGGGCGCGGGCCACCCAGGTCAGACGTTCGCCATCCACCACCGACAAACGCACCAACTCGCCCGAGGCCTGTGCCAAGCGGTCGAGCAAGGGCTGGGCAATGTCGACGATGCCGGTGTTGCTTAAAAAGCTCAGCCCCATGGACACCAGTTTGGTAGTGAGCACGTAGTCGCCGTGGTCGCGGGTTTGGCGCACATAGCCACAGCGCACCAAGTCGGCCAGCAGGCGGTGCACGGCACTGCGCGGGATGTTGAGTTGATCGGCAATGGCCGCCAGCTCTAAACCGTCGCCGTGGGCAGACAGCAGTTCAAGAATGCCGAGGGTTCGCTCAAGGACACCGTTCATGGAGGGGCTTTGGTTGGGGCTGAAAAAGTAAATTCGGAAGGAGTTTATCGAAAATCAGAAACAAATTCAATAGTTGAACACCATTCCATTTTTCGATAAGATCTTGTCATTCTTTTCACCCAGACCTTCTGACCATGCTCGACAACTACAGCGGTGCCACGCGCGTGCACTTCATCGTGGGCGACCCGATTGCCCAAGTTAAATCCCCGTTTGGCGTCACGCAAGCGTTCGAGCAAGCGGGCCGCGACGCGATCTGCGTGCCTGCGCATGTGCGCACAGCCGAGCTGCGTCAATGGCTCGATGGGGTGTCCAAATCCCACAACGTGGACGGCATCATCGTCACCGTGCCGCACAAGTTTGATTGCTACGCCCTGTGCGCCAGCGCCTCGCCACGCGCAGAGTTTTTGAAAACCGTCAACACCATGCGCCGCAATGCCGATGGCAGCTGGTACGGCGACATGTTTGATGGCTTGGGCTACGTCGAAGCCATGCGTGCCAAAGGCTGCCAACCCGAAGGCAAAAAAGCCTTGCTGGTGGGCGCAGGTGGTGCAGGCTCGGCCATCGCGCATGCCTTGGTGATGGCAGGTGTGAGCGAACTGGCGATTCACGACCCCGACCTCACACGCCGCGACACCTTGATCCAACGCTTGGCCAGTTTGAACCAAGCCCACGTGCGCGCCGGCAGCGCCGACCCCACCGGCATGGACATCGCATTGAACGCCACCCCCATTGGCATGAAGGCCAGCGACCCCACACCCATCGACCTCAACGGCATCCACGCCGGCATGTTTGTAGGCTGCGTGATCACTGCCCCCGCCGTGCCCCCGCTGATCGAAGCCGCACGCGCCAAAGGCTGCGCCACCATGACAGGTGCCGACATGTTTGCGCGGGTGCGTGATTTGATGGTGAACTTTTTGATCGGGAACTGATCGCATGAACAGCAAAACTTTTGCCAAAGACCACACGCCCAACACGGCGCTCTCGCAGGTGGGCAATGACGACACTTTTGACGTGGTCGTCATCGGTGCAGGCGGCGCGGGCATGTCATCGGCCTTGTTTGCCACGCTCAAAGGCGCACGCGTGTTGCTGGTGGAAAGCACCGAGTACCTGGGCGGCACCACCGCCCTGTCGGCGGGCACCAGCTGGGTGCCGGGCACCGACAAAGGCTTGAAGGTCGAGCCACGCGACACCTTGGAGCGCGCCAAAACCTTCTTGAACAACGCCGTGGGCGACCGCGCTGAACAGTCTTTGCGCGATGCCTTTGTCGACAACGGCGCCAAAGCCGTCGCCTTGCTCGAAGCGCAAACCGATGTGCACTACCAAGTGCGTGCGCTGCACCCCGACTATTTGTCAGAGCTCGAAGGCTCGGTGCTGCGTGGCCGTGCGATTGAACCCATTCCGTTTGACGGCCGCAAGCTCGGCGGCGCCTTGAAGCTGATTCGCCCGCCCATCCCTGAATTCACCGTGCTCGGCGGCATGATGGTGGACCGTGATGACATCGCCCATTTGCTCAAGCTCACCCAATCGTGGCGTGCGTTCACTTATTCGGCACGCATCATCTTGCGTCATGGCATGGACAAACTGCTGTGGGGCCGCGGCACACGGCTGGTGATGGGCAATGCGCTTATCGCGCGTTTGTTGTATTCGCTGATGCAACGCCAGGTGACCATCCTCACGCAAACACGTGTGGAAAGTCTGGTGAAAAAAGGCGACGCGGTGCACAGCGTGGTGCTGAGCCAAGGCGATGTGAAGCGCACAGTGCGTGTCAAAGGGGGCGTGGTGATGGCTAGCGGGGGCTTCAACCGCCACCCCACCCTGCGCGCCGAAATGCTGCCAGGGGCGGACATCGACTGGTGCCCCGGCGCACCCGGCCACACCGGAGCCGCACAAGACTTGGCCTTGGCCGCAGGCGCTCGCTTTGGCGACAAGGGCATGAGCCACGCGTTTTGGGCGCCCGTCTCGAAACGCCAACGTGCCGATGGCAGCACGGCCGTGTTTCCCCACTTTGTGATGGACCGCGGCAAGCCCGGCATGATCACCGTCAACCAGAGCGGTCATCGCTTCTTGAACGAATCCACCTCGTACCACTTGTTTGGCATCGCCATGCAAGAAGCCCATGCGGCAACACCCAGCGTGCCCTCGTGGTTGATTGCCGATGCTGCCGCGCTCAAGCGCTATGGCATGGGCATGGTGCGCCCTGGTGGCAAAGGCCTCGCGCCTTTCTTGGCCGATGGCTATTTGACCCAAGCCAACAGCTTGGGCGAACTGGCGCAAAAACTCGGCATGCGTGCCGACGTGCTGCAAGCCACGGTCGCGGCCTTCAACGAAAGCGCGATCAAAGGCGACGACCGCGCTTTCCAACGCGGCACCACCGATTACCAACGTGCCAATGGCGACCCGCTGTGGGACGGCCCCAACCCTTGTTTGGGGGCCCTCACCCAAGGGCCGTTCTATGCGGTGCGTTTGTACCCAGGCGACATTGGTGCGGCCACCGGCTTGTTGACCGATGCCCATGCACGCGCGATCGATGGCTACGGACACATCATTGCGGGCTTGTACGCCTGCGGCAACGACATGCACTCCATCATGGGCGGCACCTACCCGGGACCCGGCATCACGATTGGCCCAGGCTTGACCTTTGGCTACTTGGCGGCAGAGCATGCCGTGGAGCGCGCACGCCAGAGTTGATCCGCGCCAAGAAGCGGCTCACTACAATAGCCGCTTCTTCAACAGCCTCTGGATCAACACCATGAACCGCTGCACTTTGCCCAACGGGCGGGCTCTGTCATGAGCCGCAAAGTCTTCATCAAAACCTTCGGTTGCCAAATGAACGAGTACGACTCGGACAAGATGGCTGACGTCTTGGGCGAGGCCCAAGGTTACGAAAAAACCGACGACGTCGAACTCGCTGACCTCATCGTTTTCAACACCTGCTCGGTGCGCGAAAAAGCCCAAGAAAAGGTGTTCTCCGACCTCGGTCGCATCCAACACTTGAAAGCCAAGGGCGTCAAGATTGCCGTGGGCGGCTGCGTGGCCAGCCAAGAAGGCGACACCATCATTGCCCGCGCCCCTTATGTGGACGTGGTGTTTGGCCCGCAAACCTTGCACCGTTTGCCCGACTTGCTCAACCAACGCGAAGCGCTGGCCAAGCCGCAAGTCGACATCAGCTTTCCTGAAATCGAAAAGTTCGACCACCTGCCCCCCGCGCGCGTGGAAGGCGGCAGCGCCTTTGTGAGCATCATGGAAGGTTGCAGCAAATATTGCAGCTACTGCGTGGTGCCCTACACCCGTGGCGAAGAGGTGAGCCGTCCGTTTGACGACGTGTTGGTCGAAGTCGCAGGCTTGGCCGCACAGGGCGTGAAAGAAGTCACGCTCTTGGGCCAAAACGTCAACGCCTACCGTGGCGTGATGGGTGGCACAGCCGAGATTGCCGACTTTGCATTGCTCATCGAGTACGTGGCCGAGATCCCCGGCATCGAACGCATCCGCTACACCACCAGCCACCCCAACGAATTCACACAACGTTTGATTGATGTGTACGCCAAGGTGCCGCAATTGGTGAGCCACCTGCACTTGCCCGTGCAGCACGGCAGCGACCGCATTTTGATGGCCATGAAACGCGGCTACACCGCCATGGAATACAAGAGCACGGTGCGTAAACTGCGCGCCATTCGCCCTGACATGGCCATGAGCTCGGACTTCATCGTGGGCTTTCCCGGCGAGACCGAAGAAGACCACCAAAAGCTCATCAAGCTCATGCACGATGTGTACTTTGACAACTCGTTCAGCTTCATCTTCAGCCCACGCCCCGGCACACCCGCGGCCAACCTGCACGACGACACACCGCACGCAGTGAAGCTGCGCCGCTTGCAAGAAGTGCAAAAGATCATTGACGACAACATGCGCGACATCAACGTGCAACGCGTGGGCACCGTGCAACGTGTGCTGGTCGATGGCTTCTCCAAAAAAGACGCCACCGAACTGCGCGCACGCACCGAGTGCAACCGCATCGTCAACTTCAAAGGCGGGCCCAACCCCGAACGTTTGATGAACCAGTTGATCGATGTGAAGATCACCGAAGCCAACCCCCACTCGCTGCGGGGTGAGGTGGTGGTTCAGTAAATCAAACATTAAAAAACCCTACAGCGTTGCCGCTGTAGGGTTTTTTTGACTAAGTTATTTCGTCTTTACGCCTGCGTACCAACCATCGTAATATGTTCCAGTTGGCGCTTTAGCCATTACTAATCCCCAACTATTCGTCGCCATTGCAATTTCTTTGGTACCGTTCGTCAAAGAGTACTCAAACCCTGCTGCTGGTGTATTCATGTAGCTTGTGGTTGTCAATGTCGACCCTGTATACGACGACACAATGGAATTATTTGTTGTGTTTACAGACTCGACCTTTGCCGCCAAATTACTTGATGTAACCAACGCGTTAGATCCAGGTGCAACACCAGCAATCCAAACTTGATTCGCTGGTGCGGTTTTACCAACAGCTGGAAGTTTTTGATCAACCCCTTTGGTCATCGCAATCAATCCACCATAAGACGAAGAGCCAATCGGCATATTTGTTACAGCCATGAACAAGCTGGCTTGGCTACCGTTCACATACAAAACGGCTGTCACAGCTAGTCCTCCGAGTGAGGTACAGGAGAGTGTTCCGTTTGAAACAGCTGTACAAGTCAAAGGATCTTTGTTGTCGCTTGATGCTGTGGTTGCGCAATCAGGCAATGCCTTTGTTAAATCGCATGTATAACCATCCATAGAGCCGTCGGCTTTAATTTCAAATCTGAATGGCAAGCCCAAACGAAGTGAATTTGTGCGACCTTTGACGAAAGCCATTGCGGGATAAGTACCTGCAAATGAGGGGTTAATTAATGCAGCTGATTTCTGTGCGGGCACTGTGATTCCAAAATCACTCGAATTGATCCATACACCAACGCCACCAGTCGAAACTCGGTACTCAACAGTTTGACCACCAACGCTGGCAGTGAAAGCACAAGGAATTAATCCATTATTTGAATCACGCTTCAAACTGATCGCATAGGTAGTGTTGCTTGCTAGATTTTTCAAACGCATGTTATTGAAATCAAGATTCCAACCCGCTGGTGCAGTACCAATCAAGTCGAGCACCCAGATGTCACCGCTTCTGGCGTAAGGACAGTTCGATAAAGAGTATTGAGAACTTCCAACGACTGACGTAAGGGCCGAGGCTGCATTGGTCGTGCTCGTTAATGTTTTAACTTGCGCGGTTAAGTCAGTGATTTTTTTATCGGCGGCAGCTAATGCCGCCATCAATGCATCAATCTTTTTATCGGTTGCATCGCCAGTTGTATCCGCTGTTGCGGCTTGCATCGACCCCTTCATAAAGTCGATACCGGTCATGTCGGCATCACCACCCCCCATTGCAGCAGTCAAGGCTTGCACGCGCGTCACGGCTGTATTGATGTTTGCGCTGGTCACCTTGGCTTGCGCTGCTGCATTGAAATTTGTGAACGCTGTTGCTGGCTCATCACCTAATGCGTTTGACACCACCAAGTTAGTCACAGGTGTGATGTTTGCCGTTGTAGCACCCGCCTCAACAATGGAGTGAAGTTCCGTCTTTGTCACAGGATCCGTCGCCCTCAAAATACATGGCTGAGCACCGCTAGATACATTGACCGTGTAAGTCCCATCTGCATTTGTTGTCGCAGTTCCCGTGCCTGTTGCGCATTTGGCTTCGACGGCTCCTAGAGAAATAGCAGCACCCGTAGCCGCTACACCTGAAATAGAAAGCGTACTCGGCGATGAACCACCACCACCGCCTCCTCCGCATCCACTGAGCAATAGGGCTCCGAAAAACAGAGCTCCCAACACGTTCTTATTCATAGAAATCTCCTTAGACAGTCATCACTTTGCAAATAGTCCAGCATACTCTTATTAATACTATCACTATTTTGTAGACTATATTCCGTGGACTGTAAATCTCGGGAAAAGGATGCTCAATGAGTGCCAAATACTCCTTCAGATATTGCCGAGAAGATCGCTTTAGTCGTAAAAACCAGGCGAAAGTTTCTTGGTCTATCTCAGGAAGAACTAGCGCATAGTGCAAATATCGATCGCACTTATGCGAGCCAAATCGAACGGGCTATTGCAAACCCGTCACTCAGCGTTTTATGCAGTCTTGCATCTGTGCTGGAACTCACACTCTCGCAGCTGATAGGCGAAGCTGCTATCGAACAGCACAAGTAACCCCCACTCGCTACAGGGTGAGGTGGTGGTTCAGTAAATCAGGCGGCGACCAAGCGGATACCTGGCATCCACTGCTCGGTATCTGCGCGGCGCTCTAAGGCCAGGCGCATGTTCATTTGCGCAACTTCGGTGTGTTCCACCGCCAAGTTTTGCGCCCGGCTGGATTCGCCTTTTTTCAGAGCGTCCAGCAGCATGTGATGTTGGCGGTGTGCGTACAGCATCCAATCGCGGTCCAAGCTCACGCGGCCTTGCATGGGCAACATGGCTGACGCTTGTGCAAAAGGCAGTTTGTCGTTCATCGCCATGGCGCGCTGCAAGGCGCGGTTGCCACTGGCGTCCAAGATGAGTTGGTGGAACCGGTCGTTCATCTGGGCGTAGGCGGCATAACTTTCAAACGTCAACGGGTTGTCGCTGAGCAAGCGGTCTCCCGCATCCAAACACGATTGCAATTCGTTGTGCAGCTGACGGGATACACCGTGTTCAGCCACCAGCCGCGCGGCCATGCCTTCTAAGTGACCACGCACGGCAATCGCGTCCACCACTTCTTGTGGGGTGAACTGGCGCACCAAGTACTTGCCGGTCTCGCTGGCTTCAATCAAGCCTTCTTGCTCCAAGGTGACCAAGGCACTGCGCACAGGGGTGCGCGAGGCCTTGAGGCGTTCTGCCAAGGGTTGCTCCGACAGGCGCTGGCCCGGCTCGAAGGTGCCGCGCAAGATCAAATCGCGCAGCTGCATCAACACGGTCTCTTGAAGGTTCATGGCTAAATTGTATACGTATTGATATTTTTGGGATACCATTTCTGAAAACGTGACTTCACCCTTTGCGAGAAAGCGTCTTATGAAAGCCGAACTGAACGAGCGCATCACGCGCATTGGCCCCAACACCCCCTGCGGCAACTTGATGCGCCACTACTGGCAACCCGTGGCGTTGGTGGATGAGTTCAACCCCGCGCTGGACCCTCGCATGGGTGTGCGCCCCGTCAAGGCCGTGCGCGTGCTGGGACAAGATTTGGTGCTGTTCAAAAACGCACAGGGCGAATTTGGTCTGCTGGACCGCGACTGCCCGCACCGCGGAGCCGACTTGGCATTTGGTCGCAACGAGGGCGACGGTTTGCGTTGCCCCTTCCACGGCTGGAAATTTGATGTCACAGGACAATGCCTAGAAACCCCCGCCGAGCCCACCGGCAGCAAGCTGTGCCAGCACGTGAAGCAACGCCACTACCCGCTGGTCGAGCGCAGCGGCATTTTGTTTGGCTGGTTTGGGCCCGAAGACAGCACACCACCGCCCTTCCCCGCGCTGGATTGCTTCACCGCGCCCAACACCCACACCTTCGCGTTCAAGGGGCAGTGGCAATGCAACTGGCTGCAAGCGTTTGAGGTGGGCGTGGACCCGGCCCACGCGTCGTTCTTGCACCGCTTCTTTTTTGACGAGTCGCTGGACGACACCTACGGCAAGCAATTCCGCGGCGCCAGCGCGGGGGACATCAACGGCGAACGTTGGCCCATGACCAAGGTGATGCGCGAGTTTGACCAACCCCAGATCAGCGTGGACGCGATGCCCTTTGGCATGCGCCTGACCGCGCTGCGCCCCATGAACGACGCGCTCACCCATGTGCGGGTGACGAACGCGATCTTTCCGCACACCTTTGTGATTCCGCTCTCCGAGACCATGACCATCACCCAAATGCATGTGCCCGTGGACGACACACACACCTACTGGTATTCGGTGTTCACCAGCTTTGCAGGACCGGTCGACAAAGAGGCCATGCGCAACCAGCGCCTCAACGCGATTGACTTGCCCGACTACATCCCCAAATCTGGCAAACACAACCACTGGGGCTTCAACGCCGAAGAGCAAAACACGCGCACTTACCTGGGCATGGGCGAAGACGACATCAATGTGCACGACCAATGGGCTTGCGAGAGCATGGGGCCCATCCAAGACCGCACACGCGAGCATTTGGGCACCAGCGACAAAGCCATCATGGCCAACCGTCGTAATTTGCTGCAAGCGATTGACGACGTCGAAGCCGGCAAGCTGCCGCTGGGCTTGGCCCAGCCCGAAGTGGCGGCACAACGCATGGGCCCCGACACGGTGGACGGCATTGCCCCTGAACAAGATTGGCAAGCCTGGTGGCGCCACGCCGTGGATGCCAAACGTCAAGGCGCGCCTTGGAACGCTGCCTTGCCCGAAGGTCAATCGTGAGCAGCGTCAGCCACGACGCGATGCAGCGCACCGCCCGCTTGATTGAAAGCAGCGGCCTAGAGCTGGTGCGTTTCGCTTGGTGCGACACACACGGCATGTTGCGCGGCAAAACGCTCACCGCCACGGCTGCCATCAAGGCCTTGCGCAGCGGCGTGGGCATGGTGAGCACCTTGATGCTCAAAGACACCTCGGACCGCACCGCGTTCAAAGTGTTTGAAGCGGGCATTGCCGATGAGCTGCCCGGCTTTGAGTTCGCCAGCAATTTGTTGTTGATGCCGATTGCCGACAGCTTCAAGGTGCTGCCTTGGGCCGATCAAACAGGTTGGGTGCAATGCCAGCCGGTGTTTCAAAACGGCACGCCGGTGCCGTTTGACACACGCCGCCAGCTGCAACAGGCTTTGGCGTCATTGGCCGAACGCGGCTGGGGCATGGTGTGTGGTTTGGAGGTGGAGTTTCACATCTACCGCCTCAAAGACCGCACGCACGGCATGGACCTCGCCCCCCACACCGCCGCTTGGCCTGGCCCAGCACCCGAGGTGAGTTTGATTCACCCAGGCTACAACTTGCTGTCCGAACATTTGTTTGACATGAGCGAAGAGCCGCTGCGCATCGTGCAACACACCGCACAAGCCTTGGGCCTGCCGCTGTTGTCGCTCGAAATTGAACTTGGCCCCAGCCAAGTGGAGGCCGTGTTCGAGGCCACCGACGCACTCACAGCCGCTGACAACATGGTGTTGTTCCGCAGCGCCGTGAAGCAAGCCTTGCGACGTGCGGGTTATCACGCCACGTTCATGTGCCGCCCACCGTTTGAACAGATCATGTCCAGCGGTTGGCATTTGCACCAGTCCTTGGTCGATTTGAAAACCGGACGCAACCTGTTCATGCGCGACGCGGCCGCCCCTCAGACCGATGCCAACGATGCACGCCACACGCTGTCGGACATGGGTGCGCAGTATTTGGCGGGCTTACTCACCCACGCACAAGGCATGACGGTGATGTGCACCCCCACCGCGAATGGCTTTGGTCGATTCAGGCCGAACGCGTTGGCACCGCAATCGATTCTGTGGGGACGCGACAACCGCGGCGCCATGTTGCGCGTAATCGGCCAAGCCGGTGACGCCGCCACGCGGATTGAAAACCGCTTGGGCGAACCAGCCGCCAACCCCTATCTGTACATGGCGTCGCAAATTCATGCCGGTTTGGCGGGTGTGCACGCAGGCCTGACAGCACCTTTGGCCACCGACTCGCCTTATGCCGATGTGGCCGGTCGCGCGGAGGCCACACGCATTCCCAACACCTTGGACCAAGCACTGATCGCGCTGCAACAAGACACGGCGATGTGCGAAGGTTTTGGCGAAACATTTGTGCGCTACTACCAGCGCATCAAAGCAGCCGAACAGCAACGCTTTGACGCCGCCGAGGACAAACTCGAGTTTCAGCGGCGAGAATATTTCAACCGCATTTGAGATACCCCACCTTCACACGAGACACCCATGATCGACATCGTTGTATTTGAAAACGCCCAAGACACCCAAGGCACCACCATCACGGCCAAAGCCGGACAAAGCTTGATGAAGGCCGCCGTGGCGGGCAACATTGACGGCGTGGCAGCGGACTGCGGTGGCACGCTCACCTGCGCGACCTGCCATGTGATGGTGCGTGAACCTTGGTTGAGCCAATTGCCCGCCATGAGCGATGACGAAGACGGCATGCTCGACTTTGCGGCTTGCGCCCGTCAGGCCAACAGCCGTTTGTCATGCCAAATCGTGTTGACGGATGCCATGCACGGCATGCAGATCGATTTACCTGCCAGCCAGTATTGAAGACGCGTCACACGGCTAAAGACGCCGCACAAGGCGCAGCCGTGTGTGCCGGGTTAACGCATGCCGGGGAAGCCGCCACCGCCCATGCCTGACATGCCCTTCATGCCACCGAGCTTTTTCATCATCTTCATCAAGCCGCCGCCGCGCATCTTCTTCATCATGTCTTGCATTTGCTCAAACTCTTTGAGCAAACGGTTGACGTCTTGCACTTGAACACCTGCGCCCGCAGCAATGCGGCGCTTGCGCGTGGCTTTGATGAGATCCGGCTTGCGACGCTCAAGCTCGGTCATGCTGTGGATGATGCCTTGCTTGCGACCAATGTCTTTTTCGGCTTTGGTCAAATCGACTTCGCTGGCTTTGGCCGCCATTTGGGTGGGCAATTTGTCCATCAAATTCGACAAGCCTCCCATGGAGCGCATCTGTTGAATTTGGGACAAGAAGTCATTGAGGTCAAAGTTGTCGCCACGTTTGACTTTGTCGGCCAGCTTCTGTGCGGCTGCCATGTCCACGCCCGCTGTGACTTGCTCCACCAACGCCACGATGTCGCCCATGCCCAACACACGACCGGCGTGACGGTTGGCGTCGAACAGTTCCAAGCCATCGAGCTTTTCGCTGGTACCGGCAAACTTGATCGGCGCACCGGTGATTTGACGCACGGACAGCGCCGCACCGCCACGTGAATCGCCATCGAGCTTGGTGAGCACGATGCCCGTCAGCGGCAAGGCGTCGCTGAACGCCCGCGCGGTGTTGATCGCGTCTTGACCTTGCATGGCGTCGACCACAAACAAGGTTTCGACCGGGTTCAACACGCTGTGCAGGGTTTTGATTTCGCGCATCAGCGCTTCGTCAATGGCCAAACGACCTGCCGTGTCGACCAGCAGCACATCAAAGTAGTGCTTGCGTGCGTAATCCAACGCAGCGCGCGCGATGTCTTCGGGCTTTTGATCGGGCGAGCTGGGGAACCATTCGGCCCCGGCTTGTGCCGTGACGGTTTTGAGCTGCTCAATCGCCGCGGGGCGGTACACGTCACCCGAGACCGTCAACACTTTCTTTTTGCGTTGGTTGATGAGCCAACGCGCCAGCTTGGCGGTGGTGGTGGTTTTACCGGCGCCTTGCAGACCGGCCATCAAAATCACCGCAGGGGGTTGGGCCGCGAGGTTCAAGTCGCTCACGCCTTCGCCCATGGTGGCGGCCAGCTCTTGGTTGACGATGGCCACCAAGGCTTGCCCTGGCTGCAAAGAGCCAATCACTTCTTGGCCCAGCGCTTTGTCTTTCACGCGTGCGATGAAGTCGCGCACCACAGGCAAAGCCACATCGGCCTCGAGCAGGGCCATGCGCACCTCACGCAACATGTCGGCCACGTTGCTTTCGGTGATGCGGGCCTGTCCGCTGATGTGTTTGACGAGGCGCGAGAGTTTGTCGGTGAGGGCTGAGGCCATATAAACCCCTTTGAAGGGTTGGTTTTCCGTGTGTAGCGAAACGCTAAACTGTTGCCATGATTTTAGCCAGCGACTCATCCTCCGCCCTGTGGCTTGGCCTGCCAACCGCCTGCGCTTACGCGCTGACGGCTTTGATTGGGCCGCGTTTGGCTTTGCACCAAGGGCATCGCCTGCTGTGGGTGCCTTGGACTTTGCACGGTTTGGGACTGATCGTGGCGATGTTGGGTCCGCAAGAAGGCGGTGCGCATTTTGGTTTTGCCCCCGCACTGTCGGTCACGGCCTGGCTGATGCTCACGTTTTATGTGTTGGAACAACATTGGTTCCCTCAGCTGCGCACGCGCTGGACACTGGCCATCTTGGGAGCGGCCGTGGTGTTGCTCGCCGCGGCGTTTCCAGGTGCGCCGCTGCACATTGCAGCCTCGCCGTGGTTGCCTCTGCATTGGGCCTTGGGCATTGCGTCTTATGGCTTGTTCGCCGCAGCCGTGGTGCATGCGTGGATGATGACGCGGGCCGAGAAGAACATGCGTCAAGCCACCGACTCGCCCGTGGGTTTGCCTTTGCTCACGCTGGAGCGTTTGACGTTTCGGTTTGTGAGTGCGGGCTTTGTGTTGCTGACCGCCACCTTGGCCGCGGGCTGGTTGTTTGGTGACAGCTTGTATGGCGCTCAAGCCGCCTGGCGTTGGGACCATAAAACCGTGTTCTCTGTGCTGTCGTGGGTCACGTTTGCCATCTTGCTGATTGGACGCAGCCGTTTTGGCTGGCGCGGTCGCAAGGCGGTGCGTGTGCTCTACATCGGAACGGGCCTCTTGTTGTTGGGCTATGTGGGCTCACGTTTTGTGCTTGAAGTGGTGCTGGGACGCGCGGTATGAAATATTTGCTGCTGCTGTTGATCGCCATGGCGGGCATTTGGTGGATCCGCCAACAACGCCGCCCCCATCGCCCCACGTCTGAAAAATCAAGCGGGCCGCAAACCATGGTGGCCTGCACAGAGTGCGGCGTGCATGTGCCGCAAGCCGACTTGGTGCAAGGGCAACAAGGCGTGTATTGCAGCGAGGCGCATCGCCAGCGCCACGAAGGCTGACCGTGCGCCACACCTCGCCGCTGTGGCGCGATGGTTGGTACGAGTTGGCGCGTCACACCCCCTCACCCAACTTTGGACCGCGCCCTGAAGGCGCCCACATTGATTTGGTGGTGATTCACTCGATCAGCTTGCCCCCTGGTGTGTACGGTGGACCTGAGGTGCAAGCACTGTTCACCAACACGCTGGATTGGGATGCCCATCCCTACTTTGAACAGATTCGCGGCATGGAAGTGTCCTCACACTTTTTCATCCGACGCGATGGCGCTTTGATTCAGTTTGTGAGCTGCGACGATCGCGCGTGGCACGCCGGACGTTCGCACTACCGCGGGCGTGACAACTGCAACGATGACTCCATCGGCATTGAACTCGAAGGCTTAGAAGGTTTGCACTTCGAAGCTGCGCAGTACAAGACCTTGACCGCCTTGTGCCAAGCGATTGCATCGCACTATCCGTTGGCACACATCGCAGGCCATGAACATGTCGCACCTGGACGCAAACAAGACCCCGGTGCAGGGTTTGATTGGGCTGTTTTGCAACAAGGTTTAACCTTTCCTATTACGTGCTTTCCCGCAAATATTTTTCTTTCTTCGAACGATAAAAAAAATTCTTAAACGCGCTTCGCGTGCACTGAGTTTGTGCAGTCCGAACAAGGCCTACCGATTGATGCGGACTGGCACGGCAAACACTTCGCAAAACCGCTTGAAATCGACATTTCAAACACGCAACCGCGCCAACATTAGCTTGTTCATGGGTGTCGGAAAATCTTCGCCCGCAGGATGACATTCCTCAGTGCCGCAATTTTGTGCATGCGCACGCCAAACACTACCCCTAGTGTCTTGATGACACCTCAGACACCAGATATAGTGTGTCCCGTTGGCGCCGTCACCTTGAAGGCAAGCGCGCCACGACGGTCTTTCAGAGCTCCGAACCTACGGCGATAGACCCACACCGAATACATGAAAAACGAAGGAAGAAGACACCATGCAAATTGCTGAACACGCAGCCCATACCGCCAGCACAAGCGCCATGCCTGTTGCACAAGATCGCGCCGCATCCGAAAGCCACAGCACACTCATGCACTACCAAATCATTCGCCGCAACGGCGCAGTGGTGCCGTTCGAGCCGGCCAAGATTGCCGTGGCGATGATGAAAGCGTTTTTGGCTGTGCACGGCACGCAAGGTGCGGCCTCGGCCAGCGTGCGCGAAATGGTCGAAGCGTTGACACAAGGCGTCGTGCGCGCCTTGATGCGCTCACGCCCAGGTGGCGGTACCTTCCACATTGAAGACGTGCAAGACCAAGTCGAACTCGGCTTGATGCGCGGCGGCCACCACGAAATCGCACGTGCTTACGTGCTGTACCGCGAGCGTCGCAACCAAGAGCGCGCGCACATCAAAGAAGAACAAACACCGGCAGCGCCTACCTTGCACGTGATCGACAACGGTCAACGCGTCGCTTTGGATGTGAAGCATTTGCAGCGCCTCATCAATGACGCCTGTGCAGGCCTGGGCGCGGATGTGAAACCCGATCCCATCTTGGCTGAAACCATGCGCAACCTGTACGACGGTGTGCCCATGGACGAGGTGTACAAGGCCGCCATCTTGGCGACCCGTACCCTGATTGAAAAAGACCCCGACTACACCTACGCCACCGCACGTTTGCTGATGCACACCATCGTCAAAGAAGTGCTGGGCCAAGAAGTGCTGCACGCTGACATGGGTCAGCACTATGCCGAGTACTTCCCTCAGTTCATCAAAAAGGGCGTGGAAAACGACTTGCTCGACGACAAGATGTTGCAGTTCGACCTGCCACGCTTGGGCGCCGCGCTCAAGGCCGATCGCGATTTGAGCTTTGACTACCTGGGTCTGCAAACGCTGTATGACCGCTACTTTTTGCACGTGCGCAAGACCCGCATCGAATTGCCACAAGCGTTCTTCATGCGCGTGGCCATGGGCTTGTCGCTGAATGAAATCGACCGTGAAGCCCGTGCGATTGAGTTCTACGAAGTGCTGTCGTCGTTCGACTTCATGTCGAGCACGCCCACCCTGTTCAACAGCGGCACGTTGCGCTCACAGCTCTCCAGCTGCTACTTGTCCACCGTGCCTGACCACTTGGACGGCATCTACGAGTTGATCAAAGAAAACGCTTTGCTGTCTAAATTTGCAGGCGGCTTGGGCAACGACTGGACACGCGTGCGCGCTTTGGGCAGCCACATCAAGGGCACCAACGGCGAATCACAAGGCGTGGTGCCGTTCCTGAAAGTCGTCAACGACACGGCTGTCGCAGTGAACCAAGGCGGCAAGCGCAAGGGCGCGGTGTGTACCTACCTCGAAACCTGGCACTTGGACATCGAAGAATTCCTCGAGCTGCGCAAGAACACCGGTGACGACCGCCGTCGCACCCACGACATGAACACCGCCAACTGGATTCCCGACTTGTTCATGCGTCGCGTGATGGAAAAAGGCGAGTGGACCTTGTTCTCCCCTTCTGACGTGCCTGATTTGCACGACTTGTTTGGCGCTGACTTCGAAAAAGCCTATGTGGCCTACGAAGCCAAAGCCAAGCGCGGCGAAATCAAGCCCTGCAAGACCGTGCAAGCGACTGACATGTGGCGCAAGATGCTGACCATGCTGTTTGAAACAGGCCACCCATGGATCACCTTCAAAGACCCATGCAACGTGCGTTCACCCCAACAACACGTGGGCGTGGTGCACTCGTCCAACCTGTGCACCGAGATCACGCTCAACACCAGCGACACCGAAACTGCGGTGTGTAACTTGGGCTCCGTTAACTTGTCACAGCACTTGAAAGACGGCCCCAACGGCAAAGAACTCGACCACGACAAGCTCAAGCGCACCATCAAAGTGGCCATGCGCATGCTCGACAACGTGATCGACATCAACTACTACGCCGTCAAGAAGGCGCGTGATTCCAACCTGCGTCACCGTCCTGTGGGCATGGGCATCATGGCCTTCCAAGACAGCTTGTACGAAATGCGCGTGCCTTACGCTTCGCAAGAAGCGGTGGAATTCGCAGACCGTTCGATGGAAGCCGTTTGCTACTACGCCTACTGGGCATCGTCTGAATTGGCCAAAGAGCGCGGTCAATACGCCAGCTACAAAGGTTCGTTGTGGGACAAAGGCATCTTGCCCATCGACTCACTTGACATGTTGGCCGAGGCACGCGGTGGCTATTTGGAAGTCGACCGCAGCAAGACCTTGGATTGGGACGCGCTGCGCGCCAAGATCGCCCAAGACGGCATGCGCAACTCCAACTGTGTGGCGATTGCGCCCACGGCCACCATCTCCAACATCATTGGTGTGGACGCATCGATCGAGCCTTGCTTTGGCAACTTGTCCGTCAAGTCCAACTTGTCCGGCGAATTCACCGTCATCAACAGCTACTTGGTGCGCGACTTGAAACGCCTGGGCTTGTGGGACGACGTGATGGTCATGGACTTGAAGCACTTCGACGGCTCACTGCGCCCCATCGATCGCGTGCCACAAGAAGTCAAAGCCTTGTACGCCACCGCGTTTGAAGTGGAACCCACTTGGTTGGTGGAAGCTGCATCACGTCGCCAGAAATGGATTGACCAAGCACAGTCACTCAACATCTACATGGCCGGCGCTTCGGGCAAGAAACTGGACGAGACCTACAAGCTCGCTTGGTTGCGTGGCTTGAAGACGACCTACTACCTCCGCACTTCCAGTGCGCAGCAAGTTGAGAAATCAACAGTGCAAGCAGGCTCACACAACGCGGTGTCTTCGGGCCCTGCAGCAGGTGGCATGAGTGCACTCGAAGCAGCAGCCGCTGCAGCGCAAGCGCAGATGAATGCGATTCCTGCCACCGACATCAAGTTCTGCGGCGTGGACGATCCCACCTGCGAATCGTGTCAGTAATTTGCAATTGCACAACAAAAACTAGCAACGAAGTGAATGAACGCTTTGCGTTTGTCTTCGTTGCATTCATAATTCGCATATTGGAAAATTATTTATGTTGACCTGGGACGAAGAAGTCAAGCCCTCATCGCCATCACCTCTTGCAAGCGGCATCTCCAGCCGCTCGATGGAACTCCCACCTCTTTCAGCAACACCTGCCTCGCAGCCTGTTGCGGCTACGCGCACTTTGAATGACGGTGCAACAGCACCTGTCTCCACACCTTCGATTGCAGCAGCGAGCAGCACACGTCGTGTGACAGCGGCTGACAAGCGCATCATCAATGGCCAAACCGACGTCAACCAGTTGGTGCCGTTCAAATACAAATGGGCTTGGGAGAAATACCTCGCTACTTGCGCCAACCACTGGATGCCGCAAGAAGTGAACATGACGCGTGACATCGCGTTGTGGAAAGACCCCAACGGTTTGACCGATGACGAGCGTCGCTTGATCATGCGCAACCTGGGTTTCTTTGTGACAGCCGATTCATTGGCTGCCAACAACATCGTGTTGGGCACCTACCGCCACATCACGGCACCTGAGTGCCGCCAGTTCTTGCTGCGCCAAGCGTTTGAAGAAGCGATTCACACACACGCCTACCAATACATCGTCGAGTCTTTGGGCTTGGACGAAGGCGAGATCTTCAACGCGTACCACGAAGTCAAATCCATCCGCGACAAAGACGAGTTCCTGATCCCGTTCATCGACGCGATCATGGACCCCAACTTCCACACAGGCACACCTCAGACCGATCAAACACTCTTGAAGTCATTGATCGTGTTCGCTTGCTTGATGGAAGGTTTGTTCTTCTACGTGGGCTTCACGCAAATTCTGGCCTTGGGTCGCCAAAACAAGATGACAGGCGCTGCTGAGCAGTACCAATACATCTTGCGCGACGAGTCCATGCACTGCAACTTTGGCATCGACTTGATCAACCAGATCAAACTCGAGAACCCACACCTGTGGACAGCCGAGTTCAAAGCCGAAATCAACGCCTTGTTCATGCAAGCTGTCGAACTCGAATACCGTTATGCCGAAGACACCATGCCACGTGGCGTGTTGGGCTTGAATGCTTCGATGTTCAAAGGTTATTTGCGCTACATCGCCAACCGTCGCGCGACGCAAATTGGTCTGGAAGCGCTGTTCCCCAACGAGGAAAATCCTTTCCCTTGGATGAGCGAAATGATTGACCTGAAAAAAGAACGCAACTTCTTCGAAACCCGTGTGATCGAGTACCAATCGGGTGGTGCTCTGTCTTGGGATTGAGTTCAGTTTAAAAATACATGTCACCCAATTTGTCCTTCACCCCACAAAACGCCCAATCTCGAGGCGTGGTGATGGACTTACCGTGTTCATGGGGTTGGACCCGGGTCCAGCGCCATGAATCGCTTTGCACGCAAACAATAGGTGCGAAGTGTTTTTCACCCAATGATCTAAATTCGATCTAGGAGAACAGAAATGGCAACTGCAAAAAAATCGGCCGCTAAAAAGGCCCCTGCAAAGAAAGCTGTCGCGGCCAAAAAGCCAGCAGCTAAGAAAGTCGCGGCTAAAAAGCCAGCAGCTAAAAAAGTAGCGGCTAAGAAGCCTGCTGCTAAAAAAGTTGCTGCTAAGAAGCCAGCCGCTAAAAAAGTAGCCGCTAAGAAGCCAGCTGTTAAAAAAGCTGCTGCTAAAAAGCCAGCCGCTAAGAAAGTAGCAGCTAAGAAGCCAGCCGTTAAAAAAGCTGCTGCTAAAAAGCCTGCTGCCAAGAAAGCTGCTGCTAAAAAAGTAGCCAAGAAAACAGCTGCTAAAAAGCCTGCTGCCAAAAAACCAGCTGCTAAAAAAGCCGCTAAAAAGCCTGCTGCGAAGAAAGCTGCGAAAGCACCCGCTGCCCACGCACAGACCACTTTGAGCCCACAAGCTGCATGGCCGTTTCCAACGGCTAGCAAGCCCTGATCGTCAGATCAGTAGCTCATTGCTCAAGCCCGAAGCCGCAAGGCCTCGGGCTTTTTGTTTAAGCACTCACACATGGCCTTACCCGACGTTTCTTATCTGCGGCTCGAAAAGACGGGCGCGGTGATGGTGGACATCCACGTGATCCCCAATGCGGCATTCACCAAAGCCGACGGCGAGCACGACGGCGCGTTGCGTGTGCGTTTGCACGCGCCCCCCGTCGATGGCAAGGCCAACCTGGCTCTCATGGCATGGCTGGCAGAAACCTTAGGACTTGCCAAGCGCGATGTGACATTGGTACGGGGCCAAACCTCCAAACGAAAACAGCTGCGGGTGAGCGCAGCTGCTTGTGTCAAAGCCCAATGGCAGGCCTTGGCCAGTTAAGGCGCGGGCAGCGCCTTTATTTTTCGGTGAACCCTTCGCCTTTTCAAGCAGTCACCAAACCATCCACGCTGTAGTTTTGTGGGCCACGTTGCGCAATTTTGAGGGCGCCCACTTTGTTGCCCAAGGCTGCGCATTGCGCAAGGGACCAGCCTTTTTCCAAACCGAACAAGAGCGCACCGCGCCAAGCATCGCCACAGCCAGTGGGATCGACCACGGCCGCCGCTTTGACGGGCGGAACCAAGGTCTTCTCACCATCCACCCAGACTTCACAACCATGGGCGCCCAAGGTCACGACCAGGCCTTGCACGCGACGTGAAATGTCGGCATGGCTCAGGCCCGTGCGCTCGCTGAGCATCTTGCCTTCGTAATCGTTCACGGTGACCCATGTGGATTGCTCGATGAAATGCGCCAACTCGGCACCGTCAAACATGGGCAAGCCTTGGCCTGGATCGAACACAAAAGGAATGCCTGCGGCATTGAACTGCTCAGCATGCTGCAACATGGCGTCGCGGCCATCAGGCGAGATGATGCCAAGCTTGATGTCATCGCGTTGTTCAATGCGCGTGATGTGCGCTTGCATCATGGCACCAGGATGGAAAGCAGTGATTTGGTTGTTGTCACGATCGGTCATGATCATGGCCTGGGCGGTGTAGGTATCGCTCACTTGGCGTACAAACTCGGTCGAAATACCCAGGGTGTTCAAGCGCTGCAAGTAATCTGCGCCATCGGTGCCCAACGTCGCCATGGGCAAGGGCGTGCCACCCAATGCTTTCAAGCTGTAGGCGATGTTGCCTGCGCAACCGCCAAAGTCACGACGCAAAGCGGGCACCAAGAATGACACGTTCAAGATGTGCAATTGGTCGGGCAAGATTTGCTCGGCAAAGCGGCCTTCAAAGGACATGATGGAGTCGAACGCGAGCGAGCCGCAAATCAGCGAGGCCATAAAAATACTTTCTGAATCAGGGGTAAAAAATAAAGGCGCGAAAACCTGCCACGCGCTCAGCGGTGGCTTCATCAAGGTCAAAGTTCAAAGTGGCGCGTACATCACGCAAGGCTGGAATGTGATCACGCACGGCCAATTCTTGGATCGTGAAAACGCGGCGCACCACCACTTGATCTTGTAAATCGGTCAAGTTCAGCTCCAGCGCGGGTGTAGCCACCGGATGGTGCTGGGTGTTTTTAAAGCGGAGTTGAAGAATGAAACCGCCTTCTGGGTTTTCATTGAAACTGCTGCTGTCAATGAGCACTGCATCGGGCTCACGGGGCCAGCTGACATCGCACCCCAAAGGTGCGCACAGCGCCTCCATGACGGGGCGCAGCGAAGGCTCCTCAGCGGCTAACCAATGGCGTTGCCAGATCAACCACTGCCACATCAGCACCAAAGCGAGCAAGACACTGAGCGCGCCCCATGCCACATGGAAGGTTTTAGATGCAGGGATTGCGCCAGCCACTGGCTCGGCTTGTGGCGCCGACGCGGCAGAAGTCGCCGATACCGCTTCAGCACCGGAAGGGGCTGGCACGTCAAACACAGGTTCGATCTGCTCGGGCTCAGCGCCCGGTGAGAAGTGCAGATGCGCCTCAAACACGGTATTGCAACGACCACAGCGCACCCACCCATTGGCCAACTTGAGTTGATCGGGCGTCACCTTGAAGGCGGTGGCGCAGTCGGGGCAATGGGTGATGTGCATCAGCAGTTGGCCGTCATCAAAATCCAACCATCCTCACTGTCGCTGACTTGCAGCGTGCAATAAGGCGCGTAGGCGTCTTGCAATTCTTGTGCTTGACGCTCCAAGATACCGGCCAAGACCAAATGACCACCAGCGGCCACATGACTGCGCAGCAATGGAGCGAGCACCTTCAAGGGCGTGGCCAAAATGTTGGCGAGCACTGTTTGGTAATGCCCCGTGGCCTTGTCGGGCAAGCCTGCGTTCAAGCGCACATTGTTCGCGTCGGCATTGAGCACCGTGGCCGTGACTGCCGCGTCGTCAATGTCAACCGCATCAATATTGCTAGCGCCATGCAAAGCCGCACCAATGGCCAAAATGCCAGAGCCGCAACCGTAGTCGAGCACACGTTGGTTGGCCACATCGTGCGTGGCAATCCAGCGCAAACACATGCGTGTGGTGGGGTGCGTGCCGGTGCCAAACGCCAAACCGGGGTCTAAGCGAATCACTTTTTTAGCTTGCGCGGGTGGCTCATGCCACGTGGGAACAATCCAAAACTCTGGCGTGATTTCCACAGGCGCGAATTGCGACTGCGTCAAACGCACCCAATCTTGGTCCGCCACAGGCTGAATGCCCAACACTTGGCTGTCGGCAAAGAAATCTTGCAGGGCCAACAAGCGGGATGCGTCTTTGGCCGTAGCCTCTTGGGCAAACAAAGCCACGATGCGTGAACGCTTCCAGCCTTCTTTGGGAGGCGGCATACCAGGCTCACCAAACAAGGCTTGCTCGGCATCGGTTTGGGCATCCGCGTCTTCGACGGACACGCTCAAAGCGTCGAGCGCATCCAGCGCCTCGCAGACAGCTTCCACGCTGTCTTCGGGGCACATGAGTCGCAGCTCAAACATCAGCGCTTGTGAGCAGCGAGCCACTCTTCCAAGTAGTGAATGTTGGTGCCACCGGCCATGAACTTGGCGTCCACCATCAACTCGCGATGCAGCGGGATGTTGGTGTTGATGCCTTCCACCAGCGTCTCAGCCAAGGCTGTGCGCATGCGTGCCAACGCTTCGTCACGGGTGTCACCGTGCACGATGATCTTGCCGATCATCGAGTCGTAGTTGGGCGGCACGTAGTAGTTGGTGTAGATGTGGGAATCCACGCGCACACCAGGACCGCCGGGGGCGTGCCACATGGTGATGCGACCCGGCGAGGGGATGAACTTGAACGGATCTTCCGCGTTGATACGGCACTCGATGGAGTGCCCGCGCACTTCGATGTCGCGCTGCGCGAAAGGCAACTTCAAACCAGCGGCCACCATGATTTGTGTCTTCACGATGTCCACGCCCGTGATGTATTCGGTCACTGGGTGTTCCACCTGCACGCGGGTGTTCATTTCAATGAAATAGAACTCGCCGTTTTCGTACAAGAACTCAAACGTGCCCGCACCGCGGTAGTTGATTTTTTTACAAGCCGCTGCGCAACGCTCGCCGATCTTCTCGATCAGCTTGCGTGGGATGCCAGGCGCCGGCGCTTCTTCGATCACTTTTTGGTGACGACGCTGCATCGAGCAATCGCGCTCCCCCAAGTACACCGCGTTCTTGTGCTTGTCAGCCAAGATTTGGATTTCGATGTGACGTGGGTTTTGGAGGTATTTCTCCATGTACACCGCGGGGTTGCCAAAGGCTGTGCCGGCTTCGGCTTTGGTCATCGCCACGGCGTTGATCAAGGCCGCTTCGGTGTGCACCACGCGCATGCCGCGACCACCACCACCGCCAGCGGCTTTGATGATGACGGGATAACCCACGCTCTTGGCAATGCGCTTGATTTGGACAGGATCGTCTGGCAGCTCGCCTTCAGAGCCTGGCACGCAAGGCACACCCGCTTTGATCATGGCTTGCTTGGCCGACACCTTGTCGCCCATGATGCGGATGGACTCGGCGGTAGGACCGATGAACTGGAAGCCGCTCTTTTCGACACGCTCCGCAAAGTCTGCGTTTTCGCTCAAGAAACCATAGCCAGGGTGAATGGCTTCGGAGTCCGTCACTTCAGCAGCCGCAATGATGGCGGGCATGTTGAGGTAGCTCAGGGGCGAAGCCGCTGGGCCAATGCACACGGCTTCGTCAGCCAGCTTGACGTACTTGGCATCGCGGTCGGCTTCGGAATACACCATCACCGCTTTGACACCGAGCTCGCGGCATGCGCGTTGAATGCGCAAGGCGATTTCGCCACGGTTGGCGATCAGGATTTTTTTAAACATGGGAAGCCCGCCCCTTATTCGATGACGAACAGGGGTGCGCCGTATTCCACGGCCTGGCCGTTTTCAGCCAAGATTTGCGTGAGCGTGCCGGACTTGTCTGCCTCGATCTCGTTCAAGATCTTCATGGCTTCGATGATGCAGATGGTGTCGCCTTCTTTGACCTGTTGGCCAATTTCCGCGAATGCCTTGGCACCGGGGCTGGACGAACGGTAAAACGTGCCGACCATGGGCGACTTGACTTGGTGACCGGCAGGTGCAGCTTCAACCACGGGAGCAGCCGCTGGTGCTGCAGCAGCAACAGGGGCGGCCGCCACAGGTGCGGGCGCAGGTGCCACCATTTGGGTTGTGTACGCCACAGGAGCTGGACCACTCTTGACGATACGGACCTTGCCTTCAGCCTCGGTGATTTCGAGTTCAGACACATTGGAGTCGGAGACCAGGTCGATCAACGTCTTGAGTTTTCTCAAATCCATAACTACACCTTATTTGTTGTGAAAGACCCTCGAATTTACACCAAAACACAATCCAAACACCACCCCAGGGCTTTGTAAAACTACTTAAATTCGCAATAACGACAGGAATTGATGAAAACGACTCGTCTGAAAGCGACTCACCGACGCCATCAGAGGAAATTTGGAGACTGGTTTTATTTAAGAAATCCAGCTTCTGATGTCATCTTCTGATAATTTCCCAAGTTTTCTCGCCTTCAAGCCACCTTGTGCATCGAACACCACGGTAAAAGGTAAACCACCTTGATCATTGCCCAGTTGCTTGCCCAACTCTGTGCCATTCAAGCCCGCTTGCCCCACGGCATAAGTGACCGGATGTTGACTGAGAAACTGGCGCACGCGGCTGGGTTGATCAATCGCCAGCCCCACAACTTGCCAGCCGTTGACAGAATTTTGCTGGTAGAAAGCATCCAATAAAGGCATTTCCTCGACACATGGCGGACACCATGTCGCCCAAAAATTGATGACCAAAGGCTTGCCTTGGAAAGCTTTCAATTGCATCACCGTGCCATCGGGCTTGTCAAACTCGGAGGCCCACAACGCCTCCACGGCCTCAAGAGACAGGGCTGTCAGGGCATGGCGCTGCAAGGCCACGCCAACACCCGCCAAACCTGCGGCAACCGCCACACCTGCGACCATCACCTCACGGCGAGACATACGAAACGTCATTCAACTTCCTTCATCAAGCGTTTTACCGCCGTTAAATCACCGCGCTGGGTACGACCTTGTGCATCCGGTTTCAATGCGCCACGCAAGTCATCCAGGTCATAAATCATCAGATGCACCAAGACCCGTTGCGTCAAACCAGGACAGGTGCACAACAAACTCAAGGCATCGACAGCCTCGCCATGAAAGCCCTGAACCGTGCTGACCTCGTAGCGAACTTGGTGGTCAATCAATCGAATTTCGGCTGATTTGGGGTCATCACAAAACAACTGCACATAGACATCAGACAAGGCCGTGGCCGTTCCGCGCCAAACCGCGCCCCCCAGATGCGGACGAAACTCCGCCAAACGCTCCATCCACACCACGGCCAATTCCCGCAAGGCCTGCAGTTCGCGGGGCTGGGTGTCGGCACAGAAAATCTCCAAGTACTCACGCACCGCATCTTCCACCGCATCGTTGTTGGGCAATTGTGCGCGGGCATTCAAGCCCAGTTGCTTGACTGCCCGCCGCTTCGCAGGACCGTACTCCATGCCCTCTTCCACCACCAGGCGCGCCGCAGTCGCGGCGATTTCTTCTTGAACCGTACTCATGAGCCGCATTGTCGCGCCAAGCCCTGAGACGCCGGCACAGACCGTCAAGAGCACCCACCTAAAATCAGGGCATGCACATACATATTTTGGGAATTTGCGGCACGTTCATGGGTGGACTGGCTGCGTTGGCGCGTGAAGCGGGCCACAAAGTCACCGGTTGCGATGCGGGCGTCTACCCGCCCATGAGCGACCAACTCCGCAGCCTCGGCATTGAATTGATCGAAGGCTTTGGCGCTGACCAAATGGCTTTGAAACCCGATGTGTACGTGATTGGCAACGTGGTGTCACGCGCCCGCTTGGCCGATGGCAGCCCGAAATTCCCGCTGATGGAAGCGATTTTGGAAAGCGGTGCCACCTACACCAGCGGCCCACAATGGCTGGCCGAGCACGTGTTGCACCACCCCAGCCAACCCCGTCATGTGCTGGCGGTGGCTGGCACGCATGGCAAAACCACGACCACGTCCATGTTGGCGTGGATTCTTCAAGCCGCAGGCTTAGAGCCCGGGTTCTTGGTGGGCGGCGTGCCCATGAACTTTGGTGTGTCTGCCCGCTTGGGCCGTTTGAGCAACGCTGCCGATGTGGCCGCGCACAAGCGCACGCCCTTCGTGATTGAAGCGGACGAATACGACACCGCCTTCTTTGACAAGCGCAGCAAGTTTGTCCACTACCACCCTCGCACGGCGATTTTGAACAACCTTGAGTTCGACCACGCAGACATCTTTGACAACCTCGCCGCCATCGAGCGCCAGTTCCACCACTTGGTGCGCACGGTGCCCGGCAGTGGCCGCGTGGTGGTCAACACCGACGAAGACAGCTTGCAACGCGTGTTGGACCAAGGCTGCTGGAGCGGCGTGGCCAAGTTTGGCGTGAGCGCAAACGCCGCAGGCCAAGATGGTTGGTCTGTGCAAGGCGAGCCTGACAACTTTGCCGTTTTGCACCAAGGCCAAGAAGTAGGCCGCGTGCAATGGGACATCACCGGCGTGCACAACCAGCTCAACGCCTTGGCGGCCATCGCAGCCGCCGAACACTTGGGCGTGTCGCCTGCGCAAGCCGCCGCCTCGTTGACTGAGTTCCAAAACGTGCGCCGTCGCATGGAGGTGCGCGGCACCGTGCATCGTGCTGGCGGTGACATCACGGTGTACGACGACTTCGCCCACCACCCCACGGCCATTCGCACCACCGTCGACGGCCTGCGCCGCAAAGTGGGCCCCAAGGCCCGCATCTTGGCTGTGTTTGAGCCGCGCAGCAACACGATGAAGCTGGGCACGATGAAGTCACAACTGCCTTGGAGTTTGGAAGACGCTGACCTCGCGTTTTGCCACTCGGGCGGGTTGGACTGGGATGCGGTTGAAGCTTTGTTGCCCATGGGCGCACGGGCATCAGTGGCTGGTTCTGTGGATGAAGTCATTGCGCAGGTCGTGGCGGCTGCGAAGGCTGGTGACCATGTGCTGTGTATGAGCAATGGTGGCTTTGGTGGGATTCACGCGAAGTTGCTGGCGGCTTTGGCTGAATAGCCACTTGCGCCCAACTTCCCCCTTGCTCGTCTGCTGTTACTCGTAGTTCGTACTGCTTCTTTCGCACACACACAGAGCGGCCAGCACCTGACACGGCTTAACGTCCCTGCGGGCCGTGATGGCGCCGTATCAGGCACTGACCACTCTGCGTGCTGAGAGTGAGCAAGCGAAGCGTTTTAGGGATTTGCTCCTGCTTCGCAGTTCGATGGGGCAGTAAACGTCGCGCACGTTTACGCATGTAGGCCTGAAGCTTTCCGCACAACCAAAACGCCGAGAGCGCGGTGTCTGATTTGGCGCCATCACGGCCCGCAGGGACGTTAAGCCAAGTCAGATACCGCGCTCTCGGCGTACCCGTTATCGAAATGAAGCTAGGTCAAACCGACCCAGCTCCAAATCAACCAATCATCAAGAACGCTTGCGACGCGCTGCCACAGCGTTAGACAACACGTCCAACGAGGCCACAGAATCATTCCAATCCAAGCAGGCATCGGTGATGCTCTTGCCGTATTCCAGCTTTGACACATCGTCTTTGCCTGGCGTGAACTTCTGCGCACCACCGTGAATGTGGCTCTCAATCATCACACCGAACACTTGATGTGAACCGCTGTTGATTTGATCGGCAATGTCTTTGGCCACCACCAGCTGACGCTCGTGTTGCTTGCTGCTGTTGGCGTGGCTGCAGTCCACCATCAACGAGGCTGGCAACTTGGCTTTGGCCAACTCTTCACACGCAGCGGTCACGCTGGCTGCGTCGTAGTTCGGCGTTTTACCGCCACGCAAAATGACGTGACAGTCTTTGTTGCCCTTGGTTTGAACAATCGCCACTTGGCCGTTTTTGTGCACTGACAAAAAGTGATGTGCGCCAGCAGCGGCTTGAATCGCATCGGTCGCGATTTTGATGTTGCCATCGGTGCCGTTCTTGAAGCCGATGGGGGCAGAAATGCCAGAGGCCAATTCGCGGTGCACTTGGCTCTCGGTGGTGCGCGCACCAATCGCGCCCCACGAAATCAAGTCGCCAATGTATTGCGGGCTGATGGCGTCTAAGAACTCACTGCCAGCGGGCAGACCCAGGCGGTTGATTTCAATCAGCAACTGGCGTGCAATGCGCAGACCTTCGTCGATGCGGTAGCTCTCGTCCAAGTACGGGTCGTTGATCAAGCCCTTCCAACCCACGGTGGTGCGTGGTTTTTCGAAATACACGCGCATCACAATTTCAAGCGTGTCGGCGTATTTTTCGCGCAGCGGTTGCAAGCGACGGGCGTAGTCAATCGCGGCAGCGGGGTCGTGGATGGAGCATGGGCCAATGACCACCAACAGGCGGTCATCGCTGCCGTGCATGATGTTGTGAATGGTTTTGCGGGTCTGGGTGATCAGCTTCTCCACGGGCGTGCCCTGAATGGGGAAGAAGCGAATCAAATGTTCGGGAGGAGGCAGCACGGTGATGTCCTTGATACGTTGATCGTCGGTTTGACTGGTGTTTTCAACGTGGCTTGGATAAGGAGTGTTGGTTTTCATGGTCTCGTCCTGAAGTTTGAAAAAAGTGATTGGAAAAACTTTGGCAAAAAAAAACCGCCGGGGGTCCGGCGGTTGGTTTGGGAGTTCAGAGCGTTTTGCGTACGTTCAGATCTCTCGACCGCCGTGGGGGCGTGAGATAAAAAAGTAAGCAAAATAAAAACGGGCTGAACTCATGGATTGGAATGTAGCACAGGGAATCTGGCAGTTTGCTGACAAGGCACTGGGGTTTACGCGGTACCGCCCACAGCCTTTAGGCTGTCCCCCCTCGGCAGTTATGCCGTGCCCCCAACTGTCAGACCATCAATGCGCAAGGTGGGCTGCCCCACGCCCACGGGTACGCTCTGACCTTCTTTGCCGCAAGTGCCTACGCCGCTGTCGAGGGCCATGTCGTTGCCAATCAGGCTGACACGCGTCAAGGCATCGGGGCCGTTGCCCACCAAGGTGGCACCTTTGACGGGGTATTGAATCTTGCCGTTCTCGACCCAAAACGCTTGGCTGGTCGAGAACACAAACTTGCCCGATGTGATGTCGACTTGACCGCCACCAAAATTCACTGCGTACAAGCCCTTCTTCAAGCTCGACACAATTTCTTCCGGTGACTTGTCACCACCCAGCATGTAGGTGTTGGTCATGCGTGGCATCGGCACATGGGCGTAGCTCTCGCGACGGCCATTGCCTGTGGGCTTGACGCCCATCAAGCGTGCATTCATCGCGTCTTGGATGTAGCCCTTCAAGATGCCGTCTTCGATCAGCACATTGCGTTGGCTGGCGTTGCCCTCGTCGTCGATGTTGAGCGAACCACGGCGATCGGGCAAAGTGCCGTCGTCCAACACCGTCACGCCTTTGGCCGCCACGCGTTGACCAATGCGTCCGCTGAACGCGCTAGAGCCTTTGCGGTTGAAGTCCCCCTCCAAACCGTGGCCAATCGCTTCGTGCAACAAGATGCCGGGCCAGCCTGGGCCCAACACCACGCTCATCTCGCCAGCGGGGGCCGCACGTGCTTCTAAGTTGGTGAGCGCGCATTTGACCGCTTCATCCACATAAGTTTGCGCCAAGGCGTCATCAAAATGGTTCAGGCCAAAACGGCCGCCGCCGCCGCCCGAGCCCATTTCACGGCGACCGTTTTGTTCAACGATGACCGTCACGCTCAGACGCACCAAGGGGCGCACATCGGCAGCCAAGGTGCCATCGGCACGCACCACCATCACCACGTCGTACTCGCTGGCCAAGCCCGCCATCACTTGTGACACACGGGGATCTTTGGCGCGTGCCATCTGTTCGACACGACCTAACAAGGCCACTTTTTCATTGCTGTCGAGCGAGGCGATGGGGTCCAAGTCACGGTACAAAGATCGGCTGGGTGCCACTTTGCGTGTTGGCACTTTGACACGCGCGCCTTTGGATGCCGCCGCAATCGTGCGAACGGTCAACGCCGCATCACGCAGCGAAGCCGCAGAGATGTCGTCTGAGTAAGCAAAAGCGGTTTTTTCACCGCTGACCGCGCGCACGCCCACGCCTTGGTCGATGCTGAAGGAGCCCGTTTTGACGATGCCTTCTTCCAAACTCCAGCCTTCGGCGCGGGTGTATTGAAAGTACAAATCGGCCTCGTCCACCTTGTGCGCCTTGATCTCGGCCAGGGTGCGTGACAAATCAGACTCGTCCAAGCCGAAGGGCTCTAACAGCAGTCGACGGGCAATGGCAAGGCGCTCAAGGGTGGGTTCGCGTGAAATCATGGGGCCATTGTAGAAGTCGGCCAACAACCTTGAGCCAACCGGGCCAAGCGGGGTGGGATTCAGCGGCGCAGCAGTTGCAGCAACGCGCCGTCATCCAAGTCGGACATGCCGGCCTCACAAGCCTGCGCAAAGACGGACGACGCTGTGCGTCCCAAAGGACCTTCAAAGCCGACGGCGGCTGCGGCTTCGCAGGCCAAGCGCGTGTCTTTGGTCAACAAAGTCATGTGGGCCAGCGGTTCAAAGTCGTTCTTCAAGGCGCGTTGCATGCGGTCCATGCCCACCCAGCTTTGTCCGCTGGACTTGCCGATCACATCCAAAGTCGTTTGCGCCGACAGCCCCAGGCGCTCGGCCAAAGCCAAGGCCTCTGCAGCGCCCACCAGGTTGATGCCCGCCAACAAGTTGTTCACCAACTTGGTTCGTGCCCCGTCGCCCACACGCTCGCTGATGCGAAACAGTTGGTTCGACAACACATTCAGAACCTGGGCGTACTGCGCAAACACAGCGTCAGGGCAAGCCACCATCAAACTCATGGTGCCCTCGGTCGCGCGTGCGGGACCGCCCGACATGGGCGCGTCGATGGTGTGCACACCCAAAGGTGACAAATGTTGCGCAAAGCGCTCCACATCGTGCGGCGCAATCGTCGGGCACAGCATCACGGTTTGGCCAGCCTTCAGGGCCGAGACCGCGCCTTGTGCGCCAAACAACACGTCTTGCACCTCATCGGCCGTCACCACGCAGACGATGAGCAAAGGCGCCGCAGCAGCCAGGGTGACCGGGCTGTCGTGCACCTGCGCACCAAGCGCTTGCAAGGCCTGTGTTTTGCGGGGATCGATGTCACGCACATGCACAGAAAAGCCATGCGCCAACAAATTGCGTGCCATGCCGCCACCCATATTGCCCGTGCCGATGATGGCCACGGCCCGTTCTGTTTGCATCGCTGAACTCATGATTGCACCAACTGTTTGGCTTTCGCCACCGACATCAAAATGCCCAAGCCCAAGCCCAGTGTCACCATGGCCGTACCGCCATAGCTGATGAAAGGTAAAGGCACACCCACCACCGGCAAGATGCCACTGACCATGCCCATGTTCACAAACGCGTAAATGAAGAAGCTCAAGGTCACGCTGCCCGCCAACAAACGGGCAAACAAGGTGGGGCCTTCGACCGCGATGGCCAAGCCACGCAAGATCAAGAAGATGAAACTGCCGATCAACAGCAAATTGCCGACCAAGCCAAACTCTTCGCCAAAAGCGGCAAACACGAAGTCAGTGGTGCGCTCAGGAATGAAGTCCAAGTGGGTCTGCGTGCCCTGCATGAAGCCCTTGCCCCAGAAGCCGCCCGAACCAATCGCGATCATGCCTTGGATGATGTGAAAACCTTTGCCCAAAGGGTCTCGGGAGGGGTCTAACAGCGTGCAAATGCGCTGCTGCTGGTAGTCGTGCAACAAGGGCCAGCGAAAGCCGTCGGCGCACAAAGTCGGTTCAAAAATCACCACCAAGGCAATGCCAACCAGCCCCAACAAAATCGGCGGCACGATCAAGAACCAGCTCAGTCCGGCAAAGAAGATCACCGCCAAACCGGCCGACAACACCAAAATCGCCGTGCCCAAGTCAGGCTGCTTGACGATCAAGCCCACGGGCACCAACAGCAGCAACGTCGCGACCAAGAAGTCCAGGGGGCGCAGCTGTCCCTCGCGTTTTTGAAACCACCAGGCCAGCATGAGCGGCATGGCAATTTTCATGATCTCGCTGGGCTGGATCACCACCCCGACATTGAGCCAGCGCCGTGCGCCTTTTTTGGTCAAGCCGAACAAGGCCACCGCCACCAACAAGGCCACGCCCACGGTGTACAGCGGCACGGCAAAGGCCATCAAACGTTGCGGTGGAATTTGTGCCACCACAAACATGATGAAGCCCGCCAACAGCATGTTGCGACCGTGGTCCACAAACCGCGCGCCGTTGGCAAAGCCCGAGGAATACATGGTCAACAAACCAGCACATGCCAGCAAAAAAATACCAAAGGCCAAGGGCCCATCAAAGCCTTTGAGCAAAGGCATCAGACGTTGCAATGGGCTGGGTTTGTGGATCACGGTGGACATAAGGCGTGATTATCCCTCCCACTGCTAGCATGGCGCATGCCCTTGAATTCGACAGCCCCACAGCCGACCACCCATCTGCTTTATTTGCATGGATTTCGCTCGTCGCCCCAATCCACCAAAGCCCAACACATGGCCCGGTGGATGACCCGCGAATTCCCGCATGTCACGTGGTGGTGTCCGCAATTGCCGCCCTCGCCCCAAGCCGCTGCGGCCTTGATCGCCCAAGGTACCGCGGACTGGCCCGCGCGCAGCATGGCCATCATGGGGTCGTCCTTGGGTGGGTTTTATGCCACATGGCTGGCCGCACAACGCGGCTGCCGAGCCGTGTTGATCAACCCGGCCATTGATCCAGCACGCGATTTGGCGCGCTACATCGGCGACCAAACCGCGTGGCATGACCCGAACGAACACTTTTACTTCGCCCCTGAATTTGTCGAAGCGTTGCGCGCCTTGTACGTGGGCGCATTGCCCCATCCCGAACGCCTGTTGGCCTTCATTGCCAAAGGCGACGAAGTGCTGGACTGGCGCGAAATGACCGCCCGTTATCCCGATTCGCCTCAAGTCGTGCTCGAAGGTGGTGACCATGCCTTGAGCGACTTTGAAACGCACCTCCCCGCCATCCGCGCATTCTTAGATTTGCGCTAGCGCGGCCAGCGCCGCTCAGCCGCGGCATGGGACAATTGCGGCCATGTACGCATTGTTTGAAGAAGCTGGAAAATTCCAGACCGGTCGAGTTCTTTCCGAAGCAGAAAGCTCGGCCCAAATTGAGTTGGAATCCGGCAAACGGGTCAAGGTCAAAGCCGCGCAGTTGATGCTCAAGTTTGACAAGCCCACCCCCGCCGACTTGATGCGCGAGGCCTTGGCCTTGAGCACCAGCATCGAGTTGGATTTGGCCTGGGAATTCGCCCCTGAAGACGAGTTTGGGTTTGCCGACTTGGCGCGCGAGTACTTCAGCGCACAAGCGTCGCTGACCGAACAAGCCGCCGCGCTGCTGCGCTTGTACGAGGCACCGCACTATTTCCGGCGCGCAGGCAAAGGGCGTTTCAAGAAAGCCTCGGCCGACATCATTCAGCAGGCCTTGGCCGCGATTGAAAAGAAGAAACAAATTCAAGCCCAAATCGAGCAATGGGCAGCAGCGTTGGCCCAAGGCACTTGCCCCGAGCCCATCCAGGCCCAGCTCTACAAAATTTTGTTCAAGCCCGACAAGAACGCGCCTGAATACAAAGCCGTGGTCGAAGCTGCACGCGCCACACAAACCGCCCCCTTGGCGTTGTTACAAAAAGCAGGCGCCATCAACTCGGCGTACCAGTTCCATTGGCAGCGCTTTTTGTTCGACAACTTCCCCAAAGGCACGAAGTTCCCCGCCCTCCAAGCGCCGGCCATCGTGGAGGCTTTGCCTGTGGCCAACGTGCAGGCGTATTCGATCGATGACTCCCAAACCACCGAGATCGACGATGCCCTGTCGGTGCAAGGCTTGGGCAGCGGCACCGTCACCTTAGGCATCCACATTGCAGCGCCCGCCTTGGCCATCACCCCTGACAGTGCGATTGACCAACTGGGCCGCAACCGCTTGTCGACCGTCTACATGCCGGGCTACAAAATCACCATGCTGCCCGATGACGTGGTGCAAACCTACACCTTGCAAGAGGGGCGCGATTGCCCTGCCGTGTCGCTGTACGCCACCTTTGACGAAGCCAGCTTGGCTTTGCAAACAACCGAAACACGCGTAGAGCGCGTGCCCATTGCGGCCAACTTGCGGCACGACCAGCTCGACGCCATCGTCACCGAAGCCTGGCTGCAAGACGACAGCTTCAGCCATGCGCCCAGCGTGCAAGAACCCGCCATGCCGCGCAACCAATTGGCGTTTTTGTTCCGTCTGGCCAAGCACCTCAAAGCCCAACGCGAAGTCGTGCGTGGCAAGCCTGAAACCTTCAACCGTCCAGACTACAACTTCCGCTTGGTGGGCAATGACGGTGCCGAGCCCAAGGGCGATGAGCAAGTGCACATCAGCATCCGCCAACGCGGCGCACCATTGGACTTGATGGTGGCTGAGGCCATGATCTTGGCCAACAGCACCTGGGGCAACTGGATGGCCGAACTTGGCGTGCCCGGCATTTACCGCAGCCAAGCCAGCTTGCTGCCTGGCGTCAAAGTGCGCATGGGCACCAAGGCCTTGCCTCACGCTGGCATTGGCGTGCCCAGCTATGCATGGAGCACCTCACCGCTGCGCCGCTACACCGACTTGGTCAACCAATGGCAAATCATCGCGTGCGCCAAGCATGGCGCCACCGCTGCATTGGCCGCACCGTTCAAACCCAAAGACGCACAGCTGTTCTCCATCATCTCGGCCTTCGACGGTGCGTACAGCGCCTACAACGGCTACCAAGGCAGCATGGAGCGTTTTTGGACGCTGCAGTACCTGAAGCAAAACAACATCACCGAACTCAGTGCCACGGTGTTCAAAACTTTCCCTGGTCAACCCGCCATGGCACGTGCAGATCATCTGCCCTTGGTGCTGCCCGTGTTAGGTGCGGGCGATCTGCCACGCGGCGCACATGTGCAACTGCGTTTGAGTGCGGTGGATGACATCACGCTCGACATCAGCGGTCATTTGCTGGCCGTGTTGGAAGACACCCCCACCGACAACGCCTTGGCCACAGACGAAGCCCCTGAGGACGATGACGACAGCGCCGCCGCAGGCCCCATCGCCATCGCGGTGGATGTCGATGAAGCCCCGGTCACGGAGGCCAACGCCTCGTGAACACGCTGAAACGCTTTCTGTCGCGCTGGTCCACCTTGCAGGTGGCCCTGGCGATCTCGATCGCGTTTCATGCCAGCTTGCTGACTCTGCGCGTGGCCGCGCCAGAGCGCTTCGACCGCTTGTTTCAAGACACACCGCTCGAAGTGATTTTGGTCAACACACGCGTCAAAGCCGAAGCCCCTGAAAAAGCCCAAGCCTTGGCACAAACCCAATTGGCGGGCGGCGGCGAACTGCGCAGCGGACGGGCCGCATCGCCCCTGCCCAGCGCACCCGCGACCGAGTCTGGCGACAGCGCGCAGGCCATGAAGCGCCAAGTCGAAGCCTTGCGCAAAGAACAGTCCTTGCTGCTCGCGCAAGTGAAAAAACTGCTCTCACAACTGCCGCCACCTCAACCCCAAAAAAGCCAAGCTGAGCAAGAAGAGGTCGAACAAAAGCGCCGTCAATTGCTCAAACTCTTGGCCGAGATTGAATTGCGCATCGAGCAAGACAACGCCCGCCCTCGCAAGCACTATGTGAGCCCGGCCACACGCGAGGTGGCGTATGCCCAGTACTACGACGCTTTGCGCCTGAAAATCGAAGACCGTGGCACACGTTACTTCCCCGTGCGCGATGGACAAAAGCTCTACGGTGAACTGACCATGATCATCAACGTCAACACCGACGGACGCGTGCTCAGCACCGAGGTGGTCCAAAGTTCGGGCCAGCCCGACCTAGACCGTCGTGCCCAAGCCATCGCCACCGCCGCAGGTCCGTTTGGCAGCTTCACGCCAGACATGCGCAAGCAAGCCGACCAACTGGCGGTGATTTCTCGTTTCATCTTCAGCCGCGACAACGCCCTGCGCACACGTGGCGGCGAAACCGTCCACTGAACGTCATGGCACGCATGCAGCTTCTCAACTTCTCGCGCCAGCATCCGGTGATGCGCTGGTTCTTGTTCGTGTTCGTGGCGTGGCTGGGTTTGCAATTCTTTTTCTTGGCCCGCATTGCGGTGATGACGCGCATTGCGCCCGAGTCCACCTCGTTCGAACGCTCAGAGGCTTGGCGCATTGCGACCTCCAAAGACAAGCTGCGCTGGCGTGAAGACTGGGTGCCTTACGCCAAGATCTCAGACCATCTCAAACGCGCCGTGATTGCCTCTGAAGACGACATCTTTGCCCAGCACGACGGTGTGCAATGGGACGCGATTGAAAAAGCCTGGGCCAAGAACGCCAAGGCCGAATTACAAGCCAGCCGCTCGCCCAACAAAGCACGCACACCCAAGGTGGTCGGCGGCTCGACCATCACCCAGCAATTGGCGAAGAATTTGTTTTTATCGGGCGAACGCACCTTTGTGCGCAAAGGCCAAGAGTTTGTGCTGACCCTGATGCTCGAAGCTGTGCTCGACAAACGTCGCATCCTGGAGATTTACCTCAACCATGTGGAATGGGGCGAAGGCATTTTTGGCGCCGAAGCCGCTGCGCAACATTACTTCCAAAAACCCGCATCGCAATTGACCGCATGGGAAGCCGCACGCTTGGCGGTCATGCTGCCAAGACCCAAGCACTATCAAAAATTTCCGCAGTCTGAGTACTTGGCGGGTCGCTCTGAAATCATTGTGGCGCGCATGGGCGGCGCACAACTGCCCTGAAACGCATGCGCATTCTTGGCATTGACCCTGGCCTACGCACCACCGGTTTTGGTGTGGTGGAAAAGCACGGCAATCAGTTGCTTTACGTGGCCAGCGGCACCATACGCACCAACAAAGAAGAACAAGGCAATTTGCCTGAACGTTTGAAGGTGTTGTTCGACGGCATTCACGAGGTGGTGACGCGCTACCAACCCGACTGCTCAGCGGTAGAAATTGTGTTTGTGAACGTCAACCCGCAAGCCACGTTGTTGCTGGGCCAGGCGCGCGGTGCGTGCTTGACCGCTTTGGTCACACGCGGACTGCCCGTGGCTGAATACACCGCGCTGCAAATGAAACAAGCTGTGGCCGGCCACGGCCTGGCCAAAAAAGCGCAGGTGCAAGAAATGGTCAAACGCTTGCTCAACCTGCCCAGTCTGCCCGGCCCCGATGCGGCCGATGCGCTGGGGCTGGCCATCACCCATGCACACGCGGGTCAGGCCATGGCCAAACTCGCCGCCGCCACCGACTTGCAACGCAAGACCAGCGGCATGTACCGCGCGGGACGCAGTCGCTGAAAACAAAAAAGCCCAGCGCGTAGGCACTGGGCTTTGTCGTGCGAAGGCTGCAAGCAGCCTCGCGCAGTTTCGCGGACTTAGATCGAAGCCAAGGCTGCGTTCAGTGTCGCGCTGGGGCGCATGACCGCTTCGAGCTTCTTGGGGTCAGGCAAGTAGTAACCGCCGATGTCCACAGGCTTGCCTTGCACGCTGTTGAGTTCGTCGACGATCTTCTTCTCGTTGTCGCTCAAGGCTTTGGCCAAAGGCGCAAACTTGGTGGCCAAGTCTTTGTCCTCGGTTTGCGCGGCCAACTCTTGGGCCCAGTACATGGCCAAGTAGAACTGGCTGCCACGGTTGTCGAGCTGACCTGTTTTGGGCGATGGGTTTTTGTTGGTATCCAACAATTTGCCGGTCGCTGCATCCAAGGTCTTGGCCAACACTTTGGCTTTGGCGTTGTTGTTCTTGATGCCCATGTCTTCGAAAGACACGGCCAAAGCCAAGAACTCACCCAGTGAATCCCAACGCAAGTGGTTTTCTTCCACCAGCTGTTGCACGTGCTTCGGTGCTGAACCGCCCGCGCCTGTTTCGTACATGCCGCCACCGGCCATCAAAGGCACGATGGAGAGCATCTTGGCGGAAGTGCCCAGTTCCATGATGGGGAACAAGTCGGTCAAGTAGTCACGCAAGATGTTGCCGGTCACCGAGATGGTGTCCAAGCCACGGCTCACACGCTCCAAGGTGAAACGCATGGCGCGCACTTGCGACATGTGCTCGATGTGCAGACCCTTGGTGTCGTGGTCTTTCAAGTACAGGTCAACCTTCTTGATCAACTCGTTCTCGTGTGGACGGTAGGGGTCCAACCAGAAGATGGCAGGCATGCCCGAGTTGCGTGCGCGGGTCACCGCCAGCTTCACCCAGTCACGGATGGCCGCATCTTTGACCTGGCACATGCGCCAGATGTCGCCTTCCTCCACGTTTTGGCTCAACAAGACTTCGCCTGTGGCCAAGTCGGTGATGTTGGCCACGCCGTCTTCTTGAATTTCAAAGGTCTTGTCGTGTGAACCGTATTCTTCGGCTTGTTGGGCCATCAAGCCCACGTTAGGCACAGTGCCCATGGTCTTGGGGTCGAAGTTGCCGTGCCATTTGCAGAAGTTGATCATCTCTTGGTAGATGCGGGCAAAGGTCGACTCAGGCATCACCGCCTTGGTGTCCTTCAAGCGACCATCAGCGCCCCACATCTTGCCGCCGTTGCGGATCATGGCGGGCATGGAAGCGTCCACGATGATGTCGTTGGGCGAATGGAAGTTGGTGATGCCTTTGGCGGAGTCCACCATGGCCAACTCGGGACGGTGTTCGTGGCAAGCGTGCAGGTCACGCTTGATCTCGTCTTGCTTGGACTGTGGCAAAGACGCAATCTTGTTGTACAGATCGGCCATGCCGTTGTTCACGTTCACGCCCAATTCGTCAAACAAAGCGCCGTGCTTGGCAAAAGCGTCTTTGTAGAAAATCTTCACGCAGTGACCGAACACGATGGGGTGAGACACCTTCATCATGGTGGCTTTCACGTGCAAGGAGAACATCACGCCTGTTTTGTGCGCGTCTTCGATTTCTTTTTCATAGAACTCGACCAGCGCTTTTTTGCTCATGAACATGCTGTCGATGATTTCTTTGTCGAGCAAGGAAACTTTGGGTTTCAACAGAATGGTTTTGCCGCTCTTGGTGATGAGCTCCATCTTCACGTCACGGGCTTTGTCCAAAGTCAAAGACTTTTCACCGTGGTAGAAGTCGCCATGGTGCATGTGGGACACGTGCGAGCGAGAAGCTTGGCTCCACTCGGCCATGCTGTGTGGGTTTTTGCGTGCGTACTCTTTCACAGCGCGGGGGGCGCGGCGGTCCGAGTTGCCTTCGCGCAGCACAGGGTTCACGGCGCTACCGATGCACTTGGCATAGCGCGCTTTGATGGCTTTTTCTTCCTCGGTCTTGGGGGCATCAGGGTAGTCAGGCAAGGCATAGCCTTTGGACTGCAATTCTTTGATGGCGGCAGTCAACTGGCCCACAGAGGCGCTGATGTTGGGCAGCTTGATGATGTTGGCTTCTGGCTTCAAGGTCAGCTTGCCCAGCTCGGACAAGTTGTGTGGCACGCGCTGCGCTTCAGGCAACAGGTCAGAAAACTCACCCAACACACGGGTTGCCACAGAAATATCGCTCGCTTCCACTTCAATGCCAGCAGGCGCTGCAAACGTGCGGATGATGGGCAAAAACGAAGCGGTTGCCAACAGAGGCGCTTCGTCGGTCAAGGTGTAAATGATTTTTGATTTGTCAGCCATAGGAGACCTGTTTTGGAGGGTGGATGTGGGTTGGAAGCGTAAAGCTCACAGCGTTTGATTTTAAACGACACCGCTGTGCCGCTGACGCATGGCCGTGTTTATCGCATCACGACCTGACGTGGCCGTGACAAAGTGTCTGTTCAGCGGAAAACCAAGCCTGCAAAGGCCGGGCGATCACCAAGCGGGGGCGAGTTGGGCCAGGCCTGGAGGCGCTTTGCGCTCGTCTTGGAAGGTCACCACCTCGTAGGCATCGGGGTGGCTCAACAGCTCGCGCAACAGCTTGTTGTTCATGGCGTGGCCTGAGCGAAACGCGGTGTACGAGGCCAGCAAAGGCTTGCCGATCAAGAACAAGTCGCCCATGGCGTCCAAGATTTTGTGCTTCACAAACTCGTCGTCATAGCGCAGCCCATCGCTGTTCAAGACCTTGTAGTCGTCCATCACGATGGCGTTGTCTAAACCGCCGCCCAAGGCCAAGCCGTTGGCGCGCATCATTTCAACGTCGCGGGTAAAACCAAAGGTGCGCGCACGCGCAATGTCGCGGCTGTAGGTGTCGGTGTCCATGTCAAACACCACGCGCTGGCCGGTGGAGTCCACAGCCGGGTGATGGAAGTCGATTTCAAACGCCAATTTATAACCATGGTGCGGCTCTAAGCGCGCCCACTTGGCTTGGGCGCCCTCACCTTCGCGCACTTCAACTGGCTTGAGCACACGGATGAAACGCTTGGGGGCGTTTTGCTCGACGATGCCCGCACTTTGGAGCAAGAAAACAAACGATGACGCCGAACCATCCAAGATGGGCACTTCTTCGGCCGTGATGTCGATGTACAGGTTGTCAATGCCCAAACCCGCACAGGCCGACATCAAATGTTCGACCGTGAACACCTTCACCCCGCCATTGGAGATGGTCGATGCCAAGCGGGTATCGGTCACTGCGGTGGCAGTGATCGGAATATCCACCGGCTGCGGCAAATCCACCCGGCGGAACACGATGCCCGTGTCGGGTTGCGCAGGACGCAGGGTCAACTCCACACGCTGTCCGCTGTGGAGACCGACGCCAACGGCCTTGGTCAGAGATTGAAGAGTTCGTTGTTTGAGCACGGCTTAATTTTAGTCAATCCCCCTCGGTCGAGGGATTGAACAATTCAATGACCATGATTGACAAGCTGCCTATAGGTTCTCGCCCAGGCCGCTTGTCCAACCAGAGGGTGATCAGTCGGCTTGCTTGCGCAAGAAGGCTGGGATTTCGTAGTCGTCCATGCCGCCGGATGACAGCGCGTCGACCTTGGCAGCCGCTTGGGTGCGGTTGGTACGCCACACGCTGGGCACGGCCATGCTGTTGTAGTCAGGTTGTGCGGCGGCTGGTGCGGCAGTCACGCCCAAGCCAGAAGCCAAGCCCGACAAGCCTGCAGAGGCCGCAGCCAACATGCCAGCAGGTGATGCGTTGTTGGCGTTGGTGGTGGGGAAGCCCACACCATCGGTGCCTGTGCGCAACACTTGCAACTGGGGTTGTTGACCTTGGCGACGGCTGCCCGCCAAACCAGTGGCCACCACGGTGACGCGGATTTGGTCGCCCAAGCTCTCGTCGTAAGCCGTACCGTAAATCACGTGTGCATCAGGCGAAGCGAACTTGCGGATGGTGTTCATGGCTTCGCGCGACTCAGACAACTTCAGGCCGCCCTTGGCTGCAGTGATCAACACCAACACGCCCTTGGCACCCGACATGTCCACGCCTTCGAGCAATGGGCAAGCCACCGCTTGTTCGGCGGCGATGCGTGCACGGTCTGGACCGTTCGCAGCAGCTGTGCCCATCATGGCTTTGCCGGTTTCGCTCATCACGGTACGCACGTCTTCAAAGTCGACGTTCACCAAGGCTTCGACGTTGATGATCTCGGCAATGCCACCGACTGAGTTTTTCAACACGTCGTTGGCGAATGCAAAGGCTTCGTCTTGGCTAGCGTCTTCGCCCAGCACGTCCATCAACTTTTCGTTCAACACCACGATCAACGAGTCCACGTTGGCTTCGAGTTCAGCCAAACCGGCTTCAGCGTTGCCCATGCGACGGCTGCCTTCGAATTCGAAAGGCTTGGTCACCACGCCCACCGTCAAGATGCCCATCTCACGCGCCACGCGGGCCACCACAGGTGCAGCACCGGTGCCCGTACCACCGCCCATACCGGCTGTGACGAACAACATGTTGGTGCCTTCCAGCGCCAAGCGGATGTCGTCGATTGCCGCTTCAGCCGCTTCACGGCCGCGCTCTGGCTTGCTGCCAGCGCCCAAACCGGTGGAACCCAACTGGATCACTTTGTGTGCATTGCTCACGCGCAGGGCTTGTGCGTCGGTGTTCGCCGTGACGAACTCCACGCCTTGCACGCCCGAGCTGATCATGTGCTCGACGGCGTTGCCGCCACCGCCACCCACGCCAATGACTTTGATTTGGGTGCCTGAGTTGAATGCTTCAACTTCGATCATTTCGATGCTCATGTTGTTTCTCCTATCAATCTAAAAATTTGCAGTTGCCTTGAATTCATGTGTTGGTTTTGTTTCATCGCGCTCCTTCTACGAGGGTGGCGCAGTCGCCGCACAGGGTCGACATCGTCGACCACTGGGCGAGCGCGGTGGCGGGCTGCCACGCGCGAGATAAAGCAATGAAGCGGGGATCATGTTCAGAAGTTCCCCACAAACCAGTCTTTGACACGGTCCATCAACGAAGTGACCGAGCCACTCTTTTGGGACACCTTGAAACCGCGCATGCGGTCCAAGCCAGCTTCTTCGAGCAAGCCCATCACGGTGGCAGCGCGGGGCTGCGACACCATGTCGGCCAAGGCGCTGTTGTAGTGCGGGATACCGCGACGCACGGGCTTCAAGAAAATGTCTTCACCCAGCTCCACCATGCCCGGCATGACGGCGCTACCGCCGGTCAACACAATGCCTGACGACAACACTTCTTCGTAACCCGACTCGCGGATGACTTGCTGCACCAGCGAGAAGATTTCTTCCACACGCGGCTCAATCACACCGGCCAAGGCTTGGCGGCTCAACATGCGAGGACCGCGGTCGCCCAAACCAGGCACTTCCACCTGCACTTCGGGGTCGGCCAGCATTTGTTTGGCAAAGCCCGACTCGATCTTGATTTCTTCGGCGTCTTTGGTGGGTGTGCGCAAGGCCATCGCAATGTCGCTGGTGATCAAGTCACCCGCAATCGGAATGACCGCGGTGTGACGAATCGCACCGTTGGTGAAGATCGCCACGTCGGTGGTGCCAGCGCCAATGTCCACCAGCGCCACGCCGAGCTCGCGCTCGTCGTCGGTCAACACCGACATGCTGGATGCCAGGGGGTTGAGCATCAAACGGTCCACATCCAAGCCGCAGCGACGCACGCACTTGATGATGTTTTCAGCCGCACTTTGCGCGCCCGTCACGATGTGCACCTTGGCTTCCAAGCGGATACCGCTCATGCCAATCGGTTCGCGCACATCTTGGCCATCGATCACAAACTCTTGCGGCTGCACCAACAACAAACGTTGGTCGGTCGAGATGTTGATGGCCTTGGCGGTTTCCACCACACGGGCCACGTCAGCGGCGGTGACTTCTTTGTCCTTCACCGCCACCATGCCGGTGGAGTTGATGCCGCGGATGTGGCTGCCCGTGATGCCGGTGTAGACACGCGTGATCTTGCAATCGGCCATCAGCTCGGCTTCTTTCAGCGCTTGCTGAATGCTTTGCACCGTGGCGTCAATGTTGACCACCACACCGCGCTTTAACCCATTGCTGGGTGCCACGCCAAGACCGGCGAGTTTGAGCTCGCCGCTGGGCATGACTTCGGCCACGACCACCATGACCTTGGCTGTGCCAATGTCTAAGCCGACCACCAAATCTTTGTACTCTCTTGCCATAACAGCCTCGTTCTTTCTCTTCTTCTGCTTGTTTCGTCAACGCTTGGCAGGCACATCCAAGGTGCTCACCCCACGCAAACGAATCGCATAACCGTTGTCATGTCGCAAGTCGGCGGATTCAATCGCGCTGACTTTTCGACCTAATTTCTGTGTCACCTGAACCAAGGTGGTGGCCACGCGTTGCATGCGTGCCATCACGTCCTCCACACTGCCGCGGCCCAGCTCAATCACCGCACCATGCGCCACGCGGGCGCGCCAGCTGCCGCGGCCTGTGAGCTCCAAACTGTCCAACACCAACGTCAAGTCTTTGAACGCAGGAGCCAAGGCGCGGTACATCGCCAACACTTGTTGCGACTGGCTATCGGGCCCGCTCAGGCGCGGCATCTTGTCGTCGTCCAAATCGCCGACGTTGGCTTCAAACACTTCGCCATAGCTGTTGACCATGCGCGACTCACTGTCGTCACCCCAATACGCCACCGGCTGATGCTCTTGCAAGCTCACACGCAAGCGGTTGGGAAATTCGCGCTGCACCGTGGCTTGGCGTACCCACGGCACGCTTTCAAACGCGTTGCGCACACGGCCCAAATCAGCGGTGAAGAAATTACCGGTCAAACGCGAGGCCACGTTGGCGCGCAACGTGACCGCGTTGTTGTGTTCCACATCCCCATGCACCGTGATGCCAGCCAACGCAAACATCGGCAACTGCACCAACGCCCACAGCAAGGCTCCGATGGCCGCGACGATCGCGCCCACGAACATGAGCGAGGCCGCCATGTGCATGAGCTTGACGTCCAACGGCACCGCCACCGAGGTATCAACCTCGGGACGTGGGCGCATGTGGGTGGTGTAGCGGCCGGTCATTGGCGTGTCATGCCTCCAGGATGGTCCAGGGTCGCGCTTGCCAACAAACGCAGACACAAGTCTTCGTAACTGATGCCCGCTGCACGTGCAGACATGGGCACCAAGGAATGGCTGGTCATGCCCGGCGAGGTGTTCATTTCGAGCAAAAAGGGTTTGCGATCCGAGGCACGCAACATGATGTCGGCACGGCCCCAGCCACGGCAACCCAAGGCACGGTAAGCAGCCACCACCAAGCGTTGGATCTCACGCTCTTCGGCTTCGGGCAAACCGCTGGGGCAGTGGTACTTCACATCGTCGGTGAAGTATTTGTTGTTGTAGTCGTAGGCGCCATCCGGTGCGGCAATGCGCACCACAGGCAAGGCTTGCGCGTGGATGCCGTTGCCCAAGATGGGGCATGTCAGCTCTTCGCCCGCGATGAATTCTTCGCACAACAAATCGGGGTCGTACCGGGTGGCCAATTGAGCAGCAGCGGCGATGTCGCAGGCTTGGGTCACCTTGCTCATGCCAATCGACGAACCTTCACGCGGTGGCTTGACGATCAAAGGCAAGCCCAGTTGCGCAGGAATGGCATTGATCTTGTCAGCGCTTTGCTCATCGGGTGCCAGCCAGACATAGCCAGGCGTCGACAAACCGACCGCCGTCCACACCCGCTTGGTCATCACTTTGTCCATGGCCATGGCAGAGGCCATCACGCCTGAGCCGGTGTAGGGAATGCCCAGCAATTCCAACGCGCCTTGCACCGAACCGTCTTCGCCGTAGCGACCGTGCAATGCGATGAAGGCATGGGTGAACCCTTCGCGCTTGAGTTCGTCCAAGCTGCGCTCGGCAGGGTCAAACGCCAGCGCGTTCACGCCTTTGGATTGCAGGGCGGCCAACACGCCTGTGCCGGACATGATGGACACATCGCGCTCGGCCGACAGGCCGCCCATCAGCACCGCGACTTTGGCGGTGGCGAGGTTGAATGAAGTCTGGTTACGCATGGCTTAACTCTTACCTTGTTGCATCAGTGCCAGCACTTGGGTCGGCACTTGACCAATCGATCCAGCGCCCATGCACATCACCACATCGCCGTCTTGGGCGTTGTCGGCAATGACCTGGGCCATTTTTTGAATGTCGTCCACAAACACCAAGGCTTCGTGACCCGCCACGCGCATGGCACGCGACAACGCACGGCCATCCGCAGCGGCAATCGGTGTTTCGCCTGCGGCATAAATTTCAGACAACCACAACACGTCGGCACGGCCCATGACTTGCACAAAGTCTTCAAAGCAATCGCGTGTGCGGGTGTAGCGGTGCGGCTGGAACGCCAACACCAAACGACGTCCTGGGAAGGCCCCACGCGCAGCGGCCAGCGTGGCCGCCACTTCTACCGGGTGGTGGCCGTAGTCTTCGATCAAGGTGAACTGACCGCCGTTCTTGGCAGGCACGTCGCCGTGGCGTTGGAAGCGACGTCCCACCCCTTTGAATTCGGCCAAGGCTTTTTGCAACGCTGCATCCGGCACGTTCAACTCCACAGCAACCGCAATCGCTGCCAAGGCATTGAGCACGTTGTGCTCGCCCGCCAAGTTGAGGGTGATGTCCAAGTCAGGCAAGGTGACGCCGTTGCGGCGTTGGACCGTGAAGCACATGCGGCCGTTGTCAGCACGCACGTTGACAGCACGCACTTGCGCGCCTTCGTTGAAACCATAACTGGTGATGGGGCGCGAGACCTCCGACAAGATGCTGCGCACCGCTGCATCGTCGGTACACAAAATCGCAGCGCCATAGAAGGGCATGCGGTGCAAGAACTCGACGAAAGCCCCCTTCAAGCGGTTGAAGTCATGGCCATAGGTGTCCATGTGGTCGGCGTCGATGTTGGTCACCACCGCCATCACCGGCAAGAGGTTCAAGAACGACGCGTCCGACTCATCGGCCTCGACGACGATGTAGTCACCCGAACCCAACTTGGCATTGGCACCCGCGCTGTTGAGCTTGCCACCAATCACAAACGTGGGGTCCATGCCCGCCTCGGCCAACACACTGGCCACCAAACTGGTGGTGGTGGTTTTGCCGTGTGTGCCCGCAATGGCAACGCCTGTTTTGAGGCGCATCAACTCAGCCAACATCACGGCGCGTGGCACAACAGGAATCAGTTTGGCATGGGCGGCCACGACTTCGGGGTTGTCGGCTTGCACGGCAGTGGACGTCACCACCGCATCGGCACCGGCGATGTTTTGGGCATCGTGGCCCACATGGGTTTGAATGCCCAAACTCGCCAAGCGCTTGAGCGCTGCGCTGTCGGCCAGGTCGGACCCCGAAATCACGTAGCCCAGGTTCAACAACACCTCGGCAATGCCGCTCATGCCTGCGCCGCCGATACCGACGAAGTGGATGTGACGAATGGCGTGCTTCATGCGCGATCTCCCTGGCTTGCTAATGCGTCGCAAGCGGCCACCACGGTGTGGGCAGCATCAATTTTTCTCATGGCGTAGGCTTTTTCTGCGCACGTTTGCAAGGTGCGTCGGGTCATAAATTGCAATCGATCGGCCAAGTCTTGGGCTTTCAAGTCGGCTTGTGGCATCAACCAACCACCACCGGCTTCCACCAAGAAGCGGGCGTTGGTGGTTTGGTGATCGTCCACCGCATGGGGGAACGGCACATAAATCGCAGCCACGCCCACAGCGGCCAGTTCGGTCACGGTGCTGGCACCTGCACGGGCGATCACAAGATCGGCATCGGCAAACGCTTGTGCGGTGTCGTCAATGAAAGGGGTGAGCTCGGCGTGCACGCCGGCCTGTGCATAGGCATCACGCAGCGCATCGATCTGCTTAACGCCGCTTTGATGCACCACGTGCGGACGTTGGTTCGCAGGAATCAAGGCCAAGGCTTGCGGCACCAAGGTGTTCAACGCTTGCGCGCCCAAGCTGCCACCCACCACCAACACACGCAAGGGGCCCGAACGACCCGCAAAACGTTCCGCCGGGGTGGGCTGTTGCACAAAGCCTGCACGCAAGGGGTTGCCCACCCATTCGGCCTTGGGCATCACCCCTGGGAAGGCGCTGAACACACGAGACGCCACACGGGCCAACACCTGGTTGGCCATACCGGCCACCGAGTTTTGTTCGTGCAAGACCAAAGGCTTGCGCGCCAGTGCGGCCATCAGCCCCGCAGGGAATGTGATGTAGCCGCCCAGGCCCACCACCACATCGGGTTGCACACGGCGCATCACGCACAGGCTTTGCCAGAACGCACGCAACAATTTGAATGGCAGCAAGGCCAGGGTTTGCAAGCCTTTGCCACGCACGCCGCCAAATTGAATGGTCTCGTAGGCAAAGCCACGCGGCGGCACGAGCTGGCTCTCCATGCTGGGCGCAGGGCCACCCAACCAATGCACCTGCCAACCTTGGGCGCGCAGTTGCTCGGCCACAGCCAAGCCCGGGAAGATGTGGCCGCCTGTGCCACCGGCCATGATGAGTGCGGTGCGCGGGGTCTGGCTCATAAGCGACCTCCGTGCATCAGCCATGCTGCGGGACGCAGCATGCAGCGCTGTGCGCTGACGCGGTTTTGACGAAGCCGCGTGCAGTTCATAAGCGACCTCCATGCATCAGCACGCGGTTTTCATAGTCCACGCGCAGCACCACGGCAATGGCGATGAGGTTCAACAAGATGGCGGAACCGCCGTAGCTCATCAAGGGCAAGGTCAAGCCCTTGGTGGGCAAGGCGCCTAGGTTCACACCCATGTTGATGAAGGACTGAAAGCCCATCCAAATGCCTACGCCTTGCGCGACCAAACCTGCGAACACGCGGTCCATGGCAATGGCTTGACGGCCGATGTACATGATGCGGCGGGTCAGCCACATGAACAAGCCAATGATGATGACCACGCCCACAAAGCCGAACTCTTCACCGATCACAGCGAGCAAGAAATCGGTGTGCGCCTCGGGCAACCAGTGGAGTTTTTCCACACTGCCGCCCAACCCGACGCCAAAAATTTCGCCACGGCCGATCGCGATCAGCGAGTGCGACAACTGGTAGCCCTTGCCGAGCGCATGCTCCATGCTCCAGGGGTCCAGGTACGCAAAGATGCGCTCACGGCGCCAAGGTGAGGACGCGATGATCAAGGCGAACACCCCAATCAGAGCGGCCGCAATCAAGAAGAACATGCGGGCGTTGACGCCGCCCAAGAACAAGATGCCCATGGCGATCACCGCGATCACCATGAAGGCGCCCATGTCGGGCTCCGACAAGAGCAGCAAACCGACCACGCTCACCGCCACACCCATGGGCGTCACAGCGGCGAAGAATTTTTCTTTCACTTCCATCTTGCGCACCATGTAGTTGGCGGCATACAAGAGCACGCCCCACTTGGCCAATTCAGACGGTTGAAAGTTCATGAAGCCCAGGCCAATCCAGCGACGCGCGCCATTGACCGACTTGCCGATGAAGGGCATCAACACCGCAATCAAACACACGATGGACGCCACAAACACCCAAGGCGCAACGCGCTCCCAGGTGTTGAGAGGCACTTGGAACGCCAACAAAGCCGCGACGAATGCCACGAACAACGAGATGCTGTGGCGAATCAAGAAATGAGTTTGTGTGTAACCCGCACCCATGCGTGGGTTGTCGGGAATGGCGATGGAGGCCGAATACACCATGACCAAGCCCACCATCAACAAGGCAAACGTGACCCACACCAAAGGTTGGTCAAAGCCTTTGACATGCACAGGCGCTGCCGCTGTGCGGGTGAACTCGGTGCCATGCACGCGCACCGGCAAAGCGTCGATGCCAGCTTCGGGAGGCTCACCGAACCAGTCGTTCATGCGCTGTTTGAGGCGCACCATGAAACCGTTGGAAACAGCAGCGGTCATCGTGTTCATGCCGCGCCTCCTGCAGGGTCAAACACTTGACCCGCGTTTTCAACCAAGGCTTGCACGGCCTGCACAAACACCTCGGCGCGGTGACCGTAGTTGCGGAACATGTCCATGCTCGCGCAAGCGGGTGACAACAACACCGCATCGCCGGCATGTGCCAAGCCTTGGCATTGCTGCACCGCGGCTTCCAGCGTGGCTGCGTCATGCAAGGCCACGCCGCTGTGCTGCAACACCTCACGCAACGCAGGTGCGTCGCGACCGATCAACACCACAGCCCGTGCGTAACGTGTGATGGGCTCGACCAGGGGCGCAAAGTCTTGGCCTTTGCCGTCACCGCCCAAGATCACCACCAAGCGACGCTCGATGCCCAGGCCTTGTAAGGCCGCCACTGTCGCGCCGACGTTGGTGCCTTTGCTGTCGTCAAAATATTCCACCCCGTCCAACACGGTGACGGGCTCCACACGGTGTGGCTCACCACGGTATTCACGCAAGCCATACAACATGGGGGCCAAGCTGGCACCGGCGCTGGTGGCTAAGGCCAAAGCGGCCAAGGCATTGAGCGCGTTGTGGCGACCCCGAATGCGCAAAGCATCCGCAGGCATGAAGCGCTGGATGTGGATTTCTTCTTCGTCGTCTTTGCGGCGTTTGCGGGTTTCGTCGGCCTCTAAGGCGCGCACCAACCAGGTCATGCCGTTCACAAATTCAATGCCGTAGTCCCCAGGACGTTGTGGCAAATCACCGCCAAAGGTGATGTGCGCACGCACCTGTGGTTTTTGCAATTTCACGCGCACGGGTTCGGGCAACAAGGCCATCACTCCTGCGTCTTCGCGGTTGAGGACCATCAACGCCTGTTGACCAAAGATACGGGCTTTGGCCGCACCATAACCGGCCATGCTGCCGTGCCAATCCAAATGGTCTTGGGTGAGGTTGAGTACCGTGGCGGCCGTGGGTTCGAAGTTGTCCACGCCTTCCAACTGGAAGCTGGACAACTCCAACACCCAGACCTGAGGCAAATAAGGATGTTCAGGCGGTGGCGGTGGGGGCGGCACCAAGGGCGGCAAATCCACTTCGAAAGGTTGGTCGTCTTGAACGGCTGCGTCTTCCTGGGCTTCTTCGACGGCCACGGGTTCGGCTTCTGCTGTGTCCAAGGCGGCAGCAGCAGCCTGCTCGTCTGCGGCTTGTTGTTCTATCGCGGCTTGTGCTGCGTCTTCGGCGGCTTTTTCAGCAGCTTGTTCAGCGGCGGCTTGATCGGCCACAGCTTGCTGCTCGGCGGCCGCATCCAGGGCTTGCGTCAAGGTGTCCAACAAGGTGGGACCAATGTTGCCTGCAACGGCCACACGTTGGCCCGCACGTGCCAGCAATTGCCCGGTGAGCGAGGTGACCGTGGTCTTGCCATTGGTGCCGGTGATGGCCAACACCTTGGGGTGGTACGCCATGCGGGTTTGCAAATCGTGCAGGGCTTGGGCAAACAGCGTGAGCTCGGTGCCCACCCACAAACCTGCGGCTTGCGCGGCTTGCCACACGGGCGCGACAGACTCGGGGCTCAGCCCTGGGCTCTTGAACACAGCGCGCACCTCTTGGCCTTCGACCAAGGCGGCATCGAAGGCGCTGTGGATGAACCGCACCTGCGGCAGCTCCGTGCGCAACACGGCCAACTGAGGCGGCGCTTCGCGCGTGTCCACCACGCTGACTTGCGCGCCACAACGCACGCACCAACGCGCCATCGCCAGACCGGAATCACCCAGGCCCAGAATCAGTACGGATTGGTTTTGGAGTTGCTGCATCGTCTTCTTATCTCAACTTCAAGGTGGACAAACCCACCAAGCACAGCAGCATGGTGATGATCCAAAAGCGCACCACGACCTGCGTTTCTTTCCAGCCACTTTTCTCGAAGTGGTGGTGCAGCGGTGCCATCTTCAAAATGCGACGGCCTTCGCCGTATTTCTTTTTGGTGTACTTGAAGTACGTCACTTGCAACATGACCGACAAGGCTTCCACCACGAAGATGCCGCCCATGATGGCCAGCACAATTTCTTGACGCACGATCACGGCGATGGTGCCCAGTGCACCACCCAAGGCCAACGCGCCCACGTCACCCATGAAGACTTGCGCCGGATGGGTGTTGAACCACAAAAAGGCCAAGCCCGCACCAGCCATGGCCGAGCAAAAAATCATCAATTCTCCCGAGCCTGGGATGTAGGGGAACAACAGGTATTTCGAATACACCGAGCTACCGGTCACATACGCAAACACGCCCAAGGCCGACCCAACCATCACCACCGGCATGATGGCCAAACCGTCCAAGCCATCGGTCAGGTTGACGGCGTTGCTCGAGCCCACGATGACCAAGTAGGTCATGATCACAAAACCGAACACGCCCAGCGGGTAGCTCACTTCTTTGATGAAGGGCAAGAGCAAACCGGCTTTAGGCGGCAAGTTCACATCGAAGCCCGACTTGACCCAGGAGGAGAACAACTCCAACACGCGCATGTTGCTGCTCTCGGAGATGCTGAACACCAAATACAAAGCGGCCAACAAACCGATGACCGATTGCCAAAAATATTTCTCACGCGAAGGCATGCCCTCAGGGTCTTTGTTGACCACTTTGCGCCAGTCATCGACCCACCCAATGGCGCCAAAACCGAAGGTGACGATCATCACAATCCAGACAAAGCGGTTCGACAAATCGGCCCACAGCAACGTGGACACTGCAATGCCAATCAAGATCAACACACCGCCCATGGTGGGCGTGCCGCTCTTGGCCAAATGGCTTTGCATGGCGTATTCGCGGATGGGTTGGCCAATCTTCAAGGCGGCCAAACGTCGGATCACCGCAGGCCCTGCAATCAGGCCAATCAGCAAAGCCGTCACCGCCGCCATCACCGCACGGAAGGTGATGTATTGGAAGACTCGGAAGAATCCGAATTCAGGTGACAGGGTTTGCAGCCATTGGGCCAAGGTCAGCAGCATGGCGTGGATTCCTTCTTGTGGTGGTCATGGCAAGCGGTGATCGTGTCGATCACCCGCTCCATCTTCATGAAACGCGAACCTTTGACGAGCACGCTGCCCACGGTGGGCAACAGCCGTTGAACGGTGTCTTGCAATGTTTGAATGTCTGAAACATGTTGAGCCGACGCGCCGCATGCACTGGCGGTGTGCGCGGCCAAATCGCCCAGGCAGAGCACATGCTCGATGCCCATGGCGTGTGCGTGCCGTCCGACTTCTTGGTGAAACTCTGGGCCTTGCGAACCCACTTCTCCCATGTCGCCCAAGACCAGCATGCGCGGTGCAGGCAACTCGGCCAGCACCTCAATGGCGGCACGGACTGAATCAGGATTGGCGTTGTAGGTGTCGTCCACCACCGTGATGGCATGGCCCTGACACTGCACCCCAAAGGCGCGCGAACGGCCTTTGACGGGTTCAAAATTTTCGAGACCTTGCGCAATCACAGACAGCGACACGCCCGCTGCCAGCGCACATGCGGTCGCCGCCAAGGCGTTGCCGACGTTGTGACGACCGGCAATGTGCAAACGTGTGTTCAACACACCCGCTGGCGTGTGGGCTTGCACGGCCCAATGGTCGTTCTGCCACGTGGCTTGTTGCAAATGCACCTCGGCTTGCGATGTGGTCTGCAACGAAAAGCGCATGCAAGCGCGCTGGCCAGCCAAGCTCTGCCACAGCGGGGTGTAGGCATCGTCTGCGGGGAACACGGCCACGCCGTGGGCCGGTAAGGCACGAATCGCTTCGCCGTTCTCTTGCGCCACCGCTTCGACCGTGGCCATGAATTCTTGATGCTCGCGTTGGGCGTTGTTGACCAAGGCCACGGTGGCTTGCGTCATGGCAGCCAAACCCGCGATTTCGCCGGGATGGTTCATGCCCAGTTCCACCACCGCACTGCGGTGATGCGCACGCAAACGCAACAGGGTTTGGGGCACACCGATGTCGTTGTTCAAGTTGCCTTGTGTGGCCAACGCATCGTCACCCCAGCCTGCGCGCAAGATGCTCGCAATCATCTGCGTCACGGTGGTTTTGCCGTTGCTGCCTGTGACCGCAATCACGGGCAATGTGTATTGCGCGCGCCAGCCTTTGGCGAGTTGACCCAAGGCCAAGCGCGTGTCGGCCACTTCCAGGCCCGCCAACTGCGCCGCTTCGAGTCCGTGATGTGCCAACGCCGCGGACGCGCCTGCCGCAGCGACTTGCGGCAAAAAGTCGTGGGCGTCGAAACGCTCACCTCGGAGCGCCACAAACAAGTCACCGGCTTGCACGCTGCGACTGTCGGTGTGCACACGTTGGATGCGTTGCTGCGCATCGCCACACAGGCGTGCGCCAGGCAACCAGGCTTGGATGTGTTGCAGCGAGAGGTTCATGTCAGACATGGGCTCTCCTGTGTTGCAAGGCTTGACGCGCTTGCGCCACATCGCTGAATGGATGTTTGACGCCTGCGATCTCTTGGTAGTCTTCGTGGCCTTTGCCGGCGATCAGCACCACATCGTGGCTGTTGGCTTGTTCGACGGCGTAGGCAATGGCTTGGGCACGGTCGGGAATGACGTGTGCGGCTTGCGGCAGGCTCAAGCCAGCCCGCATTTGCTGCAAGATCTGCAGCGGATCTTCGCTGCGTGGGTTGTCGCTGGTCAGCACCACGTGGTGGGCATGGCGCTCTGCAGCCTCGGCCATCAAAGCACGCTTGCTGGCATCGCGGTCGCCACCGCAACCGAGCACACAGGTCACCACACCGCCGCGCGATTGCGCCAAAGGCAGCAATGCCTGCACAGCATGTGCCACGGCGTCAGGGGTGTGTGCGTAATCCACCACGACCAAAGGTTGGTGAGCCTCGCTGTCGACCACTTCCATGCGACCGGGCACGGCAGGCAGCGCAGCGCAGGCTTGCACCGCGCTTGCCAAGCTGTGACCCAAAGCACGCAAACAGGCGATCACGCCCAAGACATTGCTCACGTTGTAATGGCCCACCAACGCGGTGGCCAAGGCATGACCTTGCCCCGCTTCGACCACCTCAAAGCACAAGCCGTGTTGTGCATGCGTGATGTGTTGGGCCTGGAGATGCTGCGCTGTCGGTGTGTCTTGCGCTTGGCAAGACACTGTCCATACCGCCAGATCGCCACGTGCACGGAGCTGCGCAGCCAAAGCGGCACCTTGTGCGTCGTCCACGTTGATGACGGCAGCTTGCAAACCCGGCCAATCAAACAGGGCAGTTTTGGCTTGCCAATAGCTGGCCATGTCACCGTGGTAATCCAAATGGTCTTGGGTGAAATTGGTGAAGGCCGCCACACGCACTTGTGTGCCATCTAAGCGATGCTCGGCCAAACCGATGGATGAGGCCTCGACCGCACAAGCTTGCACGCCGCTGTTGACCATGTCGCGCAAGCGCGCTTGCAAGAGCACGGGGTCGGGCGTGGTCATGCCGGTGACTTCGAGCTGATCGACCTCCCCCACACCCAAGGTGCCCACGATGGCGCAGCGTTGGCCCACGTGACGCAAGGCATGCGCCAGCCACCACGAGGACGATGTTTTGCCGTTGGTGCCGGTGATGGCCACCACGTCCAGCGCATGGCTGGGTTGTTCGTAATAGGCGGCTGCAATCGGGCCGCTGGCGGCCTTCAGGCCATCGTAGGTGGCCACCGCGTGCGGCAGAGCAGACCAATCGAATGCGTCGGCGCCTGATTGCTCGACCAAGCAAGCCGCAGCGCCTTGCGCCAAAGCCGAGGCGACGAATTGACGGCCATCGCTCACACCACCGGGCCAGGCGATGAAACCATCACCCGCACGCACACGACGGCTGTCGGTGTGCAAGCTGCCACGCACGTGCGTGTGCAACCACTGTGCGGCTTCTTGTGGGCTGTGAAGGCGGTGTGTCAAAACTCCTCCTTCTCAGCTTTGCTGATCACTTGGGGTTTGACTGCCATGTCCGGTTGCACGCCCATCATGCGCAAGGTTTGCTGCACGGTTTGGCTGAACACAGGGGCAGCCACATCGCCGCCGAAATACAGACCATTAGTGGGCTCATCCACCATCACGGCCACCACGATGCGGGGGTTGTCGATGGGGGCGATGCCGACAAAGAAGCCGCGGTATTTTTTACCAGCGTAGCCTTTGCCTTCGACTTTGTGCGCTGTGCCTGTTTTGCCACCCACGGAGTAACCCATGGTTTGCGCCTTCATCGCCGTGCCGCCTGGGCTGGTGACCATGTGCAACATGTGGCGCACAGCGGTGGCGTTTTGCACCGAGAACACGCGTGCACCGGTGACGTTTTGTTGTGTCTTGATCAGGCTCATGGGCACCAACTCGCCATCACGCGCAAACACGCTGTAGGCCTGAGCCAATTGAAACAAGCTGGCCGACAAACCGTAGCCATAGCTCATGGTGGCTTGTTCGATGGGACGCCATGTTTTGTAGGCGCGCACCTTGCCGGCCACTGCACCTGGGAAAGGCACTTGTGGTTTTTGACCCAAACCCACTTGGGTGAACACTTCCCACATGTCGTGGGGTTCCATTTGCATGGCGATCTTGACCGTGCCCACGTTGCTGGATTTTTGAATCACCTCGTTCACGCTCAACATGCCGTGCGGGTGCGAGTCGGTGATGGTGGCCGTGCCCATTTGCAATCGACCGGGCGCGGTTTGAATCATGGTCTCGGGTTTGACCACCCCTTTTTCCAGCGCCAAACCAATCACCAAAGGCTTCATGGTGGAGCCTGGCTCAAACGTGTCGGTCAAGGCCCGGTTGCGCAATTGCGCACCGCTCAAACCACCGCGTTTGCCGGGGATGTAGCTGGGGTAGTTGGTGAGCGCCAAGATTTCACCGCTCTTGATGTCCAACACCACCACGCTACCCGCCACCGCTTTGTTGTTGATGACGGTCTCTTTGATTTTTTCGTAGGCGAAGTACTGCACCTTGCTGTCGATGCTGAGCTGCAGATCGCGGCCATCGACAGGTGGCACCATTTCGCCAATGTCTTCCACCACCTGGCCCAAGCGGTTTTTGATCACGCGGCGCGAGCCAGCCTTGCCACCCAACTCTTTGTTGAAGGTCAGCTCCACGCCTTCTTGCCCGAGGTTCTCGACGTTGGTGAAGCCCACGACATGGGCCACCGATTCGCCTTCAGGGTAGATGCGTTTGTATTCTTTGCGGGCGTAAATGCCTTTGATCTTCAGCGCGTCGATTTCTTTCGCGACCGATTCATCGACTTGACGCTTGAGCCAGACAAAGTTTTTGTCTTCGTCTTGCAGCTTTTTATCCAACTCAGCAGGCGTCATGCCCAGCAACTTGGCCAGGGCTTTGAGCTTGACGGGATCGCGTTCTAAATCTTCAGGGCTGGCCCAAATACTAGGCACGGGCACGCTAGAGGCCAAGATGTTGCCGTGCCGATCCAAGATGCGGCCGCGGTTGGCAGGCAAGTCCAAGGTGCGAATGAAGCGCACCGCGCCTTGGCGTTTGAAGAACGCGTTATCGATCACCTGCACATACGCCGCACGTGCCACCAAACCCAAAAATCCGAGCGCAATGAAGGCGACGATGAACTGGCTGCGCCAGATCGGTGTTTTGCTGGCCAGCAAAGGACTGGAGGTGTATTGCACGCTGCGGCTGCTCATGGACGCACCTCCGCAGAGGATGCCGATGCGGCAGCGCCACCGGGCACGGTGGCGTATTGCGTGATGGCTGGGGTGATGGTGCGCATGTGCAATTGCTCACGCGCCAACTTTTCGACCCGAACCGGGGTGGCTTGCGCGCGGCGCTCCACATCCAAGCGGTCGTTTTCAATTTCCAAGCGCCGCGCTTCGCTGGTGGCGCGGTCGAGTTCGGTGGTGAGCGATCGCGACTCGTATTGCGTGCGCACCAAATACAGCGCACTCAACAACACCGCAATGAACATCACCAAACTGAAGCGACTCATGCGTTCGCTCCTGATGCAGCCAAACGCTCCGCCACACGCAAAATCGCGCTGCGTGAACGCGGGTTGCCCGCCACCTCTGCTGCGCTGGGCTTGATGCGCTCAATGGCCTTGAAATCCATCACCTGGGGTGCAGCAAAAGGCGCACGGCGGTCGTAGACCTCGCGCGAATGCTTGGCAATGAACTGCTTGACGATGCGGTCTTCCAACGAATGAAAGCTGATCACCGCCAAACGACCACCGGGACGCAAGACCTGCAACGACGCGTCTAGCGCTTGTTGCAACTCCTCAAGCTCGGCGTTGATGAAAATCCGAAAAGCCTGAAATGTGCGCGTTGCAGGGTCCTTGCCCGGCTCGCGGGTTTTGACCGTGTCAGCCACGAGCTGGGCCAGTTCAGAGGTGCTTGTAGGCACGCCCCGTGTTTGTCGGCGAGCATCAATCGCCTTTGCAATCTGTAAAGCAAACCGTTCTTCGCCATATTCACGTATCACCTCCGCTATGTGTTGGAGTTCTGCATCAGCCAGCCACTCGGCCACGCTTTGGCCACGGGTGGTGTCCATGCGCATGTCCAAGGGACCATCGTTTCGAAATGAAAAACCACGTGCGGGGTTGTCGATCTGGGGTGAGCTCACCCCCAAATCCATCAGCACACCGTCGATAGCGCCCGCAGGCAACTCGCCCAAGTCAGCAAAGCCTTGGTGACGAATTGAAAAACGGGGATCTTGAATTTGTTCAGCCGCTGCAATCGCATCGAGGTCTTTGTCGAAGGCGATCAAACGACCTTGAGGCGACAGCTTGGACAAGATAAGACGGGAGTGCCCGCCACGACCAAAGGTCGCGTCTACGTAAGTACCGTCCGGCTTGATGTCGAGAGCATCGACAGCTTCGCTTAAGAGGACGGTGGTGTGCTGCCAGGGCGTGTCCACCGTCATTCCTTAAAAAGAAAATTCCTTGAACACGTCGGGCATGTCGCCCTGCATGGCTTGGGCCTCTTGCGCCTCGTAAGTCGCCTTGTCCCAAAGTTCGAAGTGGTTGCCCATGCCCAAGAGCATGGTGTCTTTGCTGATGCCAGCGGCGGTGCGCAGCTCGGGCGAGATCAGGACACGGCCTGTGCCATCCATCTCCACATCCATGGCATTGCCCAAGAAGATGCGTTTCCACCATTGCGCGCTCATGGGCAGTGCAGCAATGCGTTCGCGGAACTTTTCCCACTCTGGACGGGGAAAGACCATCAAACAGCCGTGTGGATGACGGGTGATCGTCAGCTGCCCGGCGGCCGTCGCGCTCAAAACGTCACGATGCCGCGTCGGAACCGACAAACGACCTTTGGCGTCAAGACTCAGCGATGAAGCACCCTGGAACACAGTGGCAGCCTTTTCCTTGGCAAACAGAGACAAAACAATCCGCGGCGAAAGACCAAAGGCACTTTTCACCACTTAATTGCACTTATTTGCACTGTATCAGGAAAAACTGCTTCAAGGGCTTATTTTTGGATTTTTTTCAATGAAATCAACAACTTACGGCGATTTTAACAAGAATGATTGCGATCAAAAATCGTTATGAATGAAGCACTTAGCCACACGTGTAAAAGTAGCTTGTGAAGAAAATTTGGACATAAAAAAAAGCAGGCCTGCGCCTGCTTTTTGGAAGAAATCAACAAAACGGGCTCAATCGCCAAACATTTTTTGCTTCAACTCGCGGCGTTCTTGCGCTTCCAGCGACAAAGTGGCGGTGGGACGGGCCAACAAACGACCCACACCGATGGCTTCACCGGTTTCGTCGCAGTAACCGTAATCGCCCGCATCAATGCGTTGGATGGATTGCTCGATCTTCTTGAGCAACTTGCGCTCACGGTCACGGGTGCGCAATTCAAGCGCGTGTTCTTCTTCAATGGTCGCGCGGTCTGCGGGATCGGGGACCACCACCGTGTCTTCACGCAGATGTTCGGTGGTTTCACTGGCGTTGCTCAAGACTTCATTCTTGAGCTGCACGAGTTTGAGTCGGAAAAACGCCATTTGAATGTCGTTCATGTACTCGCTATCGGGCATGGCGATGACTTCGGCATCGGTGAGTTGTTCAGCTGTTTTTGTTTTCCAGTTGTTGGCGAGTTTGGCGTCTTTTTTAGGTATCACAGGAACAATGGTTGGAGCAGAGGGTGCCGTCATCGGCATAAAGCTATTTTTGGCTGCGTTGGACGCAACCACTTGAGCTGGCGGGGGTGGAACCAAAGCGGCCATCTTGGCTGCTCTGGAGTTTTTCTTGTGCACCACAGGGGTGTAACCAGGAATGATGGGCGTCACATGCACCACAGGCGCTGGCACGACCGGCTTGGCCACTGCGGCAGCCTTGGGGGCTTTCGCAACTTTGGCAGGCTTCGCTGGTTTGGCGGGCTTGGCCTCTGGCGCTGCTTTCACCACAGGTTTGGTGGTGGGTTTTGCTGCGGGCTTGGCTGCTTTGGCTGGCGTTGGCTTAGCGGCCGCTGCTTTCTTAACCACCACAGGCTTGGCTGCTGCTTTTTTAGCGACAGGTTTAACAGGCGCTTTGACTGGCTTTTTCGCGACCGCCTTTGCCGCTTTAGCCGGGGCCTTCACAGCAGTTTTGACGGGTGCTTTGGCGACAGGTTTAGCGGCTGCTTTGACAGCTTTTTTAACGGGGGCTTTGGCCACCACTGCTTTTTTGACCGGAACCTTCTTTGCCACGGGCTTAGCCGCCGCTTTTTTAGCCACGGGCTTCTTGACGGCTGCTTTTTTCACAACGGCCTTGACGGGCGCTGCTTTTTTAGCAACCGGCTTGACAGCCTTGGCTGGGGCTTTGGTCGCGACAGGTTTTTTCACGACTTTTTTCGCAACCGCTTTGGGCGTTGCACCAGTTTTTCCTGCTTTTTTGGCGGGAGCTGGCTTCTTAGAAGCGGATTGACGGGCTTTGGCGTTCACGGTTTGTCTCCTAACAGGCCATCGCCGCACGAAGGTGTGCGAAGAAATATCGACCAGATCACTGTCATCAACTTGATGTCAATAGACCTGGTTTATACCTTGTGACGTATTCAAAGAGCTGGCACGTCACGGCTTTGGTCTGGCGCGCGGGATTGTAGCCACAAAGAATTGGCGGCTTGTAGACAATCCCAGCCGCCGTCATTTCCTCACACTAAAGACTGCTCTAGGCCTTGCACCAAGATGTCTTTGGGTAAGTCGATGCCGATGAACACCATTTTGCTGATGCGCTCTTCGCCTTCGGCCCAATCGGGGCCCAAATCGCTGCCCATGAGCTGGTGCACGCCTTGGAAGATCACCTTCTTGTCGGTGCCCTTCATGTTCAGCACGCCCTTGTAGCGCAGCATCTTGGGGCCATAGATGTTGACGATGGCGCCCAAGAAGTCTTCCAGCTTGGCGGGATCGAACTTGCGCGCGGATTTGAAGACAAAGCTCTTCACGTCGTCGTCATGGTGGTGATGGTGGCCGTGGTTGCAATGTTCGTCATGCACGTGGTCATGGCCATGATCGTGGTCATGCTTGTGCGAGGGATGGTCGCAGTGCTCGCCATCGTGGTGATGGTGGTCGTCATCGGTCAAGAAATCGGGGTCGATGTCGAGCTTGGCGTTGAGGTTGAAGCCACGCAGGTCAAACACTTGGGACAAGGAGACCTCACCGAAATGCACCACTTTTTGCGGCGCACGTGGGTTCATGTGCTTCAAGCGGTGTTGCAGCGCGTCCAGCTCAGCAGGCGAGACCAAGTCAGATTTGCTGATGAAAATTTGGTCCGCAAACCCCACTTGGCGGCGCGCTTCTTGGCGGTCATTGAGCTGCTGTGCAGCGTGCTTGGCGTCCACCAAGGTCAAGATGGAATCGAGCAAAAAGCTCTCGGCGATTTCGTCGTCCATGAAGAAGGTTTGCGCCACAGGGCCGGGGTCGGCCAAACCGGTGGTCTCGATCACCACGCGCTCAAAGTCCAACAAGCCTTTGCGCTTTTTGGCCGCCAACAGTTGCAGCGTGGTGCGCAAGTCTTCACGGATGGTGCAGCACACGCACCCGTTGTTCATCTGGATGATTTGCTCGTTGGTGTCCGAAACCAAGATGTCGTTGTCGATGTTTTCTTCGCCAAATTCGTTTTCAATGATCGCGATTTTCTGGCCATGGGCCTCGGTCAACACGCGCTTGAGCAAGGTGGTTTTGCCCGAACCTAAAAAGCCGGTCAGGATGGTGGCGGGGATCAACATGAAGGGAAAGCCTTGTAAAAATGAACTTATTCAGCAGAGATTGTGGCGATTTCGGGCTTTTCAACCAAGCGAGCCGCCTTCATCACCACCAAGCCTTTGAGGTATTCGCCCTCGGGGAAGGTCAGGGTCATGGGGTGATCTGGCGCGCCCTGCATGCGTTCGCTGATGTAGCCGTCCACATGCGCATCGGTGCCTGCGGAGGCGACGATTTTGTGGAACAACTCTGCCCCAATACCGCCCGAACAGCTGTAGGTGAACAACACGCCACCCGGCTCCAAAATTTTGAACGCCAAACGGTTGATGTCTTTGTAAGCCCGTGCCGCACGGTCTGCGTGGGCCGCCGAGGGAGCGAACTTCGGCGGATCGAGCACGATGGCATCAAAGGTCTTGCCTTCTTTGTGGAACTGGCGCAGCGAGCCATTCACATCGGCGTCCATCATGGTGGTGCGCGAGGCGTCAAAGCCGTTCAAGGCCACGTTGGCACGGGCACGTTCAATGGCGGGACCTGACGAATCGATCGACGTCACATGGGCGGCGCCCCCCGCCAAAGCGGCCACGGTGAAGCCACCGGTGTAGCAATAGCAATTGAGCACGCGCTGGAACTGCAAGCGCTTGGCGTAGTCGGCAAATTTTTTACGGCTGTCGCGCTGGTCAAGGTAGAAGCCTGTTTTGTGGCCTTCGGCAATGTCGAGCGACAACTGCCAATCGTGCTCACGCAAGACGATGGCCGTCGGCCCCTCGCCTCGCAACCAGCCCGTGACAGGCTGCAGGCCTTCCAAGCCGCGCACGCCTGAGTCCGAGCGTTCGTAGAGTTTGGTCAAGCCCGTTTGCGCGAGCAAGGCGTCGGCGATGTCGTTCTTCCAACGCTCGGTGCCGCTGGACAAGAACTGCGCCACCAAGGTGTCGTCGTAACGGTCAACGATCAAGCCGGGCAACCCATCGGATTCACCGTGGATCAAACGCACGCCATTGCTTTGGATGTCGAAACGGCTGCGCGCTGCGATGGCGCGTTGGATGGACAACTTGAAGAACTCGGCGTCAATGCGCTGGCTTTCGTCAAAGCTCCAAATGCGGGCACGAATTTTGGAGGTCGGGCTGAAAGAGGCCCAGCCGAGGAAGCTGCCGCTGTGGCTTTCCACTCGCACGGTCTCGCCGGCATCGGCACCGCCTTTGGCGATGGCACTGTCAAAAATCCAGGGGTGGCTGCGCAAGGCGGAACGCTCTTTGCCGTCTTTGAGTCGAATCGTTTTCATCGCTCCGATTGTCGCCGTTTTGAGGGTCGCGGCCTCACTCCTTACGCGCCCTCGGATGCGCCGAATCGTAGGCCTTGGCCAAGTGCTGGAAATCCAACCGCGTGTACACCTGCGTGGTGCTGATGTTGGCGTGCCCCAACAACTCTTGCACTGCCCGCAAATCGCTGCTGGACTGCAGCAGATGGCTCGCAAATGAATGCCGCAACATGTGCGGATGCACGGGGGCAGACAAACCCGCTTTGGCGCTGCGTTGACGCAAGCGTTGCCAAATCGCCTGCGCGGTCAAACGCGTGCCATGCTGACCAATGAACAAGGCCGTTTGGTGCGCGGTGGCGGCATTCAAACCTTCGGCACGCACCAAGTGCCAAGCCCGCAACGCATCGATGGCCTTGCTGCCCACGGGCACGCTGCGGCGCTTGCTGCCCTTGCCCAGCACGTGGGCCTCGCATCCCTCGACATCGATCCAGCCCTTGGCCGACGCACTGGCTTGCACATCCAGTCCCACCAATTCACCCACGCGCAAACCACAGCCGTACAACAGCTCCACCATGGCGGCATCGCGGCACTCCAGCCAAGGGTCGGTGGCGTCTGGGGCGGGAGAGAATTCGGCCAATTGCACCGCGTCGTCCACGCTCAAGGCTTTGGGCAAAGGTTTGGGCGCTTTGGGCGCGCGCACGTCCTGCACGGGATTGCTGGCGATCAAGCCTTCACGCCCCATCCAGACATAAAAGCCACGCCATCCCGAGAGGATGAGCGCAATGCCGCGGCCACTGCGGCCACCGCTGTGCATCTGTGCAACCCAACGACGTACATGCGCGGTTTGCACTGCATCAAGGGCCACGCCCGCGTCTTGGGCATAGGCACTGAGCTTTTCGAGGTCTAAGGTGTAAAGCGCCAGCGTGCGTTCGGCCAAGCGCTTTTCATAGCGGACGTGGTCGAGGTAGCGGGCGACCCAATCCATGCGGTGACTCAGCGCAGGTGCGACAAGGCCGCGCTGGCCAAATCACCCAAGCGCTCTAAGAACGCGGTGCCCATGCCTTCGTGGTAGCGCTGTGCATCGGGCGATGCCAACACCAGCAACCCGATGACCGGTTGCGCCACTGCCGTTTGGGTCGTGTCTTCCACGCGCGTCGCACGCAAAGCGATGAATGCCACCGATTGCGCCGCATCCGGCTCGGGCAACCACTGCACGGCGTCAAAGGCGTTGTTGACGCCCACGTAGGGGGTGGTCAAGGTGGTGGCAAATTCTTTGATCGCATCAATCACGCCCACAGCGAACGGTTCCACTTTGAAAGATTCGTTCACGTCCCACACGCGGATGGCCACTTGCGGCACCATGAAATCGTGCTGGATGTGGTCGGCGATGGTGTGGGGCAAATCACGGGCGTTGGTGGTCATCAACAAGGTTTTGACCCAGCGTTGCATGCGCTCAATGAGTACCTCGTTTTCGGTGCCGTGGCGCATCATGTCCATGGTGCGCATTTCGAGTGCTCTGATTTTCTCGCGCAGCATTTCGGCCTGACGCTCTTGCAGACTCACGGCACGCTGGCCGTGAGGGCTGGTCAACTTCACTGCCGCCAACAGCTCCGCATGACGCTCAAAAAAATCAGGCGTGTTCACCAAAAAATTGGCAATGTCGTCTTCGGTGATGGGATTCATGGCTGCGTTGTTCATAAGTTCTCTGGGATGTTGATTTCGCCGTGAAACACGGTGGTTGCAGGGCCGGTCATGCGCACATGGCTATCGCCGCCCTGCCATTCAATGGTGAGTTCGCCGCCGTGCGTTTGCACGGTCACACGGGGGTCGAGCAAGCCCCAACGGATACCCGTGACCACCGCTGCACATGCGCCGGTGCCGCAGGCCAAGGTTTCGCCCGAGCCGCGCTCAAACACGCGCAAGCGCACAGCACCGCGATTCATCACTTGCATGAAGCCCGCGTTGACACGCTTGGGAAAAGCCGCGTGGTGTTCAATCAAAGGGCCTTGCTCGCGCACAGGCGCTGTGTCGACATCGGCCACGACTTGCACCGCATGCGGATTGCCCATAGACACCACGCCCACGTTCACGGCGTCGCCATTGCTGAGCGCCAATTGCCACGCATGGGCATGGGCGGCATCGGTGGACTGCCCCTTGGCGTCCAAGGCGCGTGCGTGGTGAGCTGCAAAGGGAACTTGGGGCAAATCGAACAGGGGGGCGCCCATGTCGACGGTCACTTGGCCATCGGGCATTTCTTGCAGCGTGATCACACCGCCGTGCACTTTGACACGCACCGTGGTTTTGTCGGTCAGGCCTTGCTCGCGCACAAAACGCACAAAGCAACGCGAGCCGTTGCCGCACTGCTCCACCTCGCCGCCGTCGGCGTTGTGGATGACGTATTCAAAGTCCACATCAGGCTGCGGTGCGGGACGCACAGTCAAGATTTGATCGGCACCGACACCGAAGTGACGGTCGGCCAAGTAGCGGTAGTGGGCAGTGGTGAGGTGGAGGCGTTCGCGGGTCTCGTCCAAGACCACGAAGTCATTGCCAGCACCCTGCATTTTGGTAAAGCGAATTCGCATGCTGTGATTATCGGCGAGCCCGATGTCGCTCAGTGGTCATGCCCACAGACACGGACGGTTTATGCTCGCGCCCTACTTTTCATCCACCGCACACGAGAACACCTTATGCGCATTCCTGCCTGGACGCCCGAACAAAAACCTCAGCCCCATGACTTGGTCGACGCCATCTTGGCCCGTCGCGGCGGCGAGCTCATCAACCTCGACCGTGCCTTGCTGTGGAGCGAACCCGTCGCACGCGGTTGGAACGTGTATCTGAAAAACGTGCGCACCGGTTTGCCCACCAGCCGCCGCTTGTGCGAGCTGGGCATTTGCACCGTGGCGCTGCTGACAGGCGCGCACTACGAATACCACCACCACGCGCCTGACTTTTTGACAGCCGGCGGCACGCAAGCCGAGCTCGATGCCTTGAACCGCGTGGTGCAAGGCGATGCACGCCAACCCGTGACCGATGCCGGTTTGGGCGACGTCGAACGTTTGGTGGTGCAGTACGCGGCGCAAATGACGCGTGACGTCCAAGTGGAAGACGCCGTGTTTGCCGCCTTGAAAGCCCGCTTCACCACCACCGAGTTGGTGGAGCTGACCACGGCCATTGCCACCTACAACATGGTGGCGCGCTTTTTGGTGGCGCTGCAGATCACGCCCGAAGGCGAACCGCAGCGCTGAACCAACGACATCCAGGCCGAGATCAATCGGCCTTGATGTCGTTATCTTTGACCACCTTGGCCCAGATGGTCATTTGCTTCTCGATGAACACACGGGCTTGCTCTGGGCTGCCACCGGTCACGTCAATGCCTTGCGCATCCAGCTTTTTGGCAACTTCAGGGTTCTTCAACACTTTGTTGAGCTCTTCGTTCATGCGCTTGACGATCTCGGGCGGTGTTTTAGACGATGCCAACAACGCCCACCACGCAGGCGCTTCAAATCCGGGATAACCGTTTTCAGCAATGGTGGGCACGTTGGGCAAATCGGCTGCGCGTTTGCTGGTGGTCACCGCCAGAGGGCGCATGCGGCCGCTGTCGATGTGAGGCTTGGTGACAAACACCGAGCCAATAGACAAAGGCACATGGCCTGCGACCGCGTCACTCATCAACGGGCCGCCGCCTTTGTAAGGCACGTGCGTCCAATCAGCACCCGCGTTCTTGCCCAGCAAGGCCATGGCCAAGTGGCCCAAGCTGCCGTTGCCAATGGTGCCAAAGCTGACGTTCTTCTTCGCTTTGGCGGCAGCAATCACATCGGCAAATGTTTTGTATTCCGAGTTGACATTCGTCGCCAACACCATGGGCGAGGTGCCGACCAAGACCAACGGGACCAGGTCTTTTTTGCTGTCAAACGGCATGCTGGCGGTGAGGCTGGGGTTGACGCCAAAGGTGTCAAACACCACCGCAAAGGTGTAGCCATCGGCCGGGGCTTGCACCACCGCAGCCGTGCCAATCGTGCCGGAGGCACCGCCTCGGTTTTCCACAATCACGGTTTGGCCCAATTGCTGCGACAAAGGTTGCGCAATGATGCGCGCCACTTGGTCCACCGAACCACCGGGCGGAAACACCGCCACCAGTTTGATGGGCTGCTTGGTGGGCCAAGCCTGTGCCAGCGCCAAAGACGGCACGCTGAATGCAGCCAGTGCCAAAGTACTGACGAGCGCGGCTTTGAATGTGCGACGTTGCATGGTGGACGTTCTCCAGAAAATGTTTGTCTAGGGCAGAATTGTTGGCCAAAGCCCGCCCCCAAAGCTTGCGGCTTTTACGCATCGGGTAAACACGCAGAGGCGAGCTCTTCATAATGTCTGCATGGTCCGCTCTACCCAACTCCTCCATGTCCAGCGCGAGCCCGCGCGTCTTTTATCTGCTGCCACGGTCTTGCTCGTGCGCGATGGCCCGCAAGGCCTTGAAGTGTTGATGACACGCCGTTCGATGACGGCCAGCTTTGCACCCGGCGCCTATGTGTTTCCTGGCGGTGGCATCGATGCCGCTGACCGTGCCGCACACCCAAACGCCAAGCGCCGCGCCACCCAAAGCGACTTACACCTGACGCAAGCCATTGCGGCCATCCGCGAGAGCTTTGAAGAACTCGGCATTTTGTTGGCCCGACATGCCAACGGCCAAATGGCCAGCAGTGCCGACATTGCCGCACTGGACCGCAAAGCCAACGCCGATGTGTTTGCCGCGCAATGCCACGCACGCGGCTTGACCTTGGCCGCTGACGAAGTATTTGTGCTGGCCCACTGGATCACCGACCGCGATCTGCCTCGCCGCTTTGACGTGCCCTTTTTGGTCGCGCGCATGCCCGATGCGCAAACACCGGTGGCCGACGAAAAAGAACAGTTCGAACCCGTGTGGGTGCGCCCTGCAGACGCCTTGAGCCGTCATGCCGAAGGCAATTTCTTCATCATCTACCCAACCATCCGCACTCTCGAACGTTTGCAAAGCTACGCCACCGTCGACAGCGTGATGGCCGCCTGCGCAGGTGAGCAACCTTGGTTCACCAGCTGTCCGCGTGCTGCGTGGCTGGGTGGCGAAGAGGTGCGCTACATGGAGCACGAGCCGCCCTTTGGCGAACTCGCACTCACCTGCCCCGACGGGCAAATCGTGCACCACCTTGACTGGATCACCGATCAACCCGTGCTGCTGCTGAAAAACGTGCAACGCCTCACCGCCCCCAACCCCGGGGTGATGACGGGTCCCGGCACCAACAGCTACTTGGTGGGCGACCCAGACACTGGCTTTGCCGCCATCGATCCAGGCCCTGCGGACCACGAACACTTAGACCGCTTGTGGCGTGCGGCGGGTGGCAACATCCGCTACATCGTGTGCACCCATTCGCACCCTGACCATTCGCCCGGTGCCGCCCCGCTGCAAGCCTTGTGCGCGCAACATGGGCATCGGCCACCCGTGCTGGGTTTGCCATCGCTGCCCACAGCGCGTGCGAACAGCCACTTCTCGCCCGACCGCGCGCTGAGCGACGGTGAACTGCTGGTCTTGCAAGGCCAGGGCACCACACACACCCTGCGCGTGATCCACACCCCCGGCCATGCGGCCAACCACCTGTGCTTGGTGCTGGAAGAAGACGGCCTGCTGTTCAGCGGCGACCATGTGCTCAACGGCAGCACCACCGTGATCGACCCACCCGACGGCAACATGGCCGACTACCTGAACTCACTCGACACCCTGCTGGACGCCTGCGCGCAAGACCGCATTGAATTCATCCTGCCCGCCCACGGCCATGTGCTGGGCAACCTGTGGGACGAGCCCCACGATGCACGCGCCTGCATCACACACCTGAAAAACCACCGCATCAAACGCGAGGCCAAGATTTTGGGCGTGATGCAAAAGCTGCCACACGGCAGCATGGACGATTGGGTGAAACTCGCCTACGACGATGTGCCCCCACGCTTGTGGCCTGTCGCGATGCGCTCGCTGTTGGCGCATGTGGAGCGGATTCGGTCTTTTCAATGACGCTTGCCGTGTAGCAAGGCAATGTTCATTTCGGCCGACAAGGTGCTGGCGTAAAACTTCTCGATCATCTCGACCGATGTTCGGGCGTTTCTGGCCAGCGTGAGCAAATCAATGTTGCCGCCATAAATCAAGCGAAATGTGATGGACGTGTGCCGAAGGCTGTAGAGCGAGCGGCTCACCCCATGTGGACCTTGTTTGATGCCCAGCGCGTTCAAAATCCAATTGAATTGCCAGCCAATGACATCCAAGATCAATCGGCGATTTTTCTCCTCTGGGAAAAACACATAGTCTTCTGGTTGCCCGTATCCCTTGCGCAACTGCTGTTGCAACAGTCGATCGTAAATCCCCACTGCGGCAGGCAAACTGACGACGGGGGCTTTATGCCGCTTGACCTCAGGGAGCGTGAGACGCAAGTAATTGAAAGCGCCTCGAACCACCTCCACATGTTTGTGCTTCAACTGCCGGATATCGCCTGGACGTAAAAACGTATAGACCATGAAACGAATGAGTGCGTTCATGTCGTGCGACATGGATTGGTATTTCTTTCTGATCCAAGCCCGCTTGCCCTCACCCCAGTCTGTGAACGTTTGCCCAGCCAGAGCTTTTGATTTTTTCAAGATCGCTCGGTATTCCGTCACCGTGAAAGCGCCCCTCGAATTCGGGGGTGACTTGACCTTAGGAAACAAAGGCAACTGAGCAATCACCTGTTTGCGCAACAACAATTTCAGCAACTTTCGCATCAAGGCCAAATAACCCACGATCGTCGGAGGCGCCAAGTTTTGTGCCGTCAAGAAACTGACGAATTTCTCCATCGTTTCAGTGTTGATTTGGGCCAGCGGCTGTGCCTTCAAAAATTGAAACACCAACCCCTCCAGTCGCCCCTTGGTCATCAGGTAAGACCCGTGTGTGATCTCATCGCGGCTGAGTCGCTCGCTTTCCATGGCCAACACTTCTTGCATCAAATCATGCAGAAGGTTTTGGTTATCGAACTGAGCAGCGCGTGAATGCGGCGTTTGTGCGCGATCTGATTCAGCAACCACGCCACGATGCTTCAAACTTGAGTAGAAGTGCTGAGCGAACAGCTCGGCCTCTTGCTTCTCCGTTGTCTTCAAACTTTGAGCAATGTACTTGCCATGATTAAAAAGTCGAACTTGCCAATATTTGCTGCCCGCGATTCTGAAGATTTTCAACTTGTCAGGCAGTCCCTGAACCTTAGAAAAACTTTGCTTGATCGGTGAGTTACGTGCTTTGGGTATGAAGAAGAAATCTTCGTTGGCGCAGGGTTGAATCAGCATAGGGGAGTCTCAAGACGTAAATGAAGGGGGTTCATAGTTCATAACTTATGAGAGTTATGAACTGTCAGATGCTAAAAATTTTCTTCATCGTCTGTAGGGACTTGGCTTAGCCCTGACTCTTGCGAGGGCAATAACCCTCGTTGCTATCGCAGCATTGGCAGCTACTGGTGCATTTGCACAATCTTCTGTTCAGTTGGACGGTGTCGTTGACGCTGGTTACCAATCTATTAACTACAAAGGCAACACTGTTAACGGCATCGCTGGTAACGGTTCTAGCACTTCACAGTTGAACGTTCGCGGTACTGAAGACCTCGGCGGTGGCTTGAAAGCTACTTTCCGTGTTGAAACAGACTGGAACATGGTTTCTAACTACGCCAACACTGGTACATCTACTGGCACAAACTTCACATCTACAGCCAACAGCATCAACGGTGCTGGTGGTACTTTCGGCAACGGCGAAATCCGTTTGGGCTTGGAGTCTGCCACTTTGGGTCAAATCCACTTTGGCGCAGTGAACTACAACAGCTTGTCAACATTCTTGACTGGCCAACCTTTCGGCACAGCCATTGGTTCAGGCTTCCGTACGTTCTACATCAACGACGCACAAGCCACTTCTTCAGTCCGTGCTGAAAATGCTATCAAGCTCGTGACACCTACATTCAATGGCTTCAACGCTACTTTGTACAAGTCGAACAAGCAAGACAAAGCTGCAACTGCTGCCGCTGCAAGTACTTCTACAACAGGCTTGATCACACAACCTAACGCATTCAGCACTTCTGTCGGTGCTTATGACCAAGTTGGTACTCAAGAACTCGGTTTGAACTATGCAAATGGCCCCATCGCAGCGTCTTACAGCAGCTTGAAGCAAGACTTCGTTGGCATTTCTGCTTTGAACTCTAGCTTGGCCGCTGCAGGCACTACCGAGTCAACAGTGAACACTTTGGGTGCTAACTACACCATGGGCGCTGCTAAGTTCTTCTTGTTGAACCAAACCAACAAGACAAACACCAACAGCACCAACAACAAAGCAACTACTTTGTCTGCTACATACACAATGGGCAGCATCGTCTTGATGGCACAAACTGGTTCATTGAAGAACGTGTCTGGTACAAAGTCAACATTGACTGCTATCGGTGCGGATTACAACCTGAGCAAGAACACAGCAATCTATTTGCGTAGCGAGTCTATCGACGACAAAGCTGGTGCAATGAACGCTGCTGTGACTCCTACAGCTATCAAAGGTACTGACACTAAGTTTGCCCGTACAGCCTTGGGTATCCGTATCGGCTTCTAATCCTCACGCTGGCTTAGCCAGTTAAGGATTTATAAAGTCTAAAACCCCATCGCTCGCAAGAGTGGTGGGGTTTTCTATTAAGAGTGCTTAAAAGTTGTCTTAAAAATAAATGGCGGAGTTGTAATTATGTGTTTCGATTTTTTGCACAAGTTTCCTTGCCATTTCGAAGGTCTGATTAAATGGACATTTTGTGCTGTTCTACTTTTGAGCACGAATACAAGCTGGGCTCAGAGTTGTCCTCTGCAAATGCAACTAACTTATTCAGATGGTGAAAAGGGTTGTTTAACAGATTTGCCTGTTGCAAAGGCAATTCCGAAAGGCTGGGGTAAATCCTCAATCCAAGATGTAATCCAAGGCGCTCGTTATTACACAGTTGCCGCTGCTGCGAATTGTCCTGATGTAACGATTACTTTAGCTAATCATATTGCGCATGCATTAGCTATTCGTTCAGCAGAGAGTGCTGTTGCATTATGTTCGCGAGGATGTGATTGTTCGGTTGTTATCAATAACGGCCATGTATTGCTGCCCAAGACTTTGGCGATGGCGCTGGCTGCAAACCCACGTAGCGATGTTGCACGTTCTACGGCTGCAGAAGAGCAAATGCTTCGCATTGAAAGGCTACGTGAGCAACAGCTTGCAGATGAGGTCAAATTGCGAGAACAAGAGCAGCTCAATAAGCAGGCCAAGCTCAAAGAGCAAGAGCAATTAGCTATGGCTGAAAAGTTGCGTCAACAACAAAAGTTTGAGGAAGAGTCAAAACTGAAAGAGCAAGTGAGGCAAAGCCAATTGGCTAAACAGCAAGAAGAAGCGCGATTGGCTGAAGTTGCAAGGTTACGTCAAGATCAATTACGAGCCGAGTCAGACAAACTCAAAGAGGATGCTCGAATAGAACAAGAGGCCAGACTTAAAGATCGTGAGTTGTTGTTACAACTCACTGCTGAACTGGCTCGATTACGAGCTGAAGCAAATGCAGTCAAAGTAGTGCCAACGTCTACTGTGCCAACCGTGGTAAGCAGTATCGATACAGCGCCCGAACCATTGCCAATTTTTGCAAATCGAAAGGCCCTCGTGATTGGCAACGACAGCTATAAATTTGTCTCTAAATTAGCAAATGCCAGAGAAGATGCCAAAGTCATAGCAGAAAATTTGACGAATGTTGGATACAAAGTGACGTTGAAATTAGATCTATCTGAAAAGGAAATGAAAGCCGCGTTGCGTGGCTTTAAAACGCAAGTCGAAGCTGGTGATGAAATTGCTTTTTTTTACGCTGGCCACGGCGTTCAGCTCGCTAATTCTAATTACCTTGTGCCAATAGATGTCGCTGGTGAGGGCGAGGAACAAATGAAAGACGAAGGTATTTCTCTACAGAGAGTACTGGATGATATGAATGAGAAGAAGGCTAAGTTCACTTTAGCCATGATTGATGCATGTCGAGACAATCCATTCAAAACGAATGGGCGAGCGATTGGTGGCTATGGTCGTGGCTTGGCACCTACAACTGCGGCGACTGGTCAGATGGTGGTATTTTCAGCTGGTACGGGACAGCAGGCGCTGGATAAATTAGGGCCTAACGACAAAGATAAAAATGGGCTTTTTACTCGAATATTTGTCCGTGAAATGCAAAAGCCAGGCGTCAGTGTAGATCGCGTGGTTCGCAACGTTCGCGGTGAGGTTGTTAGTAAAGCGAAGTCTGTGGGACACGAACAGGTACCAGCGATTTACGATCAAGTTGTTGGTGAATTTTATTTCAGAAAATAATAGTATTTAAGTAAATAAAGCAAGGCAATTTCGAAGTATTGCGCAGAGCTCTTGATTCGAAATGCAACTGAATTGAGTCCATCGAGTGAAATTGACCGGACCACATCCGTCCCAAAGACTTGTCTCTAGAATGCAATTTTCACTCGCCTTTAATTTGAATTGGAGCCCCACATGAAAAAGCAGTTCATCACCCTGGCCGTTGCCGTCCTTTTGGCTGGCACCGCCTTCGCGCAAGCCAATGACACCCTCGCCAAAGTCAAAGCTGCTGGCAGCATCACCATGGGCGTGCGCGACTCGTCTGGCGCTTTGTCTTACACCTTGGGTGACGGCAAGTATGTGGGCTACCACGTTGAGATTTGCCAGCGCATCATTGCCAACCTCGAAAAAGCAGCTGGCAAAAAGTTGGAAGTGAAGTACACACCTGTCACGTCACAAAACCGCATTCCTTTGGTGGAGAACGGTACGGTGGACATCGAGTGCGGCTCGACCACCAACAACGAAGCGCGTCAAAAGCAAGTGGCTTTCGCGTTCACCACTTACGTGGAAGAAGTGCGCATCGCGGTGCGCGCCAACTCAGGCATCACGTCTATCGGCCAGCTGAATGGCAAGAACGTGGCGACCACCACAGGCACCACCTCTGTGCAATTGCTGCGCAAGAACGAACGCGCCACAGGCGTTGACTTCAAAGAAGTGTTCGGCAAAGACCACGCAGACAGCTTCTTGTTGCTCGAGTCTGGCCGCGCTGATGCGTTCGTGATGGACGGCCAAATCTTGGCTGGCAACATCGCCAACAGCAAGGCTCCAGCTGATTTCAAAATCGTGGGCGAGGTGTTGAACGTGGAGCCCATCGCCATCATGTTCCGCAAGGACGACCCAGCGTTCAAGAAGTTGGCTGACGACACCATTGCCGGTTTGGCCAAATCTGGCGAACTCGCCAAGCTGTACGACAAGTGGTTCGTGCAAGCGATTCCTCCCAAGAACATCAAGCTCGGCATGCCTGCCAGCGATGCCAACAAGGACGCTTGGAAAAACTTGAACGACAAGCCTGTCGAAGCCTACGCCAAGAAGTAATTTAGAAGACCTATAGACATGACACTCGATTGGCAGGTTTTTCTTCAGGACGACGGTGGGGGACGAACCTACCTCGAGTGGATGTTTGACGCCTGGGGCTGGACGCTTTCTGTCGCGGGCAGCGCTTGGGTGGTGGCTATTGCGTCGGGGTGCCTGATGGGCATCTTGCGCACCTTGCCACAAGACACGCGTTTGAATGTTTGGTTAGCGAGATTCGCCAACGCGTGGGTGGAGCTGTTTCGCAACATCCCCGTGTTGGTCCAAATTTTTCTCTGGTACTTCGTGTTGCCCAAGGTCTTCCCGGCCATGCAGCAAGTGCCGGGGTTTGTGTTGGTGGTGTTGGGCTTGGGCTTCTTCACTTCCTCACGTATTGCAGAGATGCTGCGTGCGGGTATTCAAGCCATGCCACGCGGCCAGCGTTATGCGGCCATGGCCATGGGCTTTACCACTTGGCAGACGTATCGCTATGTGTTGCTGCCCATCGCGTTTCGCACCATTTGGCCGCCGCTCACCAGCGAGTCGATGAACTTGCTCAAAAACTCATCGGTGGCCTTTGCCGTGTCGATTGCCGAACTCACCATGTACGCCATGCAAGTGCAAGAAGAAACCTCGCGTGGCATTGAGGTGTACTTGGCCGTGACGGCCCTGTACACCGTGTCAGCCTTTGCTGTGAACCGTGTGATGGCCTTGGTCGAACGCCGCATGCAAATCCCTGGCCTGGTGGTCGCGGGTAATGTGGGCGGGAGGCACTGAGCATGAGCGCACTCGATTTTTCTTTTGTCGAATGGGACATCTTCAACAAGTTCGTGTTGAAGGGCATGTTGTTCAGCGTGGAGCTGACCATCATCGCCACCGTGGGCGGTATTGTGTTTGGCACCATCCTCGCGCTCATGCGTTTGTCGGGTAACAAGGTGTTAGAACTGCCTGCTGTCATCTATGTGAACGGCATGCGCTCCATCCCCTTGGTGATGGTGATTCTGTGGTTCTTCTTGCTGATTCCGTTTTTGATTGGCCGCTCCATCGGTGCAGAGTTGTCGGCCACCATCACCTTTGTGGCGTTTGAAGCGGCTTACTTCAGCGAAATCATGCGTGCGGGCATTCAGTCCATTCCCCGTGGTCAGGTGATGGCCGGTCAAGCTTTGGGTATGACCTACAGCCAGAACATGCGCCTGATTGTGTTGCCCCAAGCCTTTCGCAACATGATTCCTGTGTTGCTGACGCAAACCATCATCTTGTTCCAAGACACCTCGTTGGTCTATGCCATTGGCGCGTACGACTTGCTCAAGGGCTTTGTGACGGCAGGCAAGATTTATGGCCGCGTGGAAGAGGTCTACATTTTGGCCGCCTTGGCGTATTTCGTGATTTGTTTTGGCCTCTCGGCCCTCGTGCGTCGCTTGCAAGCGCGCATTGCCATCATTCGCTGAGCGTTAAGTTACGCTGGAGTTCATCGTGATTGAATTAAAAAATGTTTCCAAATGGTACGGCCCTGTGCAGGTGCTGAACAACTGTTCCACCAACATCCAAAAGGGTGAAGTGGTCGTGGTTTGCGGCCCCTCGGGCTCAGGCAAATCCACCCTCATCAAAACCATCAACGCCTTGGAGCCGTTCCAACAAGGCGAGATCATGGTCGACGGCATTGCTGTGCACGGCAAAGACACCAACCTGCCCAAACTGCGTAGCCGTGTGGGCATGGTGTTTCAGCACTTTGAGTTGTTTCCGCATTTGTCGGTGACCGAGAACCTAACGATTGCCCAGCAAAAAGTGTTGGGCCGTAGCGAAGACGAAGCACACGCACACGGCTTGAAATACCTAGAACGCGTGGGCCTGATGGCACACAAAGACAAGTTCCCAGGTCAGCTCTCAGGCGGTCAACAACAACGCGTCGCCATCGCCCGTGCCTTGAGCATGGACCCGATCGTGATGTTGTTTGATGAGCCCACTTCAGCACTCGACCCCGAAATGGTGGGCGAAGTGTTGGACGTGATGGTGGACTTGGCCAACGAAGGCATGACCATGATGTGCGTGACCCACGAAATGGGCTTTGCCCGCAAAGTGGGTAGCCGCGTGATCTTCATGGATGTGGGCGGCAAGATTTTGGAAGACTGCTCGAAGGATGAGTTTTTCAACCACCCAGAAAACCGTCAGCCACGCACCAAAGAGTTCTTGAACAAGATCTTGGCGCACTAAGCTAATTGGGGTCAGAACCTAATTAGCTCGGCTTTGTTCGTGTTCGATGGGCGTCTCTTTATGGGGCGCTTTTTTGTTTGCTTTGTCGTTTGTATTCGTGAAGGTTTCACGCCGGAAAAGGTTGCGCAGCTTGGGCACGGCGGCTTCCTCATGCTGGAGTACCAGAAATCGTCAGCCGCCGCACCCAAGCCGCACAACTGGTTTGGCGTTGGAATATTTCTGTCAGCCGCAGTCTGTGGGTAGAGGGCATGGGCAGGTGACGATTTCTGGTACCCCAGCATGAGGAACCTGCCCATGTCCTCTGCCCACAGCGAGCACAGAAACAAAAAAGCGACAATCTACGCATGACGCAACAAATCACCATCACAAAACCCGACGACTGGCACCTGCACGTGCGCGATGGCGCTGCACTCAACACCGTGGTGCCCCACACCGCCGCCGAATTTGGCCGCGCCATCATCATGCCTAACCTCAAGCCACCGGTCACCACGGCGGCGCAGGCGCTTGCGTACAAGCAACGCATCTTGGCGGCTGTGCCTCAAGGTATGAGCTTCGAGCCCTTGATGACGCTCTACCTCACCGACAACCTGCCCGCCGACGAAATTGCTCGCGCCAAAGACGCCGGTGTGGTCGCTGCCAAGCTTTACCCAGCCGGTGCCACCACCAACAGCGATGCCGGTGTAACCGACATGCGCAAGACCTACAAAACACTCGAAGCCATGCAAAAGGCAGGCATGTTGTTGTTGGTGCATGGTGAAGTGACTAGCAGCGACATCGACCTTTTTGATCGTGAGGCCATGTTCATCGACACACAGCTCATCCCGCTGCGCAAAGATTTCCCCGAACTCAAAATTGTGTTCGAGCACATCACCACCGCCGAGGCTGCGCAATACGTGGCCGAGAGCGATAAGTACACAGGCGCCACCATCACCGCGCATCACCTGCTGTACAACCGCAACGCGATCTTCACCGGTGGCATTCGCCCGCATTACTACTGCTTGCCTGTCTTGAAGCGCGAGACGCACCGCCAAGCCTTGGTCAAAGCCGCCACCAGTGGCTCACCCAAATTCTTCTTGGGTACCGACAGCGCACCACACCCTGCGCAGCTCAAAGAGCACGCCACCGGTTGCGCCGGTTGTTACACCGCGCACGCGGCCATGCCCATGTACGCCGAAGCGTTTGACAACGCAGGCGCGCTCGACAAGCTTGAAGGTTTCGCCAGCTTTCACGGCGCAGACTTCTACGGCTTGCCACGCAACGCGGGCACGCTCACCCTGCGCAAAGAGAGCTGGACACCGCCCGAGAGCTTTGCATTTGGTGAAGCCGATTTGAAGCCCCTGCGCTCTGGCGAGGCATTGCCTTGGCGCGTGGTTTAAGTCCCAAGACAGAAGGCTTTGCAGGCGCTGTCTTAGCCGAGATAGATTGGTCCCAACCGTGGTTCGCGCCGTGGCGCGAACTCGGTGTGCCAACGGCACACCGAGCGCTGAAGCAGCAAAGTGTGGCTGAGGCACTCAATGCACTTCAAACAAGCCTTCAGCTAGGCTTAGCCGTTGCGAATCACTCCGCAGCCAAGTGCGAGGCCAGCGCGGGTTCGGGTGATATTGCGAGCGCAGCGAGCGTGAACACGACCCGTGCTGGCTTCGCGCTTGGCGATGCCAAAGAAGTGATGTTCGTCCCCCAATCAGCCCTCCCCGAAGGTCAAGCCTACGAAGACTTCATCTTCAAAACCGCCCAAGTCCCCACCCGCGACGGCCTGCACGACTTTTTCAACGGACTGTGCTGGCATCGCTTCCCGCTGGCCAAACGCCGCTTGAACCAACTCCAAGCTGCAGAGATTGAAGCCCAAGGCATCAGCGCCACACGCGGCCCCGTGCGTGATGCGCTCACCTTGTTTGACGAAAATGTGGTGCTCATGCACGCGCCCGACGAGGTGTGGGCTGCACTGCAAGCGCGTGATTGGCTCAAGCTCTTTGTGGATTTGCGCGACCAATGGCGGCACGTTCACCTGGTGTTGTTTGGCCATGCCTTGCTTGAAAAATTGGTCACGCCTTACAAGTCCATCACGGGTCATGTGTACCGCGTGGATAGCCGCATCAATCCACACGACGAAGTCTCACTCGACGCTTGGCTGGTGCAAGACCTGCAGCCCGCCAAACTCGCCACCAAACCCTATGAGCCACTGCCTGTGCTGGGCGTGCCTGGCTGGTGTGTAGCCAATGCCAAGCGGGCTTATTACGAAGACACGAATGTGTTTCGCCCCAAGCGCGAGTTGGTCTCAAAAGCTTCGCAGATGCCTGCGAAATAAGCGTCAAAGCGGCGTATCGCTTCGCCTAAATTTCGTGTGGGTTTTTGAACCGCTCATATTGAATTACCAACATTCGCCCCTACCATTCTCAACAGCGGACCTTTGTACTACCCGCTGAAAAGGAAACCATGAAACGCATTCTTCTGTTCGTCCTCACCAACCTCGCCGTCATGGTGGTGCTGGGGGTCGTCGCCAGTTTGCTGGGCGTCAACCGCTACCTCACGGCCAACGGTTTGAACCTGTCTGCCTTGTTGGGCTTCTCGCTCATTATGGGTTTTGGCGGCGCCATCATTTCGCTCTTGATGAGCAAGCCCATGGTCAAGTGGAGCACGGGCGCCCACGTCATCAACCAACCTAGCAACCAAGACGAAGCGTGGTTGGTCAGCGTGGTGCAACGCTTGTCTGAGCGCGCGGGCATCACCATGCCAGAAGTGGCGATTTACGAAGGTGAGCCCAACGCATTCGCCACCGGCGCATTCAAAAACTCAGCCTTGGTGGCGGTGTCTACAGGCTTGCTGCAAGGCATGACCAAAGAAGAAATTGAAGCCGTGTTGGGCCACGAAATTGCACACGTCGCCAACGGCGACATGGTCACGCTCACGCTCATCCAAGGCGTGCTCAACACCTTTGTGGTGTTCTTGAGCCGCGTCATCGGTTACTTTGTGGACGGCATGCTGCGCAAGAACGATGAAGAGTCCAGCGGCCCCGGCATGGGCTACTACATCACCAGCTTCGTGCTCGACATCGTGCTCGGCTTTGTGGCCAGCATGATCGTGGCGTGGTTCAGCCGTCATCGTGAGTTCCGTGCCGACGAAGGCTCGGCCCAGCTCTTGGGCAACAAGCAACCCATGATCAACGCCTTGGCTCGTTTGAACAGCATGCAAGCTGGCGAGTTGCCTGCCAGCGTGGCTGCGATGGGCATCACCGGTGGCTTGGGCAAGTTGTTTGCGTCGCATCCTCCGCTGGAAGAGCGCATCGCCGCGTTACAAAACGCGCGCTGATTTTTGACCGCACCTGACTCTCCCTGGACGGTCGCTCCTGCACAAGCAGTGGCGACCGTTGCCATTCAGCCTGCTGCTGAACTCACACCTGCGCAAAAGCGTTTCAATACTTTGCTCGCGCGCGTGTCGGCGTTGTCTGATTCCATCTCTAAGCTAGAGGCCTTGTCCACCCAGCACCGCAGCAGTCACTTGACGGCCATGAGTGCGTTGAAAAACCAAGTAGACGCCGCACGCAAAAAACTGTTGCTGTATTTGGATGGCCGCTTCCACCAAGCCGAGCTCACAGCCTCGCACCGACGCAGCGCCACGCAAATCATCCTTGCGCTGTGCGAAGCGCTGGAGCATATGAAAGACGGCCAAGTGCAAGCCATCTTCACCCAACACCACAGCGAAGAAGACGCGCAAGCCTTGGCCGAAGAAGCCCGCGCAGGTGCCGAGCATGCCAAAGCCGTGTTTGAAGATTTATTCGGCAAGCCCTTGCATGGCGCAGACGATTTGCACACCGCAGAGGCCGTGTTTGAAGCAGGCCTGCGCCAGTACCGCGAACAGCAACAACGCCTCGAAGACAAACGCCAAGCCAAGAAGGCCAAGAAAAAACCAGCGGCGCGTCAGCTCAAAGATGCGCAGCAAAAGATGGATGCCAACACCGCGCTGCGCACCGTGTACCGCCAACTCGCCAGCGCCTTGCACCCGGACCGCGAACCCGACGAGGCCGAGCGCTTGCGCAAGACAGCGCTTATGAGCGAAGTCAATGCCGCGTATGACCGCAAGAATTTGTCGGAGCTGCTCAAGCTGCAACTGCACATTGCACAAATCGACAGCGCGGCCCTGAGCCGCATTGCGGACGACAAACTCAACGCCATGTGCCTGCTGCTCAAAGAGCAAGTGGAAGCACTGGAAGAAGACGAAGCGCAAGCCCAGTTTGAAATTCGCCACTACCTTGGCGTGAACGAGCTTGACCATATCAGCGCCGAGAGCTTGGCACGCGCACTGGCCATTCAGCTGCGCGACAAAGAGCACGAGGTGGACACGCTAGAGCGCGACTTGCGCCGTATCCAAAACGAAGCTGAGCTCAAGCGCTGGCTCAAAGAGCAAGCGCAGCTGGCCAAAGAAGCGCGGGCTGAGCTGACGGACTTGGACCGCTTGCTGTATCCCTAAGCACTATTTTTTCTCGAAGTCTTTTTTAGCGCAGGTTAATACCTGTATATACAACTTACTGAAAATGATCTCTGATTTATGGAGGTTGTTTGCAGTGAATAACTTAAAAATCAGTCCTGACATTCTGCGGAAGTTATCGTTCAAGCATGCAGTGACGCGCCAAGAAGTAGAGCAATGCTTTGTTAATCGTTCTGGGCAGCTCTTGATGGATACGCGCGAAAAGCACAAGACAGATCCGCCTACGCTTTGGTTTCTTGCGCTAACAAACAGATCTCGCCTTCTAAAAATTGTGTATATACAAATTGATTCTACAATTCATCTCAAATCGGCATTTAGTCCGAATGAGATAGAGATTGAGATTTACAGCCGTCACGGTTAATTGACAAAGCACCCTTCACGAGGAAGAACATTGTGAATACATCCAAGATTGAAATCACTGCCGAAGCTTGGGACAGCCGTGCATTAGGTGCGAGTGCTACCCATGTGGCTGTCGCTGGCACTGCACATGAACAAGCGCTGGATAAGGCGTTGGAACTGCAGTCCATCTCGATTCGTCTGCCTAAACAATTGATTGAGCAATACAAGTTGATTGCTCACTTTCATGGGGTTGGTTATCAGCCGTTGATGCGCGATATATTGACGCGTTTTGTACCCAACGCGTTACAAGAAATCATGCAAACACAAATGAAGCAAGCAAAAGAGGCCGCCGCAGTGTCGCGTGTGGCGCCCAAGAAAAAAGCGTCGGTAAAACCGACGCTTCGCAAGTCACAGAAACAAGTGGCTTGATCAAACCGGCAAGTAACCTTCCACAGACAAATATCGTTCACCCGTGTCGTAGTTAAAGCCCAGCACGGTGGCACCCGCTGGAATCTCTGGCAGCTTTTGCGCAATCGCGGCCAGTGTCGCACCTGACGAAATGCCCACTAACAAGCCTTCTTCAGCAGCGCTGCGGCGGCCCATTTCTCGGGCGGCGTCAGCTTCGACTTGAATCACACCATCGAGCAACGACGTGTCTAAGTTTTTAGGAATGAAGCCCGCGCCAATGCCTTGGATGGGGTGAGGCGCTGGTGTACCACCTGAGATGACGGGCGATGCTGTGGGCTCCACCGCATACACCTTGAGCTTGGGCCATTTGGCTTTGAGCACTTTGGCCGTGCCCGTTAAGTGGCCACCAGTGCCCACGCCAGTGATGAGCACGTCCACGCCATCCGGAAAGTCGGCGAGGATTTCTTGTGCGGTAGTACGCGCATGCACGTCAATGTTGGCTGGGTTTTCAAACTGTTGTGGAATCCATGCGCCCGGTGTTTGTGCGGCCAGTTCTTCGGCGCGAGCGATGGCGCCCTTCATGCCTTTTTCACGTGGCGTCAAATCAAATGAGGCGCCGTAGGCCAACATCAAGCGGCGGCGCTCAATGCTCATGCTGTCGGGCATGACCAAAATGAGTTTGTAGCCTTTGACGGCGGCAACCATCGCCAAGCCCACGCCGGTGTTGCCCGAGGTCGGCTCGATGATGGTGCCACCCGCTTTGAGTGCGCCTGATTTTTCAGCCGCTTCCACCATCGCCAACGCGATGCGGTCTTTGATGGAGCCACCGGGGTTGGTGCGCTCGGATTTGATCCACACCTGATGCGTGTTGCCAAACAGGCGGTTGATGCGGATGTGGGGCGTGTGGCCGATGGTGTCTAAAACGCTGTTGGCTTTCATGTGTCTCTCCAGAAGGCTGCTGAATGTTTGAAAAAAAATGGCTGGGTGAAATATACGTGGCTTCGTTCGTCTGTGCTGTCGCTTGGTTTTATCGGGCGGTGGTCATCAACTGGCGAGCCACGGCTTCACCCACTTTGATGCCGTCGACCCCGGCCGACAAAATACCGCCCGCATAACCCGCACCTTCGCCTGCTGGGTACAGCCCCGTTAGTGTGGGGCTTTGCAGTGTGCTGTCATCGCGATCAATCCGCAGCGGCGACGAGGTGCGCGTCTCGACACCGGTGAGCACGGCATCGTGCATGTCGTAGCCTTTGATCTTGCGGCCAAACACAGGCAGCGATTCGCGCATGGCCTCAATGGCGTAGCTGGGCAAAGCGCTGTTCAAGCTGACCATCTTCACCCCCGGTTTGTACGACGGCGCCACCGCACCCAAGGCGGTCGAGGCGCGGTCTGCAATGAAGTCCCCCACCAATTGCGCGGGGGCTTCGTAAGTACTGCCTCCCAAGGTGTAGGCATGGGCTTCGAGTTGGCGTTGCAACACCAGGCCTGCCAGTGGGTGAAAACCGCCAGGCGCATCGCGCGTGTCATGGCGTACCGCGTTGCCGAGTTCTTGACCCAGCTCAGCTTCAAACGCGGCGGGGTCTGTGGGGTAGTCTTTGGGGTCAATGCCCACCACCAAGCCCGAGTTGGCGTTGCGCTCGTTGCGTGAATACTGACTCATGCCATTGGTCACCACGCGTCCAGGTTCGCTGGTGGCGGCCACCACGGTGCCACCTGGGCACATGCAAAAACTGTAAACGGCACGGCCGTTTTGGGCGTGGTGCACCAGCTTGTAATCGGCCGCCCCCAACAAGGGGTGGCCTGCGTGCTGGCCCCAACGTGCGCGGTCGATCACGCTTTGGGGGTGTTCAATGCGAACGCCCACTGAGAACGGCTTGGCTTCCATCGCCACGGCATGACGGTGGAGCATGGTGAAGGTGTCACGCGAGCTGTGGCCCAGCGCCATCACCACATGACGCGCAGGCAGTGTGTAGGTTTCGCCCGTGGCGTTGTTGTGGATACGCAGGCCTTGAAGCGCTCGGGTCGTGGCCTTGCCGTGTGCTGGCTCATAGAGCACGTCCACCACGCGTTGCTCAAAGCGCACTTCACCACCCAAGCGGATGATTTCTTCACGCAGGCCTTCCACCACCTTCACCAATTTGAAAGTGCCAATGTGGGGATGGGCCACGAACATGATTTCTTCGGGCGCACCAAAGCGCACAAACTCTTGCATGACCTTGCGGCCCAAGTGACGCGGGTCTTTGATCTGGCTGTAGAGCTTGCCGTCCGAGAACGTGCCTGCACCGCCTTCGCCAAACTGCACATTGCTCTCGGCATTCAAAATCTTTTTGCGCCACAGCCCCCAGGTGTCTTTGGTGCGTTGACGCACGGTGGTGCCGCGCTCGATCACGATGGGCTTGAAGCCCATTTGCGCCAACACCAGCGCGGCAAAGATGCCGCAAGGCCCAAAGCCCACTACCACCGGACGTTCGCCATCGTGCGTGCCCCAATCGCCGGGCGCATGCACAGGCGCTTGCCAGCGCATGTCTGGGGTGGATTGAATGTGGGAATTGCTGGCGTTCTGAGCCAGCAAGGCGGCCTCACGTGCGGGGTCTTGCAAGGCAACATCGACGATGTAGACCACCAACAAGTTTTGCTTGCGTGCGTCGAAGCTGCGTTTGAAAACGGTCAATTCAGCAATGGCATCAGGCGCAACGCCCAAAGCTTGAGCAGCGAGCTGTCGCAAAGCCTCGGTAGGGTGTGGCGGAATTTTCCGGTCTTCGTCGGTTTCGGCAGGCGCGTCGGCCGCGCGGCGGGCCTCAACGGGTAACTCGGCCAGAGGGAGTTTGAGTTCAGAGAGTCGAATCATGGCGTGTGTGGCCCGTGTTCATCGGGCAAGTCATGTTTGAGATTGAAAAACCCGCCTGCAATGTGCGAGGCGGGTTGCGTAGAGTTGAGAAATTAAACCGGTACTTTTCCGTTTGATTCTTTACTCGTTGGCTGGTTTGAGGTGCGACGCAAGGCGCGAATTTCCTTTTTCATGGCGATGACGGCTCCTACAAATGGTGCGAAGTAGAGCCTAGGCGCTTGCTTGGCTGCAATTTGCATTTCGTGCAAAAGTTTGTTCATTCCGTCATCTCCCTCACGGCATTGATGCCAGTAATCACCAGATACGCCAAGAAAGCCATGGCATCAATGGTGACGATGGCATATTCTAATAAAGTCAACACTTGAATCACATAGGGTGCTGTTCCATGGATAGCCAAGTATTGAACCAGCAGGCCTAGTCCAAAAGCAGGCAGAGAGATCAATACAAAAATCAAAGAGCCCACCACGATATGAACGCCAAAGTGCACCACGGGTGACCACCATGTTTGCTGGTGTTTTTGATTCACATAGGCCTCTTTTTCTAAGATGTCAGTGTGAATTAATTTTGAGCATGTTGTCGTGAGATGGCACTGAGTCGAGCTTTCAAAGATATGGACTCTCGCATTAGCGATAATCACACTGTGAAGCTCGCTAGGCCGTCGCCGGTGCAATCTGGGAAACCAGGCACGGGAGGAACGTCCGGACTGCATAGGACAGCGCAAGAGGTAACACCTCTCCACCGTGAGGTGAGGATCAGAGCAACAGAGACGAGCCGCTTGAGTGCGGGTGAAACGGGCAATCTCTGCGCGCAGCAATACCAAGTAGGCCAGCCCCAAGGGGTGCGGTTCGCCGCATCACCTTGATCTTGTGATCCGCAGGAACGGTTGGCGGGTAGGTAGCACCGAGCCGAGTGGGTGACCCTCGGCCCAGATTAATGACGGTCACGCGTGGGGCAACCCGCGTGCACAGAATCCGGCGTATCGGCGAGCTTCACACTTTTCATCATTTGCAGCTGAAGTTCTCTGCTTTTTCTAGATCGCCTTTCCCTAAAAAGGGGTTTCCGAAAGATAAGGTTTTTGAGCGGATCATTACGCTGATTGATTGACGATGCGTACTTCACAGTGCCAAATATCAGTGACCAACTCAAAGAGCTTTACATGAAGCGTTTTTCTGTGGAACATCAGAAATCCTTAATTTAAATTTTTTCTAATTTTCTCAATTTTTCAAGTAAAAAACAGGAACCATTAAATTAAGGTTTTGGTACAGACGTTAAAAAACCCGCCACGTTACCGCAGCGGGTTTTAGGTTTCTAAATCCTTGACTGGCTAAGCCAGCGTGGGGATTAGAACTGCTTTTTCAGGCCAGCAGAAGTGATCGTACGATCACCAGTTGTCAAGCTGTTGCCGTAGGCTGTACCTGTGTCAAACTTCTCGTAACCAACGTACACAGCAGCTGTTTTGCTCAAGTTGTAGTCAGCACGTGCGCCAGTCACTTTAGCTTTAACTTCAGCACCAGAAGTGCCAGAGTTTGCAGTTTGGTTAGTCACAGATGCGATCAGGTCAACAGCACCAATGGTGTGCTTAACTGCGAAGCGGTTGCCTTTGGTTTTCACCGCAGTACCATCTGTTGCGCTGAATACAGCCAAACGCTCGCCATCATTCCAGCCAGCGTACAGAGTTGTTGCACCAAGGTTGTAGCTAGCGTTCAACATGTTGACAGAGGTCTTAGCTGGTGCAACAGCTGTGGTGTAAGCTGCGGCATTACCTGCATACCAACCTACAGTGTTGGCTTGACTTGCTTGAGCCACGTTAGCGTAAGAAACAGCCAAAGGACCGTTGTCATAACGCAAACCGAATTCAGTGCCTTTACGAGCGTTAGGGATCAGCAAAGCTGTACCTGCGCCGTTTGCAGTAACAAACGCAGGTTGATCGTTACCAGGAGCGACCAAAACTGAAGCGGTGAAGCCAGCGATTACAGGGCTATCCCAACGGACGGAACGGCTGTAACGGGTGTTCATCCAAGAGTTTGTCATTGTGGCTGCAGTGCCGCCGCCGGTGTAGCCAGAGCCAACGCCTGTACCTGCAGGTGAAGCAACTTGGAAGCTATTCAAACTGATGGAGTTAGGTGCACCCAAACGGATGTTACCGAAAGCACCTTCGATGCCAACAAATGCTTCATCACGAGCTAAGCCTGTTGCTGTGTTTGTTTGAGCTGTACCTGCGCCGTTTGCAGCAGTGTTGTTGGTAACAGCGAAAGAATCGTTAACCAATGTACGTGGATCCAGACCATAGTGAGCAGTAGCTTTAACGCCAGCGCCCAAGTCTTCAACAGCACGGATGTTGATCACGCTGGTAGAAGCAGTGCCTGCGCCTGTAGAAACTGTTGAGCCTTTGGCGATCAACTGAGTGCCGCCAACGTTAGCGTAAGCAAAGTCCAGGTTACCAGACAAAGTCACAGAAGATTGTGCGAAAGCGCCAGTAGCGGCGAGTGCTGCGATAGCAACGAGGGTTTGCGATTTTGTCTTCTAAGGTACTCTTTAAAGGTCTTAACGATGTTTTAAATTGATTTAATCTTATTATTTTTTCTAAAAGTTGTATGGTCTGCGGCATACAACTAGGTAGTGGTTTTCACAACACGTTGCAGACAATTTTTCGCACTGGCAAAACTGGCAAGGTAATGGTGGTTGCACGGTTTTCTAGTGCCAGCAAATCGCGTTAGGGCTGCGTGAAATCTTTGCCCTGTGCGGCATACAACACTACGCTGCGTCAATGTTCACTCAGTTAGCCAATTACAGCTGCGTCGCCGCAAATGACGATAAACGCTCACGCGATCGCACCGTACCAATACCATCCAGCATTGTTGCTGTAGCTGGCTATCCCAGCAAGCTAGTGGTCTACAAAATCGCAGCCAGCAAATACTGGCATGTGCGTTGCTGGGTTGATGGTCGCTTTCATAAACGTTCAGCAAAAACGACGTCGTTCAAGCTGGCAGAGCGATTTGCACGTTGGTTTTATGAGAGCTTACTTGCTCAACGTTATGCACGACAGATTGAATCAAGTGCAGTAACAACGAAAAATTCAACCCGCAAGACCACTGTGCCGCAAGAGCTGACCTTTAGCGCCATTGCCGCTCAGGTTTATGCCAACGAACAGGCACGCATGGAACGCGGCGAATTTGGAGCAGGTAGTTTGCGTATGCTTCGTAACAGATTGGATGCGTATGTGTTACCGCACTTTGGCTCAATGCTGCCAAGCGTGATCACCTATCAAATGCTGCAAGAGTTTGCACAAACGCTCAGCATCAAGCACTCTACAACCACAGTCAGCCATTATTTAATTGTGGTGCGTAAAGTGCTGGTTCATGCTGTGCGAATTGATGCACTTGAGCAGTTGCCTGACATTCCAAAAATCAAAGTTAAATCAGCTTCGCGTGGCGCTTTCACGCCCACTGAATATTGGCAGCTGCTGCGTGCCGCTCGTGGACTGCGTGGGGTTCAACATCCAGCAAGCAGAAAGGCAATGCGTAAACGAATTAAGCAGGCCTATAACGACCATAAGATGCCACCAGATATGGCTTGGGCAATCAGCATGATGGTCAACTGCTTTTTGAGACCTGGCGATCTAACCAAGCTCAAACATCGCCATGTTGAAGTCATACGAGGCAAGAACACCTATTTGCGACTTACCCTACCAGAAACGAAACTGCACAGTGCGCCCATCGTCACACTCCGTCCTGCCGTTCGCATTTATGAGCAAATCTGCAAGCACCGCCTTAATGCCAAACCCAACGACTACCTGTTGCTGCCAGACCTGAAGAATCGCACCTACGCTTTGGCTGTGCTGATCACCATGTTTAACTGGGTGCTGGACCATACAGGGTTAAAACTCAACCCACATGGCAATCCACGCAGTCTTTACAGCCTGCGCCACAGTGCCATCACTTTCCGCTTACTGTATGGGCAAGGCATTGACTTGGTGACGCTGGCACGCAATGCTCGCACCAGCGTGGAAGTGATCAACAACCACTATGCAAGCACGGTCACGGGTGAGCAAAACATTGCCATGCTGCAAAGCAGGCGCACTCAAAGTTGAGATGCAACCTGCTGGGTTCTTACTTTCTGAAACCCTCTCGCAGTTTGGTGCTGGCGCTTTCAATCTGTGCGTCCAATTCGCTGTTTAATGTTGCATTGATCAATGTGTCAAACACAGCAGGCAGATCTTTGATGCTAGGCAGCTCAATGGCTGATTTGCCTTTGCTCAGTTCTAACGTCTTGCTGCCATAAAAGACGCTGAGCAGGGTTTCGTTCTTTTCACCAGTCCACCACCATGCTTTGATACGAACAGGTATTTCACGCACGGTGCGTTCACCTGTTGTGCGGTCCACTACCGTGCGAAGCCGCTGGGGTGTGAAATTGCGACCTTCAATGATTGCAATTGCCAGTTCACGCTGATCAGTTAATTTTTTGATCAATTTATTGCGACGTTTGATCACATCAGGCAATGCACGAGGCTTGCGAGCAGTTGTGAGTTTGAGCGTGGAGAGTGCGGAAGTAGACATGTGCTTTTCCTTTCAGATGTTGATAAAGCACAGGTAATTTTGTGATCATGCTGGCGCTTGGACGACCTGAAACCCGCCAATCTGGCGGGGAATTGGAAAGGATGCGAAAAATGCTGTCCTTTCAAAAGGACAAATTGCGTTACAGCTTGGGAACACTGCTCTGCAAGGGGGCAGGTTTTCTCAAATCATTGAGTTTTGCTTGTGCTTTAACGACCTGCTGGCGCTTACGTTCAGCTGCTAAGTTCTTTGCGGCTTGATCTTTCGTATTTTTCAAGCTCGCCAAACGCAGTTGCTCTGGCGTTTTGGGTTGCGTTGTGAATTCTTTTAATCTCATACAACTATTTAGCAGGGGCTCAAATCAGCCCTGCAAGCGGAGATTTTTCTGACTCAGCTATATGGGGTGCTGGCGCTTGAAACGAACGCTGCTACGTTGTTTTAAACAATCGTCTCAAGTTGTCGCTTTTAGAACACATTGAGCACTAAATACAAACGCATAAGAAAACTACGCTTTTCACAACCGCGTTGAAATCATTGAAGAATTTCAGGCATGCTCAACGGCAGATTTAGGTCGCCCTTTTTTGCAAATGAAAACACACTTATACATGCGTTTTTATTTAGCAAAAGGATACAAAAATGGCACAAGCAAAAACACTCACCCCAGCAGAACTTGATCAAGTGCTGGACTACATCGCAACCCGCAAATTCGCACTTCGCAATCGCGTCATGCTGCTCACTGGCTTTTGGTCAGGCATGCGTGTTGGCGAAATTGCCAGCCTGAGCGTTGGTGACGTTATGAACAAAGATGGCACCGTAAAAGCAGAGGTGCGCCTGTCAGCTGAGCAAACAAAGGGACGTCAACCACGTACAGTCTTCCTGCCGCAAAAGTTGCGTGATGAGCTGCAAGCGTATTTGGCAATGCGCCAGCCTGCCATTGCTGAGCATCCACTGTTCGTCACCGCAGGGCGTAGAGGATTCACAGCCAGTGTGATGACGCAGCACTTTTATTGGTTATTTCAAAATGCAGGGATTGCTGGTGCGACTTCACACTCCATGCGCCGTAGCTTCATCACAAACCTAGCGAATAAAGGCATTGGCGTTCGTGTGCTGGCATCTCTGGCAGGCCATCGCAGCATTGCAGTCACACAAAAATACATTGATGTGAATGATGAAATGAAACGCAACGCTGTTGAAATGATTTGATTTATCTGTCGCTGTTCAGCGGCTTGACGCATGGAAAGACGCCCTCTGTTGCATTCCAAATCAAATTGCGAGCTTGCTTTAAGTAGCGGCTAACTGCAATTCCCATGCGAATTCGCTCTTCTTGCAGAGTCATTGATTGACCGTGCGTGGTGCGAGCCATCAAGTCCAACTCAATTCCTGCTTTTTCGCCCAACTGCCAGAGCGTCAATTCAGGTTTCTTTGCTCGCAGCTCGTATAGGTCAAGCATCTTGCTAACTGTTTCTTTGCGAAGTTTAGATTTGGCAAGTTTTCTGCGGGCCGTGCTTTGCTCGCGTGGCACCACATCACGCCCTTCGTAAGCGGCTTTGAGGATTTTGTTGATCTGGCGTACCACTGTGCTTTTACGAATGGTGAGCGGAACTTCAATCACCACCTTGTCTCGTAGGTTGGTGATTTCTTCCAAGTCCCTGCGATGCGTAAATGATTGAACTTTGGGAATTGCCTTACGTTCAGCAAATAGATAGCGTCCCACACGTTGCCACCATTGCTCAAATCGCATATCAACAACATCGCCAAAGTCACCGTACATGGACTTGAGCCTGCCCTTGCCGTCATTGGCACAGCAGTGCTGGTATTCATCGCTAAGCCTTAAACAGCGATACCAAAGCCCATACCAACTGCTCCGCGCCTGACGCAGCTCATCGCTCAATTCATCCTGTCGCTCCCGCGAAACAGGCGCACGCGGTCGCAATGAGCGTGGAATTTCTTTCAGTTGGACGAATTGGTCGTCTTTTTTATGCTCCATCTTTGAATGCTAACAAGTAAATTAAATTATTTCAATAAATTATATATTTGAGATACAGAAAAGTCTTATGAGACTCAATTTATTCATGTGGTATTAACACAAATAAATTTATATATTCATGAAAATATCAATTTAAATCAGCATCAAGCACATTACACCCATCGCAGCAACAAACACAAAAAAGTTGATGCGATGGCCGCAGAGGTGCGGTCTTTATCAACCGCATTTAAGGAGATCAAAAATGCAAAATACCGCTTTCGCCCCTGTCGCCGCTTCTACAACTAACGCTACTGCTGACCAAGCAGTTCTCGCTCAATCTGTGCAAGTCACAGCAATGCAGGCTACCTCTGTTGAGCACAACGAAGGCGTGCGTGCCCGCCTGAAGCAAATGTCCAATGCCAACAAGGCATGGGAAGAAAGTGCTTACAAGACCGCCAATGAAGGTCTGTACAGCTTGATTCAGTCTTGCTATCAGCTCTATAAGGAGTTGACTGATGCCGCTGACATCAACTTGAAGCACAAAAAGCAGGGGTTGAATGACTACCTTTCTATGAATGGTTTGGATGCATACACCAGCAAACCCATGCCGCAAAAGATCATCCGCTGCGTGTTTGGTGAGCGTGACCGTCGTCGCATCTCAACTTACAACGTGGTCTTGCGTCGCATCATTGCGGAAGGCTGGGCTGTTGAAGAAGTACCTGCACAGATCGCAGCCTGCGGCGGTGTACAGGAGATGTCACTTGGTCGTAAGCCTGGCACTTTGACTGCGAAAGAAAAGGCGTTGCAGGTCAAAGATGCCGTGCAAGGCATTGAGTTGGCAAAGGTCCAAAACGCACAAACGGACCAGTTTGTGAATGCTGAAAAGCATGGCGAAACTTTTGCGGCTGTGTTGACGCAAAACCCTGACGGTAGCTTCAGCGTCAACTGCATCGTTGACAGCAAAGGCGCTGTTAACGCTGCACTGACCGCTTACTACGCGGCAGAAGCGGCAAAAAAGGCGAAATAAATCGCTTGGTCATTTGCGGCATGTTCGTGAATTTTGATCACACATCAATGCTTTTTGGGGTGTTGATGTGTGATCAGTTCATCCAAACATGTCCTTTCAAACGGACAAAAAACAAGTGCAAGAAAGACATGGACTGGTTCTTCTACGAAGAACAACACCCAATTACCAATCAACTGCTGGTATTTGTTGGAAATATCAAATTTCAATAATTACTATAAGTGTGTGACTTTTTGGAATTTTTGACTTTAGAAAAACCAGTCTGCATTAACGCCTGACATTGGCAATTACGCACAAATTTGAGAGACAAAAATGATTGCAATCACCATTGATCCTAAAGTCGCAGCAGCTTTGAAAAAGGCTTTTCCATCACCGCCCAATAGTTCAGAGAGGGCATTGAGCAAATACACTGCATGTCTAAAAGGAATGCTAATCAATGCGTTATCGCATGGTCAAACGCCGCTGGAATCAAAGCTAGATCTGATTAGCATTTCGTTGCACCAACTGGCGAACAAGGGTGGGCAAATTGGCCCCAAGCGCCAGCGTGTTCATGCGTGGCTCAATGCAAACGGGCTGGCATTGGTTGAGCCAGTTGTAATTGGTACCAATCTTTCTGGTTCAGTTTCTAAAGTCAAGTTCACCAACCTTGTAACGCTGTCTATGCCGCAGTTGGTCCAACCTGCCAACACGACGGTGGTTGATGATGTGACGATTGGCAATGACTTGCTGACGGCAACGGCTCAAGCCAATGCAGATCTCATTGATCACTTGTACCCAGACTTTAATAAGTGCGTCGCGAGCCAAACGCTAGAACAAGTTTTTGATGTTGTGGACGTTGACATCGCGTCGCTTGAGAATTACATCCAGTGGCTGCGTGATGATGCAAAGCTGATCAGCGCCAGCAAACGTAAACATTATTTGTTTCAGGCGCATATCATTTTGTCCGTTGCAAAGGACAAAGGCGGCAAGTACTACCAACGCAGGAAGCTCAGCGACTTTGGGCGCATGTACTACGCAGGCACTAGTGTCCAAAACGTCAATAAAGAACTGCGCCGTGCCATGCTGGGCAACTGCTGGGAATATGACATTCGCTCAAGCGTCGTTGCATGGAAGATGGGGTTTGCCTCAGAATGCCTTGCAGCAACTAATTCCACTGCAAGTGTTCGCTCAACTTTTCCATATACGTTGAGTTACTTAGAAAACAAGACGGGGTTTATGAATGCCGTGCAGTATTTGGTTTTTGGTAGCACGAGTGAGTTGCCTGATGACCTGCAAGTCAAAATTCTCAAGCAGGCATTTACTGCGTTGAGCTTTGGGGCGCGGAAAACAGGTGCGGCATGGATGGACAGCGATGGAGGCTGGGTCAAGTCAGCAATCGTTGACATCATTCAAGTCAAAGAAGAGCGTGAACGTTTCCTTGCTGATATAAGCGTGTGTGGGTTTATTGCTGAGCAAAACATGTTGGATGCATTCCTGTTCAATACCTTTAAGCAGATGCGTCCTGATCTTTTGAAGCTGTCATATTTGCAAACACAAGGCGGAAATCCCAGCAAACCAAAAGTCATTGCATTCATGTACCAACATGAAGAAACAGCCGTTATGGACATTGTTCGTAATGCAGTCATTGAACATGGCAAGACCGTGCTGGCCAACATCCATGACGCCATCATCGTCAAGCAACGACTGGGGGCAGATCTCAAGCAGGAGATTGAGATGCGTATGCAAGAGCAAACTGCAAATCCTTATTGGCGCTTGGGCGTTACTGAACTGCAACGCTTTGCATCTAGCCATAAAGAAGCCAAGTTAGAAGAAGCGGCTCATAAAAAGCGAATGCAACAACTTGAGGCTGCTGTTGGTTATAAGAGCCCATTTAGCAACAGTTCATACCCATAAATCGCATTTGTCCTTTTGAAAGGACAAACAGCAAGCGCCCTAAGGGGCGCTTTTTTGTTGGCGCTAAATTCCCAATGCGAATTAACGAAATCACACATGGCATGTCCACGTTTCAAGCTCAACTCAAACTCAGTGGAAGCACTGTGATCACACGTTTACAAGCTGCAAACATCCAACAGGCCCGTGCGTTGTTGGTGCATTTATATGGCGCTGCCAACGTTGTTGCACTGACACTGGTGTCTGAGTAAAACGTACAGGCAATAAAAAACCCGCCACGTTGCCGTAGCGGGTTTTAGGTTTCTAAATCCTTAACTGGCTAAGCCAGCTTTGTGATTAGAAAGTGTGACGAATACCAATAGCTGTTGCTTTGTATGTACCAGCAGCATTGGTGCCGTAACCAGTCACAGCGCGGACGATAGCGTCGTCTTTGTCTTTCTCAGTACGGAAGTAAGCAGTTGTACGCTTGCTCAAAGCGTAATCCACACCCAAACCAACCACAGTGGTCGAAGCGCCGTTTACTGTAGCAACAGTAGCAACAGCAGCCTCAGTACCGATGGTCACTTTTTGGTAGTTAGCCATCAAAGTTGTTGTTGGGGTAACAGCGTACTTACCAGAGATACCGTTTGTTTTACGGTCATATTGACTGTTTAATGCAGCTGCAGTTGTAGAGCCGGCTTGCTTGATTACATCAGATGAAACACGCTGGTTGAAATAACCAATCGAGCCAGCACCAATGGCGTAAGTTGCAGACAAGGTCTTGAGATTGAATTGACCACCAGGACCAGCAACCACAGTTGTAGAACCGTTGTTGTAACCAGCATCTTGAGTCATTTTCAAATCAGCATAACGAGCTGTCAAAGGACCGTTGGCGTATGCCAAGCTGATCTCTTGAGCACCGTCACGGCCGTTTTGCTGGTTAACAGCGTTACCAGTGGCTGCGCCACCAGATTGCACGGCGTTCTTAGCAATCACAACTGCTTTAGCTGTCAAACCCATGAAAGATGGAGTTTCGTAGCTGGCGCCGTTTTGACCGCGCACAGCGTCAAAAGAAGTAACGCGGTAGCCTGAACCGATAGCAGTGCCGAAGCCGCTGTTACCGTCGCCGTTTGCGTACAAAGTTGCATAGTTCAAAGTACCGAACTGAACTTCACCAGCGGTGGCGCTCTTCAGGCCCAAGAAGCTGTAACCGTTGCTCAAGAAAGAAGTAACGTTAGATGTTGTACCTGTGGCAGGCGTACCAGCAGTTTTGGCAACTGTGTTAGCCAAGTCTGGGTCGATTTCCCAACGGAAAGCAGCAGTTAAACCGCCGCCCATGTCTTCTGTGCCACCGATAACGATTGCAGAAGTGGCTGAGCCGTTAGCTGCACCAGCGTTTGTAACACCTTTGCCTTTGACGTCAAGGCGTTGTGCGCCCATATCAATCAAACCAGTGATAGACACGGAAGATTGAGCTTGTGCGCCGAGAGCTGCGAATGCTGCGATAGCAACGAGGGTTTTTTTCATTTCAAGGTTCTCCAAGGTTTGAACAAGGTCTCCGGTCGCCCGGGACAACCTCCGTTTTCGGGAAGTTGCCGCTATTGAACCAGAGAGCACTCGCTCTATCTATGACAAAGCCTAAAAATAGGCTTTTTCCGTTGCTACGACGCAACAACAGACACCAACCAGGTGTCGTTTTGCCCACGATTCCCAGCACCTAAAGGGTTAACCCGAAACCTCTGGTGAGCCGCAGTAAACTTTGCCTATGGATGCTTTACTCACCGCCGCTGACCGCGCTTTGCGCACCGTGTTTGCCTCGCACCACGCCAGCCGTCCGACCCCAGGGGCGTCGTCGAATGACTTTGCGGTAGCAACTCCATTGACTGAAGCTCAAAAGCAAGAAGCTGCCGCGTTGATGCGTGTGAACCACGTGGGTGAGGTCTGCGCGCAGGCGCTGTACACAGCACAAGCCCTGGCCACACGCGACAACGCTTTACGCGCCCACTTACTCGCGGCCAGTGACGAAGAAACCGACCATTTGGCTTGGACGGAAGAACGGCTCAAAGAGCTGGGGGGCCGCACCAGCCTACTCAACCCCCTTTGGTACGTCGGGGCCTTTGGCATTGGCTACGCTGCAGCCAAATTAGGCGGCGATCGCGTGAGTTTGGGCTTTGTGGTTGAGACCGAGCGCCAAGTCGAGGCCCACTTGCAAAGCCATTTAGACAAACTCCCCGCCCACGACACCAGCTCGCGCGCCATCGTGGCGCAAATGAAGGCAGATGAAATCAGGCACGCCCAAGAAGCGTCAGCTGCAGGCGCCAGCGAATTGCCAACGCCCATCAAAGGCTTGATGCGCTTGGCTGCCAAGGTGATGACCACCGTGGCGCATCGCATCTAAGGGATGCTTAAGCCTCCACCAGCTCAAAGCTGGTGGTAATTTCCGCCGTCTTTCCCAACATGATGCTGGCCGAGCAATATTTGTCATGGCTCATGGCGATGGCTCGCTCCACGGCCAAAGCGGGCACTGCCTTACCGGTCACGGTGAAATGCATATTGATCTTGGTGAAAACTTTGGGGTCTTCCGAGGCCCGTTCACTCACGATCTTCACGCTGCAGCCGCGCACATCGTGGCGGCCGCGTTTCAAGATCAGCACCACGTCATACGCCGTGCAACCCCCAGTGCCTGCCAGCAACATTTCCATCGGACGCGGCGCCAAGTTTTGGCCGCCGTTTTCGGGCTTGGCTGCGTCAGGCGCGCCATCCATTGCCACCACGTGGCCACTGCCCGTTTCGGCCACAAAACCCATGCCTGAGCGGGTGCCTGAGTTACCGGTCCAGCTGACGGTGCATTCCATGTTTTCTCTCCTGTGATCTGAAGCCCAATTGTCTGACAAATGTTGCACCGCAACAGAAAATGTATACACTAGAGGCTTGTCTCCTCCACCCTCAAAAGTGGATTCAGCCCCGAGTTGCAAAACTTGGGGCTTTTTTTTGCTCGCACTCAAACCATGCGAATGACCAAACGCTTGCCACAAGCCTGTGCATAGCGTCGCAATGTACTCAAAGAGGGCGCATGGTTGAGATTACCTAAGCTAGATTCAATGCGCGCCAACACAGGTTGACTGACCCCCATACGTTGCGCGACATCGGCCTGCGTCAAACCTGCTTCTTTACGTGCTTTCAGCAGCTCAGCCAATGCCGAAAATTCGTCTTCTAAAGCGTCATACGCCCTTTGAAACACGGGGTCAGAAGCACGTCTCTGTGCAGCTGTTTGTTTGGGGTTAAACGCTACAGGTTTAAATTTTTCTCGACTCGGGTTAGTCATGGAATACCTTTTTCATACGTTCCTTAGCCAGCCTAAGTTCTTTCGTGGGAGTGGTCTGCGATTTCTTGATGAATCCATGCAGGACGACAACGCGTCGCCCCTTGATGCAACAAAAAAAAGCGCGACCAATGCCTTCTGATCCACGAGCTCGAATTTCAAATAGCCCATCACCCAACGCCTTTGTGTAAGGCATTCCAAGATTGGGGCCGCTAACAACCATTTGCTCAGCAATTCGCACAAAACTGGCGTAAATACCAACAGGCCAGAGTTCGATAGACGTCTTGACTGAAGTAGCAAAAAATTGGATTTCGTAGTTCATATTTTATAGCATGCATGCAATATTCAAAACCAAAATTGAATGTGTAACTTTCTGATGAAACCAACGGCAAAACACATTGCAAAACTCAGAGATTGAGGCCCGGCGGCTTAAGAGACAATCAAGGCATGTCTACCCGCACCCCCAAGCCCCGCGCCTTGCAGCCCGCCGATTACCTGAAGAAAATCTTGACCGCCCGTGTGTACGACGTGGCGACTGAATCTGCGCTGGAGGTGGCGAAAAACCTCAGCCGCCGCATTCACAACACCGTGCTTTTGAAGCGCGAAGACCAGCAGCCCGTGCACAGCTTCAAGCTGCGCGGTGCCTACAACAAGATGGCGCACCTCACGCCTGAACAGCTCAAAAAAGGTGTCATCTGCGCCTCAGCGGGCAATCACGCACAGGGTGTGGCGCTGGGTGCCAAGCGCTTGGGCACCAAAGCCGTCATCGTCATGCCGATCACCACACCTGGCGTGAAGATTGAGGCCGTTAAGGCCTTGGGTGGCGACGTGGTGCTGGCGGGCGAGAGCTATTCCGACGCCTACCAACATGCCGCCATGCTGGAAAAGAAAAACGGCATGACCTTTGTGCACCCGTTTGATGACCCCGATGTCATCGCAGGCCAAGGCACCATCGCCATGGAAATGCTGCGCCAACACCAAGGTCCGATCGACGCCGTGTTCGTCGCCATCGGCGGCGGTGGTTTGATTGCAGGCGTGGCCAACTACATCAAGGCGGTGCGCCCAGAAATCAAAGTGATTGGCGTCCAAATGGACGACTCATCCGCCATGATGCAGTCGGTGCAAAAAGGCAAACGCGTCACCCTCAACGACGTGGGCTTGTTCTCAGACGGCACAGCCGTGAAGTTGGTGGGTGAAGAGACATTCCGCGTGTCCAAAAACTTGGTCGACAGCTACATCACTGTCGACACCGACGCCGTGTGCGCGGCCATCAAAGACGTGTTTGTGGACACCCGCAGCATCGTCGAGCCCGCAGGCGCATTGGCCGTGGCCGCCATCAAACAATACGTGGCCGAGCACAAAACCAAGGGCGAAACCTACGCTGCCATCTTGTGCGGCGCCAACATGAACTTTGACCGCTTGCGCTTTGTGGCCGAGCGGGCCGAAGTGGGTGAAGAACGCGAAGCCTTGTTTGCCGTCACCATCCCCGAGCAACCTGGCAGCCTGCGCCGCTTTTGCGAACTGATCGGCAAACTGCCCAGCTTTGGTGGCAGCAAAACGCCACGCAATGTGACGGAGTTCAATTACCGCATGAGCGACCAAGCCAAAGCGCACGTGTTTGTGGGTTTGACCACGGGCGTGAAAGGCGAAAGCAACAAAATTGCCAGCCACTTCACCAAAAACGGCTTTGAAGCGATTGACCTCACGCACGACGAGCTGGCCAAAGAGCACATCCGCCACATGGTGGGTGGCCACTCCAGCTTGGCCCACGAAGAGCGCCTTTTGCGTTTTGAGTTCCCCGAGCGTCCTGGGGCCTTGATGAAGTTCTTGCTGGCCATGCGCCCCGGCTGGAACATCAGCCTGTTCCACTACCGCAACCAAGGCGCGGACTATGGCCGCATCTTGATGGGCTTGCAAGTGCCCAAAACAGACAACAAGGTGTTTGCCAAATTCTTGGATGAATTGGGCTACCCCTTTGTGGAAGAAACCCACAACCCGGCTTACCGTTTGTTTTTGCAGCGCTAGACGCAGTCCCATTTTGGGACTAAAATTTCAGAATGCGTGTCATTGCCGTAAAAACCTTGCGTGACTTTTGTATCAAGCATCCGCAAGCCAAGCAAAGCCTGCTGGCTTGGCACGATGAAGCGTGCAAGGCTAATTGGCAGCAACCTGCGGATATCAAACGTCACTTCGCCAGCGCAAGCTTTGTCAGCCACAACCGCGTAGTGTTCAACATCAAGGGCAATGACTTTCGATTGATTGTGGCAATTGCCTACAAGTTGGGGATCATCTACATCAAGTTCGTCGGCACACACGCTCAGTACGACACCGTGGATGCAACCAACGTCGACATGAATTGAAGGAGGACCCTATGGACATCAAGCCCATCCGCACCGAACAGGACTACAAAGCAGCGCTGAAAGAAGTGGCCTTGCTGATGGAGAGTGACCCAGAACTGGGATCGAACGAAGGCGATCGCCTCGATGTGTTGGTCACACTCGTACAAGCCTTCGAGTCACGCCACTATGCGATCGAACTACCAGATCCTATCGAGGCCATCAAATTCCGTATGGAACAACAAGACCTGAAACCCAAAGACCTAGAACCCATGATTGGGCGAAGTAACCGTGTCTACGAAATCTTGAATCGCAAGCGCCCTTTGACCATGAGCATGGTCCGCAAATTACACGCAGGCTTGGGTATTTCAGCGGAATGTTTGATTGGCTGATTATTTTTTAGCCGGCAATTCCAGCACCAAGGCCTGCGGCCCATCCACCGCTGCCCCCAAGCTGACGCGCCGCCCCTGCGCGGATTGCAAAACCAAACCCTCGGTCACCACAGCCCCCACGCGAAAAGGCTTGGCCGCTTGAGCGTCCACGGCGATCAACGCAGCACCTGCATGAGGGCCAGCGTCCAAAACGCCCACCAGCTGAAAGCGGCTGGCCAAGCTTGGCGCAGCCACCGCTTGCACAGGCGCTGCGCCTAGGCTGCGCGCAACAGCGGCTGCATCGACCTCTGGCAAAGGCTCCGGTGCCACCATGGCCATGGGTGTGGCATCACTTGCTGCCGACCAGCGCAAGACCCAAGTCACGGCACTGAAGGCGACCAAAGCCCAAACCACCAAAGTCAGCCATTTCATCCATGCTTCAGGCGACACACCACGCCCCCAAGAAAGCGAGGACACAGCAGCAAATGAAGGACGTGGGCGAAGCATGCGCGGATTATGATTCATGCCTGACTTGAGAACTTTTGAGCACGTCGTTATGCACACACTACACACCCCCTCGTCCACCACCCCAACACCCAGCACTCGACGCCAACGCGGCTTCACCCTGATTGAGTTGATGGTGGTGCTGGCCATCATCGGCGTGTTGGCCGCACTGGTGGTGCCCAATGTGCTCAACCGCGCCGACGATGCACGCGTGACCGCCGCCAAGACCGACGTGGGCAACCTCATGCAAGCGCTCAAGCTCTACCGCTTGGACAACCAAAACTACCCCACCACCGAACAAGGCCTGAACGCCTTGGTGGTCAAACCCACCGTGGGCCCAGCACCTTTGAACTGGAAGCCCTACATCGACAAGCTGCCCAATGACCCCTGGGGCCGTCCTTACCAATACATGAACCCCGGCGTCAAAGGCGAAGTCGATGTGCTCTCGCTGGGCGCAGATGGCCAAGCCGGCGGTGAAGGCAAAAACGCCGACATCGGCAGCTGGTAATAAGGCTGATCGTTCAGCCCATCATGCAGCGCCAACGCGGCCTCACCCTGTTGGAGCTGTTGGTGGTGCTGGCCATCATCGGACTCGTCATGGCTGGGGTGAGTCTGTCGCTGCGTGACAGCAGCCAAATCCAACTCGAACGCGAAGCGCAACGTTTGGTGGCCCAACTCGAAGCGGCTCGCGCGCAGTCGCGCACCAGTGGTGTGGCGTTGGTGTGGCGCATCACCCCGAATGGCTACGAAATTACCCGCATACCCGCACAAGCGAGCAGCCCCACACGCCAAGAAACGTGGCTCAGCGCCAGCACACAAGCTCTCATCCAAGCGCCTGTCAAAACAAACGCAGCACCCACGCCCAACACCGCCGCCATCGTGCTGGGGCCTGAGCCCATCATTTCACCCGCCAGCATCACCTTGAGCGTGCCAGCACCGGCTGCCAATGCAACACGCAGCCCGCAGACCTTGCGCATTGCCACCGACGGGCTGCGGCCTTTTCAGGTCGTGCCATGACCACACGTGATCGCGGTTTCACACTGATTGAAGTGCTGGTGGCTTTGGCCATCGTGGCCTTGGCATTGGCCACGGGCATGAAGGTCAGTGGCAGCCTCACCCGCAATGCACAGCGTCAAACCGATGTGCTCCTGGCCCAGCTGTGTGCAGACAACGCAATTCAGCAACTGCGTTTGTCACAGCAATTGCCGGGCGTGGGAGACACGCGCATGCCCTGCACACAAGCCAACCGCAACTTGGAGGTCGCGTTGAGCGTGCGCACCACGCCCAACCCTGCGTTTCGCCGTGTGGATGCGCAAGTGTTTGACGCCGCCACCCCCGTTTTGCGCACCACCACCATCTTGGGACGTTACTGATGCAGCGTTCACAGAAACACCAACGTGGCTTCACCCTCATTGAGTTGCTGATTGCCATCACCCTCATGGCCGTGCTCGCAGGCATGAGTTGGCGCGGGCTCGATGGCATGAGCCGCACACGCGAGAGCACACAAACCCGCATCAACCAAATGGCTGTGGTGCAAACTGTGCTCGCCCAATGGCAAGCCGATTTAGACGCCATGCAAGCCGCCCCCAAAGTCAACGAGGCCGGCGTGCTGTGGGATGGCCGCGTGCTGCGCATCACCCGCCGCGCCAGCAGCTCACAAGCCGACGGTGCGGACGCAGGCCTGTGGGTGGTGGGCTGGACACAACGCAACGGCCAATGGCTGCGCTGGCAATCACCCGCCCTCACCACCAACAGCCAACTGCAACGCGCATGGGGCCAAGCCGAACGCTGGGGACAAAACCCGAGCACCGACGACCTCGCGTTTGAAACCACCTTGCTGCCTTTGGACCAATGGCAGCTCAGCTACTTCCGGGGCAATGCCTGGAGCAACCCGCTGTCTAGCGCCGGTGCCTCCGAGGCTGGCAACGCCGCGACCGCCAACACAAGCAACACCACGACGCCAGATGCCATTCGCCTGCTGTTGGAACTCCCCGCCAGCAGCGGCTTGACCGGGCGCTTGACCCTGGACTGGGTACGCCCCAACTTCAGCAACACCAAAACATGACGCTGCACACCCGCCCCCTGTCTAGGCAACGTGGTGCCGCCCTGCTGGCGGCCATGCTGACCGTCGCCTTGGTGGCCACCTTGGCGGCAGGTGCGCTGTGGCAACAGTGGCGCACGATTGAGGTGGAAAGCGCAGAACGTCAACGCGCCCAAGCCCGTTGGCTGCTCACAGGTGCGCTTGATTGGGCACGTGTCATCCTGCGTGAAGACGCCCGCGCCAGCGGCGCCAACGCAGGCTCCGACCACTTGGCCGAACCCTGGGCCGTGCCTTTGCAAGAAGCCCGCTTGTCGAGCTTTTTATCGGCCCTGCCCGATGGCACCAGCAATGCCGACGACGCCAACTTGGCGCAACAAGTGTTTTTGTCCGGGCAGATCAGCGATTTGCAAGGCCGCCTCAACGTCAACAACTTGCTGCAAGGCGACAAGATCGACAGCACCGCCCTCGCCGCCTTCGAGCGCCTGTTTGGCGCGCTGGGTGTGCCACCGCAACAACTTCAATTGCTGACCCAAGGCCTGCAAGCCGCCCAGCGCGCAAACGAAACCGCCCCTTTGATGCCGCAACGCGTGTCACAGCTCGCTTGGCTGGGTCTCTCGCCCGAGGCGCTGGCCACCTTGGCGCCCCACATCACGCTGCTGCCCGGCAGCACCCCCGTCAACGTCAACACGGCCACGGTGCAAGTGCTCTACGCCAGCGTGCCGGGGCTGAGCTTGTCAGACGCGCAACGTTTGGTGGCGCAACGTGCCAGCACCCATTGGTCCACGCTGGAGGCTTTTCAAAAAGCAGCCGGGCGTCAAAATTTAGAAACCACGCATGGCGTGAGCACGCGATTCTTTGAAGTCACGGGTCGCTTGCGCATGCCGCACACCACGCTGCTTGAACGCTCGGTGGTGCAACGCGATGACGTCAACTTGAAAGTGCTCTGGCGCGACTCCGGACCGTGGGCTCAAAGCGCCCCCAACACGTCACAAAACAGTGGTTTTGCGTCTCTACAATGACCGTTCTCATGCTGATCATTGCACTGCCCCACGCCCCCGCCCAAGCCGCTTCCGGCTATGCCCACGTGCATTCGGACGGGCAGTCGGTGCAACGCAGCGCAACGGGTGTGGCCGCCACCTTGTCCACCCACGCCGGTGAAGTGGTGGCCGTGGTGCCGCACAGCCGCTTGGCTTGGCTCCAGGTGCAATTGCCGCCCAGCAGCCATGGCCCGCGGTTGACCGAGGTGCTCCACGGTTTGCTGGAAGACCGTTTGCTCGACGAGCCCCAACAACTGCACATCGTGCTGGACCCACAAGCCACGGCCATCGCGCGCAGCGGCAGCAGCGCCTGGGTGGCGGTGTGCGACAAGTCATGGCTGCGCGAAGTGCTCAGCCCCCTGCAACGTGCGGGCATCACGGTGCAGCGCTTGGTGCCCGAGTTCAGCCCCAGCGCGCACCCGGTGCTGCACGTCATGGGCACTCCCGACCATTCGCAATGCGTGCTCATCCATGCACAAGGCGTGACCTTGCTACCGCCCAACACAGCGCATTGGTCTGCGCTGTTCGACCTGCACCACGCGGATCTTCACATTCAAGCCGAACCTGCCATGGTGGAACGCGTGCAGCACTTGCTGCAACGCCAGCCCATGCTGCAAAGCGCCGCCCAACGTTGGGTGGCCGCCAGCCAATCGGCTTGGAACTTGGCCCAAGGCGAATGGGCGCAGGGGCGTCCTCAACGCCTGATGCGTCAGCTGCAAGCTGCATGGCAAGCCTTGCGTCACGCGCCTGCTTGGCGGCCTGTGCGCATCGGTTTGTGGGCCTTGTTGGCTGTGCAAGTCGTGGGCCTCAATGCCTTGGCTTGGCGCGAACAACGCGCGCTCAACGCACAACACGCCGCGCTGCAACACGTGTTGCAAACCACCTTTCCCTCCGTGACCTTGGTCATTGATGCCCCCTTGCAAATGCAGCGCGAGCTCGATGCGTTGAAGCGCCGCTCGGGCACCAGCGCCAGCAACGACCTCGAGCCTTTGCTCGCGGCCTTGGGCGCTGTGCTGCCCGCAGGCCCATCGCCTGCCCAGCTGCACTTTGCGAACCAGACCTTGCGCATGCAAGGTTTGGCCCTGGAGCCACAACACATCAGCGACGTGCAAGCGGCCCTGCAAGCACGTGGCCTCAGCCTGCGCCAAGAAGGCAACGATGTGTGGATGCTGCAAGCGGAGGGCGTGCGATGAAGACCGCATTCCAAGCCGCACTCGCCAAGCGCTGGGCCCATTTGTCACCCCGCGAACAACGCGCGGTTTCGGTATTGGGTGGCCTGCTGGCGGTGCTGCTGTTTTGGAGCGTGGCCATCGCGCCTGCTTGGCAGACCTTGCGTGCCAGCGAAGCACGCCGCGTTCAACTGGCGCAGCAACAAGCCCACATGCAAGCACTGCAAGCGCAGGCACAGGCACTCCAACAACGGCCTGCGCTGTCGCGCGAGGAAGCCTTGCGCACCTTGCAAAGCCTGAGCCAACCGCTGGGCAAGCAACTCGAACTCACGGTGCAAGGCGAGCGTGTGGCGGTGCAAGTCAAAGCCATGCCAGCACAGGCCTTGGCGCAATGGCTGAGCCAAGCGCGCACCCAGGCGCAGGCCTTGCCAATCGAAGCCCATTGGGTGCGCCAAGCCAATACCGTTTGGGACGGCAGTTTGGTGATGCGTTTGCCCAATGCCAGCCACAAAGGAAGCACCCCGTGAGTCGCAGCACGCGCTGGGCGGTGTGGGGTGCGGCGATCGGCTTGGCCGCAGCCTTGACCACGCAAGCGCCAGCGCATTGGCTGGCCAGCGCCGTGGGCCAAGCCAGCCAACAACGCCTGCTGCTCGCTCAACCACAAGGCACCGTTTGGAATGGCTCGGCCTTGTGGGTGCTCAGTGACGGTCAGCCCGGCGCGCCCTCTGCCACGGCGCTGCCATCGCGTGTGCAATGGCAACTGAGCCCGCACATTGACTGGGCCCAGGCCACGCTCGGGTTGCGCGCGCACATCCAGACCGCCTGCTGCACAGTGCAGCCCTTGGTGCTCGACATTTCGCCGCTGTGGCAAGGCGTGCGGGTGCACATGCACGCGCAGACATCGAGCTGGCCGGCGGATTGGCTCGTAGGTTTGGGCGCACCTTGGAACACGGTGCAACCCCAGGGCCAACTGCAGCTCAGCACGCAAGGCCTGCAAGTGCACAGCCAAGTCGGCCGTTTGCGCTTAACCGGCCAAGCGCAAGTGCAGCTGCAACACCTCTCGACCCGCTTGTCCACACTGCGCCCGTTGGGCACCTACCGTCTGGTAGTGCAAGGCGGTGACACAATGGCCGTGACACTTGACACCGTCGAAGGCAAGCTGCAATTGCAGGGCGCTGGGCAATGGCTCAATGGCCGCTTGCAGTTCAAGGGCGAAGCCTCGGCGCAGCCAGAGTTCGAAGCTGCACTTTCTAATTTATTGAACATCCTCGGCCAACGCCGAGGTGCCAAGTCCCTCATGGAACTGGGTTGATACAACGACGTGATCGCGCATATGCCACACCAACACCCCCCCCTTTCATCCCGCACGCCGTCTGGCTTGCGCACCGGTTTATGGCTGGCCATCAGCTTGTGGCTCACGCCAGCGCTGAGCGGCATGTCTTGGGTTCATGCGGCACCGCCCGCAAAAAAATCAGCCGCGTCTGAGCCCATCACGCTCAACTTTGTGAACGCTGAAATCGAGTCCGTCGCACGCACCTTGGCCACACTGTCCAACCGCAACTTGGTGGTGGACCCCCGGGTTAAAGGCACGATCAACCTCAGCACCGAATTACCCGTGTCGCCCAACGAAGCATGGAGCCAGTTTTTGGCCGCGCTGCGTTTGCAAGGCTTTGCCATGGTCGAGACCAAGGGCCTCTACAAAATCGTGCCGGAAGCCGATGCCAAGTTGCAAGGCGGCACCGTGCAAGAGATCGAGCGTGGCAACGCCAATGCAGGGGGCGGCCAAATCGTCACCCACATCTTCAAACTCAACTTTGAACAGGCCAACAACTTGGTGCCTGTGTTGCGGCCCCTCATCAGCCCCAACAACACGCTCAACGTGAACCCGGGCAACAACTCCATCGTCATCACCGACTACGCCGACAACTTGCAGCGCATCGCACGCATCATTGCCGCGCTGGATGTCTCCAATGCCAGCGACGTTGAAGTGATTCAGCTCAAACACGCGATTGCCGTGGACTTGGCCCCACTCGTGACGCGTTTGATCGAACCCGGCACCAACGCCGGCACGCCTGCGGCCACGCCAGGTCAAACCGGTGCCGAGTACAAAACCACCTTGCTGGCTGAGCCACGCAGCAACACCTTGATCTTGCGTGCCGCCAATCCGGCCCGCGCGGCGCTGGTGCGCTCTTTGGTCGACAAGCTCGACCAGCCCGGCAGCAGCAACCCCAGCGGCAACATCCATGTGGTGTATTTGAAAAACGCCGATGCCACCAAACTGGCCGCCACCTTGCGTGCCGCTGTCAGCGGCGACGCCCGCGGCAACACCGGTTTGACCGGCACCAATCTGGCCACTCCGACCGCGGCCAGCACACCCGGCAGCACCTTAGGCAACACCAACGCCGCGCAAGGTGCCACCACCGGCGGGCAGATTCAAGCCGACACCTCGACCAACTCACTCATCATCACCGCACCCGAACCGCAATACCGCCAACTGCGCGCCGTCATCGACATGCTCGACCAGCGCCGCGCACAAGTGATGGTGGAGAGTTTGATTGCAGAGGTCAACGCCGACAAAGCGCTGCAAATGGGCATTCAGTGGCAAGGGGCGCTGGGCTCTAGCGGTGTGGCCGGAACCAACTTTGGCTCGACAGGCAACATCGTGGGGCTCTCGCAAGGCGGCACCACAGCGGCCAATGCGGGCGTCGCGGGCGGTCTGAACATTGGCACGATCCGCAACGTCAACGGCACCACCGTGCTCAGCAGCTTGGCCAATTTCTTAGAGACCAATGGCGACGCCAACATTCTCTCCACGCCTAATTTGCTGACCCTCGACAACGAAGAAGCCAAGATCGTGGTGGGCCAAAACGTGCCGTTCGTGACGGGTCAGTACACCAACGTCACCACCGGCGGCTCGGTCAACCCGTTTCAAACGGTGGAGCGCAAAGACGTCGGTTTGACCTTGAAAGTCAAACCCCAAATCAGTGAAACTGGCACCGTCAAGATGACCGTGTTTCAAGAAGTCTCCAGCGTGGACTATTCCAAAGCTGCCAGCATTGGTTTGATCACCAACAAGCGCAGCATTGAATCCAACGTCTTGGTCGAAGACGGCTCCATCATCGTGCTGGGTGGCTTGTTGTCAGATGAGTATTCAGGCAATGCCAGCAAAGTGCCTGGCCTTGGAGACATCCCCGGATTTGGCTGGTTGTTCAAGAGCGAAAGCCGCACGCGCAGCAAGAAAAACCTGATGGTGTTTTTGCGCCCCGTGGTGGTCCGCGACGCGGCATCCACCGACTCCTTGAGCACCAACCGCTACCAACAGATGATGGGCTTGCAACGCAATATGCAGCCCTCGTTCAACCCCTTGCTCGAGACCGGCCCAGGCCCCGTGATGCCTGTGTTGCCACCTCCATCAGCCCCCGCCACCACAGCACCTGCCAAATAAACCATGCGCCGCCCGCTGCCCTACGCATTCGCACGCACCCACCAGCTCTTGCTGGAGGACGATGGCCACACGCTCACGCTGTGGCACAGCGACGCGCCTGACCTGAGCGCCTGGAGCGAAGTGCTGCGGCGCCACAGCGTGCAATCGTTTGAGCACACCGACAAAGCCACGCTGGCCAAACGCATCAGCGAAGCCTATGCGCAAGCCGACAGCAACGCCGCCGCGGTGGTGAGCGAGGTCGAGAGCGACGCCGACCTCACACGCATGATGCAAGAGCTGCCGGCCGTGGAAGATTTGCTAGAAGCCGCCGACGACGCGCCCATCATCCGCATGCTCAACGCGCTGCTGACGCAAGCTGCACGCGATGGCGCAAGCGACATTCACATCGAGCCCTACGAGCGCCACAGCAGCGTGCGCTTTCGCGTGGATGGCACCTTGCGCGAGGTGGTGCAACCCAACCGCGCCTTGCATGCGGCGCTGATTTCGCGCCTCAAAATCATGGCCGAGCTGGACATTGCCGAAAAGCGTTTGCCCCAAGACGGGCGTATTTCGCTGCGTCTCGGCCAACGCGCGATTGACGTGCGCGTGTCCACCCTGCCCAGCGCCCATGGTGAACGCGCCGTGCTGCGCTTGCTCGACAAAACAGAAAGCAAACTCACACTGCAAGCGGTGGGCATGGAAGGCGAAACATTGCGCCGCTTTGAAGCCTTGGTGCATCAGCCCCACGGCATCATCTTGGTCACCGGTCCCACGGGTTCAGGCAAAACCACCACGCTGTACGCTGCGTTGCAAGGGCTAGACGCCACACGCAACAACATCATGACGGTGGAAGACCCGATTGAATACGAGCTCGCAGGTGTGGGCCAAACGCAGGTGAACCCCAAGATTGATTTGGACTTTGCCAAAGCCCTGCGCGCCATATTGCGCCAAGACCCCGACATCATCATGATTGGTGAGATTCGCGACTTTGAGACCGCGCAAATCGCCATTCAAGCCTCACTCACTGGCCACTTGGTATTGGCCACACTGCACACCAACGATGCCGCCAGCGCCATCACCCGATTGACCGACATGGGTGTGGAGCCCTTCTTGCTCAGTTCGTCGCTCTTGGGCGTGTTGGCCCAGCGCCTGTTACGAAAGACTTGCACACACTGCGCGGGTAAAGGTTGTGACGAATGCGGGCAAAGCGGCTACCAAGGCCGCACCGGCATTTTTGAACTGCTCACCACCAACGACGATATCCGAGCCCTCATCCACAACCAAGCCAGCGAAGCACAGCTGCGCGAGGCCGCGTTGCGCAATGGCATGACGCTGATGCGCGACGATGGCGAGCGCTTGGTGCGCGATGGCATTTCCACCCAAGAAGAGCTGGTCCGCGTGACGCGCGATTGAGCGTCACACCCCGACCCCACCTTGCACGCGACGCACCATGCCTGCCTACGCTTTTGAAGCCCTCGACCCCCAAGGCCAAACCCGCCGTGGTGTGTTGGAGGCCGACACCGCACGCACCGCACGCAGCCAATTGCGCGCGCAAGACTGGGTGCCGCTCAAGGTAGAACCCGTGCAACGCAAGAGCAGCGGGCTGCACACCGTCATTTGGGAAAGCAAGGTCTTTGGCAACACGGCACTGGCCGTGTGGACACGCCAGCTCGCAGGCTTGGTCAGCGCGGGCTTGCCCCTGGAGCGCGCCTTGAGCGCCTTGGCCGAAGAAGCCGAAACACCCCGACAACGCGATTTGGTGTCCGCACTGCGCACCGAAGTGAACGCAGGTGCCCCCTTTGCCAAAGCCCTGAGTCAACACCCCCGGGAGTTCTCGGGCATCTTCGTCGCCGTGATTGGGGCCGGCGAACAAAGCGGCCATTTGGGCTTGGTGCTGGAGCGCTTGGCCGACGATTTGCAAGAACAACAAAACTTGCGTGGCAAGCTCATGGCCGCAGGGCTCTACCCCGCCATCGTGAGCTTGGTCGCGTTGGTGATCGTGCTGTTTTTGCTGGCCTATGTGGTGCCGCAAGTGGCACAGGTGTTCAGCAGCAATCAACAGGCCTTGCCGTTTTTAACCACCGCCATGATGGCCCTGAGCGAAGCCGTGCAACAGTTTTGGTTGTGGGGTTTGCTGCTGCTGGTCGTGGCCATGGTGGCGGCCCAGATGGCCTTGCGTCAGCCGCCTCTGCGCCGCCGTTTTGACGCCCTGTGGTTGCAGCTGCCATTGATTGGCCGCTTGGCTCGAGGCTACAACGCGGCGCGTTTTGCCAGCACCTTGGCCATGCTGGCCACCGCAGGCGTGCCCATTTTGAAAGCCCTGCAAGCTGCCGCCGACACCTTGTCCAACACGGCGCTGCGCCAAGACGCACAAGACGCGTTGGTGCTGGTGCGCGAAGGCGCGCCACTGGCCTCGGCCTTGGCACAGCATCCACGGTTTCCGCGTTTGTTGGTGATGTTCTCGCGCTTGGGCGAACAAACCGGCACCTTGCCCACCATGCTGCAACGTGCCGCCGCACAATTGAGCGAAGAAGTACAGCGCCGCGCTTTGCAATTGGCCACAATTCTTGAGCCCTTGCTGATCGTGGCGATGGGCGGCATGGTCATGCTGATCGTGTTGGCGGTGATGCTGCCCATCATTCAACTGAACCAATGGGTCAGATAACCCACGGGTCCACCTTGGGAGCGGCCCGGCGGCGGACCGTATTTGGAGAATACATATGAGCGTCTCACTCGACGGCAAGTTGGTCGTTGCGATTTCATCGCGGGCCTTGTTCGACTTCGAAGAAGAAAACCAAATCTTCGAACAAGGTGATGACCACGCCTACATGAAGCTGCAACTCGACCGCTTGGAAATACCCGCCAAGCCAGGCGTGGCGTTTTCTTTGGTGCAAAAACTGTTGGCCTTCAACACCGCAGACGCGCAACGGGTGGAAGTTGTGATCCTGTCGCGCAACGACCCTGTCAGCGGCATGCGGGTGTTCCGCTCTGCACAACACTACGGTTTGCCCATTCAGCGCGGCAGCTTCACGCGTGGGCAATCGCCTTGGCGCTATTTGCGCCCGCTCAATGCCAACTTGTTTTTGTCGGCGCATTTATCCGATGTGCGTGCCGCGCTCGACGCGGGCGTGCCTGCCGCGCAGGTGTATCCCCACTCGGCCCATGCTTCGGACGCCAATCCGCACGAGGTGCGCATCGCGTTTGACGGTGACGCCGTGCTGTTCAGCGACGAGGCCGAACGGGTCTACAAAGCCGAAGGCCTCAACGCATTTCAGCAGCATGAAAAAGACAAGGCCTCGCAACCCTTGTCGGCAGGCCCCTTCAAACCCTTGTTGGCGGCGCTGCAAGTGCTGCAACAAGCCGGCACACCGCACATGCGCATTCGCACCGCCTTGGTCACGGCGCGCAGTGCCCCCGCGCACGAGCGCGCCATCCGCACCTTGATGAACTGGAACGTGGAAGTAGACGAAGCAATGTTCTTAGGCGGTTTGGAAAAAGGCGAATTCTTGCGCGAGTTCGAACCCGACTTTTTCTTTGACGACCAAACCGGCCACATCGAATCGGCCGCCCGTCACGTGCCCGCCGGCCACGTGGCCAGTGGTGTGCGCAACCCTTCTTCACCATCTACCCCATGAACGCACTTCGTACCGTCGCCCACAACGTGGCGACGAATTGGCAAAAAAGCCGCTTGCAACTCCGCCGGGTGTGGGCCCTCTCGCTGCCCTATTTCAAATCGGAAGAAAAACTACGCGCCCGCTTGATGCTGGCCGCCTGCGTGAGTTTGAACCTCGGCATGGTCTACATGATGGTGCTGCTCAACGACTGGAACCGGGTGTTCTACGACGCGCTGCAAAACCGCAATGCCGAGGTGTTTTGGAAGCAACTGGGGGTGTTTGGCCTGTTGGCGACCTGCTTCATCATCGTGGCGGTGTATCGCTTTTATCTGACGCAGTTGTTGGAGCTGCGTTGGCGCGCTTGGATGACACGCGATTACTTGCAGCGCTGGCTCTCGCACAACACTTTCTACCAACTGGAACTGCAATCGCAAAACGGCACGGACAACCCAGACCAACGGATTCAAGAAGACGTGCAGCAGTTCACCGCTGACACGGTGGGCTTGTCGCTGGGCTTGTTGGACGCCTCTGTCACGCTGCTGAGCTTCATTGGTATTTTGTGGAAGCTCTCGGGGGGCTTCAGCTTCACCCTGGATGGCGCGGCCTATGAAATTCCGGGCTTCATGGTGTGGATGGCCTTGACGTATGCGCTGGCAGGCAGCTTGATCGGCCACTGGATTGGCCGCTCCATGGCCTCGCTGAACTTTGCACAGCAACGCTACGAAGCAGACTTTCGTCACCACCTCATGCGTGTGCGCGAATACAGCGAAGCGATTGCCTTGGACCGTGGGGCCAAGGTCGAACGCGAATCGTTGCAAGTGCGATTTGGTCACGTGCTGGACAACTTCATGCGTCTGCTGCGGGTGCAAAAGCGCTACACCTGGTTCAACTCGGCCTACGGCCAAGCGGCGGTGGTGTTTCCAATGTTGGTGGCCTCGCCGCGTTATTTCAGTGGTGCCATTCAGCTGGGCGAGTTGATGCAGATCTCTTCGGCCTTTGGACAAGTGCAGGAGTCTTTGAGCTGGTTCATCAGCAACTACAGCCGCTTGGCCTCTTGGCAAGCCACCACGCTGCGTTTGACGAGTTTTCAAGACCAAATGCAGGCCATTGCAATACCCGCTCTCACCCGCACTGAAATCGCATGGGCTGCAGCGTCTGACGATGACGCATCGGCTCAATTGCGCACAGCGCCCCTCACCGTGAGCCTGCCCACCGGCGAGGTGTTGCTGGCCCATACCTCGCTGCATGTGGCGGCGGGTGACAGCGTGTTGATTCGCGGTCCATCGGGCTGCGGCAAATCCACCTTGCTGCGTGTGCTGGCGGGCATTTGGCCTTATGTGTCATCGAGCGAACAAGAAGCCACGCAGACACCGTTGGTTCACCTGCCGGAAGGCAGTGTGTTCATGCCGCAGCGTCCTTACTTTCCGCAAGGCAGTTTGCGCCAAGCCTTGGCCTACCCCGACACCAGCACGCACTACAGCGATGCGGCACTGCAACACGCCCTGAGCGAAGCCTTGCTGCCTGAGTTGATGGACCGATTGGATGAGGAAGGCCATTGGACGCAACAGCTGTCGGGCGGTGAACAACAACGTTTGGCCTTGGCACGTGTGCTGCTCAAACGTCCACGCTGGGTGTTCGCCGATGAAGCCACCAGTGCGCTGGACGAAGCGGCTGAGAAAAACTTGTATGAGAAATTGCTGGCGATGGTGCAATCACAAAACGGCGCCTTGGTATCCATCGCCCATCGCCCCAGCGTGGCGACGTATCACCAACAGCAGTGGGTGTTCACGCCTGCGACTGAGGGTGCAGAGGCCAAGTTTGTGTTGACCACCGCTTAAGCGCGCCAGCGCTGCCAGCCCTTGGCTCGCAAATCGCAAGCGGGGCAGGTGCCGCAACCGTAGCCCCACGCGTGGCGGTGTTCGCGGTCACCCAAGTAGCAGGTGTGGGTGTATTCCACGATCAAGTCCACCAAAGCATCGCCACCACCGGTCTGGGCTTTTTGCCCCAGATCGTGGGCGAGCTGCCAAGTCTGCGCTTTGTCGATCCACATCAGTGGGGTTTCAATCAACAAGCGGCGGTCCATGCCCAATGACAAGGCAATTTGCATGGCTTTCATGGTGTCGTCGCGGCAATCGGGGTAGCCCGAAAAATCGGTTTCACACACACCGGTGACGATCACATCCAAATCGCGGCGATACGCCAGCGCGGCAGCGAGCGTCAAGAACAGCAAATTGCGGCCTGGCACAAAAGTGTTGGGCAAGCCCGAGGCCTCCATCTTGAAGCTCATGTCGCGGGTGAGTGAGGTTTCGCTCACCTGGCCCAGCACGGCCAAGTCCAGCAAATGGTCTTCGCCGAGTTTGTGCGCCCATTGCGGAAATTGCGCACGCACTTGGGCCAACACCTGAATGCGGGCTTCCAGCTCCACGTGATGACGCTGACGGTAATCAAACGCCAAGGTTTCCACACGCTCGTAGTGAGACAGCGCATGGGCCAAACAGGTGGTGGAATCTTGTCCGCCCGAAAACAGCACGAGCGCGTTGCGATGGATGACGTTTTTCATTTCAGGTTCTTTGACTTTTCAGGCCATTGAAAAAACATGGGGAAGCGACGCTCCACCAACGGCGTGTCAAAGCCCCACGACAGGCAGCGCCCCAAATGCGGCGGTGGTTGGGTGGCGTCCCCCGCAAAAGAACCAGACACGGTTTGAAACGCGGCCGTGGCCATGTTGAACAAGAGTTCGCGCAAATGCGTGCAGCCCAAGGTGTTGCCCAAGTGCTCCTGAATCGCTTTGCGCCAGCCAGCTCCCAAGGTGTAACCCACCAGCTTTTGCATGGGGATTTGGGTTTGCGGGCAGTCGTCGTGCGGCACATGGTTCATGGCCACTGCAATTTCGCGGATGACCAACTGGTTGTCGACGGTGAGTCGAATTTGCATGTCGTGAATCGGCTCGTGTGGCGCCCATGAAATCTCACCGGGCACTTCAAAGGGCACGTGTTTGGTGTCGCGCATCTGGGCTTCAATGTCCCACAAGCCGTCTTCTCGGCGGTAGCCGTTGTAGACCACTTGGCGGGTGTGCTCAGGCGAGCGCGGTTGTGCAGGAGGTAGGGACAAGGGAGCGCCTTTTCAGTGATCGTCTTTGGGGTAATGCGTCAAACGATCGGCCATTGCAATGGCCAAGGCGCTGAACAAGAACGCAATGTGAATGATGGTTTGCCACATCAACACTTTCTCTTCGTAGTTGGCGGCGTTGATGAAGGTCTTGAGCAAGTGGATGGACGAAATCCCAATGATGGCCGTGCCGAGCTTGACCTTGAGCACCGCCGCATTGACATGGCTGAGCCACTCGGGTTGGTCGGGGTGTTCCTCCAGGTACATGCGGGACACAAAGGTTTCGTAGCCGCCCACGATGACCATGATCAGCAGGTTTGAAATCATCACCACGTCAATCAAGCCCAGCACCACCAGCATGATGAGCGACTCGTTGAGGTGGGTGATCACCACATCTGACTTGTAACCAATGCTGAGCACCAAGGCATCCAGCGCGGTGCGGTTGCCCATGGCCGCTTCGAGCAAATGCACCAGTTCCACCCAAAAATGGAACACATAGACCGCTTGCGCAGCGATCAGGCCCACGTACAAAGGCAGCTGCAACCAGCGGCTGGCAAAGATATAACGCGGCAAAGAAGGCATTTCTTTCATACAAACCACTTCGATTGAATCAAACTGAAATTTTGCCTGAGCCCACATAAACTCTCAGACATGCTGTTTCATATTTTCTCTTTGTTGGTCCATGCGATCACCGGGCTGGTTGCCGGCACCTGTTTGCTGCGTTTGTACATGCAGTTTCAGCGCATCAACTTGTCGGTGCGGGCGGGCAACCCCTTGGCGCCGTTCATCTTTGCAATCACCAATTGGTTGGTCATGCCCCTGCGGCGAGTCCTCCCCGCCGTGGGACGTTTGGACACGGCCAGCCTGGTGGCGGCGTTGGTGATGGTGGCCGCCGAATTCTTGTTGCTCAGCTTGGTCACCGGTGCTTTGCCCAACGGCTTGGTCTTGCTGTGGGCCTGCGTTTTTGAGCTGCTGAACATCTGCGTCTCTGGCTTGGTATGGCTGGTCATTGCGTATGCCGTGCTCTCCTTCGTGCGTCCAGGCTCCGACATCGGCTACTTTTTGGCGCAATTGGTCGAGCCTTTGTTGGCCCCCATCCGACGCGTGCTGCCCCTGATGGGCGGGGTGGATTTATCGCCTTTGGCACTGCTGCTGGCCTTGCAAGTGTTGGAAATTGTCTTGCGTGGCCTACAGATGCAGCTGATTTAGGGCTGGGAGCCCGCATAATGTGGGCATCTCAAACAAGCCAATTTGGCCGAAGGATGTGTATGGCAGACGATGTTGTAGTTTCAAACAATTTGGTCATCGGCACCGGTGTGACCTTCAAGGGCTCCATCTCTGCCCCCGGTAAAGCCATCGTGAACGGCAACGTCACAGGCGAGCTGACCGCCGACGATTTGTTGATTGGCAAAGACGGTCAAGTCACCGGTGTGGTGAATGCCCGCGAAATCGATGTGCATGGTGAGCTGAACCAAGACATCGTGTGCCGTGAGCACATCCTGATCCACAACACCGGCCGCGTGTCTGGCACCTTGGAATATTCAGAACTCGAAATTCAGCGCGGCGGTCAGTTCCGCGGCAACATGAAGCAGCGTTAAACGCAGCACGGGGACGATCGTCTAGTCCCCAAGGTCGATCAGACCCGCCAGTTGCGCCTCAGACACCGAGGACGGCAAGGCGTAATCGGCCAGCAGCCAAGCGCATGTGTGATGCGCCGCTGCTTCGGCCAGCAGCTCAGACACCACCTCGCACCCTGCCGAGTCCAAGGCTGCAAAAGGCGCCTCCAGCAAGACCACCTGCGCCTGGCTGGCCACTGCTGCCACCAACCCCACTTTGCGTCGTGTGCCTGTAGACATCATGTGAAATGATTTGTGCAGATGCTCGGTCAAACGCAGCGCCTCCACCAAGGCATCGGCGATGGCCGAATCCCATGTGGGAAAGTGCTGTGCTTGTTGCGCCAGCCACGCGTGGGCCAGCACATCATCCAGCTTGGCCTCACGCATGTCGGCGTAAAACAAAGCGCCTGCATGACGCACGTGGCCCGAAGCAGGCTTCAACTCACCCGCGATCAAGCGCAGCAATGTGGTTTTGCCTCGCCCATCGCCACCACGCACCCATGTCAAGCCGGGGGTGATGTGGGCATTGAGCCCATAGAACAGAACGTGGTCTGCATAGGCAAAGCGGAGTTGCTCGAGGTGGAGCAAAGCGGGTTGAGACATGGGCAATCAGGTCACCGGTGCGGGGTTGAACAACACCAAGGCATTGTGCAATTTCCAATGCTCGGCCCACGTCTTTTTGCGACCGCTGGCCACGTCAAGCATCAGCTCAAACAACTCCATGCCCACCTCTTCGATGGTTTTGCTGCCGTCGGCGATGGTGCCCGCGTTGACGTCCATCAGGTCGTGCCAGCGGCGCGCCAAGTCAGAGCGCGTGGCCACTTTGATCACCGGCACTTCGGCCAAGCCATAGGGTGTTCCGCGTCCGGTGGTGAACACGTGCATGTTCATGCCTGCCGCCAATTGCAAGGTGCCGCAGATGAAATCGCTGGCTGGCGTGGCCGCGTAGATCAAGCCCTTTTGCTTGAGTTTGTCACCGGGCGACAACACGCCCGAAATAGGTGCCGAGCCCGACTTGACGATGGAGCCCATGGCTTTTTCGACAATGTTGGACAAGCCCCCTTTTTTGTTGCCCGGTGTGGTGTTGGCGCTGCGGTCTGCGCGACCACGAGCGAGGTACGCGTCGTACCACGCCATTTCGCGAATCATGGCATCGGCCACTTCGGGGGTGGTGGCGCGTGAGGTGAGCTGGTCAATGCCATCGCGCACCTCGGTGGTTTCCGAGAACATCACACTGGCACCGGCACGCACCAACAAGTCGGTGCAATAGCCCACCGCCGGGTTGGCGGTAACGCCCGAAAACGCATCGCTGCCGCCGCACTGCACGCCCACCACCAATTCGCTGGCAGGCACGGTTTCGCGGCGGCGCAGGTTGAGGCGCTTCAGGTGGCGTGTGGCCGTTTGCATGATGTCGTCGATCATGGACATGAAGCCCACATGGGCATCGTCTTGCAGGCACACCACGTCGAGCGCTTCGCCACGTTGGTCGTTGATGGGAATGGCACCGGGGGGCATCAGGCGTTCAGGCTGCAGTTTTTCGCAACCCAAGCTGACCACCATCACCTCGCCACCAAAGTTGGGGTTCAGGCTGATGTTGCGCAAGGTGCGAATTGGAATCTCGGCCCCGTCTGCATCAATCGCCACGCCGCAGCCGTAGGTGTGCTCGATGCCCACCACGTCGTCAACGTTGGGGTATTGGGGCAGCAACTCGGCCTTGATGCGTTGGACCGCGAACGCCACCACGCCCGACACACATTGCACCGTGGTGGTGATGGCCAAGATGTTGCGCGTGCCCACCGACCCGTCGGCATTGCGGTAGCCCTCGAAGGTGTAGCCCGTCAACGGAGGCAAGGGCTCAGGCTTGACGGTGGCGATGGGCAAGTTGTCCAGCTCACGGGCCGAAGGCATGTCGAGCAAACGCTCATGCACCCAGCTGCCAGCGGGAATGTCTTTCAAGGCGTAGCCAATCGGGATGCCGTAACGCAGCACCGCGCTCTTGGCGGGCAAATCCACCAGCGCCACCTTGTGGCCTTGCGGCACAGCGTCACGCAAGACCAAGCCGTCGGACAACGTGGTGCCAGCGGGCAAGCCGCCGTTGTTGGCGACGATGGCCACGTTGTCGCGAGCATGCATGCGGATGGTGAGCGGGGTCATCAGAGGTCTCCTTCATGGAATCATGGGTACGGGTTTTTGCCCGAATTTGACGACAATGATAGCGGTACCATAATCAATCGCGCAAGAGCGCAAGAGCACATGCCCACGACATTGATGACCGATCCAGTTCCACCCAAACGTTCACGCCGCAGCAGCGGCGCCATCACCTTGCGTGATGTGGCCATGCTCGCAGGTGTGGCGCCCATCACCGCCTCGCGCGCACTCAACACGCCCGACCAGGTGTCCGCCGAGGTGCTGCACAGGGTGTTGGACGCTGTGCAGCGCACGGGCTACGTGCCCAACCGCATGGCCGGTGGCTTGGCCTCGGCGCGCAGCCGTCTGATTGCGGCGGTGGTGCCCAGCACGGTCGCCTCGGTGTTCATGGAAACGATTGAAAGCCTGAACGACACCTTGTTTGACGCAGGCTATCAACTCATGCTCGGGCAATCGGGCTATTCGCCCGTGCGAGAAGAAGCGTTGCTCGAAGCCATCATTGGTCGCCGCCCCGATGGTATTTTTTTGACGGGCATTTTGCCGCCGGGCAAAGCGCGCACACGCTTGCTGGCATCGGGCATTCCGGTGGTCGAAACCTGGGACCTTACCCCCACCCCCATCGACATGCTGATTGGCTTTTCTCACTCGGCAATCGGGCGCGAAGTGGCCCGCTATCTCTTGGCCAAAGGGCATCGCAAACTCGCCTTGGTTCGCGCCGAAGATGAACGTGCAGACCGCCGCGCCACGGCCTTCAAAGAAACCGCCGCCCAGCAGGGTTGCCGAGCCGTGATCGAGGCGAACGTGGGCGCTTCACGCACCCTCAAAAGTGGCCGCGAGGCCTTGAGCCGCATCTTGGCGCAAGCCCCCGATGCCGATGCTATTTTTTGCAGCTCTGACTTGCTGGCACTCGGCGTGATGACCGAGGCCAAAGCACGCGGCATCGCCATCCCCGAAAAAATGGCGGTGGTGGGCTTTGGAGATGTGCCCTTTGTGGCCGACATGGTGCCGGCGCTCACCTCGGTGCGCATCAACAGCGCCGACATCGGCCAGCAGGCCGCCCAGTTCTTGATTGCCCGCGCCGAAGGCCGCGAGGTGGACCCAGGCATCGTGGACGTGGGCTTTTCCATCGTGGCGCGCGACAGCGCCTGATCCGTAAAAACACCAATCGACAACCTTTGCGCGACTTGTTATGGTAGCGCTACCATTTCTGGTGGAGCCATCCACGTTCAGGAGACCCTATGAAAAAACTGCTTTGCGCGCTCGCCGCAACCTTCTCGCTGGCCAGCGCTTTCGCTTGGCCCGACAAACCTGTCACGCTGGTGGTGCCCTTTCCACCCGGTGGCTCGACCGATTTGATTGCACGCACCTTGGCCCCCAAGCTGCAAGAAAAACTCGGTGGCACTTTCATCACCGACAACAAGGCGGGGGCCACAGGCACCATCGGCGCGGGCTTTGTGACCCGCGCTGCGCCGGATGGTCACACCTTGTTTGTTTCATCGTTGGGTCCTTTCGTGATTGCGCCGCATCTGCTGGCCAAAGTGCCCTACGACGCCTTGAAAGACTTTGACTACATCTCCGTCGCCGTGCAAGCGCCCAACGTGTTGGTCGTGCCTGCCAACTCGCCGCACAAAAACATGGCGGGTGTGATTGCGTTCCTCAAAGCCAACCCCGACAAGATGACCTTCGCCTCCTCGGGCAATGGCAGCAGCGACCACCTCACCGCAGAGCTGTTCTGGTTGCAAACCGGCACCACGGGCATCCATGTGCCCTACAAAGGTGGCGGCCCCGTGATGACCGATTTGCTGGGCGCGCAAGTGGACTCGTCGTTCATGAACATCAACACCGCCATGCCGCAAATCTTGGCGGGCAAGCTGCGCGCGCTCTCGATCACCAGCGCCAAACGTTCGCCCTTGTTGCCCAATGTGCCAACCTTGGAAGAGCTGGGCGTGAAAGATGCCAACGTGTATTCCTGGCAAGCCATTGCAGCGCCTAAAGGTTTGCCTGCCGACATCAAAGCCAAGCTGCACGCAGCCATCGTGGCGGGCTTGAACGACTCGCAAGTCAAACCCAAACTGTTGGAGCTTGGGTTCGAGATTGTGGCCAACACGCCTGAGCAATTCACGGCATTTCAAGCGGCAGAGTTTGCGCGTTGGAAGAAGCTGATTGAAACCCGCAACATCAAAGCAGACTGAACGATTTATGGCCAATACCACTGTGACGCAAGCCCCTGTCATCACCCAACTGCGTGTCATCCCTGTCGCGGGGCATGACAGCATGTTGCTCAACCTCTCAGGCGCACATGGCGCATTTTTTACCCGCAACATCCTCATCCTGACGGACAACGCGGGCCGCACAGGCATCGGCGAAGTGCCAGGCGGTGAAAAAATTCGCGCCACGCTGGAAGAGGCGACCGAGTTGGTGGTGGGACAAAGCATTGGCAATGTGCAAGCGGTGCTCAATGCCATGCGCACCCGCTTTGCCGACCGCGATGTCGGTGGACGTGGCTTGCAAACCTTTGACTTGCGCACCACCATCCATGCCATCACGGCGGTGGAGTCGGCCTTGCTGGATTTGCTGGGTCAACACTTGAATGTGCCCGTGGCTGCGCTTTTGGGCGAGGGTCAACAACGCAGTTCGGTGGAGATGCTGGGTTACCTGTTCTTCATTGGCGATCGCACGCAAACCGATTTGCCGTATCGTCAAGAGGCCGATGCCGACAATGCGTGGTTCCGCTTGCGCAACGAAAAAGCCATGACCCCCGAATCGGTGGTGCGTTTGGCCGAAGCGGCGCGCGAAAAATACGGGTTCAACGATTTCAAACTCAAAGGCGGTGTCTTGGCAGGCGAGGCTGAAATTGAAGCCGTTCGTGCCTTGCACGCCCGCTTCCCACAAGCCCGTGTCACCTTAGACCCCAACGGCGGCTGGTTGCTCAAAGATGCCATTCGCTTGATGCGCGACATGCGTGGCGTGGTGGCTTATGCCGAAGATCCATGCGGCGCCGAAGAAGGTTTCAGCGGTCGCGAAGTGATGGCCGAGTTTCGACGCGAAACAGGCTTGCCGACCGCCACCAACATGGTCGCCACCGATTGGCGCCAGATGGTGCATTCACTGTCGCTGCAAAGCGTCGACATTCCGCTGGCCGATCCGCATTTCTGGACCATGGCGGGCTCGGTGCGCGTGGCGCAAACCTGCCGCGACTGGGGGCTGACGTGGGGTTCGCACTCCAACAACCACTTCGATGTGTCATTGGCCATGTTCACCCATGTCGCGGCTGCGGCACCGGGCAAAGTCACGGCCATCGACACCCATTGGATTTGGCAAGACGGCCAAGGCCTCACCCAAGAGCCCTTGCAGATCGTCGATGGCCATGTGCAAGTGCCGCAAAAGCCGGGTTTGGGCATTGCTTTGGACATGGCCAAAGTCGAAGCCGCGCATCAGCTGTACTTGCAACACGGCTTGGGCTCGCGTGACGACGCCACGGCCATGCAGTACCTGATTCCGGGTTGGAAGTTTGACCACAAACGCCCGTGCATGGTGCGTTAACAGAACACGGATCAGCTCATGACAATGCATTCACGCCTCTTCATTGCCGTTGCTTTGTGTGCGTTGTCGATCACATCCGCTTGGGCTTGGCCAGACAAACCCGTCACCATCGTGGTGCCGTTTCCGCCTGGGGGCGGTACCGATACAGGGGCCCGCATCGTGGGGCAAAAACTGAGCGTGAAATGGGAACAGCCTGTCACCATCGACAACAAAGGTGGCGCGGCGGGGCAAGTTGGCGCCGATTTTGTGGCGAAAGCCAAACCTGATGGCTACACCCTGTTGATGGGCAATGTGGGCACACAAGCCATCAATCCAGCGTTGTACAAAAAACTACCGTACGACCCCGACAAAGCGTTTGCACCTCTGTCGCTCGTGGCAGAACTGCCCTTGGCAATGATGATCAACCCATCGGTTGCGGCAAAGTCTGACAAAGAATTTATCGCGCTTGCCAAAAGCCAACCCGGTAAATTGAACTACAGCAGTTCGGGTGCCGGTGGTGGGCCACACCTTGCTGCTGAATTGTTCAAAGACGCCACGGGCACCTTCATCGTTCACGTGCCCTACCGAGGCGGTGGACCGGCCATCACCGACTTGTTGGCGGGCAACGTTCAGCTTTCATTCATGACCGTGCTAGAGGCCAGTGGACACATCAAGGCTGGTAAATTACGCGCCCTTGCGGTTACCAGCGAGCAGCGCGTGAGTGCCTTGCCCGATGTGCCCACGCTGGCAGAAGGCAGTATTCCTGGATTCAACGCCATCAGCTGGATTGGTTTGCTGGCACCAGCAGGAACGCCAACAGCCTTGGTTGAAAAAATTTCTGCAGACATCCGAGACGTTGTGGAGTTGCCGGAGGTCAAGAATCGTTTGATCGATTTAGGCGGCATTCCCAAAGCCACATCACCTGCTGATTTCAGCAAACTCATTGACACCGATCGCAAACGTTACACCGCCGTGATCAAAACCCGCGGCATCACCGCGGACTGATGGATTTCGGCAAACTCACTCACTGAATGACTCACTTCAAAGGAAACATATGAAAATCGGATTCATCGGCTTAGGCATCATGGGCTCACCCATGGCACAGCATCTGTTAGCCGCCAAGCACGAGCTGTTTGTTCGCACGCGCAGCAAAGTACCCGCTGAACTCGCAGGCGCCACGGTGTGCGCCACCAATGCAGACGTGGCGCGCGCAGCAGACATCATCTTTTTGATGCTTCCCGACACGCCCGATGTGGAGACCGTGTTGTTTGGCAAAGACGGCGTGGCTGAAGGCCTGAGCGCAGGCAAAGTGGTGGTCGACATGAGCTCGATCTCCCCCATCGAGACCAAAGCATTTGCTGAAAAAGTCAACGCAAAAGGTGCGGAGTACCTGGACGCCCCCGTGTCGGGCGGTGAGGTGGGTGCCAAGGCTGCCAGCTTGACCATCATGGTCGGCGGCGCTGACGCCACGTTTGAACGTGTCAAACCGTTGTTCGAGCTGATGGGCAAAAACATCACCCATGTGGGCGGCAATGGCGATGGCCAAACCACCAAGGTGGCCAACCAAATCATCGTCGCACTCAACATCGCGGCGGTGGGCGAAGCCTTGTTGTTCGCCAGCAAAGCCGGTGCCGATCCAGCCAAAGTACGCGCCGCCTTGATGGGTGGTTTTGCGTCTAGCCGCATTTTGGAAGTGCATGGCGAGCGCATGATCAAACGCACCTTCAACCCAGGTTTTCGCATCGCCTTGCATCAAAAAGATTTGGGGCTCGCGCTCAGCGGTGCCAAGTCCATGGGCGTGGCGCTGCCACAGACCGCTTCGGCAGCACAGCTCATGCAGGTGTGTGCCGCGCAGGGCTGGGACCAACTCGACCACTCGGCGTTGGTGAAGTCACTGGAGTTGATGGCGGCACACGAAGTCGCAACCGTGAAATAAACGCAAGCGCGCAACAGACACCTGGTGTGTCCACACATGAAAAAAGGCGATCCATGGATCGCCTTTTTTTTTCAGCCCAAGGGCTGCGAATGCGCTCAAGGGCGATTCAAAATGATTTGTGTCGCTGCGTTTTGGGTGGCGTCATACGTCATGTTGAGGCCTGCCACGCCCGTCACGCTCAAGGTTGATGACAAGGTGGTCGTCGACAAGCTCGAACTGACCAACTTACAGCTGCCAGTACTACCCGTCACACATGTTTTAGCGCCACCAGGGTTGAAGGTGCCGCTGACCGTGGCATTGGGCACCGCTGCGCCAGTGCTGACATCGCGAATCGCGACGGTAGCGCCAGCCGTCCAGCTCTTGCCTGTTTTGCTAGAACCAGACACCAACGACTTCACCGCCACCACTTGCTGGGTCACGGCACCGGGCGCGCCCGCTAAGGCGTACACCAAGACGTTCGGAGAACCCGTGCCAGCGGATGTCACTTGGTTCATGCTGCCCTTGGTTTTGAGAAAGCTTGCAACGTCTGTGGGCGTGGCGTTCGGATTGGCCGCCAAGGCCAAAACCGCAGTGCCCGTCACGTGTGGGGCCGCCATGGAAGTGCCCGACAAAATAGCTGCAGCATTCGACGCGGTGTACCAAGCCGAGGTGATGCTGGAGCCGGGGGCAAACAAATCCAAGCACGTGCCATAGTTTGAATAGCTGGCACGCACATCGTTGCTGTCGGTGGCGCCCACGGTGATGGCCGTTGGCTCGCTCGCAGGGGACGAGGTGCAGGCGTCTACGTTGCTATTACCTGCCGCGACCACCATGGTCACGCCTTTGCTCACAGCGCCTGCCACGGCGGCGTTCAATGCCGACGAATAACCACCGCCCAAAGACAAATTGGCCACCGCGGGACGCAAGGTGCTAGCCGCCACCCAGTTCACACCCGCGATGACGCCACTGGTGGTGCCCGAGCCGTTGCAGTCCAACACGCGCACCGGAACAATCGATGCGCCTTTGGCCACACCCAACACCGTGCCAGCCACCGTGCCCGACACGTGCGTGCCGTGGCCGTTGCAATCGCTGACGTTGGTGGCATTGATCACGCCAGTGGCATCGGCGGCCACGTTGTAACCCGGCTTGATGCGGCCCACAAACTCCACGTGATCGGTGCGAATGCCCGTGTCGATGATGAAGGCGTTCACGCCAGCACCGGTGTAGTTGTAGTGGTAGACGGTGTCCAAGGGACGTGTGACCTGATCGATGCGATCGATGCCCCAGGTGGCTTGGTTTTCAGAACGTGCCAGTGCTGTTTCTTGAATCGATATCGTTTGGTCTTGTTCGACCAACTCGACGTTGGGATGCGCACGAATGTTTCGAACTTCGGCATCCGTCAAGTCTGCGGTGAAGCCTTTGAGCGAATCTTTGAACACATGGTGCAGTTTTTTGCTGCCCTTGGGAACGTGCTTTTCAGTTTCACGGTCCGCGTCTTCGACCGATTTTTTGTACACCACGATGTAGCGCCCTGGGATAGGCACAGACTGGGCAAACGGTTTTGCAGCACGTTCACCAGGCACACGCACCAAATCAGCCGCTTGCGTCGCCCCAACGGCGGCCCCCAAACTCAAGGCTATGAGAGAGAACTTTAAGAAAACAGACATCACCGACTCCTGAATAGTTGTGAAACTATATGACTCTATATTTTATGAATCATGACAGGTTCATGTGTCATGCGATATCTTGCCGATGCAGACTATGCAAGCTGTTTGCAGTAACTTGCAAGACATCCCCCCCAAGGGATGCTCGTTTAGATTCCACACATGCACACCAGCCTCCCCGCCGATCCGTCCCTCATCGACTCCCGCCAGGCCGCCTGGCGCTTGCTCACCACCTTAGGGCTGGTGGTGCTGGGCAACAGCAGCATGTATGTGGTGTCGGTGGTGCTGCCCACGGTTCAGACTGAGTTCGGCGTGGGCCGAGCCGATGCCTCGCTGCCCTACACCTTGATCATGATTTGCCTGGGCATTGGGGGCTTGTGGACAGGTCGCATGGCCGACCGTCATGGCCTGATGCCCGTGCTGTGGGTGGGCGCGCTGGCGGTGTGTGGCGGTTTTGTCTGGGCCGGTTTGTCAGGCAGCATTTGGGCTTTTGGGTTTGCGCATGCGCTGCTGGGGCTGCTGGGCAGTTCATCCACTTTTGCGCCGCTGATGGCGGACACCGCCTTGTGGTGGAACCGCCGCCGCGGCATTGCCGTGGCCGTGTGTGCCAGCGGCAATTACATTGCGGGCACGCTATGGCCACCCATCGTGCAACACGGCATCGAAACCATTGGCTGGCGACAGACCTATGTGTGGATGGGCATCGTCTGCGGCCTTGGCATGTTTGTGCTGTCCTTGCGCATGCGCCAGCGCCCACCCTTGGTGATCACAGAACAAACAAGCCACACCAACACACAGGTGGTCAACCGCGACCGCCCCTTTGGTCTTTCACCCGCTTACGCCCAAACGCTGGTGTGCGCCGCGGCAGTGGCCTGCTGTGTCGCGATGTCCATGCCCCAGGTCCACATCGTGGCGTATTGCACCGACTTGGGCTTTGGCGCTGCACGCGGCGCTGAAATGTTGTCGCTGATGTTGGCTTGCGGCATCGTGAGCCGCTTGGTCTCGGGTGTGATTTGCGATCGCATTGGCGGCATACGCACCTTGCTGCTGGGCTCGGCCTTGCAAGGCGTGGCCTTGGTGTTGTTTTTGCCCTTCGATGGCTTGGTGCCCTTGTATGTGATCTCGGCCCTGTTTGGTTTGTTCCAGGGCGGCATCGTGCCGTCTTACGCGATCATTGTTCGGGAACACTTTGCACCGCAAGAAGCGGGTGCACGTGTAGGCGCGGCGATCATGGCCACGCTGGTCGGCATGGCACTGGGGGGCTGGATGTCGGGTTGGGTGTTTGACGTGACAGGCAGTTACAAGGCCGCATTTTTGAACGGCATGTTTTGGAACTTGTTGAACCTGTCCATCGCAGGCTGGTTGTACTGGCGGACACGCCGATAGGCGCTCAGTCGGCTCTGTCGGAGGCGCCGGCCTGCTTGGGCGTGTTCTCCACCAACGTGAGGATGCCCCCTGCCAAGCCACACAGGGCAATCAGACCGATGCCCAGCATGGACCAATGATCGGGGATGTGATCAAACAGCAGCCAACCACCGAACATGGCAAATCCAATTTGCGCATACATGTAGGGCATGAGCGCTGCCGTAGGAGATTTTTCAAACGAAACGATCAACAGAAAGTGGCCAATCGCGCCGGCGGCACCAATGAGAAAAATCTCAAACCAAAGGTACATGTCATCGATGGCCGACCATCCCCAAAACAACAAAAGCGTGGTCAGCACTGCGCCGGTCCAGACGGAATAGAAATGGGTGGTCATGCTCTTTTCAGTTTGAGCGATCTTGCCGGTCAACAACTGAAACGCGGCGTTGGTGATGACCAGCAGCAGCGGAAAAACCATCACCCAGCTGAACGCGTCTGAGCCGGGACGCACAATCATCAAGGTGCCCGCGAATCCGCCGCACACCAAGACAATGCGCAAATTCGACACATGCTCGCCCAGCAAGCGCGCAGCCAGCAAGGTCACGAGCAAGGGCGAGGTCATCACAATCGCCGAAAACTCACCCACAGGCAAAAACTGCAAGCTCACGATGGCCAGCAAGGTGGTGAGCATCAACAAAGCACCACGAACCATTTGGATCAAGGGTCGTTCGGTGATCAACACCGTGCGCCCTGTCTTGGGAAGAATAAAGAGGGTCGTGACCACGGCTTGAATCAAATACCGCGCCCAAATGACCATCAACACAGGCACAGACAGCGTGACTTGCTTGGTCAAGGTGTCCATGAAAGCAAAGCAGGCAATGGCCATCATCAACAGGCCAATGCCCGCCATGGCAGAGGGGGTGGCTTGGATGTTGGGGAGACGGGGCGTGGTCATGGCGCAGGGGGCAAGGTGTGGCGACTAGGCGCGAGCCAGCATTGTGCCTCGGCATTTTTTAGCACCACAGCGACAGGCGTATTTCGCTTTGAGGGCCTCGGTCACGGGTTCGTCGCTGACCAAGCCGTAATCAAACGTGAGCTCTTCACCGGACCATACCTGGCGGCGTGTCTTGATGAAGATACGGCCATCCACCTCGTCGGGCACGCAGTTGGGTCGGCAGGAATGGTTGATCCAGCGTGAATCGTTGCCGCCGTACAAACCGTCAATCACGCGGTCATCGTCGATGTGAAAGTAAAACGTGTGCTCGGGATCGCTCGGATCATGCGGATGGCGGCGCAGCGCCTCGGCCATGGAAATGACTTCGCCCACGTACTCAATGACTGTCTCCCCTGCCGCCATGTGGCACAGGGCAAACACACCCGTTCCATGCACACTGGAACGGTAGGTCGCGATACGGGGAGTTTTCAAGGGATCAGTTGAGTTGATTCAACAACACGTGTGTATCTTTGATGATGGGCTGCGCCAGCTGCAGCAGCAAGTGTCCGTCGCTGGCGAGCTGCGCCCAACGGTTGGACGCCTCGAGCACCGGGTGCTCATGCAAGTAGGCAGGCACTTCGAAATCTGGCGACTCTTGTTTGAAGGCACTCAGCGTCGACAAGTAACCCGCGAAATACAAGCTGTACATCAAGGCATTGGCAGCCTCTTGGGTCAGCACGCGGGTACCGACCAACTGCAAAAACAAGGCATGGGATGTGTCGATCGAGGGCAAGTCATGCGGGCTGAGTTGGAACTCTTCCTTCATGGTTTTGCACGCTGCGTCCCATTGCGCTTGGGCTTCTGATGTTGGGTTCGTCATGTCAAATCTTCCTTGGCGTGCATCGTACCTCTGCACGGGCACAATGCCACTCTGACAATCACGAACACACAAGGAGAAACGCATGTTCAGTCACGTCATGGTGGGTGTGAAAGATTTAGACGCATCCAAGAAGTTTTACGACGCCGTGTTGGGCACCTTGGGCGTAGGTCCAGGCGTTGCCAACAACAACCGTTACTTCTACCGCAGCCCCACCGGCACATTCGGCATCACCACGCCCATCAACGGTGAGCCCGCCACCCATGGCAACGGCAGCACCATCGGCTTTGCGGTTCAGTCGGCAGAACAAGGCGATGCATTCCACGCAGCCGGTCTGGCCAACGGTGGCGTGACGTGCGAAGACCCACCCGGCTACCGTGAAACCCCCGGCGGCAAGCTGTACCTCGCCTACTTGCGCGACCCTGATGGCAACAAACTTTGCGCGCTCTATCGCCCTGCCAAATAAAAGCAGATGCAACGCTGCCCTTGGTGTGAAGGCTTTGACCTTTACCGCGACTACCACGACACCGAATGGGGCGTGCCGCTGTACGACAGCCTCGCCTTGTTTGAGCTTGTGAACTTAGAAGGCGCGCAAGCGGGTCTGTCGTGGTCGACCGTGTTGAAGAAGCGAGACACCTATCGCCTCGCCTTTGACCAGTTCGACCCCGAAAAAATCGCCCGCTACGACGCGGCCAAAGTGGCAGAACTGTTGGCCAATCCGGGCATCATCCGCAACCGCTTGAAGGTCGCCGCCACGATCGGTAATGCGCAGGCCTACCTCGCGCTGCAAGAACGTGGACAAGACTTCAGCAGCTTTGTCTGGCAATTTGTCGACGGGCAACCCATCCAGCATCAACGTCGCAGCATGGCCGACGTGCCGGCCAAAACGGCGGCATCGGATGCCATGAGCAAAGCACTGCTGAAAGCTGGTTTTAAATTTGTGGGCTCCACCATTTGCTACGCCTTCATGCAGGCATCGGGCATGGTGAACGACCACTTGGTCAGCTGCCATCGCCATGCCGCGGTGGCTGAAAAATTAGGCAAAAGAAATTGACTACAACAGATTCAAAAATTGCAAACGCACTGCAACAGATCGTCACGCCACACTTGAGCGACAACCTGCAGCGCATGTCGGGCTTGGTTGGACTGCATCGCTTCCACAAGGCACGCAAGTTGATTGGCCGCGCTGTGACCGTCAAATGCAGACCCGGCGACAACCTCATGATCTACAAAGCCTTGATGGATATCCAACCGGGACAGGTGTTGGTGGTCGATGGCGGTGGCGATGAGAACAATGCCCTCGTGGGTGAGTTGATCATGCTGTACGCCATTCAACGCGGATGCACAGGCTTTGTGGTGGATGGCGCGATTCGCGATGTGGCGGCTTTTCAAGACAACGACTTTCCTTGCTATGCCAAGACCGCGATTCACCGAGGCCCGTACAAAAACGGCCCCGGCGCGGTGAACGTGCCCGTGAGCGTGTGCGGCCAAGTCATTCAACCGGGCGACTGGCTCGTCGGTGATGAAGACGGCGTGGTGAGCTTTGCCCATGACGATGTCGATCGCCTGCTCCAAGCGGTGGCCATCACGCAACAACACGAAGACGCGATCAAGGCAGAAATTGCCACCGGCAAGCGTGAGCAAGCCTGGTTGCACAAGGTACTTTCTGCACACGGTCTGTGATTGAAAAATTCAAACGAGGAAGACAAGATGACAACAAACTCCCAAGCCCTCCACCTGCGTCGACACCTGTTGATTGGCGCCTTGTTGAGTGCCTTCGCTGGCCTGAGCTTCGCGGCCTACCCCGACAAGCCCATCAAGATATTGGTGCCCTGGGCCACCGGTGGCGCCACCGACCAAGTGGCTCGCATGTTGGCGCAGCCTCTGTCAGAAGCATTGGGTGTGCCTGTCGTGGTGGACAACAAAGCGGGTGCAGGCGGCGTGATTGGCACCCAACTCTTCGTCAAAGAAAAAGCCGATGGTTATTCGCTGCTTTTGGCCACCAGCTCCACCAACGCAGCGGCCCCACACCTGTACGCCAAGTTGGGTTTTGACCCCATCAAAGATTTCACTCCGGTGGTGTCTTTGTGTGAAATTCCCAACGTCATGGTGGTGCCTGCGAAATCGCCATGGAACAGCCTCAAAGAAATCGTGTCTGCAGCCAAACAGTCGCCTGACAAGTTCACCTACGGCTCCGCAGGCATTGGTGGTTCGCAGCATTTGGCGGGGGCTCAATTCAAAACCACCGCGGGCATTGACATCAACCATGTGCCCTACAAAGGCAGTGGCCCTGCGGCGCAAGACCTGATTGCCGGTCACATCGACATGATGATTGACACCGGATCGTTGGGCAGCATCCGTGGTGGCTTGCTCAAACCCATCGCCGTGGCCGCCAACAAGCGTTTAACGGCACTGCCCAACGTGCCCACCTTTGCAGAAGCGGGCACCCCCATGCAGGCATCGGCTTGGTACGGCATCGTGCTGCCAGCCAACGCGCCCGCCGATGTTGTTGAAAAACTCAATGCCGCTGTGAATAAGATTTTGAAATCTCCCGAGATCAAACAAAAACTCACCGACATGGGCGCGGAAGTGATGGGCGGTACGTCTGCAGAGTTCGCCAAATTCACCGCAGCAGAAGTGAAGCGGTATGAGGCGATTGTGAAAAATTCGGGGGCGCCTAAGGAGTAAGCGGCGGGATCTTTTTCTCTTGTCAGTTCACATCCTTGCGCTGGCTCAACTCGTTAAGCCACTCGATGCCGGGTTGCTTACTCAAGGGTTGCACTGGCTCTTTCAGCGGGTCATCCGTTGGCAACTGCACGTCTAAGCTGCTGGTTGCGCTGAACTTGGTTTTGGCGTTGATCTGTGCCAGCTTGAGCGTCTCTTCTGTCACGCCGTTGCCCGGCATGCTTTGCAAACCGGTCGTGGCTGCTCTTATTTGGATGCGGCTGTCGTTGGTCTCTTTGTCGTTTGGCTTGGCGGTGAGCCACTTCATATCAATGCCCATCCAGCTACTGCTGCTCTTGAATGGTGTTGACCACTGTGGTACTACGCACCGGAAATTCGACATGCAAAAGGCTCCGATTTCTCGAAACGGAAATTAACGATCAATCCACTGCTTGGCTCGTACTCCAAAAAGTAACGACACTTTTTCGTACGCGATCAAAATAACTGGCCTCATAATTGCCATTATTTAAAGGGGTACTCGTATTACATCTTCTATCAATTGATTCTTCTTGGAGCACATCACATGGAAAATGAAGTTCTGAAGGACATTAAGAGTGAAATTACTGCAATCAGAAAAGTCATTAACAGCGACTTTGAGGGCATTGGTCATGCTGAAGACAAAATAGCTTTAGATTTGCGATTGCAACAAATAAGTCATACGCTGATTAAAGTGAATAGCAGTTTGTGGGATTTGAAAATACTGCTTATCGTTTTGCTTGTTGTCATGTTTTTCAAGTGATTTGTGTTTCATAGATAAATATTTCTATGAAGCTATTTGAAATTACAAGCCCAATCAAGACATACATCGCAAGAGTGAAGCTGAAGAATGGCAGCACTGTTACAGCTACAGAGCGTACAGAGTCACTGAGCTACGCACGACAAATTTTTCAGCACAAGTATGGCAATAACAATGTGTTCAATGTAAGCGAGTTGAACGAGCAAGTGACTGAGATAGAAGAGGTGACTAAGACTCTCACGCCTCAACAACTTCAAGTCAAGTCATTAGCTGACCAAGAAGCCAAGTACAAAAAGCAAAAAGAACAACTTCAAGCTAGGCAGACAATGGCAAAAGCACAAGAAAAGATGCGTGATGCCAACAAGCCCTTGTCAGTCTAAATTAAACACTAGTCGTTGTTTCCAAAGCGTCTCTGTAGTGCTCTCACATGCTCAACATCAGTTTTGCCACTGATTTCCATACGAGCAGTCTCAATGCGACCAACTGAAAACTGAACTCTGTTCAATGACAAGAGTTCTTCAGTACAGCTAACATCGCAGTCGATAATTTCGATGAGCGTCTTGCTTGTTACAACATTCGCTCCCTCAAACAAGATATTGACAGGCTTATTCGCATTTTCACGAATAAACTTCACCAATTGGGGTGGTACTGCTTTACTGAGCTTATCGGTACCTTGAAAAGTTCCTACAGAATCTTCATAAACACCAAAAACCCATGTGTTGAGCTTCTTACTGTAGTAGCCATCAAGTAGTTTGATTGGCTGAGTAAGTTCAGACCAATCATCTGAAAAAGCAAAAATCTGTTTCATTAAAGAGGTCTTGCCACTTGCTGGTGGACCACCTATCGCTAAAACATTGGCTCGTCCTAGCCGATTAGGAGACTTATAAGTTTTCAGCCTTATCGGGGACATCTCGCTGAACGGTGTAGGTATAAATTCAGCATGAGTTTGTAGCTTTTTTGTCAGTGAACTAGTGTCTTCAGCGTGGTGAAGAACTGATCGTTGTAGATGACCAAGTATTGAAGGCTTAGTAATTTTGATAGTGTCTTTTTGAGTTCGATCGCTTGATCTAATGGGTGTAAGTGTTGAAAGGCTTTGAAACAGCCAAAAATTCTCAGCGTTTGTCAAAACTGCTTGACCTGTTTCAGCTAGTTAAAGATCTGAAATCGATGAATAGCGTCTCTACTTTTCTGATCGAGCCGCTTAGAAATGAAGAGGCAGTTGCTTGGTTGGCTTATATGCTGAAGGGAAAGTCTCGATCTGAGTTAAATCATTAAAGCCCTTGGTAAAACTGAAGTAAAAAAACACCTAAATAGAAAAACCACTAAAAAGGAGTGTTTACGTGAACAACAAGGTCGGTCGAAATCAGATTTTAGGAATCCGTACTACCAGCGATTTCATCAACAAGTTTGATGGGTTGTGTGATCGGTTGGGCTACAACAGGTCAGAAGTCATTCGCTACTGCTTAAAGAAGTTCTTCAATGAGCATTTCAACAACTCAGAGAATTTTCAAAGAGCACGTAAGGAGATGTTTTGATGTTGAGCTTCACTGAGTGGTTGAAGGTTGAAAAACTCAATAAAAAAAAGAAGGAGAAAGGCGATGAGCCAAGAGGCAATCAAACTTACGGAGAAGGCGGGAACTTCAATCAGCAAGGACAAGTTGCTAGAGGCAATTCGGAAGTCACCCAACAAACAATTCACGTATTCGCAGTCCCCGAACTCTAAGGTGGTGACCGTGGTCGTGACGCTTTAAGAGCGTGAAACTCTTTTTGTAAACGGCTTGGCAGAGGCTGAGTGAGTCATAGTGACAAAGAAGCGATGGTTTTTAATCATCGCTTCAATTTCTTCAGTTTTAGTCACTAGTCCAACCCACCGTTCGCCAACATCAAGCAGAACAGGTAGTTGTTGTGCGTATTCGGGTTGTGGCACAACAAAGTACAGACTACCTCTGCCAGTAAGTGAACCCCAGAGGTTTGTATCGCACCTAAAGCCTAGAGTCACCAAGGTGGTTTTTCGGTGACCAACATTGGTTATCTCGATAGAAATTCTCTTGGTTTCGTCTTGAAGCGGGGTGCCATTACCAACCAAAATGGTATTGGGTGATACGTTCATTCTTAGGCGTGCGCCTGAGTTGAACCACTTAAAAACGTCCCAGAGTAAAGCCCCTGAACCTGTGAAAGCGCCAACTAGGGCAAGTACATCAGTTAGCGTCATTTTTACTTCTAGTGAACTTTGCTTGGGCTCGTCGAACAATGTCCCGTTGATGACGACCCACACCACACACACTTATTGCCGCCGTGACCTTGGCGATGCTTGCCAAAGGGGCTGGTGGAACAGTGCCCATATGAGGATGAATTACAGAATCGGCATTTATACATCTTGACTCCTCGATACGGGCGGGTAGTGATCGCACTGGCTAATTTTTACTTGTTGGCGCCTCTTCAAACTGTCCCTCCGTCTTTGTTCACCACCGACATTGTTTTATCAATGTAACGTGACTTTTCTTTTTTACGGTACTTTGAAAGAAGAGCCCCAACAAGCTCAGAGTAAAAAGATCTTCCAGAGTGCGATTGAAACCCTTGATCGTTGAGTGTTTCAGCGATTGCTTTCATCGTCAATCCCTTACTAGCAAGGCTTGATATCGTTGAAATTAGAGTGGCGTGTTGAGGCTCAACATACCAATCACTAAGCGTATTTGTCGTGATGGTTAGGGTCACCGCAACCCTGAAATCAGCTCGTTTTTGAAGGTTGATTAAAAACGGAGCAACATTACTCCACCGTCACCGACTTCGCCAAATTACGCGGCTTATCCACATCCGTGCCACGCGCACACGCCGTGTGATAGCTGAGCAACTGCAACGGCACCACGTGCAAGATGGGCGAGAGCACGCCATAGTGCTCAGGCATGCGAATGACGTTCACGCCTTCGCTGCTTTCAATCTTGGTGTCGCCATCGGCCAGCACATACAGCACGCCGCCACGGGCGCGCACTTCTTGCATGTTGCTCTTGAGCTTTTCCAGCAAGGCGTCGTTAGGCGCCACCGTCACCACAGGCATGGCGCTGGTAACCAAGGCCAAGGGGCCGTGCTTCAACTCGCCAGCGGCATAGGCCTCGGCGTGGATGTAGGTGATTTCTTTGAGCTTCAACGCGCCTTCGAGCGCGATGGGGTAATGCGTGCCACGGCCTAAGAACAAGGCGTTTTCTTTGCTGGCAAACTCTTGCGACCACGCGATGAGCTGAGGCTCCAGCGCCAACACGGCTTGCAGCGCGGCGGGCAAGTGGCGCATTTCTTTGATGTGCGCGGCCTCTTGCGCGTCGCTCAAACGGCCTTTGGTTTGCGCCAAAGCCAAGGTGAGCAAGAACAAACCGGCCAGCTGTGTGGTGAAGGCTTTGGTGGATGCCACGCCAATCTCTGCGCCCGCGCGTGTGACGTAGGCCAACTTGCACTCGCGCACCATGGCGCTGGTAGACACGTTGCAAATGGTGAGCGTTTTGTCCATGCCCAAGCCCTGCGCGTGGCGCAGCGCGGCCAAGGTATCTGCCGTCTCGCCCGACTGGCTGATGGTGACCACCAAGCTGTTGGGGTTGGGCACGGATTCGCGGTAGCGGTATTCGCTGGCAATCTCGACTTGGCAAGGCACTTTGGCAATCGCTTCAATCCAATACTTGGCCACGCAGCCGCTGTAGTAGCTGGTGCCGCAAGCAAGGATGAGCACGTTGTCGATGGCTTTGAACACGCTGTATGCGCCGTCACCAAACAACTCTGGCGTGATGCCCTCGATGCCTTCGAGCGTATCGGCAATGGCGCGCGGCTGCTCGAAGATTTCTTTTTGCATGTAGTGGCGGTAAGGTCCCAACTCTGCTGCACCGCTGTGCGCTTGCACGGTTTTGACGTCGCGTGTGACGGCTTTGTGATGGCAGTCTTGCACCCAGTATTTGCCGATTTGAATGTCCACCACGTCACCCTCTTCGAGGTAGACGATTTGGTCGGTCACGCCCGCCAAGGCCATGGCATCGCTGGCCAAGAAAGTTTCGCTGTGCTCTTTGCCCACGCCCAAGATGAGCGGTGAGCCTGCGCGTGCGCCAATCACGCGGTGCGGTTCGTCTTTGTGGAACACGGCAATCGCGTATGCGCCGTGCAGCTGCACGATGGCGGCTTTGACCGCTTCAAACAAATCGCCGTTGTAGAGGCTGTCCACCAAGTGGGCAATGACCTCGGTGTCGGTTTGGCTCAAGAACTCGTAGCCCTTGGCTTGCAATGCCGCACGCAGCTCGTCGTGGTTTTCGATGATGCCGTTGTGCACCAGTGCCACGCGGCCGGCTTTCGATTCACCCGCGCCAGCCCCCGTGCCGTGGCTGAAGTGTGGGTGTGCGTTGTGCACCGCAGGCGCACCGTGCGTGGCCCAGCGCGTGTGCGCAATGCCAATGCCGCCTTCGATGTGGTCGGCCTTGACTTGGTCCATCAGCTCAGACACGCGGGCCGTGCTGCGCGCACGTTGCAGGCCGCCCTGCTTTGCACCCAAGCTGGCAGAGTGCACCGCCACGCCGCAGGAGTCATAACCACGGTATTCCAGTCGCTGCAAACCTTGCACGAGGATGGGAACGATGTTGCGGGTAGAAACGGCGCCGACGATGCCACACATAAAGAGCACTCCTAAATTGGGTTGCCCAGATATTAAGCATCTCAATAAGAAATTTCTTGTTTATTTATTTTTATATTTGAACGAAAATTCCATCAATTACATATTTTGGAATTTAATTTCAATTAAATTGATTCTATGAAACAAGAATTTCTAGACGAGACCGATTTGAAGCTGCTCGATGCCTTGCAGCACGACGCCACCCTCAGCAACGTGGCCTTGGCCGAACGCCTCAAAATCTCGCCGCCCACCTGCCTGCGTCGCGTCAAACGCCTGAGTGACGAAGGCTGGATTGAGCGACAAATTGCGATGTTGAACTCCGACAAATTGGGAGCCGCACTTGGCCACGGCCTGACCTCTTTGGTAGAAGTCACGCTAGACGCACAAGGCGCCGAACACCTAGACGCCTTCGAGCAACGCGCATGCGCCGACGATGCCGTGCAGCAATGTTGGCGCGTGTCGCCTGGGCCTGACTTTGTGTTGGTGGTGCAAGCGGCAGACATGCCGCACCACCTGACCATCACGCAACGCCTGCTCACGCAGGACGCAAATGTGCGAAATGTGAAAGCGTTTTTTGCCACCAAGCGAGCAAAGTTCACCAGTACTTGGCCGGTGTTGCGCTAGCCTTAAATACCCAACACAACCAGGGCTTGTTGCGCGGAAATAATTTGCAACAGAGGCGACGGCGCAGCCTCTAACAAATCGTTATCGCCACTGACCAAATAGTGCGCTTGCGCCTTGAGTGCTGTCTCGATGAACATGTCATCGTCTCGGTCACGGCAATACACGGCAGGTTCACCGATATCCACCCAATGCGCGCAGGCATTGAAATCGTGTAACAAACGTTCACGTTGCTCGAGGCTGATGTATGGGTCAAATTTGGGTCGGTAAAGCCGCGTACGCAACTCATCAAACGTAGGTTGCGAAAACACCAAACGGTGATGCACCAACGCCGCCTGAACCAACCTCGCAGGAGCACCTTTCGATGAAAGCGCAGCACTGATGAAGATGTTGGTGTCGATGACCAGTTTAAGACTCGTCACGCAGCAAGTCTTCCAAAAGCTCTGGCGTCATGCCCGCACGTTCTGCCTGCGCTGCCGTGTGAACCAAGGTGTGCTGCAGTCGGTTGGCGTAGAACTCGCGCATCGCTTCATAGTCTTGCGCCGACACCATCACACCCACCACACGATCACGACGCATCACACGCACGGGCTCCCGTTGAGCGAGGTCGATAAACTGCCCAAACTGGGTTTTTGCTTCGTTGGCGGAAAAGGTTTGCATGCCCAAAATATAGCACCAAACGAATAAATCGTTCGATTGGTGCTAATTTAAGATTTTGCCTTTTTCTCAGGTCGCTTGTAGTTGGCAATGCTGACCTGTTTGCCACGCGCCACGCTCAAAGCGCCAGGGTCCGTGCTCTTGGTAATCGTCGAGCCACCACCCACCGTGCCGCCCGCGCCAATGGTGACGGGCGCAACCAACACGCAGTTGCTGCCCACATGCACATCGGCTTCGATGACGGTGCGGTGCTTGTTGGCGCCGTCGTAGTTGGCGGTGATGCTGCCCGCGCCGTAGTTGACGCGCTCGCCCACGGTGGCGTCGCCCAAGTAGGCCAAGTGGTTGGCTTTTGAGCCCTTGGCCATGGTCGAGTTTTTGACTTCCACAAAGTTGCCAATGTGCACCTCGGCTGCCAGTTGTGCGCCAGGGCGCAAGCGGGCGAATGGGCCAATGAGTGCGCCCTCGCCCACCGTCACGCCCAGCTTTTCGCCGTCGATGTGGGTGAAGGGGTGAATCACTGCACCGGCTTCGATGGAGCAGTTGGCAATGACGCAGTTCGCGCCAATCTTCACGCCTTGGCCGAGTGACACCTTGCCTTGGAAGATGCAGTTCACATCAATCTCGACGTCTTGTGCACAGGTCAACTGGCCGCGCACATCAAAGCGCGCGGGGTCGATGATGCGCACGCCCTCGGCCATGTAGGCCTGCGCTTGGCGCAGCTGAAATGTGCGCTCCAACTCGGCCAATTGCGTGGGGCTGTTGACGCCCGCGACTTGCGCCACGTCGTTGATTTTGTGAGCCACCACGGGCACACCATCGGCCTCGGCGAACTTGACCACGTCGGTCAAATAAAACTCTTGCTGCGCGTTGTTGTTGTCCAAGCGCGCCAGCCATGGTTTGAGCAACTTGGCAGGCACAGCCATGATGCCGCTGTAAACCTCTTTGATGGCGCGTTGTTCATCGTTGGCGTCTTTGTGCTCGACGATCGCGTGCACTTGGCCGCTGGGGCTGCGCACGATGCGGCCGTAGCCAGTGGGGTCGACAAAGTCGATGGTTAGCAAGGCCAGTTGTTTGCCGTTGCACAAGTCGATCAACGCTTGCAAGGTGTCGGCTTGCGTCAAGGGCACGTCGCCCGACAGCACCACCACCACCGCATCGTCAGCCAACAAGGGCACCGTTTGCTGCACGGCATGGCCCGTTCCCAGCTGGGGCATTTGGCGCGCGAATTGCAGCTTGTCGTTGGGATTGGCGGACAGCAGCGCGGGTTCGACTTGGTCGGCACCGTGGCCCGTGATGACGATGGTGTGGCGCGCCTTCAAGCTGCGTGCGGTGTCGATCACATGCTGCACCAAAGCCTTACCCGCCAAACGGTGCAAGACCTTAGGCATACTGCTCTTCATACGGGTGCCTTTGCCGGCAGCCATGATCACCACATCTAACGCTGTCATGTCATTCATCCTTTTATTGCGAAGAATTATCCGCCAAGCCATGCGCTGCCTGCCTGTGTTGGCACTTGCTGCGCTGAGTGGTTGCAGCACGATTCAATTGGTCTACAACCAAAGCGACGATTTGCTGTATTGGTGGATGGATGCCTATGTTGATTTTCAAGACAACCAAAAGCAATTCACACGCGACACGCTGAGCAATTTGCAGCGCTGGCACCGTCAACAGCAGCTGCCCGAGTATGTGGCCTTGCTCAAGCGCGTGCAAACCATGGCGCCCAACGACATCACCCCCGCACAAGTGTGTGGCGTGACAGAGGACATCAAAAGCAGCTTCGTCACCCTGCTGCGTTTCATTGAGCCGGAGGCCACGCGTTTAGGCGTGCAGCTCACGCCTGAGCAACTGCGCAACATGCGCAAGCGCTACGACAAGACCAACAAAGATTGGCGCGAAGACTGGTTAGAAGGCAGCGCAGAAAAGCGCCTGAAGTACAGAACCAAACAAGCGTTGAATCGGCTCGAAGATTTTTATGGTCGCCTCGATGCCCCGCAACGCGAAGTGTTGCGTCAATGGCTGAACGAATCTGTGTTTGACGCCACGACGAGTTACGCCGAACGTGAGCGCCGTCAAGCCGACAGCCTGCAAACCCTGCAACGCATGGCGCAAGCGGGGGAGGCGTCTGCCACCACACAAGCCCTGCTGCGCGGCTGGATAGACCGCAGCTTCAATTCGCCCATTGAACGCCACCGAGCCTACGGCCAAGCCCTGTGGCAAGAAAACTGCGAAGGCTTTGCCAAGCTACACAACAGCACCACCCCCGCGCAGCGTCAGCACTTGGCAGAGAGTCTGCGCGGTTACGAAAATGACTTCCGCAATTTGATGAGCAAAAAATAAACAAACAGCAAAAATCCCGTGAACCTTTGACAGGCCACGGGCTTTTTGAAGCCTTGGCGCGTAGCGCCAAGAAACGTTTAAGCCTGCAAAGCCGCCCACATTTCTTTGTCGCGATCTGCGGTCCAGATGCGGGGGTTCTTGATGCCCTTGGCTTCGTCATAAGCACGGCTGACATCGAAGGGCAGGCAGTGCTCGTAGATGAACACATGACCAAAGATGGGGTCCATGCTTTTGCGGGTGTGGGCCATGGAGGCTTTCAGGTCCAGGCCTTGCGCAGCCGCTTCTTTGCCACAGCGGAACAAGGTTTCAACCCAACGCTTGGTGTAGTCCAAGGCTTTGTTCACATCGGCTTGGCCTTTCATGGCTTCGCCACGACCGGGGACGATGGCTTGGGCATTCAAGGCGCGCAGCGCTTCGAGCGTGGCGGGCCACTCTTCGAGCTGTGCGTCGCCGGTGTACACGCCCGCTTCGTATTCCACCAAGTCGCCACTGAACAGCACTTGTTCGTCTTCCACCCAAGCGATGGTGTCACCGCGTGTGTGGCCAGAACCGGGGTGCCAAATTTCAACCTTGACGCCACCTAAGTCCACCGTGAGTGAACCTTGGCGGCCAGGCTTGCCGTCACCCACCACCAAGGTGGGCCATGTCAAACCGGGGATGCCTTCGACGCCACGGAACAAGCGTGGAAAACGCTCGATCTCGCTTTGCATGTCTTGCGCGCCGCGCTCGACGATGAGCTCGTACGTGCCGCGGCTGGCGATCACTTCGGTGGCGCCCTCGGCGGTGTAGGCGCTGGCACCCAACACGCGCACGGCGTGATAGTGGGTGAGCAAGACGTATTTGATGGGCTTGTCGCTGACGGTGCGGATTTTGGCGATCAGGTCGCGCGCCATGTCGGGCGTGGCCGTGGCGTCGCTGACCATGATGTATTTGTCACCAATGATCACGCCAGAGTTGGGATCGCCTTCGGCGGTGTAGGCCCAGCAGTGTTTGCTGAGTTGTTCAAACTTGATGGTTTTATCGGCCAAGTCAGCTTGGCTGGCAAAGGCTTTGGTCGGTGCATTGGACATGTCGCATGTCTCCTGGTTATGGTTTTGCAGATCGCGTGATTTTAACTAAACGAAACGAGTTACGGATTGGTAAATTACGCCAAGCCGCGTTCCAGCATCGCAATCACCTCATCCGCGAAGGCGGAATAGCTGATAGGACCATTAGGCCGCAGCCAAGTGAAGGTCCAGTTGATCATGCCAAACAGCATCATGGTGACCGCAGTTTGGTTTGCAGCTGTCAATCGATCGGGGTAGGCACGTTTCAAGAAACGGGTGAAAGCGGCCACCACATCGCGTTGGCGCGCCACGATCAGCTCGCGCTGCTCTTCGCCTAAAAACTTGGTATCACTCAGCAGCGCCACATGGCGCGTGGCAGAGTTTTCGTACTCTTGCAAAAAGCGTCGAATCAGCTCGTGCAGGCTGGCCCGGTCATCCAAATTGCGCCGCTCGGCCACGGCCTGCGACTCACCAATCAGGGCCAACAAACGCTGGGTGTAACGGTCGAGCAAGTCATACAAGATCGCTTCTTTGCTGTCGTAATAGTGGTAGAGCCGCGCCTTGGACGTGCCGCCCGCGGCGGCAATGGTGTTCATGCTCGTGGCGGGGTAGCTGCCGTCGGCAAAGCATTGCGCAGCAATGTCTAAGATTTCATCGCGCTTGAAATCGTGGGTGGCTGATTTAGGGCGGGCCATACGGATGAACGCAAAAAATCAAACCATCGGCCAGACGACGCCGTTGTCATTCAACAGCGCGTCTAGCGGCATGTCGTGCGCTTCGGGCATCAGGTCTGGCAAGAAGCCGTGCGTGAATCCCAAGCCGACCGTGAAAGGTTTGGGTTGCAACGTGGCCAAGGTGCGGTCGTAAAACCCACCGCCGTAACCCAAACGGAAACCACCAGGCCCATAACCCACGCAGGGCACAAACAACAGGGTGGGCACGATGACTTCGGTGTCTTTGGGCTTGGGAATGCCGTAGGCATCTTCTTCCATGGGACAACCGGGGTACCAGGCGTGGAAGGTGAGTGTTTTGTGGGCTTTATCGACCACGGGCAAGCCAATGCGACGGCGTTGGGGTTGGTCTAACAACTCGCCGTCTTCTTTCCATCGGTGCAACGCGGGCAACGGGTCGAATTCGCCTTTGATGGGCCAGTACGCGCCGATCACGACGTCGGAGCGACCGAACAACCAAATGCGCATCATGCGTTGCAACAGGTCGGCCCGTTCCAGCCTATCGGGCAAATTCAAACGCTCTTCAATGAGCTGCTGGCGCAAAGTTTTTTTGTCCACAGATAATCAGTGCATGAAGTTGTCTGTCATTGTGTCATTGTTTAGCAGCGCCACCCTTGCGCTGGCCCTGTCCACCCCCACAGCGTTTGCTGCACCGTCTGCATCAGACGCCAAAGCAGATGCGGTCATCACCGACATGGCGCAGGCCTTCAAGCGCGGTGATCGCAAACGATTGAGCGCCCTGCTACCCCAGGCCAAAGGCCACCCGCTCGAAGCATGGGCGGCTTACTGGGAACTCAAAGCGCGCCTGGACGAAGCCTCGATGCAAGAGGTGCGTAGCTTCTTTGCCCGCTACGACGGCACATACCAAGAAGACCGTTTGCGCAACGACTGGCTGATCTTGTTGGGCAGCCGTCGCGACTGGAGCAACTTGGAGAGCGAGCATCCGCACTACCGCATGCGCGATGACAAAGAGCTGCGCTGCTACATCTTGACCGTCGACTTGCTGCAAAAAGGCCCACAAGCCGGCGGCAGCGCCATCGCCGATGAGGTGCGCCGCAACTGGATGGCCATGCGCGAAGCCGACGACGGCTGCACCTTGGCCGCCGATCGGTTGTACGACGCCAAGCTCTTCAACGCCTTGGACATTTGGCGCAAAGCACGCCTGATGATGGAGCACAACCGCCCGCGCACCGCACGCAATGCCGTGCAAATCGTGGCGCCAGATGCAGCCGCCACCGTACAAGACATTCAAAACAACGCCGATAAATTCTTGGCCAAACACATTGCAGCGCCGCAAAAAGTGCGTCAAGAGTTGGTGGTGTTGGCCTTGGTCAAAATCGCAGCGGCCGATCCGGATACCGCACACAAATTGATGCGCAACAAGTGGCAGCCCTACCTCACCACCGAAGAGCGCCATTGGGTATGGGGCGTGATTGGCCGCCAATCCGCCATGCGTTTGGACGATGACACGCTGGAGCACTTTGCCCGCGTCGCCCACGACAAAGATCTGAATGACGACATGCTGGCCTGGAAAGCCCGCGCCGCCCTGCGTGCAGGCAACACGCCCAAATGGTCGGTGGTTGAATCAGCCATCACCGCCATGAGCGCCGACGCTCGCAAAGACCCCACCTGGGTTTACTGGCATGCGCGTGCGTTGCTGGCCCGTAAAAAAGTCACCCCACAAATTCAGCAAGAAGCTACGGCCATGCTGGAAAGCATTGCCAGCGTGCGCGGTTTTTACGAACAACTCGCGCTGGATGAGTTGGGCCGCAAAGTAGTTGCACCCGCGCGCCCGCCTGCACCCACGCCCGAAGAGATGGACGTAGCACGCCGCAACCCATCCTTGCAACGTGCGTTGTACGCCATTGGCATGGGCCTGCGCTCTGAGGGCGTGCGTGAGTGGAACTACGCCACCAACCTCGTCAATGCCCAAGGTCAAGCTGGCCTGATGAGCGACCGCGAGCTCTTGGCTGCTGCCCAGCTCGCGTGCGAGAACCAAGTGTGGGACCGCTGCATCAACACCAGCGAGCGCACGCGCCAAGTGATTGACTTTGAACAGCGCTTCCCCATGCCGCACAAGGATGCCGTGATTGCACGTGCGCGCCAAATCAACCTCGACCCAGCTTATGTGTACGGCTTGATTCGCCAAGAGAGCCGCTTTGTCACGGACGCCCGCTCTGGCGTTGGCGCATCGGGCCTGATGCAAGTCATGCCCGCCACCGCCAAGTGGACCGCACGCAAGATTGGCCTGACTGGCTTTACCCCCGATCAAATCACCGACCGCGACACCAACATCGCCATCGGCACCGGCTACCTGAAATTGGTTCTCGACAGCTTTGAAGGCTCCATGCCCTTGGCCGCCGCGGCCTACAACGCGGGCCCCAGCCGGTCACGCCGTTGGCGCGCCCCCAACGATGGCTCAGGCCCCATGCTGGAAGCGGCGATCTGGGCCGAGAACGTACCCTTCCACGAAACCCGTGACTACGTGAAGAAAGTGCTGTCCAACACCACCAACTATGCGGCGCTGATCACAGGCCAGCCGCAATCGCTCAAAGCGAAGTTAGGGTTGGTCGGGCCGCGGGATGCGACAGCTGCAGCAGAGAATTTGGAGCTGCCTTGATGCGTGAAGGCTTTGGGTTGGAGGCATGAATGAACGCTTTCCAATTCAAAAAAGTCAATTCAGCAATTTAAGAAAAAGCTATTCAGCCAAGCCGCACAAACCCAAACTGGTGCGTGCTTTCAATAAATTAAGCGTCTCTTGCGACAGCAAGCCCTTGAAATCCACCCAGATGACCTAAAATTAGCACTCAATGGCAGGGAGTGCTAACAACGCCCCGCCAGTGGCTCAATCGGCGTTCAGCGTAGCTGGGCGCTTTGCTTTCAAACCCTTAGTTCCTATTTGGAGATGCAATGAAACTTCGTCCTCTCGGCGACCGCGTGATCGTGAAACGTATCGACAGCGAAACCAAAACCGCCTCTGGCATCGTGATTCCTGATTCAGCTGCTGAAAAGCCTGATCAAGGTGAAGTTTTGGCCGTTGGCCCAGGCAAAACCAATGACAAAGGCGACGTCAAAGCCTTGACCGTCAAAGTCGGCGACCGCGTGTTGTTCGGCAAGTACAGCGGCCAAACCGTCAAGGTGGCTGGCGACGAACTGTTGGTGATGAAAGAAGAAGACCTCTTCGCCGTCGTCGAATAAGTCGAACAACGTGCGGGACAGACCGACTGACGCGCGCAGCGCCCAGCCGCTCTGCCCTCAACAGATTAAATAAATTTTGGAGTTAGAAAAATGGCAGCAAAAGACGTAATTTTCGGCGGCGAAGCCCGCGCACGCATGGTTGAAGGCGTGAACATTTTGGCCAACGCGGTCAAAGTGACTTTGGGCCCCAAGGGTCGTAACGTGGTGTTGGAGCGTTCTTTCGGCGCCCCTACCGTGACCAAAGACGGCGTGTCTGTGGCCAAGGAAATCGAACTCAAAGACAAGTTGCAAAACATGGGCGCTCAGATGGTCAAGGAAGTTGCTTCCAAGACGTCTGACAACGCTGGCGACGGCACCACCACCGCGACCGTGTTGGCTCAAGCCATCGTGCGCGAAGGCATGAAGTACGTTGCCGCTGGCATGAACCCCATGGACCTGAAGCGCGGCATCGACAAAGCAGTTGCTGCTTTGATCGAAGAGTTGAAGAAGGCCACCAAGGCCACCACCACCAGCAAAGAAATCGCTCAAGTCGGTTCTATCTCTGCCAACAGCGACCACAGCATTGGTGAAATCATCGCCAACGCCATGGAAAAAGTGGGCAAAGAAGGCGTGATCACTGTGGAAGACGGCAAGTCATTGAACAACGAACTCGACGTTGTAGAAGGCATGCAATTCGACCGCGGCTACCTGTCGCCTTACTTCATCAACAGCCCAGAAAAGCAAGCTGCTTTGTTAGACAACCCCTTCGTGTTGTTGTTCGACAAGAAGATCAGCAATATCCGCGACTTGTTGCCCACCTTGGAAGCCGTTGCCAAAGCTGGCCGTCCTTTGTTGATCATTGCTGAAGAAGTCGAAGGCGAAGCCTTGGCAACTTTGGTGGTCAACACCATCCGTGGCATCTTGAAGGTTGTGGCTGTCAAGGCTCCAGGCTTCGGCGATCGTCGCAAAGCCATGTTGGAAGACATCGCCATCTTGACCGGCGGCAAAGTGATCGCTGAAGAAGTGGGCTTGACACTCGAAAAAGTGACTTTGGCTGACCTCGGCCAAGCCAAGCGCATCGAAGTGGGCAAGGAAAACACCATCATCATCGACGGCGCTGGTGCCGCTGCTGACATCGAAGCCCGCGTCAAACAAGTGCGCGTGCAAATCGAAGAAGCCACTTCTGACTACGACCGTGAAAAACTGCAAGAGCGCGTGGCCAAGTTGGCTGGCGGTGTGGCCGTGATCAAGGTGGGCGCTGCCACCGAAGTCGAAATGAAAGAAAAGAAAGCCCGCGTGGAAGACGCCCTGCACGCCACGCGCGCTGCTGTGGAAGAAGGCATCGTGGCTGGCGGCGGCGTGGCCTTGCTGCGTGCACGTCAAACCGCTGGCACCATCAAAGGTGACAACGCTGACCAAGACGCCGGCATCAAGCTGGTGTTGAAAGCCATCGAAGCCCCATTGCGCGAAATCGTTTACAACGCTGGTGGCGAGCCATCCGTGGTGGTGAACGCTGTGTTGGCTGGCAAAGGCAACTACGGCTTCAACGCTGCGAACGACACCTACGGCGACATGATCGAAATGGGTATCTTGGACCCAACAAAAGTGACACGCACTGCTTTGCAAAACGCAGCGTCTGTGGCCTCTTTGATGTTGACCACCGAGTGCATGGTGTCAGAAGCTCCAAAAGACGAAGCTGCTGGCGGTATGCCTGACATGGGTGGTATGGGCGGCATGGGTGGTATGGGCGGCATGGGCATGTAATTGCTCCTTGCCTGAGGCGCCACACCGGCGTTGCAATGGCTTGCCGTGGCTATGCCACTGTCTACGCCCTTGCGCCTTGGTTTGGCACCTCATGCTGCGTCGGGATGCTTTATTGCAGACTGACAAACCCAATAAAAAAGCCCCGCAAGCAATTGCGGGGCTTTTTTCGTCTGTACTCAGTGTGCTTAGCGCATCAAAGCTTCAAGCTTTACAGCATCGACACAGAACGCGCGAATACCTTCGGCCAACTTCTCTGTGGCCATGGCATCTTCATTCATCGCGTAGCGGAACGACGCCTCGGTGTGATGCACCTCAGGCAAGTCCAGCTGCATGGCAGCCGATGCGCTCAGAGCTTGCCCCAAGGGCTCGTTCGATGCGCCCAACTGCGCCAGCAACTCCGGCGCAATGGTTAGCAAATCGCAGCCTGCCAACGCGGTGATTTGGCCAACGTTTCTAAAGCTCGCACCCATCACCTCAGTGGCGATGCCGTGGCGTTTGTAGTGGTTGTAAATCGCGCGGACTGACTTCACGCCGGGGTCGTTGGCTTGGGCGTTGTCCGCTTCGACCCAAGCCGCGCCAGCCGACTTTTTGTACCAGTCGTAAATGCGTCCCACAAATGGGGAAATGAGTTGCACCTTGGCATCACCACACGCCACCGCTTGGGCGAACGAGAACAACAAGGTCAGGTTGGTGCGGATGCCTTCGCGCTCCAGCTCGGCAGCGGCTTGAATGCCTTCCCACGTGGACGCAATTTTGATGAGCACGCGCTCGCGCTTCACGCCCTGCGCCTCGTAGAGCGCCATGATGCGCTTGGCGCGGGCCACGGTGGCCGCGGTGTCAAAGCTCAAGCGGGCATCCACTTCGGTGGATACACGGCCGGGAATGGTGGCCAAGATTTCGCAGCCAAAGCGCACCAGCAAGCGGTCGATCTGTGCATCCATGGGCTCGTTGCCGTGGGCCGCCACGGTGTCTTTGAGCAAGGGCAGGTATTCGGGCTTTTGCACCGCTTTGAGAATCAGCGATGGGTTGGTGGTCGCGTCTTGCGGTTGGAACTGGGCGAGCTGCTTGAAGTCGCCAGTGTCGGCCACAACGGTGGTGAATTGTTTGAGGGCGTCGAGTTGGTTCATGACCTAATTATCCTGCGACAAGCGGTGAAGTCTTGCTTGGCGCTAAAGTCCGTGCATGCAATCTTTTCAGCCTCAAAAAATCTTGATCCTCGGCGGCAGCGGTTTCGTGGGGCAACACGTGTGCTCTCGACTCAGCCTGCAACACCACCACGTCACCGTCCCCACGCGCCGTTTACCTGCACGAAACATCCAGATGATGCCGGGCATCTCTGTGGTCCAAGCCGACGTGCACGACCCCAAACAACTGCAGGCTCTGGTGCATGGCCACGATGTGGTGATCAACCTGATCGCCATTCTTCACGGCACCGAAGACGAGTTCAACCGTGTGCATGTGACCTTGCCCACACAACTGGCCCGAGCCTGTCTCGCCGAGGGCGTCAAACGCCTGATTCATGTCAGTGCGTTGGGCGCGGATGTGCATGGCCCATCGATGTACCAACGCAGCAAAGCGCGTGGCGAATTGGCCTTGCTGGCCGCGGCGCAAAAAGGACCGTTGGGCTTGACCCTCTTGCGACCCAGTGTGATTTTTGGCAAAGACGATCAGTTCATCAACTTGTTTGCCAAGCTGCAAAAAGTTTTTCCGTTCATGCCACTGGCCAGTGCGAACACCCGCTTTCAACCCGTGTGGGTGCATGACGTGGCGCAAGCGCTGGTGCATTGCGTGAACACGCCCAGCACCGAAGGCCACGTGTTTGAAGCCTGTGGCCCCGATGTGATGACGCTGGCCGAGCTGGTGCAACTGGCGGGCCGCTGGGCAGGATGCCCGCGCCCTGTGGTGCCGCTGCCGCATGCCATCGCCTGGCTGCAAGCCTTGTTGATGGAATGGCTTCCCGGCCCCACGCTCATGAGCCGCGACAACTTGGCCTCCATGAAGGTGCACAACATATCCAACGGTCATGCGCAGGGCTTACGCGCCTTGGGCATCTCTGAGCCCAAGTCCATCAAACGCTTGTTTGTGGCGACGCCATGAGGTGACATGGCTGCGTTTTACACTCACACGCATGAAAACATACTTGGTTGGCGGTGCGGTGCGCGATGCCCTGATGGGGCACCCCGGAGCTGACCGCGACTGGGTGGTGGTGGGCGGCACGCCTGAGGCCTTGGTGGCGCAAGGTTTTCAACCGGTCGGGCGAGACTTTCCGGTGTTCTTGCATCCAGACACGCACGAGGAATACGCCCTCGCCCGTACCGAACGTAAAACCGCACGCGGCTACCACGGCTTTGCGGTGCACGCTGCACCCAACGTCACGCTGGAACAAGATTTGGCACGGCGTGACTTGACCATCAACGCCATCGCCCAAGACGCGAACGGACTGCGTGTCGACCCCTATGGCGGCGAGCGCGACATAGAGGCCAAGGTGCTGCGCCATGTCACCCACGCATTCCGCGAAGACCCGGTGCGCATCTTGCGCTTGGCGCGTTTTGCCGCACGTTTTGCAGACTTCACCGTGGCGCCCGAAACCATGGCGCTGATGCGCGAAATGGTGGAAGACGGCGAAGTCGACGCACTGGTGAGCGAGCGCGTGTGGCAAGAACTCTCACGCGGCCTGATGGCGCCTCGCCCCTCACGCATGCTGCAAGTGCTGCGTGCATGCGGGGCACTGAAGCGCTTGTTGCCCGAGGTGGACAAGCTCTATGGCATCCCGCAACGCGCCGACTACCACCCCGAAATTGACTGCGGCATTCACCTCGAGATGGTGCTGGACCAAAGCGCACGACTGAACACCCCTCTCGAAGTGCGCTTTGCCTGCCTGTGTCACGACCTTGGCAAAGGCACCACCCCAGCCGATGTGCTGCCGCGCCACATCGGCCACGAGCAACGCAGCGAAAAACTCACCCGTGCGCTGTGTGAACGTTGGCGCGTGCCGGTGGAATGCAAAGAACTGGCCGAGCTGGTGGCACGAGAGCACGGCAACATTCATCAAAGCGGCAGCTTTGGCGCCGAAGCCGTGTGGCGACTGTTGGTGCGGTGTGACGCCTTGCGTCGGCCCGAGCGATTTTTAAGCGCCTTGCAAGCCTGTGCGTGCGATGCCCGCGGACGCTTGGGCAAAGAAGATGAGGCCTACCTACAAGGCCCACGTTTGGCCTTGCTGCTGCAAGCGGCTCAGTCGGTCAGCAGCGCCAGCGTGAGCGCACAGGCCTTGCAAGACGGGCTCAAGGGTCCCGCCGTGGGCGCACGCTTGGAGGCGGCGCGTTTAGCGGCCATTGCACACGCGCTGTGAAGCCAGTGCGTCACAGCACTTTAGAAATTGCCGCGCACACGGCGCTCAAAATGATGGTCGACGCGAGCGGGATAAAAATCTCGCGCCCAAAGAGCTTGAAGCGGATGTCGCCCGGCAAGCGCCCGAACCCCAGCTTTTGCAGCCAGGGTGTCACGCTGTTGATGAGCAACAGCGCCAAGAAAACAACCAGCAACCACCGAAACATCAGGTGACCTTCACAAGGTATGGCTGCGGTCGCCTTGGGCAAAGCCCAGCGGTTCCCACTCGGCCGTGCCCAACGCAAGCACCTTGAAGAGCTCGCCCATTTCGTGCTCGGTGATCAGCTTTTGCGCCATGCTTTTTTCATCGAGAGGGGCATCGACCAACGGAGGCAGCAGGCCGCAATTGATCAAGAAATGCGCTTGGGTGGTGTAGCCCAAGACATGCAAGCCTGCATCTTGCGCGGCCAAGGCCACGCCGGTGAAGTTGACGTGGGCGGTGATGTCTTTGCGCCCCACATCCGCCAGCGGATCTGCGTCGGCTTTGTGCAGTTGGTGGCACATCAAGGTGCCCATGCTGCGCTGGGGGTGAAAGTATTCGCTCTCGGGGAATCCGTAATCGATCAAAAACGCCGCCCCCCCTTGGCCCGTGGCAGTTTCGCCCGCTTGGAAACGGTCGGCCAGTGTGGCCACAAACGCTTCGGCTTGGTTGTGGATTTCGGTCAGGTAATCGTGATCGCCCGGTATTTCAACGGGCGGGCGAAGGTCGGTCACACGGTCGGCCCACTGCAAGGCATCGGCATGCCAAGTCACCCCCCGCTCATGCCACACGCCGCTCTTGCGCACCAACAGTTGCACCGGCATGGCGTCGAGCACTTCGTTGCCCACCACGACGCCGCTCAACTGCTCGGGCAGCGCATCGACCCATTGCACTTTGTGGGCGTGAGTTTTCAAGGTCTCTTGCTGACGCGCACGCAGACTGCCCGATAAATCGACGATGGTGTAGCGCTTCACACGGTCGCCCAGGGTGTCCAGCAATTGCAACGCCAAGGCACCCGAGCCGGCGCCAAACTCCCAGACCTGGTCGGTGCCGGTCGTTTCCAAGGCTTCGGCCACCTGATGGGCCAGCGTGCGGCCAAAATGCTTGGACATTTCAGGGGCGGTGGCAAAGTCGCTGCCGCTTTCGGGCGACAAACCGAACTTGCGCAGGCTGTTGGCGTAATACCCCATGCCAGGCGCATACAGGGCCAGCGCCATGAACCGATCAAAGCCCAGCCAGCCGCCAGCCTTGTCAATACTGCGCTGAATCAGGGTATACAAGGCCTGTTGGCCTGGGTCGTTGGATAATTGGTGAGAATTCATTGGGTGGAGATCGTAACTCGCCCTCTCACACGCCTCGCTTCATCCACACACCCTACCTTCATCGATACCATGCGCTCTTGGGCACTCATCACTGGCGGCAGCATTCGCTTAGGCCAAGAAATCGGCCTCGCGTTTGCGCGCGCAGGTTGGAATGTGGCCTGCCACTACAACCGCTCCGAAGACGAAGCGCACGCCTTGTGCGCCGAGCTGCGCAGCTTGGGCGTGGACGCCTTGGCGGTGCAAGGGGACTTGGAAGATGAAGCCAGCTGCCACCGCATTTTTGAGACCACCGTGGCCATCACAAACACCTCGCTGCAATGCGTGGTGAACAACGCCTCTTTGTTTGTGCCCGACGAAGGCAGCGACTTTGACGAGGCCCAAGCCTTGGCGCAAATCAAGGTCAACCTGATGGCCCCCATGCGCTTTGGCAAGTGGATGGCACAACTGCATGCCACTGCGCTGCAAGCGTCGCCAAACGACACGCCCGCTTCGGATTCTTCTGCCGCACGACACGCCAAGCCCAGCGTCATCCATGTGTTGGACCAAAAGGTGTTCAACCTCAACCCGGATTATTTTTCGTACACCTTGTCCAAGCTCGCGCTTGAACGCGCGGTCAGCTTGCAGGCTCAATCGCTCGCGCCCGCTGTGCGCGTCAATGCCGTCGCACCCGGCTTGATGTACCTCAGCGGGCCGCAGACCCAAGACAACTTCAACCGCGCAGCACAAGCGAATTTGCTGCGTCAACCCATCAACCCCGCCGACGTGGCCAGCAGTGTGGTCTTCTTGGCGAACAACGCCAGCATCACCGGCACCACGGTCCGCGTGGACAACGGTCAACATTTGGTACCACTCGCACGCGATGTGATGTTTGTGGTCGAGGAGCTTTTTAAATCATGATCGACAAACTTTTACTCAATTGCCGCCGCTTGTTTTTGCGAGGCCTCACGGTGGATGCACACATCGGCATTCACGACCACGAACTCAAGGCCGCACAACGCCTCATCATCGATGTGGATTTGTATGTGTCTTTCGCGGGCACCAGCCCGCACGATGACCGCATCGACGAAGTGGTGGACTACGACTTTGTGCGCGCCGTGGTGCATGCCCGCATCGCGCAAGGCCACATCAATCTGCAAGAAACTTTGTGTGACGACATCCTCACCCACTTGCTCGACCACACCGGCGTGATGGCCGCACGCGTGTCCACCCGCAAGCCCGATGTGTACCCCGACTGCGAAGCCGTGGGCGTTGAGGCCTTCCGCGCCAAACCCGGAGTGCTCTGACATGGCCAGCAAAGGCACGCAAATCTTGAACCTCACCGGCCTGCGCTTTGATGCCAACCTCGGCATCTTGGAGCACGAGAAGGTGGACCCGCAGCCCATTCAGGTGGACGCCGAGTTGAACCTCGGCACACAGCCTTTGCTGCCGCACGACGATGACATTTGCCATGTGCTGGACTACCGCAAGGTGCGCCAAATCATCATCACCGAATGCACGGCCGAGCATGTGAACCTGCTCGAAACCTTGATTGGCAAACTCGCCCACCGCCTCATGCAACTGCCGGGCGTGCTGGGCGTGCGCGTGAAGATTGCCAAGCTCGAAATTTTTGAAGACTGCGAAGTGGCCATTCGCATGGAAACTGGACAATGGAATTAATTGCGGGACAGACCTTTAGCTCTGTCCCCAACAAATCAATATGACTACTGCAGAAAAAGACCCTAAGCAAATCAAGATCGAGCACGAGAACCACAAGCTCGAAAAGCGCCTGTGCCGCCAAGTCGGTCAAGCCATCGTCGACTACAACATGATCGAAGAAGGCGACAAGATCATGGTCTGCATGTCCGGCGGCAAAGACAGCTACGCCATGCTCGACATTTTGTTGATGATGCAGCAACGCGCCCCCATCAGCTTTGAGCTGATTGCGGTCAACCTCGACCAAAAGCAACCCGGCTTCCCTGCTGATGTGCTGCCCAAATACTTGGCGCAAGTGGGCGTGAAGTTCCGCATCGAAACGCAAGACACGTACTCCATCGTCAAAGAAAAAATTGCCAAAGGCAAAACCATGTGCAGCCTGTGCTCGCGCTTGCGTCGCGGCATTTTGTACCGCGTGGCTGGCGAGTTGGGTTGCAACAAAATCGCGCTGGGCCACCACCGCGACGACATCTTGCAAACCTTCTTCTTGAACATGTTCTTCGGCGGCAAGCTCAAAGCCATGCCCCCCAAACTGGTGAGCGATGGCGGCGATCACATGGTGATTCGTCCCTTGGCCTACGTGGCAGAGAAAGACTTAGAGCGTTGGTCCAAAGTGCGCCAGTTCCCGATCATTCCTTGCACGCTGTGCGGCAGCCAAGACGGCTTGCAGCGCCAAGTGGTGGGTGAGATGTTGCGCGAATGGGAAAAGAAATTTCCAGGCCGCATTGAAAACATGTTTGCAGCGATGCAAAACGTGGTGCCCTCGCATTTGATGGATCACACGAAGTTTGATTTCAAGAACTTGGTGACCACGGGTGTGGCGTCAGACGATGGTGACAAAGCGTTTGACCATGAAGAGTTCCCGATGCCTACCTTGCCGGGGTTGCAGGTGGTGACGCTTTAAGCTTTTGTTCTCGTTGCTGGGCTCTTTTTTTGGCTGAGCTCGCTTCGGAGAGGGGCTTAGGGCAGGTTCCTCATACTGGTCCAGAAATCGTCACCTGCCCTAAGCCCCTCCCCGAAGTCTGCGTCGGGACGTTGCTTCGCTCGTCTGGTCGAGCAAAGATCATGTCTTATTCGTACAGTACACACGCCTGAAGCATTCGACCGAGTACCCAAAGCATGACGCGCAGGGGGTAAGGCGGCTGACGATTTCTGTGACAGTATGAGGAAGCCGCCCTACCCCCTGTGCGTCATGCGCCTTGTCCGGAGCGAAGCGCAACTAAAGCCACCGAACCAAGAAAAAAGGCCACGCATCAAGCGTGGCCTTTTGACGAGAGCAAAGAAGATCAGGCCTTGAAAGCCACCACCTTCTGGTGCTGCTCGCCCAAACCCTCGATGCCCAACGACATGGTGTCGCCGCGCTTCAAGAACACAGGAGCTGGCTTGCCATTTTTCTTCACGCCCATGCCCACGCCAGGAGGGGTGCCGGTGGTGATCACGTCACCTGGCTCCAAGGTCATGAACTGGCTCACGTAGCTCACGATTTTGGCGACGCCAAAAATCATGGTCTTGGTGCTGCCGTCTTGCATACGCACGCCGTTGTGGTCGAGCCACATGTGCAGTTTTTGTGGGTTAGGCACTTCGTCGCGTGTCACCAACCAAGGGCCGATGGGGCCGAAGGTGTCGCAACCCTTGCCCTTGTCCCAAGAACCGCCGCGCTCGAGTTGGTACTCGCGCTCGCTCACGTCGTTGACCAAGCAATAGCCGGCCACGTAGTTGAAGGCGTCTTTTTGCGACACATAGCGCGCGGCAGTGCCAATCACGATGCCCAGTTCAACTTCCCAGTCCGACTTGACCGAGCCTTTGGGCAACATCACGTCGTCGTTAGGGCCTTGGATACAGCTGGTGGCTTTGGTGAACACGATGGGTTCTTTGGGAATCGGCATGCCCGACTCAGCAGCGTGGTCGGCGTAGTTCAGGCCAATCGCGATGAACTTGGGCACATGGCTGATTGGGCAGCCCATGCGTGGCTTGCCTTTGACCAAGGGCAACTTGTCCGTGTTGAGCTTGGCCAACTTAGCCAAGGCTTTGTCGCTGAGTTGATCGGGCGACACGTCTTTGATGACTTTGCTCAAATCGCGCAGCTTGCCATCGGCGTCAATCAGACCGGGTTTTTCTTTGCCGGGGTTGCCATAACGAACCAATTTCATGGATTGCCTTTCGGGTTAAAAATCGTGTGTCTCACAGCAGATGAGTTACTGGTTTCTCCGAATCCTCATTCGGAGCGGACAGGCATATTATGGTATGACGATTAACTTTGACACCCCCGTAAAGTCCCTGATGTCACACACCTTCACCGCCACCGATCTCGAACACCACATCACCCAACTGTTTGTGGCCGCAGGCAGCACGCCCACAGAGGCGCAACAAGTCGCCAGCAACTTGGTCATGGCCAACTTGAGCGGGCACGATTCCCACGGCGTGGGCATGGCCCCGCGCTACGTCGATGCCATTTTGGAAAAAAGCCTCACCCCCGGCAGCCGCGTGGCTGTGCGCGTGGACAGCGGGATGCTGCTGGGCTTGGACGGCCAACAAGGCTTTGGTCAAACCGTGGGCGTGCAAGCGATGGAGATGGCGTTTGAGCGCGTCGCGCAACACGGCGCTTGCATCATGTCGCTGTCCCATGCACACCACTTGGGACGCATCGGCCACTTTGCCGAAATGGCCGTGGCGCGCGGCTGGGTGTCACTGCATTTTGTGAACGTGCTGTCGCGCCCCGTGGTGGCACCTTGGCATGGCGGCGATGGCCGCTACGGCACCAACCCTTGCTGCATTGGCATTCCCGTGGGCGTGGGCGACAACACGCAAGAGCCCTTTGTGCTCGACTTCGCCACCAGCCGCGTGGCCCAAGGCAAGATGCGCGTCGCGCACAACGAGGGCAAGCAAGTCGCCCCCGGTACCTTGATCGATGAGCAGGGTCGCCCCACCAACAACCCTGGCGTGGTGGTGGTGCCACAAAGCAATGGCGGCTACGGTGCCTTGATGCCGTTTGGTGAACACAAAGGCTTTGGCTTGGCCGTGGCTTGCGAGTTGTTGGGCGGCGCCCTGAGCGGCGGCGGCACCTGGCACCGCGAAGCAGACAACAAGCGCGCGGTCTACAACGGCATGCTCAGCATCATCATCGACCCCAAGGCTTTGGGCACCCAAATGAGCTTTGCGCAAGAGACCATGGCCTTCATCGACTGGCTGCGCAAGAGCCCTGCCACCGAAGGCAGCGACGGCGTGAAGCTGGCAGGCGAGCCCGAGCGCGCTGCACGCGTGGCACGCCAAAAAAATGGCATCGTCGTCGACGATGCCACGTGGCAAGAAATCAAAGATGCCGGCGCCAAAGTCGGCTTGAAGATTTAAACCATCAGCGCCAGCGAGGCCTCGAGGTGATCCAGCGGCGAACGCTTGAAGCCCGAGCGCGCAAAGCGCTGTAAATTGCCCAGCGCAAACGACACCAAAGCCGCCGCACGCACCTGCGCATCCACCGTGGGTGTGGGCGACTTGCGCGCTTCGGCCGCGGCGCGCAGCGCTTGACGCAAGGCCGACTCCACACGGTCAAAGAACTGGTTCATGCGCTGGTGCAAGCGCTCGTTTTCAAACACCAAGGCATCGCCCACCATCACGCGGGTCATGCCTGGGTTCTTCTCGCCAAACTGCAACAGCACCGTCACCATGCGCGCGGCCTTTTGCGCGCCATCGCCATCGCGCTCGGCAATTTGATTGATCAGGCTGAACACGCTGTGCTCAATGAAATCAATCAAGCCCTCAAACATTTGTGCTTTGCTGGCGAAGTGACGGTACAGCGCCGCCTCGCTCACGCCGATCTTGGCAGCCAACAGCGCGGTGGTGATGCGCTCGGCCCCGGGTTGCTCCAGCATGCCCGCCAGGGTTTGCAAAATTTGCTCGCGCCGCTCACCGGGTTTCATGCGTTGACGCTTGGGCGCGGCATCGGCGTGAGGGCTGGAAGTGTCGTCATTCATGGCGGGTGGGCGGTCAGTTAGTGCGACCTGATCATGGTGCCGAATGCTTGTTCGGTCAAGACTTCCAGCAACATGGCGTGTGGCACACGACCATCGATGATGTGCACCGCGTTGACGCCGCTCTTGGCCGCATCCAGCGCACCTGCAATTTTGGGAATCATGCCGCCGCTGATGGTGCCGTCGGCAATCAATTCGTCGATGCGACGCGGTGTCAACTCGGCCAACAATGCGCCTTGCTTGTCGAGCACGCCACGGATGTTGGTGAGCATCAACAGCTTTTCGGCGCTCAACACGGTGGCCAACTTGGCCGCCACCACATCGGCGTTGATGTTGTAGCTTTCATTGTTCTCGCCAAAGCCTATCGGGCTCACCACGGGAATGAAGGCATCGTCTTGCAAGGCTTTGACCACGCTGGGGTCGATGCTGACGATGTCGCCCACTTGGCCCACGTCGTACTCTTTGCTTGGGTCTTGCATGTCGTGCAGCTTGAGCTTTTTGGCGCGGATCATGGCGCCATCGCGACCGGTCAAACCCACGGCCTTGCCGCCGGCTTGGTTGATCAGTCCGACGATGTCTTGTTGCACTTCGCCGCCCAACACCCACTCCACCACTTCCATGGTTTCAGCGTCGGTTACACGCATGCCTTGGATGAACTCGCCAGTTTTGCCCAAACGCTTCAAGGCAGTTTCAATTTGCGGGCCGCCGCCGTGCACCACCACGGGGTTCATGCCCACGAGTTTGAGCAACACCACATCTTCGGCAAATGCTTTTTGCAACGCAGGGTCGGTCATGGCGTTGCCGCCGTATTTGATGACCAAGGTTTTGCCATGGAACTTGCGGATGTAGGGCAGTGCCTGGGCCAGGATATCGGCGGGAGAAAAATCGCTCATGGGGTGCAACTCCGTGTGGTACTTGATCTGCGTTGTGCTTATTCTGCGTGATCCACCGCAGACGCTTGTGCGGCTTGCGGGCCCAAGACGAGCTCGCGCACCATTTCGCGCAACAGCTTTTTCTCTTGGAAGCTCAAGGCACGTTCGAGCACGCGGCGCACGCCCAACAGCAATTGGCGGTCGACTTCTTGTGGAATACCGCGTGTGTTTTGCAGCTCTTCGCGCAACTCTTCACGCAGGTCTTCGGGCTCATCGGCCCACCAGGTGTTGATGACGGTGTTGAGTTGCTCACGCAGTTGCTCAGGGTCAATCGCAGGCACGGCGTGCATGGAGCTGGCATGGCGTGAACCGCCTTCGCGCATCGCCTGTGCGCCCAACACCACGCGGTGATCGGCTTGCGACAGCAAGCGGGCCCAACCTGGATCGTCGCGGTTGAGCTGGGACATGTTGCGTGAGGCCTCGTCAGCCAACAAATGGACGGCCACGCCATGCAACTGGGCTTCGTCAATCAGACTGATCAAACGTTCGTCGTCGCTGCCAACCAGCAGGTGAGCGCATGCACCGCGCTCAGCCAAACGCTTCAAGTCGGCGCCCAAGGCGCGCAACATGGACAAGCCACCGTCTTGGCTGTGCGGCAACACAGCGCGGGTGATTTGCGCATCCACCGCTTGCTCGTCTGGCGTGTCGCTGTACCAGTAAACGCGGCGCAGGTTCAAGTCCAAACCGTTGTGCGACAAGGCGTTCGAGAGCAAACCGTGCAAATGCAAACGTGCATTGTCTTGGCCACCCTCGGTTTGACCTTGCAGCCAAGCCAAAAAACGGGCGTCGATCAACGCAATGCAAGATTCGGCGCCGCCATGCGCGGCAGCGTGGGAAGAGTGTTGACGTTTCATGAAAGTACTAAAAAAAGTAAAAGATAAAAAAACCGCTTTATGACGTGCTAAGGCTGCGGGCCATGAAGTGCGTTCTATTTTAGGCCCCAAGCGGCGACTGGCAAGGCCTAGAGGGGATAATTCGCCAACTTCTCAAAACGCAAAAGATGGCTAAAGCTCAACCTATTTTGATCACCGGTGGGACCGGGTTCATCGGCTCACACACCGCAGTGGTTCTGGCCGAAGCAGGCCAGCCCTTCGTGATTCTGGACAACCTGTGCAACAGCAGCCCCAAAGTGCTGGACCGCTTGGCGCGCCTCAACGCCAGTCCACTGGAATTTGTGCAAGCCGACATCCGCGACGCGGCCGCGCTAGACGCCTTGTTTGCCCACTACGACTTTGCGGGCGTGGTTCACTTTGCGGGCCTCAAAGCAGTCGGCGAATCGGTGGCGCAGCCCTTGCGTTATTTGGACAACAACGTCAGCGGCACCCTCCATTTGCTGCAAGCGATGGACCGCGCGAATGTGCGTCGCATCGTGTTCAGCTCGTCGGCCACCGTCTACGGCGACCCGGCCGTAGTGCCGATTCCTGAAACCGCCCCGCTGACCGCCACCAACCCTTATGGCCGCAGCAAGCTGATGTGCGAAGACGCATTGCGCGAGTTGCATGCAGCCGACCCACGTTGGCACATTGCGGTGCTGCGCTACTTCAACCCGGTGGGCGCGCATGAGAGTGGCTTGTTGGGCGAAGCCCCCAACGGCATTCCGAACAACCTGATGCCCTACATCACCCAAGTGGCCTTGGGCCAGCGCGAGTTTTTGCAAATCTTTGGCAACGACTACGACACGCCCGACGGCACCGGCGTGCGCGACTACTTGCATGTGATGGATTTGGCCCAAGGCCACCTGGCCGCTTTGCGCGCCTTGGACACGCCCAAGCTCTTGACCGTCAACCTCGGCACAGGCCAAGGTGTGAGTGTGAAAAACATGGTGGACACCTTTGCACGCGTGAACGGCGTGCCCATTGCACACCGCTTTGTCGCACGTCGCCCAGGCGATGTGGCGCAGTGCTTGGCCGATGCCAGCCAAGCCAAAGCGCTGCTGCATTGGCAAACGCAACACAACCTCGAACGCATGTGCGCAGACGCATGGCGCTGGCAATCCATGAACCCACAAGGCTTTGACACCCCGCTATGAAACATACCGACGACGGCACACTGTCTTTGTTTGGTGACGCGCCCACGCCTCCCCCAGCGGCCACACCGCAAGCTTCGCCCACAGCCAAGAAGCCGCGCGCCAAGCGCAAGCCCAAAGACACAAGCGAACTGCAACAACCTTCAGAGCCCAATACTGAAGCTGCGACAGAAGCGCCACAAACATCTCAAGCCGATGCCCCCACATCCGAGGCCGTCAGCGAAACCACCGAGGTGCCCAACCCCATCGAAGCGACGCTGCATCTGGCCAACTCGCTCGCACCACAGCCGCGCCGCAACAGCCCTTGGGCAGGCGCACCCGCAGCGGCTGAAGGCAAAGCGCCCACAGAGGTCGCCACAGTGGAGCCACAACACAAGCCCCATGTGATGCTCGTCATCACCAAAGGCGAAGCCGGTGGTGCGCAGTCGCATGTACTGGCTTTGTGCCAAGCCTTGCACACGCAAGTGCACTTCACCGTGGTCATTGGTGGGCCCGCACACGCCTCGGTGCTGGGGCAACAACTGCAAGAGCTGGGTGTTCATGTGTGCTCTATGCCTGAGATGGTCGAGTCCATGCTGCCTTGGCGTTTGTGGCCTGCGGTGCAGCAACTCACCGCATTGATCGAAGCCTTTCCGCCAGATCTGATTCATGCGCACAGCGCCATCGCAGGGCTCGCGGCCCGCTTGGCCTGCCAACGCACAGCGCGTCCGGTGGTCTACACCGTGCATGGCTTTGGTTTCAAAGCGCAAGTGCCTTGGTTGCGTCGCCAACTGGCAGGCTTGGCCGAACGCCAGTTGTCGGGTGGCACCACGCAAATGATTTGCGTCTCGGCGTTTGAACGTGAGCTCGCGCACCAATTGCCGATTGCACCCGAACGCGTGCACATCATCCCCAACGGCATTGAGCCCTTGCCTGCCGGGCTGCGCCCAGCCATGACAGCCGCTACGCACGAAGCGCCAAGCCACGCGGTCGTGAACACCGCCACACCGCGCGTGATCATGGTGGCCCGCATGAAAGCGCCCAAGCGTCACGACCTGTTGCTCAAGGCCTTGGCCAAGGTGCGCGATTGGCTGGGCCACGAATTGCCCGTCACACTCGCAGGCGATGGCCCATTGCGTGCGCAACACGAAGCCCTGGCTCAGCAACTCAAGTTGACGCAAATCACCTGGTTGGGCGATGTGTCCAACGTGGCCGAGTTGCTGTCCGAGCACGATGTGTTCGTGCTGCTGTCTGACCATGAAGGCATGCCCATCACCGTGCTCGAAGCCATGCGTGCAGGCCTGCCCATCGTCGCCAGCGACTTGCCTGGTTTGCATGAGCAACTGATGAATAGCCAAGAGGGTTTGTTGGTCGCCAACACCGAACAAGCTGTGGCCCAACATCTGTTGCGCTTGGTGCAAGACCCCGCCCTGCGTCAGCGCTTGGGCGCAGCTGCGCAACAGCGGTTTGAGGCCACCTTCACACGCGACCAAATGGCCGAACGTGTGATGGCGGTTTACCAACAATGCCTGCGTGAAGACGCCGCCACCTCCCGCCCCAAAACCAGCGCCAGCGCGCACACCGGGTCCGCTTTGGTGTCGTCGTCTGTGCGTCGTCGCGATGCGCTGCAAAGCTGGGCGCTGTGGGGCGTGTGGTTGCTGTTGCCCAGCCTGTGGCTCACACAAACGCTGGAGACCGCAGGCTTTGTCACCTACCAATTTGGCGACACCTTGCTTTGGTGTGTGCTGCCTTATGCAGTGGCTGCGCAGCTGCTGATGCGCGCCTCCCACCTGCCCGTGGCCGAACGCAGCGGCGTGCTGTGGGTGTCCACCTCGGCACCGTTCTTGTTCACCCCTCTGGGCTTTGCCTTATTGCAGCAACCCTACTCGCGCGCTGCGGTGGTGTGGGCGTATGCCGTCACCACCTTGTGGTTGTGGTGGGGCTACCGCCGCTTGGTCAAACACCGTGCCTTGCGTTTGGTGCATTTAGACACCAACGTGCCCGCGCAACTGGCCAGCTATTTGAGCCCTCAAGTGCTGGACCCTCAAGCCGTGCAATTGCACTACTGGAACCTCGACACCCATGTGCCCCTGCCCGCCTGCGATGGCGTGGTGCTTGACCGCCATGTGCCCACGAGCGACGAACGCACACGCTTGTTGAGCCAACTCAAAATGCAACACCTGCGCATCTACAGCGTCGAGGCCGTGGCCGAACTCACCAGCGGCCGCAAGATGCTGCCCAACGCCACCGACACCTTGTGGGAGATCGACAACGACCCCGGCTACGACCGCATCAAACGTTTGCTCGATTTGTGTGTGGTGCTGGTGCTCTCGCCCGTGTGGGTGCCACTGGCGGCGCTGGTGGGCTTGGCGGTGCGCTACGACTCCAAAGGCCCCGCCTTGTTCTCGCAACAGCGCGTGGGACGCGATGGTCAAGCCTTCACGCTGTGGAAATTCCGCAGCATGGTGCATGGTTTACAAGCACCCGGCGTGCACTTTGCGCAGGCCGATGACCCGCGCATCACGCGTGTGGGCCGCTTCTTGCGCCGCTCGCGCTTGGACGAGTTGCCTCAGCTGTGGAACGTGCTGCGCGGCCACATGAGCCTGATTGGCCCACGCCCCGAGCAAGCCCCCTTTGTGCGCGAGTTTGCGGCCACCATCCCCAGCTATCCCTACCGCCACTTGGTGCGCCCTGGCCTGACGGGTTGGGCCCAAGTGCAACAAGGCTACGCCGACAACGCAGACAGCACACGCGTCAAACTGAGCTACGACTTGTACTACGTGGCGCACTACTCGCTCGCGCTCGATTTGTTGATCGCTGCCAAAACCGTCAAGACCGTGTTCACCGGTTTTGGCGCACGTTAAACGTTGCGACAAGGCACGCTGGGCATGGTGACACCTCGTCGCATCTTGATCTTGGAAGAGCCCCAGTGGGGCGGCGTCCACACCATGACGCGCACGCTGCACGAGGCGCTCACTGCGCAAGGTTGGGCGGTCACCGCCCTGCCTTGGCGACAAACCCATTGGCCCCAACTGGTGGCCGCCGCCAAGCAACACGACGTGATCGTGGCCAGCCACAACTTTGGTCCCACCTACAGCGGTGCTGCGCTGAAAGCCATCACGGGCAAGCCCTTGGTCAGCTGGGTGCACGGCCCCTTGCAAGACGTGCTGCATGAATCACGCGCCTCGTGGGCCAAGAAACTCTGGCTGCGTTTGCTCTACAAACAGGTGGACCATTTCGTGTGCGTGTCGCGCACCACGCAGGACTCTTTGTTGGGGTTCATCGGCACGCGCTCACGTCAGCAGCCCTGCAGCGTGGTACCCAACGGCCTGAGGCCCATGGCCGCAGGACAAGCCTTGCATGTGCACGCCGGCCACGGCGGAGAAAGCGGCATCGCCCCTTTGTTGCTGGGCTATGTGGGCCGCTTGTCGGCAGAGAAGCGGCCGGGCTTGCTGCTCGACACCTTGCGTTTCTTGCCCGACCACGCGCAACTGGGCATCGTGGGCGAAGGCCCTTTGCACCGCAAGATGGTGCACGACGGCATGGACCTGATGTACCAAGGCCGTGTGCATTTCTTGGGCAAGCACCCCAGCGGCGCGAGCTTGTACCAACCCTGGCAGATGACCTTGATGACCTCGCGTTACGAGGGCTGCCCCATGACGGCGCTGGAGTCGCTGAGCTGTGGCGTGCCCTGCGTGGCCTTGCCCATTCCGGGCATGCGTGAATTGTTTGACCGCGATGCACCTTACCTGCTCGCCCGTGGCGACGCGCCCGTGGCCTTGGCCGAAGCGGTGATGACCACCCTGAGCCTCCCCCCAGAAAAAGTGCGCGACGACATGGCACGCATTGTGTCCAGGCACAGCATCGATGGGTTTGTGCAGGCTTGGCAGGAGGTGTTGCACACATGTTGACGTCTGCGGCCCACCTGCCGACCCCTACCTCGCCTATGCATGACGTGCCGATTCATTTCGTACGCAATGGCCCGTCTTACTTGCCTGAGTTGGACGCCTATACGGCCTACCTGTCGACCTTGGGCTGCGCAAGCCACATCCACGACCAAGGCGAAACAGTGCCCACCGACGCCCATGTGGTGTGGTGGATCTGCGGGCGTGTGCCACTGCGCGAAGCCTGGCGTTTGCGCCATGCGTTTCAGGTGCATGAATACACCTCGGCCTCCGTGCCACCGCACGCCTGGCTCAAAGACCAAGTGAAGCACTGGACCCAGCCACGGCCCGACTACCGAATTTTTCAGAATGGTTGGGTGCGTGAACGCATGGGATTTGGGCACGAGGTGCCGCATGCCTTGCGCGACATGGGCGTGGCATCGCACTTCTTCGACATCGCGCAACCCGCCGTGCAAGCCACGCTGCCCGAGCCTGAGTTTGACTTGGTCTACCTCGGGGAGATGGGCCGCCTGCTGCCCTTCTTGCCTGTGATGCAAAGCATCCATGACGCAGGCCGCAGCGTGTTGTTGGTGGGCGATGTGCCCGACAACGTGCGCACGCAATTGCCGCCGTCCGTCACGTGCACCGGGCGCGTGCCGCATGCCCAGGTGCCACGTCAATTGCGCCGCGCGCGCTTTGGTTTGAACTTGGTGAGCAACGTAGAACCGTACAACCAACAAACCTCCACCAAGCTGCTCGAATATTGCGCAGCAGGCCTGCGGGTGGTGAGCAACGACTACGCGTGGGTGCGCTACTTTGCGACGCAGCACGAGGGCAATTTTCATTTGCTGCACGACGAGCCCAACACCTGGCAACACAGCTTTGGTGAGGCGCTGGACGCCTACCCCTATGTGGCGCCCGATGTGAGCAAGCTGGCGTGGCCCGAGGTGCTCAAGGCCTTGCCGATTTGGTCGTTGCTGTTCGGGCGCACCGCATGAGCCTGTTTCGATTGCCACGCGCCAGCCACACGGTGGCACTTGCCAGCTTGGTGGCGTTTGCCACCCAAGTGGCATTTGCCTTGCTCATGCTGCGCTTGTTCACCCCTGAAGAAGTGGGTGAGTTTTCGGTGTTGAGCCAGATTGGTTTTTTCTGGATGACCTTGGCCCTGGCGCAAGCGCCTTTGAGCTTGCTGGCTAATGCCCATGTGCCCGCCGATGTGGCGGCTCGCCAGGCATGGCGCGCGAGCGTGACGCGCGGTGCGTGGCTGCTGCCCTTGGCCGCATTGGCCTTGAGCTTCAGCCAACTGAGCGTTTGGCCCGCCCTGCTGTGGGTGCTGCTGCTGGCGGTTTGCCAAATGGCTTGGATGTTGGCGCAGGCCTTGAGCTTGCGCGTGGGCTCACCCTGGCAACAAGCCGCTGTGCGCGTGTTGCCACCCATGACGGCGGCTTGCACGGCGTTGGGCGCTGCGTTGGGGGGTAGCGCGATGGGATGGTCGGGCCCCACCTTGGTGGTGTCTGCCGTGCTGGGCTATGCGGTGGGTGCGGTTTGGTTGATACCGGCTTGGCGCAAGACTGATGCCGCTCATGCAGTGGTGGATGATGCTGCCTCTGCAGAGGCGACAGAGCAACCCACACAAGCCGACACACGCAGCACCACCTTGCGCATGGCACACACTTTGGTCGATGCTTTGCTGGCCACCGCTGTGGTGTTGGTGTGGCAACGCTTGTACGGCGCGCAAGAAACAGGCTGGATGACCGCGCTGCTGCGCGTGCTGGGATTTTTGCCCGCCGTGGTGCACATGGCGTGGGCGCAAGTGATGTTGGCCAAACCCCAGGCATCGCGCGCCAGCCCTGTGTGGCTGGGACTGCTCGCATTTGCTTGCGTGGGTTTGTTGGGTTTGGCCTGTGCCACCGCCCTGCACGAACAATGGCTCGATGCCCGCTGGCGCGGCGTGTGGCCCTACATTGCACCGCTGGTGCTGTGGCAAGGCTGCGCTTGCCTATCTGCAGCGTTCAGCCACCGGCCGTTTCAAACCCAATCGGCTGGCATGTATTCGTGGGTCTGTATGGGCTTGGCTTTGGCACAAGGGTTGGTGTTACTAGCGCCCTTGGTATTGGATTGGCCTATGAGCGCGTCAGAGCATTTGTCTGGGTTTGCGCTGGTGAGTGGCTTGGGGTTGTTGGGGGTTACGGGGTGGATGGCGCGGTTGAGGTAACAGCGTTTTCGCAGATCGCGGCGAATAAACACACCAAGGTTGCAAACGTCATGCTGTAGATTTGCAAATCAAAATTAGAGTTGGTGAGCCCAAACAAGAAATAGGCCGTAACCACTTGCATACCCATCACAGGAATAATTCTTTCTAAGTGGTCGTTTTTGAGCTTCATATATTTTTTATAGAAATAGAGAAACGAGCCAAGCATCATCGCGATGTATGCGGATAACTTGATCAAGCCACCCGAAGAAGCTGCATACATTAAATCTGAATGTGGCTGGCCATAAATTTCTGTGGGAGGTATCTTTCCTTCTTTCACACGTTTGACAATTTCGCCTTCAAACTTCCCCAAACCTACGCCCGCAACTGGATGCTCCTCAAACAGCATCCAAGCCGTACGCCACATGGCCACTCTGGCACCAACGGACGACACATAATCGTCGTTTGCCATTCTTTGCACGTCAGATGAGAACTCCTGCAACCGCAGTTTCTCTTGTACTTGCGGCACCAAGGCAATTGCAGTCAGCGAAACAATAAAGAACGCTGCCGCGAGCTTTGATACGCTGCGTTGCCAATGATCTTTGTTAGCCAGCAACAAAAGTGGCGCCAAGCACACCAACACGATCGCCGAAGAACGGCTACCCGAGGCTAGAGCGGCAAAGAAAGCAAGCAATGCAGCCCCGAGATAGACGAGCCTATGTTTGACAGAAGTGTGTTCTGCCAAGAAAGAAAACGTTATGCATAGCAGCATGACCAATGCAGATATATTTCCAAAGTGAATTTGATTATTGGTAGTCCCGCTGACTCTTTGAAAATCATCAAAGAAAAACACCCATTCATAAGCCACGTCTAGCGCTGATCCAACACTTGCAACAAGCAGCGAAATCCAAAATATTTTTTTAGTAGCAGGCTTAGCAGGCAGCGCAAGCAATGTAATTGCAATCAAAAAACGAAATTCATTTTCTGGAAAACTAAAACTGACGGCATCAAGATGGATCAACCTCAGCAACAAATCCGAAATAAACCAGACTAGGAATAACCATGCAATCCATTTGCTTTCAGCATTTGAAAATACTGCCACACATCGATGACGAAACTGTTGATCAAGCACAAAGCACAGCGAGCACAACACCACGATAACGGTTGGCACGAAGGTTGTGCGAATGTACAAAAAAGTGAATCCCAAAACACTCAAAGCGATCAGGTTCAAGCCCCATTGATCTAAGGATTTTCTAAGGAAGACCAACGGGTTTGAATTAAATTGCATATCGAATAATTATTTAAGCAAATGTGTCGCTTTGCTTCAGCAAAAGGCCCGTTTGGTCTTTTGCTGATAATTGAGGCACAAGCCCTTTCGGCCACTGAATGCCAATGTCTTGGTCATTCCAAGCGATGCAACGTTCATGGGCAGGTGCGTAATAGTCTGTTGTTTTATACAAAAAGTCAGCAAACGCACTCAGCACCACAAAACCATGTGCAAAACCTGGTGGTACCCATAGCTGCTTATGGTTTTCTTCCGTCAGCTCTGTGCCAACCCATTGACCAAAAGTGGGCGAAGACTTTCGAATATCGACAGCCACATCAAAAACTGCACCCCGCACCACCCTCACCAACTTACCCTGGGGCTGCTGCAATTGGTAATGCAAACCACGCAAAACACCCTGCGCACTACGGCTGTGGTTATCTTGAACAAAGCTGAGATCTAGGCCAGTCGCTTGATTGAAATCAGCCTGATTAAAGCTTTCAAAAAAGAAACCCCGCGCGTCACCAAACACCTTGGGTTCCAAAATCAACACGCCGTCAATGGACGTGGGAGTCACTTGGTAAGGCATGGCTTATTTCAGCAAGTTCAACAGGTATTGGCCGTAGCCGTTTTTAGACAAAGGCGCGGCCAGCTTTTGCAGCGTCGCAGCATCGATCCACCCTTGGTGGAACGCAATCTCTTCAGGACACGCCACCATCAAGCCTTGACGTTTTTGCAAGGTGCCAATGAAGCTGGCAGCTTCTAACAAACTATCGTGCGTGCCCGTGTCTAGCCATGCGTAACCGCGGCCCATGATCTCGACGCTCAATTGGTTCAACTCTAAATAACGCTTGTTGACATCGGTGATCTCTAGCTCGCCGCGGTGCGAAGGCTTCACATCAGCCGCAATGTCGCACACCTGCTCGTCGTAAAAATATAAGCCGGTCACGGCGTAGTTGCTTTTGGGGACTTTGGGTTTTTCTTCAATGCTCAAGGCGCGGAACTGGTCATCAAACTCCACCACGCCATAACGCTCGGGGTCGTGCACATGGTAGGCAAACACGCTGGCACCGCTGGTGCGTTGGTTGGCTCTGTCGAGCTGTTTGACCAAGTCGTGGCCGTAAAAAATGTTGTCCCCCAAAACCAAGGCGCTGGGGTGGTCGGCCACAAAGTTTTTACCAATGATGAAGGCTTGCGCCAAACCATCGGGGCTTGGCTGCACCGCGTACTCGATGTGCATGCCCCACTGGCTGCCGTCGCCCAGCAACTCGGCAAAACGCGGCGTATCTTGCGGGGTAGAAATAACCAACACCTCGCGAATACCGCTGAGCATCAGCGTGGTGAGCGGGTAATAAATCATGGGCTTGTCGTACACGGGCATGAGCTGCTTGCTCACCGCCTGCGTGACGGGGTAAAGCCGTGTGCCCGAGCCACCGGCCAAGATGATGCCTTTGCGTTGTTTAGTCATACGTTGTTTTTGGAATGAGTTGGTCGAGGATAGCGTCTACGCCCACTTGCCACGCAGGCAAGGCAATGCCAAATGTGGTTTGCAGCTTGTGCGTGTTCAATCGCGAGTTGAGCGGGCGAGGTGCAGGTACTGGGTATTCTGCCGTGGTGATCGGACTGACCGCTTCGGGTCTGGCCTTCAACTTTACGCCACGCAGCAATGCGCCGGCAATGACGTGCTGAGCATAGCCATGCCACGACACCTCACCAGCCGCAGCCAAGTGGTACACACCCCAGCGCGTATCGTTGTTTGCAGCGTTACGCATGGCTTGCAACAGCACCACCGTCACCTCGGCCAGCAGTTCGGTGCTGGTGGGAGCGCCTATTTGATCAGCCACCACACGCAGCGCATCGCGCTCTGCGCCTAAGCGCAGCATGGTTTTTAAAAAGTTAGTCCCATGGGTTCCCACCACCCAACTGGTTCGAAAAATCAAATGTTTGGGGCAATGTGCAGCGATGGCTAACTCGCCATCGCACTTGGTTTGGCCATAGACAGACAACGGGTGCGTGGCATCGCTCTCTTTCCAAGGCTGCGAGCCTGTGCCGTCAAACACATAGTCGGTGGAGTAATGCACCAGCGTGGCATTCCAGGTTTTGGCTAACTCAGCCAACACAGCGGGGGACTCGGTATTGACTGCATGCGCCAACTCGGTCTCGGTTTGTGCTTTGTCGACCGCTGTGTAGGCGGCGGCATTGACGATCACCGTGGGGTGAAAAGTTTTAGCGATGTGGCCCAACGTCTCACGTAAAGTTGCAGGGTTGGCCAAGTCGGCCTCGGCACGCGTGAGCGCTTTAACTTCACCTAAATGCTGCAGCGAAACTTCGAGCTGGTGACCCAACTGGCCGTTGGCACCTAATAACAAAAGACGTTGGGCAGAAGATTTCATCTCATCAGGTCACAGCCAAGCCATGCGTTGGCTTCGCAAAAAAGGACGGTCAATCGTCTGCGCTAAAACAGCAACATCTTGTTCAGACACACCCGTAACCGCAAAATGCGATGGCCAAGCATGGGCAGCAGCAGCCACTTCGGCTAGCACCTCTTTGGCTCGCGTCAGAGTGATGCCAAAAGATTTGTGCTCAGAAAGCGCATTTTCTAACGTCGAAGCCCCGCCCTCTTGACCAACACGCATCGACTGATAACCAAGCGCTTGCCCCGCAGGCAACACATCAAACGCGGGCGCCAAGGTCATGACGTTGTTCACGACAAGCAGCGCATGGTTTTTCTCATGGTCGTCGGTGTTGTCCATCATGATGTTGAACACCATGCGCCTAAACAATTGTTCACCATTGGCTTTAATGTGTGTGGCGTCGCCGCGTCTGCGCAGCAACAAGGCCAACTCGGGGTAGCCATAGTCCACACCCGCCGCACGCAGCGCTACATGCGCTGACAACGCATGAAAACGCACGCCCTCTGCGCGGTCAAACCGACGAACGGCCACGGCATGGCGAGTGGCTGAGCCGTGTTGGTAGGCAATAGGGCGCGTTTCACACACATCAATACCCGCTTGAAGGGCCAGCGTCATACAGGCGTGCTCGACCAAGCCGCTGTCGCATACCTCACCCGCTTCGGAAAATTTAAGCACCCATTGCGCGCCGTCCATTACCAGCAAGGCTTTGGGCTTCGCACCGCCCAGCGTTGCGCCTGGGGCTACCCAATGACTCAAAGGCTCAGCCAGCATCTCACCCGCTTCGACACGACGCACCAAGTCGTGCACCTGCTGCACATCGGCAAACTGCGGTAAGGCGCCGTGCTGGTAGAGTGCGTAGACAGCTTCGGAGGTCGAGACACCCAAGCCGCCAAAACGGTCATCGCCCGAAAAGTACAGATAGTCCAAAGTCGACAAACGCTGCGGCTTGATGAGCAAACGAATCACCCTTTCGCCCCAACGGTCAGGGCGCGCATCGTCCACGGCCCCCGCTGCGGCATCGGGCTCAGTCGGCATGTATTCGACGTCTCTCAACGGCAGGTCTTCGCTCAGAGCAAAACCCGTTGCCAGCCACTCGGCGCAGTAACGCAACGACACGCCCGCCTGTTGCTGTTGGGCGCGACGCACCCAACGCAATGTACCCACCAGCCGAGGTGCGGTGGGTTGCCCTAACCACCAAAGGAACAAAATTTCGGGCAAAGTAATGGCGCTCATGGGACAACGCGGCGACCGCGTTTTTGTGCTGTTTGAATCTCTAGATCCAGGGCCCCCATATCGAACTCAGGCAAAGCCACATCAGCCAAGGCCTGAGAGCGCCCCATCAGCCAAATGGCCAAGGCGTAAACCCCCATGCCCACCCCTGGGTCGCCTTTTTCCATCCGCTGCACTGTGCGCACCGCCACGCCCATGCGCTGGGCCCAACTACGCAGCGACTCTTTGCGTCGCTGACGTGCCAAGGCCAAACTTTGACCGAGCGCGACGACCGCCTGCGCAGCGGGTGGCGGCAAGAAATCGTTGTGATCAGAAGATTTAGGCATGGCTAAAGATAACACAAAATCAACAATTTGTGTGACTTAAAGTCATATCAAGCCCCGTATTGCTTGCCCACCCACTGACGGTAAGCCCCACTGGTCACACCCTCCACCCATGCTTTGTTGGCCAAATACCACTGCACGGTTTTGCGAATGCCGGTCTCAAAGGTTTCTTCGGGCTTCCAGCCCAATTCACGCTCAATCTTGCGGGCGTCAATGGCGTAGCGGCGGTCGTGGCCGGGGCGGTCTTTGACGTAAGTAATTTGCTCGGCGTAGCGCTTGCCATCGGCGCGGGGCTTCAACTCATCAAGCACGCTACACAGGGTGTGAACCACCTCGAGGTTGGGCTTTTCGTTCCAACCGCCGATGTTGTAGGTCTCGCCCAACTTGCCCGCTTCGAGCACGCGGGCAATGGCGCGGCAATGGTCTTGCACATACAGCCAATCGCGCACTTGTTGGCCGTCGCCATAAATCGGCAGCGGCTTACCCGCCAAGGCGTTGAGCAACACCAAAGGAATGAGCTTTTCAGGGAAGTGGTACGGGCCGTAGTTGTTGCTGCAATTGGTGGTCAGCACGGGCAAGCCATAGGTATGGTGCCATGCGCGCACCAAGTGGTCGCTAGCAGCTTTGCTGGCTGAGTACGGGCTGTTGGGTTCGTAGTTTTTGGTTTCAGCAAACGGCGGTTCGGAGGGCGACAGCGTGCCGTACACCTCGTCGGTGCTCACATGCAAAAAGCGAAACGCCTCTTTGTCAACCGTTGGCAGGTCTTGCCAATAAGCGCGCACCGACTCCAGCAGGTTGAACGTGCCCATCACGTTGGTTTGAATGAAATCGCCTGGGCCATGAATGGAGCGGTCCACATGACTCTCGGCCGCGAAGTTGAGCACGGCGCGAGGCTTGTACTGCGACAGCAACTGCGGCACCAAAGTGGTGTCGCCAATATCGCCTTGCACAAACACATGACGCGGGTCGTCTTTGAGGGCTTCTAGGTTAGCTAGATTGCCTGCGTAGGTCAGCTTATCGAGGTTGATCACGTGCTCGTCTGAGCTGCCAAGCCAAGTGTGAACGAAATTGCTACCGATGAAGCCAGCGCAGCCTGTTACTAATATTGTCATTTATTGATTTTAGAGTTCACTAGCATCTTCGAACTAACAGACTGAAATGGATAGTTCGTTTTGGAAAAAACAGCTTTTGAAGGAAATGATAGAGGATTATTTTTAACTATAAAAAACTACAAAAATCTATGCTTACGTATTTCTAATAGCTCACCAATGGCACTAGACAGGCGTCTTTCGAGCATCACTTGATACTTCATCATTCGCTCTCCTTGCTCCGTTTGCAAATCTGCCGCCCTGATCATCCAAGATTTCATTTCTTCAAAACTCTGCATGAGGGTTTTAATTTCCGACTGAACATCAAGAAGCTCAATGATTTGATGTAAGTCACGAAGAACCGAGTCTCGGTAGGCATGCAAGCCGGATGGATAATTTCTTATTAAACCTTGCTGAGATTGATATTCAGATTCATCGTCAACTAATTGAACTCTTTTGAGCATCTGTTCATATCCGCCTTTATCTTCTAGTTTGACTTCGGGTTCGAAAAAATTTTGAATACGTTGTACAAAAATCATCAACCTTTGATCTAAAGTCAAATCAAGACTATTTATTTGTAAGAAGCGCTCGCTTCCAAGAAAGTCACACAGCGTTGGCAAGTAACGCGACAAATCGTCAGGAGCACAGATCATTTCTCCAAAATCCTCAATTTCTAGAGAAATTTTTTGCAACGTTACAGCATCTATCCCTAGAATAGCTAATAAAGATTGACCTTTGAGAGCTTTCAACGCCAAGTTTCTAATTTGCACAGAAAACTGTGGAAGCATATTCATCACTCGCTCAGGATTCAACTCAATCATCTTGCGTTCGACTTGTCGCCCAGCTGTCTCTATGTCAATCAACTTAGCAAGCTTGGCTCTGCAAAATGCAATGCGCTGTATCTGAAGTACTTCAAGAGGAGACTCTGGCTTGTAGTACTCGTTAAGTTCAAAGGTGAACTCCTGCACCATCTTGACCTCATCAGGCATCACAACATTGCCTGTTAAACCATGACTGACCGCATTCTTAGAAGACTTTGCCTTGCCTTTGGCGGATCTTGGTCCTGTCGATGCAGAGACGAGTTTGCGAGATAGGGACTTGATATTCACATTCGCTTTTGGCGTCGTACTCATTAGTTTGTAGCCTCAATCGAGATTAATTAATATTTTAAACATAATTTAATCAAGGTATGTTTATTACATTTATTCAACATCGATGTTGAGTTATTTTAGACAATTGAGGTAGCATTGACATTACTCTATAACATAGACTTGCCCCATAAACCAAGCGATTGATATCAGGAGTTAGCGGGCTGCGTTAAAGTTCTCTATGGGAAGTAACGATCCTGATATGCACGATACATTTCCGGAAAAGAAATATGAATTTCAATCTGTTTTTGAGAGGCATGTTGCTAAGTTCTGGCATTACCCATAGTGTTTGCTTGCATGCCCAATCTGATATCACTGATTTGAATGAAGTCGTGGTACAAAGTGGTCGCTTGGAACAAAAGCAATTCGATGCACCGGCTTCCGTATTCGCCATAGATGCGCAAACGCTTCGCACCTCAGGTGCTCAGGTCAATCTGTCAGACGTTCTCAGGCAAGTGCCAGGCGTGGTCGCCCTCAATCGCAACAACTATGCGCAAGACATCCAAATTTCAATCCGTGGCTTTGGTGCGCGCTCAGCCTTTGGCATGCGCGGCATACGCTTGATCACCGATGGCATCCCTGGAACTATGCCAGACGGTCAGGGGCAAACCTCGACGGTGAGCATGACCTCCACAGATCGGATGGAAGTGTTGACTGGTCCGTTGGCCTTGCTGTATGGCAACTCATCAGGCGGCGTGATTCAAACTTTTACCCGCGAAGCGGGAGACACACCTGAAGCACAAGTCAATCTCTATGCCGGCTCCTATGGCATGCATCGCACCGATTGGCAAATCAGTCAACGCACAGGCAATGTGGGTTTGGTGGCTGATTACAGCACCTTTGCCACAGATGGCTATCGCAACAACAGCGCGGCAGAGCGCAAACAACTCAACAGCGTCATCACAATCGATGCAAAGCCAGACACACGCTTCAAATTCATCATCAATGTTTTTGACATGCCTTATGCGAACGACCCATTGGGCTTAACGGCCAGCCAGCTGGCCACCAATCCGTCGGATGCTGGCAATGGGGCTATATTGGGTCGCACCCGAAAAACCATCTCACAACAACAAACCGGCGCAGTGATCGAGCACACCGCGAACAGCGACCTGAAATTTCAAGGCCGAATTTATGGTGGCACGCGCACCAATTTGCAATACCAAGCCTCAACCGCCAGTCCTCCCGCAACCATCGGCACATGGACAGGCTTGGATCGTCAATACGAAGGGCTTGGCTTGCAAGCCAACGGAAGATCTAAACTACTCGACAGATATCCCGTGACTTGGGTTGTTGGAACAGACATTGATCATGCACAAGAGCAACGCCAAGGTGGCGCGGCGGCCTCTGGTGAAAAGACAGACAGCACCCGCAACGAACTCAATGAAGCCAGCAACCGTGATTACTATGCTCAAGCCAATTGGTCTTTGGGAGAACGCTACACCTTAACTACCGGCGCTCGCCAAAGCAACGTCACGCTCAAAAGCCGCGATGACATGCCCGTCACCAGCGCAGATCCCGATGGTTCTGGCAGCGTGAAATACAAAGCCACCAGCCCGATCCTTGGCCTCACATGGCATGCACAAGATAACCTCAATCTCTACATCAATCAAGGAAGAGGGTTTGAAACACCCACCATGTCAGAGGCCGCTTACACCCTCACCAGCCCCACCACCATCAAAGGGCAATTCAACCCGAACCTACTTGCCGCACGCAGCCAACACCTTGAAGTCGGCGCGAAATGGTTGCCCACCGCCAACACGCGTTTGGATGCGGCATGGTTTCAAATTCAAACAGAAAACGAAATTGTCACGGCTCGCTCATCCGGCGGCAAAACGGCTTACGCCAATGCATCAAGCACCAGTCGCGATGGTCTTGAGTTTGCGTTGCGCCATCAATACAACAGCCATTGGAAAAGCCAAGCTTCCGCCACCTTCATGCAAGCCACTTACGACAGGTCATTCAGCAACTTTGTCAACGGCACCACCAACAATGTGATAGCTGGCAGCAACTTGCCCGTCACCCCAAAACGACAACTCTTTGCAAGCGTGCAATGGTCTGAAAAAGGATTTTCCAATTCAGCCCGCAAACCCAACTTAGGACTTGAAGCCGGTGTTGATTTGATCAGTCGTTCTAGCATGTGGGCCAATGACACCAACTCCACGACAACCGCCGATTACGCTTTAGCCCCCGGTTTTAGCCAACTCAATGCCCGCGTGCGTCAACGCTACCAAGTTGGCAACGCTCGGGTTGAAGCATTTGTGGGCATTGATAACTTGACCAACAAAGACGCCATCAGCTCTGTAATCGTCAATCAATCCTCCAAACAATACTTTGAGCCAGGAATGCCACGTTCATGGACTGTTGGTCTTCAAAGCCAAATCCCTCTCTAGTCATAAACTTATCATTGTTTCTCGCGCCATTGGTTCTAAGGGACGATTACCTACAGATAAAGATGGCTTAAAAAATTAATAAAAACAGTCATTCGAAGCCGCAAACATCGCGAACCCATTGCCGCAACGAGTATTTAAGAACGATATTTTCTGGAACAGGTTCGTATGGCGCACGCAGAAATTCCTGGTCTATTTGAGGATTCTTGCGATCGATAATCCTAATGTTTTGCGGGTTGTAGAAATCGTAATTGCTCAGTGTCGGATTGGTTGTGACCATCTTGCGTTTGGAGCCAAGCACTTCCATAGTCCGCATCGTTGCACCTCGCTGCTGTGTATGTTCAATATCGAGCACAGCCTTTGATCCAAAGAAAGTGGCCTGGACCACATCTTTACTCAAAGGATTGAAGTGAAAGTCTTCTCGCTTCGCACCATCAAGGGTGTTGGTGAACAGACGTCTAAGGTCATACATCCAAGGCGCTTGGAGGTAGAGATATATAAAGGTCCGTGTGTCTGGCGGCAATTGATCAAGAATCGCATGCACAATTCTGTATCGGTCTGAATGCACGGTGCCGATGAAGGATAAGTCATATTTATACGTAGTGTTTGCCAGTTGCTCAAAACCTTCTTTATAGAACAGCGGCCGAAAGTTCATGCCGTACTTGTTGGCATCCAGTGGGTCGAAGGACGAACAGCGGTCATACAAGGGTAGATTACGCTTGGAAAATGGCTTATTTTCAATTGAGTCCCATGTATAGAAGACTAGTCGCGCCTGTGGATAAGCCGTTCGCAATCTCAATATGGTACTGGCTGTAACCCCCTCGCCTTGAATGATCAGGATAGTCGAATAGTCGGTTCGACTTAGTTCCTCCAATCGTTGCGCGAAAAACCGATCGCAGGTGAGGTGACCGCCGAACTCTGGACGCATGCGCATCATGGCCTTCATAAACGGACTGTTGAAGGGGCGGTCAGGTAACAGGTCTACTAGGTGGCCTGAACGGGCCAGCTCAGCTGCAATTTCTTGTTCATAGCCGAAAAATCGCGGAGCGATTAGCAAAACACGAGGGAATGTGAGTTCACCGTTCATTCGACTTGGTCCTTGTTTAGGGTAAGGACGCGTTCGCCTTTAGGTAACAAATTTCTAGCTGGAACACCAATAGCTACGTACCCGTTTGGTACATTGTTCAACACTACTGCGTTCGCCCCCACAACGCAGCCGTGTCCAAGTGTCAGTCCTCCCAGCACCTTCGCTCCCACTCCGATAACTACGCCATCTCCTACCACGGGGCGCAATGTGGGCGTGTAGGCGAAATCCATGTTCACGGCACCAAGTGTCACCTGATGGTAGAGAGTAACGTTTGCCCCGATGGTGGCTGCACCAAGTACAGTCCCTTGAGTGTGCATGAGCACGAGCCCTGGACCGATGTAAACGCGAGGAGGTACTTCAATACCAAACAATACGAAATTTACCAAGGCAGGCAGCTTTGCTAAACTCGACCAGCCAGAAGCATACAAGCACTGAGCTGTTCGGACCAAGACGACTGGTGCAAATCGGGGGGAGAGTGTGTGCCGTAAGCGTCTAGGACGCGGAGTCGTGTTGGAGAGGGTGGCTAGCCGAGCCCAATCAGCGTCGAGAAAATCTGATAACAGCCCCATTAGTTGGTTAATCCTCTTTCCCTCAATTCGGCCGCGGCTTTTGCTGATTGATCTTCGTGTACAGGCTGTGTCATTGCCCAAGAGCAAAAACCCTTTAGCCCATATTCAAGTGATGTTTTTGTTATCGAACCAAGGTGCTTTTTCAATTGAGTCAGGTCGGCGAAACAATGTCGGATGTCGCCGAGCCGATACTGGCCCGTAACTTGGATGGGCACGTCGAAGCCGGATGCCTTCAATAGTTTGCCCGCAAGCTGGGATACGCTTGTAGGAATGCCAGAGCCAACATTCATGATTAACCCATTGGGCAGATTAGCGTCTTGGGATGCGGCCAATGCGGCAACAACATCATTTACGTGTACAAAGTCTCGTGATTCCAAACCATCTTCATATACTGGAATAGGTAATCCTTGACGTGCTCGGTTGAAGAAGATCGAGATGATGCCGGTGTATGGGTTTCGCAAAGACTGCCCTTCACCATAAACATTTTGAAAGCGAAAAATTGTGGCTCGCATACCCAGTGCTATGCTTGAAGAAAGTAAAAGTAGTTCTTGTGCAGCTTTAGTTGCAGCATAGATTGAGCCTGGGGAAAAGGGGAAGTTTTCAGGAGTGCCAACAGGAGTTAAGGGTCGACCAGTTTCGTCTACGGGTTCCCAGCGACAATTGTCAAGGGCCTCACGGGTGCGAGGAGCGGCAGTTACGATCGCTCCAGGATTCTGGAAAGGCGTGTACGCCCCCTCTCCATAAACGCTTCTACTAGAAGCTAAAATGAATTGCTTGGGCCGATTGGTGCACTTAGCGATAGCCTCTAACAATGCCGTAGTGCCCTCGCAGTTCACCCTCGTATAGTGAGACATTTGGTACATTGACTGTGCAGTACCAGTCTCCGCCGCAAGATGGTAAATCACATCGACGCCTTCGATTAGCTGATATCGCTCTGCAATGTGACGGATATCCATTCTCACTACGGTGGTGCCGTTAGGTGAGTGAACTGTTGGTAAATCGCCATGGATCTGCGGGGAAAGTGCGTCAATCAGCAGTACATCATGGCCATCTGATGTAAGTCGACGGCTAAGGTGTTGGCCAATAAATCCTAGGCCTCCAGTTATTGCTATTTTCATGAGAGATTTTTCCAGTTTGTTGAAAATCAGACGAAATTGCGAAATCGCCTAACCATGGAGATGAATATGCGTCGCAAGAACTTAATAAGAGAATACAAGATTGCTAAGACAAATAATCCAAAACTACAGTCTTTACGACGATAAGCTCGGAGAATATTACGCAACTCACCCTTTTCCATTGCGACCAGATTGGCGCTGAGACCGCTAGCGCCAAAGCCTTGCTTGCCGCCTCCATAATCAACTAGGACCTCGGGTAAGAGCATGCAATTAGAGTATGCAGCTACTCGATTAAAAAAGTCACCCTCTTCCGCATAACGTTGATTTAGAGGAAATAAGCCGACTGCTTCAACTACGGACCGCCGTACGATTACAGTGGATGTCTGGAAATAGTTCTTGAAGAGTTGCTGCCGCAGGCTGATGGTACGGAAATTGTCGCTGGCATTTACTCTAAGCGCAACTCCGCTGTCCATCGTTGTGGCGCAGCCAACCAAGGCGACAGAGGGATCACTAAACAGAGGAACTTGGCGGGCAAGTTTGTCAGTAAGCCACGTATCGTCTGAATCCAAAAAAGCATACAGATCGCACCTACAGTTCTGCATGCCGTGGTTACGAGCATTAGCAGCCCCACTATTGGTTATGCTAAGAATTCGGACTGGAATGTTTAAATCTTGGCAGGCTTCTCGAAGAAAGTCGGCACTGTCGTCTTCAGATCCGTCATCAACGACAACGATCTCTTGCGCCGAAAATTTAATCTGAGCTGCTACAGACAATATAGCTTTGATCGCATCGCGACCAGAGTTGAAAACGGGAATAATGACGCCGACTGTAGGTGCAAAAGAGTTGGTAAAACTATTCACGGTCTAACAAAATCCAAAAAATAAAGAATAAGAAATAAACTACTAATTGCCGTTGATCTTAGAAAGCATCATATTATTCATCGACATTGATATTTTAACAAAAAGTCTGATTAAAAAAATTGTTGAACTTGATTCTAATTGTTTCAGAATGGAATTTTTTTGCCGCCAATCTAGCATTAAGACCTAGCATAACTCTCAATGACGAATTGGTGGCTATATCCCGTAAGGCTAGTGCATAACCGCCAATATCACCTTCTTGCAATAGACGACCTGTTTTACCATCATCAATAATATCACGAGGTCCACTCGGACAATCGAAAGAAATGCATGGAACACCACATGCCATAGCTTCAGCCAGCACCAGGCCAAATCCCTCGGCCCTTGAAGTTAATAAAAATATAGATGAAGCGATAAACTCATCTTGGATTTTTGGGGTTGGTTCTTCAATAACTACACTATCACTTAAATTCATAGCATTAATTTTATTTTTCAAATTTGATTCACACTCACCTTTACCAATGATTTTAAGCTTCCACCCGAGTCGATGAATGCCTGATGAGTCCCAAATATCAAGCAATAAGTCATGACGTTTATCATCGGTGAGCCTACCAACACATATTGCCCATTTACTAGATAAATTCGAGATGTGATCTGGGAAAATGGTAATAGGATTCGGAAGGTATGAATTTGCGATGCCGTGTTTGCGGTAATAATTACTATCAAGCTTGGTAGGAACCATAAGCAGCCCCAGTCTTGGATAGAATAAAAAAATTATGGTTTTATAAATCAAATTATAGGCTGAAAATGAAGAATGTTCTGTGACGATAATGTTTTCACAATTTATGCCAGCCAAAACAACTTCCAGTAAATTTAGCGGGGAAGCAACATAAACAATATCTGGTGTGGTAATTTTAAATTGTTTGCGTAGCGCTAAACATGTACCAAGTGTGGAAGCTAATATTTTGGCAACTCGTTGCCAACGAGAATTCATATTTAATTTAAAATCAGTCAATAAGGAGTATATTCGAATGTTATCAGGCAATGAGTAAAAAGAAGGTTCATCATCTTTAGTGATCAGAATAATTTCATGAGCATCATTTAAAAAAGTAATGTGCGAAGCAATTACACGCTCTATGCCTCCAGCTGGCGCCATAGAATTAAAATAAAAAATAATTTTTTTCATAATAAATTAGTAATGGGGTTGATTATTCAAAAAATATTTATTATTGAGTTGTAAATATATGATTCATCATTAATGTATCCAAATATTTTATAGAATGAGATTGTAGTAAATATTGAAAGAATAAATATACGTTTATTAATTGATTTAACTTGGGTAAGTATCCTTCCAACGATCAGCATTTCAAATATTAAAAAATAACTGCTAAGTCTAACGCCTATGTCTGGTGAAATGTTGTATGTTAGCATATAAATAGCAAATCCGACTAAATAGACATTTGCAAAAAGATAATTCTCATTTTTTGTAAAATATTGGCTACGAAAAACAACAAGAAAAAATATAATAACTGCTCGCCTAAATGCTCCAACATAATAAGCATCAGTGCCGACACTTGCCTGTTGGTTATTTATATAATAATTCGTATCTTTTAAACCGTAAAGTGTAATTAGATCTGAAATTGGTTCAGCGAAATAAAGAATAAAAATACAAAGTGAAAATGCTATAATTAAATTTTTAAAATCTATTGGCTTTACTGGTATGAAATAAACTGACAAAAAAATTAAAGCTGTAGAATGAAAACTAGAAGCAAGAATGATGGCAAATAAAAATTTATAAAAATCCCTGTTAATAACATAAGTAATACTGTAGCAGGTTATCGATATTGCAATCGCTTGTCGGATGCCGCTTAGATTAAAATATAAAAAGAGATCGCTGAAAAATAGTAAGGCAGGTAAAAAATAAAATTTAGAATTATTAATAATAAATAAATAAATAAACCTGAGTGATAAAATATTTATTAAAAAAATAAAGAAATTGTAATGCAATCTGATACTGCTTGAAAAATTATTTAATAGTTCATAACCAAATTCTAAACGTGCTGCCTCCTCTTTGTTCGTATAAAATTCGTAGTATGATCCCCAATCTGGTCCGACATTGACTCGCAATGCTGCTACTAACAGAAACATTAGGAAGCATAATAATAGAAGTGATTTCGAATAAATACGATTGGAAACATATATCTCAAAAAATGCCATTGAGAATAAAAAAAATCCGATTGCAAAATAGATCATATAAATATTAGATTAGTATAAATGCAGGTTAGAGAATTAAAAATCAACTGGTCTTGACCCCGTAACCCAGTACAGCCGGTAAATTCAATTTACCGATTGCTTTTACCTGAACAGCTTTCGCGGTATGTAGCACGGTGCACTGTGCAGGTAGAAAGTATTGTATTCATCGAACCAAGATTGCAATTTCGTCATAACTGTTTTTGAATCGGGCCTGTTAGCTCGTAAGCTCCCACATCATGTAGACAATTCAAAACTAGAGATTCCTGTTTTAAATGTCCTCGGCATGAACTCCATGGGAGTTTTATCACCGAGGGAGTCATGGGGTCTGAACTCGTTGTAATCTATCACCCAAGCTTCAGCAGCCTCTTGAGCCTCTGCGATTGAGTTGAATAAATTGGCATCAAGAACTTCATCCCTGAAGCTTCTGTTGAATCTCTCAACAAATGCATTCTGATTGGGCTTGCCAGGCTGAATAAATAGCAGCGCAATTCCCTTTTCCTTCGCCCATTCTGTGAACGTCTCGGACGTCATTTCTGGGCGATTGTCCATCCGAATCGCCTCTGGCGGACCATACACCTCAATCAGCTGATTCATGGCCCTCACAAGTCGAGCGGATGGAATAGATTTCCAACACTCGATACGCAATGCCTCTCGGTTGCCTTCGTCGATCACATTGAGTGTTCGAAATGGACGTCCGTCATAGAGCGTGTCGCGCATGAAGTCTAGCGTCCATACTTGATTCAACTTCGTTGAACCGCCAAGCGGTTGCCTCACACGTGTGATGAAGCGTTTTTTAGTTCGCCGTTTCATATTGAGCTTCATCTCGAAATACACCTTGAACACGCGTTTGTGGTTCCAAGGGAGCCCATCTTTGCGCATGCGCGTGAAGCACTTCCAAAAACCCCAGCGTGCACGTACGGCAACTATCTCATTCAATGAATCAACTACTGGCGCATCCTTGGCAGCCCAGTATGTCTTAGGTTTGTACATCGCCGACCGCGATAAACCCACTAATTTACAAGCCTTGCTTCGAGAGAGCTGATGGTCCACAACCATCGATTCAATCACAGCACGCTTGGCTGTCGGCGTTAGAACTTTCGGGACTAAACATCTTTGATCGCCGTGTTCTCCAACGCCAGCTCGGCATACATTCGCTTGAGCTTGCTGTTCTCAGCCTCAAGGTCCTTGATGCGTTTGAGCTCGCTGGCAGATACGCCCGAGTACTTGATCTTCCATTGGTAATATGTCGCGTTGCTGATGCCGTGCTTGCAACAGACTTCAGAAACGGGCAAACCCGATTCACCCTCACCCAATATTCCAACAATTTGGCTTTCCGTAAATTTCGACTTCCTCATCTCTCATCTCCAAAGAAATGGATGTCTCTATTTTCAACTTGTTCACCGTTTGGGGGAGCTTACGAGTGAACGCTAGTGACCACCTCAACCCGATTGGGTCTAGCTTAAGACATTGTCATATCCATAGTCGTATTCCTAGTTGTTAGTTTAAGGAATAACGATGGGACTGGGTTTCAGGGGCGAGAGCATCAACCAATAACACTCATATAACTTGCATTATACGATATTAATTAAACTGAATACAAACTCAATTTTTTACGAATGAATAAATATGAGAGATTGTTTGAATTGATCTTATTTTGTTATAAATCGGTAACTTTATGTAGTAAGTGAAAATAATAGAGAATAAGCGACGAAAAGTAAGATTATTAACTTCGCGTAAAAACATAATCTCTTCGCGAACACGTAATTTTATACTCTTATAACTTAAACCACCCTCTAAGTATTCAACTATGATTTTATCATCAAATACAGGAATATGTTTTTCATTTAAAATATTATAAGTCATAACTCTATCTGCAATTATTTTGTAGTTGAGATTATAATTTATCAAAAAAGTGCAAGAATAAAAAATTGCTTGATGGCATATAGGCATAGAATCTAAGAAGTCAGATTTCAATATTTTTCTTCCAGATTTGTATAATTCGTGGCCGTGGATATCTTTAACAATTGCTGTGCCGTATAAAAATGGTGTGCTATTGTTATTATAAAGGTACAGTTCTTGCAAGTCAAATAATAAAGAATCTCCTGCATTAAGAAAGTTAATCCAATGGCCAGTAGCTAGTTCAATTCCTTTATTCATTGCAAAATAAATTCCTGAATCTTTTTCGGAAACAAAAACGTCAATTTTTTCTAAATATTTATTAATAACCCCTACTGTTCCATCGCTTGAACCGCCGTCAATTACTATATATTCAACATTAACATTAACTTGTTCAATCACACTTAATATGGTTTTTTCAATGAGATCAACGCTATTGAAAACGACAGTAATTATTGTAATTTTGGGACGAATGGTGTGTAGAATGCAATTATTCATAAAGAGTAAGAGTGCCGAAATTAATAACTAAATCTATATGAGAAAATATCTGATTTTAAATTGAATAAAGGAATTATTCATATTACTAGCATGAGTTAAATTATGCTAGTTTCTAAGTGTTTTTATGATTTTTGAAATTTCATCATCCTTCAAATTAAGATTTGGCATTGAAGTCCCGGGAATTAAACCGTTTGGATTGGTAAGATAAAGCCGCAATTTGTTTTCATCCCATAAAAAATCAGCGTTTTTTAATCCTATACTATAATTTTCAAAAGAATCAGCCCCAGCCTTACGATTCCATATATTAGCTAATGAAGGTGCCATACTAGCTGGAGTGGATTGTTCAAAGTGATGACAATTTAAGCATCGGTTAATTTCTGGTGAAAAATTATAGCCTGCACCTTTAGTATTTTTTGTTAATTTAACTTCATCTGTTTTTATAAATAAAATGCTAGCGTCATCAGTAAGTAAGATGATTGTACTTTTATCAAATTCAATGATATCTCTAATCCGCTTACCTATCCATATTGGTTCAGAAAAAATGACACGCTTGTCCTTGTATTTTATTCTATAAAGTGATTGAGCTTTAAGTGAACCCGCAAGTAAATCGCCATTCCAAATTGGATGAAAATTTTGGATGGATATTATTGGAGATAATGCAACAGATGGTACGAAAGAAAAAATAGGGTCAGTAAATGCTTTACTTGCTATTATAGATGTATTGTGCCAAGTGTATTTGCCGTAGTCTGTCCCATAAGTTGAATAAGGCCAGCCGTAATTACCGCCGTTGGTAATAAGATTAATTTCATCCCCACCTTGTGGGCCGTGTTCTGTAGCAAGTAAATCACCATTATTAGTAAATGTCATGCCTTGTACGTTCCGATGTCCTATAGATATAGTCATCAAAGTTTTATCTTTCAAGTTATAACTAAATATTCGACCAAAAAAGGAATTTAAATCCTGTGATGCTGGAATATCAAATGATTTGCTGGAGTCATCGTCGGCATATCCTACGGAAAAGTAAAGAATACTATTATTGATAATAATTTTTCCACCCCCCGCCAACGCCGGATAACTTTCATTAATTGGCGAGCTAACAAATATTTCGGTCCAATCGCCAACAGATTTTAAGGAGTTCTTATCAAGGTTTATATAAGAAACACAAAAAACATTTTTTTCTTTATCGATATATTTTGTGTAAGTAGCATAAAGTCTGTTAGAAAATCTATCATAAACAAAGTCATGAGCTCTCATTACATCGATTGTAGGTTTTGTAGCTCTATATAGTATATGACTATCAATGTTATTGGGGACAGCTTTTATATCTGCCCTTTCTAATTTATTTGTATTGAATACATAAAATTCACCAAATCTGGACATTATTACTATTTGTGAATTAATAATTTCTAAAGCCCCTCCTCCCGCGGGAAATGTGGTTGATATCCCTCCCAATTTATACTCAGAAATTGAAAGTGGTAGCAGAGTAGTTTCTACAGTCCTTTGTTTATAATCATTGTTGAAATCAATATTTACTTGTGATAATCTTACTTTCTCTATATAATTTGATTCTCCAAGGTATAGTAGCAATATTTGTTTCTTGCTATAACTATATACACTTGAAATAAATGGTTTAAATTGAAAGAATAATCCAATAGAAACAAAAAATAAAAGTAATGATATATATATGATTTTTTTAATCGAATTAAATCGAAAATTGTTTGGTATGGTAATCATTGATGCAAATTATGTAAGTTCATAAAAATATTGGTTTAAAAATTATTTTTCGCTCTTTATAGAATTAGTGCCTGAATAAAAATAAATGCAATTAAGATGTATAATCAAAAATTTAAATAATATATCTATGTAATTTTTGGGATTATTCTATATTAGTGAAAATGAAAAGTTGATATGATAAAAGGCTATCATCTTAAAAGAATTTCTTTTCTACTATGAGATTATTGAATTGGATAACATTTCGATATTTTATAATTTTAGCTGGATTACCCCCAACTACTGCGCAAGAAGGCACATTTCTTGTTACAACACTACCGGCTCCAATAACAGCACCATTCCCAATTGTAACACCCGGTAAAATAGTAACATTGGCGCCACACCAGACAAAATCACCAATAGTTACTGGCTCGTTAATTGAAACATCGTCGTAGGGAATCATTGTTGGAGAGTGATAATTATGATTAGTAGAAAATATAGTAAGTCCCCGACCAGTATGAAAATATTGGCCAATTTTTACTCCACCCGAACATTCTATAAAAGTTGCAGATTTCAAATGGCTACTACTTTCAATGAAGAATTTGTTTAAATCACCGCCTAAAACTAATCCACCTTCGCCTTGTGTTACAAAATTAATTTTGCAATTGCAACTCAATTCGTATTTGTATACTTTGATTCTGTAGTAAGCATTTAATAACCAATGTACAATTCTATCGTATTGTAAAAAGTGCAAAAATTGAATTATATTGCTCATAACAATACACCTCTTTTTTTAAGTTCAGCACTTATTATCTTGTAACTAAATAGAGCAAGTAAGCAAAAGCCGATTGCAGATCCTATGGCAGGCGCGTAAAAACTGTATGTGCCTTTAAGTAAAAATGTGGCACAAACTGCAAAAAATGAAGACAGCATAAGAATATATAATTTCTGTAATTGAAGTTTATAATAATCAAAAACTGGCCCCACAAAGTAATAGATGCCTTGAAATGATGCGCCAAGTGCCTGCAAAAGAAACACATCTTCAATCCCGTAATATGATTTAGAAATATATTTTGTGAAATAATTTGCAATCAATAAATATATTATTGAAATAATGGAAAATATACATGGTAAATACAAGAATGGAGCTATAAACAATGATCTGGCCCCTTTTTTTTCGTTCAATATTTTCAAAAGTAAAGGCTGTGCTGCATTTGCGATTGTTGTGTTTATTATTAAAATTATAGTTACAAAATTTATTGATAAAGAGAACAATCCAACTTCGTGTAGAGAATAGTAATTATTTAAAAAGATTCTGTCAAAGCCATTAAAAAACCATGTGAAAAATACTGAAATAACATACGGGGTTCCAAGCTTATAAAATTTTATATATTGTCGAATATTTTTCTTGCAAAATGAAAATTCGATTTTAAAATTAAAATAATGTTTTCTAATGAGAAATATAAATACTTCAGTGAGTATTAACGAAACTAATCTTCCCCGCCATGTCAGATCAAGAATGCTAATGGTAATAACAGTCAATAATAATGATACTAAAGAAGAGTAAACTAATAGGATTCCAAAATTTTTACTTTCAGAATCGGCAATTTGTTCAGATTGATGTATTGAATTACAAATTGAAAAGATACCGAATATAATAATTAACGAAGAAATTTCTAGGTAATCAGTATTAATCGAATATAGTAAAGTAACGGAAGATAAAATTATATAATTCATTAAAATGAAAGATGATAATCTTTTTCTAAATGTTAAATATTTAAAATGTGCGTATTTTGCTTTATATATACTTATAAAAGAAGCCATTCCAAATGTTGCGAAAGGTATAAGAAAAATTGTAAGCGACTGAAAAATGCCAATTAATCCGTAATCTGTTGGAGTTATGGTTCTTGATAAGTATAGTGATATAATGAAAGAAGTAAAAGAAGCAATCAAATTTGCAGTTAAATAATTAAATATATTTTGTTTTAGTTGCAATTTTTTATTATCCTAGCAGGTGAGCCGGCAGCAACGGAATGTGAAGGAATGTTAGTTACCACTACTGAGTTGGCACCGATTACACAACAGTCGCCAATGACTACGCCTTCTCTAATAAAGACATTTGCACCAATCCAACAATTATTTCCAATTATCACGTCTCCACGAGATTCTTTTCGAGGTCTTATATTATTCATAACATCATAGGAGTTGGTATTATTGGTATAAATTTTAACAAAATGACTAATTGAGCAATTATCTCCAATTCTTACAGTTTGTTCGGTTGTCGCCTGGATTGAAGAATACCTACCGATGTAAGAATTTTTACCAATAATTATTTTTCCATTACCATACAATAATGTTCCGGGCCCATTGAAATATGCTGATTGATGAATGTCGTAATCAATTTTAAACAATTTATATTTAATTATCCACGGTATATAAAGGCATTGATCAAATAGAAAGTCAATTATTCGGAAAAAATTGATATTTTTTTTATAAATATTGCTTGGCATATACAATTCACTTTATTAAATGCTTATGATATTTTTCAATTATGTCTAATAGGTTTGTAGAGATTAAATTACTTCTATCGAAATTTGTAGATGAAGGATTCAATTCCAAATTTTTAAATGATGTTGGGTAAGAGATTTTCCACAAATCTAACAAGTGCTTAGTTTGAACAAAGGATTCTTGATATTTTAAATCTTCAATTAAGTGAAATAGAAAAAGTGGGCAAATACCAGTACCATCTAAATTAAAAAGTGGAGTTGAATTATAAGATGCAAGATATGAAGGTTTATAGACTGATAAAATATTTTCTATCGGCTCATTTGAATCAATGACAGAAATTTTAAATTTCGTAATTGTTTCGTTAGTTATTTTTTTTTTATAAAAACTTTCTTCTCTAGGGTGAAATTTGAAAAATACTTCTTTAAATATGTTAGATAATGAAAAAAGGATAATATTTAATCCTTCAATATAGGCTTCATATGTTTGTATGTCGTCACGGTAAAGTGGTTGATTTAAAAAAATAACTCTGCTAGGGATTGTTGATATTGCGCTTACGCTAGGCCTACTGATAACATGTAAAGGTATTTTCCTGAAGCTCGTATATTCTCTGTAAGATATTAACGCGTCTATTTTATGGTCGGGAAGCATCGGGAAAACCACATTATCAAACTTTGTAAATTTGGCATTCCAGAGTTTAGGTATTAACTTTGTTAATGCAATGTATAGAATGTCACTAATTGTATATTTTTGTCTAGTTGTAAGTGTGAAGAGGATATAACTACCTATACCACCGTCTTCTAGTAAGTAGATAGGTATTTTATTTTGCTTGGCACGGATAGCTATCAGTTGATTTATGAGTTCAAATTCTGTGAAAAAAATTAGATTATTTATTTGCAAGGAATCTATGATTTTATCAATTTTGGATCCAATTGTTAAATATTTGAACCAGGCTTTCAACCAATGCTTATTAGCGGGTGTATCTATTTTAACTACATTTGCGAATAAATTATTATCAATCGGCAAATCAAATGTATGTGGTACAAGTATTAAGCCACAGACATATTTTTTATCCAATAAAATATTGGCATGTTTTACTGCCTCAAGGTATTGATAATTATTATTAACCAAGAAATATACCATGCTATTGAACCTTATTGGACTTGATATTATATGTAATGAATCCAATTATGATTAAAAAATTCTTATTGTATAAATTTTAGATCTAATGAACAGAAGACAGTGTGCACTTTGTAATTCCCAAAAATTTTGTGATTAATTATCATAAGCAAGTTCTATGACGGTTTTAGGCCGCTGATGCATGTGGATATTTTGTATGAAAAAATTGCGATTATAAATTATTCGAAATTTTCACAAATTCACGAAGTATTTTAAGTCCTACGGGGCCGCTTTTTTCTGGATGAAACTGCAGGCCTGTAATATTTGTTCGACGAACAGCCGCAGTGATAATATCTCCATGTAGATTGTAAGTGGCTAGTAGATCACTTGCTTCGTATTGCTCAAAGTGATATGAATGAACGAGGTATATAGATTCGCCAGTTTCAACAGATTGCAGGGGGGTGCCTCTCCAGGATCCATTTGAGGGGCAATCAATACTTGCCCAGCCGATAAAGGGTATCTTGCGTTGGGTGCCTGCAGTGTTGTTGCTGGATAACTTACTTACCTTTCCCGGAATTAATCCTAACCCAGGATAGGTTCCAAACTCCTCGCTATAATTTGCCAACATCTGCATGCCAAGGCAGATGCCAAGCAGCGGTCGCCCCGCAAGCGCGTGGATTTTAATGGGCTCAATTAAACCATTAGCGGATAGGCCCTCCATGCCGTCACGAAATGCACCAACACCCGGAAGTACAAGTGCATCTGATTCGGCAACAATAGTCGGATCGTTGGAGATTTGACAAACTGCACCGCATTGTTCAAATGCCCGTAGCACACTTAGCATATTGCCGCTGCCGTAGTCAATGATGGTGATAGTCATAAGTCTCGCACCTCAAGTGAAGCGTTACGAAGTGCAAATCGGATGTCGGTCAGTGTTCCACGCTTGTAATGTAGGATATCTGCCATGGCTATAGCATCCGCCCCACCTTGCTTTATTGCAGTGACTGCATCGCTTGTTTGGCCCATGCCGCCGCTTGCAATTACTGGAACAGACACGGCAGTTGATACAGCGCGGATCAACTCCGTTTCAAAGCCGTGGCGGGTTCCTTCATGATCTACCGAGGTGAGCAATATTTCACCTGCGCCCAGCTCCACACCACGTTGGGACCACTCAACAACATCGAATCCGGTTGGTTCTCTACCGTTGTCAGTGTATGCCATCCATCTGCCAGGAGAGATCTTCTTCGCTTCGATGGATAACACCATGCACTGTGATCCGAATTTTTGTGCTACTTCGCGGATTAGCTCGGGTCGCTTTATTGCCGCGGTGTTAATACCGACCTTGTCTGCTCCAGAACGCAAAACTGCTTGTACGTCTTCTAGTGAGCGGATTCCACCTGTCACGGTTAGTGGGACGAAAACGTCCTGCATAGTGCGTTTAATAATGTCGTGCAGATTGTTGCGACCATAAAGACTTGCTACGACATCAACATAAAGCAGTTCATCAGCACCGTCCTCATAGTACATACGCGCAAACTCCTGAGGGTCACCGATTACACGTAAGCCCTCAAGATTGATGCCCTTAATTAAATTCGACCCTTTGATGTCTAGTCGGGGAATAAGTCGGATTTGCATGGGTTGAAAGTTAAAATTAATCTTCGTTCCAGATAGGATGCTTTAGTTGCCATCCTTCGGTTGTCCTAGTCCAAAGGTGGTCAGAGCGCCAACTATCAACGATGGCTTGAAACTCATCGTCAGTTATCCCGCAGTACTCTAAGAACTCGTGATAGTGCTTGCGTGGAAACTCACCGTCATATCGTTTTATTAGTGCGATGCCTTCTTCTCGCGTAATTTTGTTATCGCGAATCTCATGTGCGGTATCAGAAGTGGTGCGGCCAATACCAAATTTGATATATCCGAGGTAATAGTGGTAACCATCAATGCGGTCGTCTAGGCTGGCGTATTTAGAGTATGTACCTTCAGAGCGCTCTGTATTAGGCTGGAAACCAGTATTTTCTCGACAATAATAAAAATTCTCTTGAGGATCCCAGAACTTGTAATATCCGAGAAAATGAATTTCGGTTTTGTTGGCGAGGATTGATTCATAACTTGGCGCCATAAAAGGCTTAAGGTCGGCCTCGCTAACTCCATGCTCGACCCAGAACTCAGGTGGCAAACCTGAGAAGTAATGCTTGTCATGATCCTTGATATCACGGGTTGGCCGATGTGCATTTTGCATATCCCCGCCGTATTCAACTTCGCCGTTCTCACCATACATGATCAGGGCAACGTTGTGTTTAACAGCCATGTGCAATGGGAAGTTTGTTTGACCATAAATAAAAGGTTGGAACGGGTCACCTAGGTGTTGTGTGGCTAGCCTCGTCAGCTTACGCGTTACCATTCCATTTGGAGTTCCAAGTATATTGTCAAAGCCTGATTGTATGAACGAATCAAGGTTGCGGCGCCCAATTTCCGTCGCCTTAAGTGGGGCCCAACTTACGGTTAAAGGATTCATGCCGTATTTGTATTTGAGTTGGTGGGCGACGAAACTTCCGTCTTTGCCACCGCTGCATGGAACAATGACATCGTAGTCACCGTTGTTTTTGCGATGGCGATTACACAAGTCAACCAACTCGCGCTCACGCTCAGCCCAATCTATCTTGTTGCGTTTGTAGTACGCGAAGTTGCAAGCAGAGCAAACTCCATTTTCATCAAAGGTGATACGCGGGCGTTGATTTGATACTGTACACAGTTTGCAATACCGTACAGCTGTAGGTAACTTGTAAGTACCAATAACATCTCTTTGTTTCATTTTTATCCTTAAATTTATGACTTTGAAAGACTCTATGTGTTGGCGTGTTCGTTACGCGCTTTTTCCAAATCAGCAGGTCGACCAACATCCAGCCACGGTTCGTGCATGGGATAGACAATAGTACTGGCTTGTTTTTTTTGCACACGCATAAAAAGTGTTGGCATATCGCAGTGTTCATTTACCCCAATTGAGTCAAGAACACTCGGCTCGAGTACATAGATACCTGCATTTATATGGCTGCGTGCGACAGGCTTTTCTTCAAAACCAATGATATTTACTCCACTTGTTTTGACTACACCAAAAGGGTGCTGCCATTCGTGCAAACGGACAGCCATGGTTGCAAATGCGTTATGTCTGATGTGAAAGTCAAGCATTTCACCGTAGCGGATATCGGTAAGAACGTCACCATTGGTGACAAGGAAAGAATTCGTGGGGCGTGTTTGTAGTAGACCCAGTGCGCCCGCAGTTCCCAAAGGCGCATTTTCCCGCAAGTATTCAATCTTTACATTGAGCTTTTTACCATCACCAAAATGGTCTTCAATCATTTGACCTAAGTAGTGAATGGCTAGAACAAATTGCTCGAACCCCTCAGCCTTTGCACGTTCAATAATATGCTCCAACATAGGTTTACCACCTATTGGTAACAATGGCTTGGGGCAGTTTTCTGTGTGTTCACCCAAACGTGTTCCTCGTCCACCTGCCATGATCACCATAACATTCGGTCGCTTACTTGGTGCAAACAGTTCGTCCCATAAATGCAAGCCTACTACGCACCTGTTGTTGTCAACAACTGGCAATTGATGCACTTTGTTTGCCTGCATTAATTGCAGCACGATGTCACGACCCAACTTGGGAGGGACAACCAAAGGTTCGCGTTGAATAATACTGTCAACCGTGCTACTCATTTGAAGACCACGCAACAACCCGCGGCGAATATCGCCATCTGTCAGAGTACCGAGCAGGCGACCGTCCTCATCTATAACAATAGCTATCTGAAATGTGGACTCATCAAGGCAAGATATCGCTTGATGTAATGTGGCATTGGCTGGGAGTAGCGCTTTGCGCCAAGAATCCGTAGACATATTTATTCGAACTCAATATCGTAAAAAGACTTCTTCAAAACATCTGTGAAATCGTGGTTGCGCAGAATTTGAACAATCTTTTGGCTTGCGCCTCCGTTGCCGTAGGGGTTGACTACCGATTTCAAAGTCTGCTTGAACTCGAAGTCATAAAGCTTCGTAATGGCGTCGTAAATAGCATGGCTTTGCGGCGCACAGTCAATTACACTTTGCGCTTTTAGTCGACCTCGCTGCCGGTCGCCAATGTTGACGGTGCCTGTTGCTAAACTTGGAGCTTCTGTCAATCCGCTCGACGAATTTCCAACTAAACCGTCGACAAGCTTGACGGTAGATAGAAAACGAACTTGCCCTAGCGAGGTGAAGGCGGCACGTGTGTTTGTGTTTTTAGCAACAAAATTCTCAACCATGCTAATCAGTTCTCGGCCTCCATTGTCAGCGTTTGGCATGGTAAAGATTAAGTGTGTTTCTTCATCTAGTTTTTCTAACGCAGATAGAAGCTCTGCCATTTGTTGCGCGGAATTTTGATTTTCTAGCGTAACAGGGTGAAATGTAATTAACAGATTCTTTAGCCCGAGTTTGAAGTTAAGTGACGTTTCCAACTCGGCACGATCAAATAGCTGTAAGCGCTTAATATTATCAATGCCAAGGCCACCAACGAGAAAAACTCGGTCGGGCTGCTCGCCAAGCTGAATCACACGTTGGCGATATTCTTCTGCGGCTACAAAGTGCAAGTGCGACATTTTGGTGATTGAGTGGCGGAGCGATTCGTCAAAAGCTCCTTCAGTCGTTTCCCCGCCATGCAAATGCGCTACGGGTATACATGCAACTAAGGCGGCTGATACAGCAGCAAATATCTCAAATCTGTCGCCCAGCACGATAATTAGATCCGGCCTTAAATCATCTAGCGCATCTGTAAATCCAATCAGACCCAAGCCCATTGATTTAGCAATACCCACTGAAGTATCTGAGCTGGTCAACATTTCAACCTTGCGGTCAATATAAAAACCGTCCTTTTCTATTTCGCGAAAAGTTAGACCAAACTCAGGTGAGAGGTGCATGCCAGTTGCTATGATCTGTAATGTTAGTTCAGGGTCTTCCTTGATTCCTTGCATTACCCATCGCAGCAAGCCGTATTCGGCTCTTGTCCCTGTGATGACACAAACCTTGCGCTTCATAAATCGACCAGCTCGTCTGCCTCAAAATCGCGGGGTGCAATGCGACCAATGACTTCATCCCATCGCATAGGGGAAATACCAATACCAGGACGCTTGGCTGTAATGTTTTTTTCAGTGAAAACTTCGCCTGCCTTGATTGCCTGGCAGGTGACAAGTGACTTGCGTGCAACAGGTTTATTTCTGACTTCGCTCAGGGTTGGTCGTTTGATGCCATCACCTAGCGCAGTTTCAATATTGCGAATGGCAACTACCATGGCCTTGAGTTCAGCCGGTTCAAGGCTGGCCTGGTGATCGGGGCCTGGTAGGGTACGGTCCAAGGTAAAGTGCTTTTCGATCACCGTTGCTCCCATCGCTACTGCGGCAGTTGCAACTTCAATGCCCCGGGTGTGGTCGGAATAACCTACTGCCACATCAAAGGCGGCTTGAATGCTTTGCATGGCGCGCAAATTGACCTCTGACATGGGAGTGGGGTATTCGGTAGTGCAGTGCAACACGGTGATCTTGGAGCGGGGCGTGCCGGCCAGCTCCAAAACATTGATTGCTGCTTCTATGTCGCCCAAAGTGGCCATACCGGTGGACAGAATTGTGTTTTTGGCAAGTTGGCCGATGTGGCGAAGATACGGCAAATTGGTAATTTCACCAGAAGGTATTTTGAGGTGTTTTATGCCAAGTTCTAGGAGCAAGTCAATGCTTTTTATGTCAAAACCAGTTGAGAAAAAGCCGATGTTCCGCGTGGCGCAGTGGGAAATGAGCTCTTGGTGCATCTCTACAGTAAGCTCAAGGCGTTGCAACATGTCATGCTGCGACTCTTTGCCATCAGTAGTCTGGGCTTGGTAGTCTGCTTTTTTTGCAACACGGGTGACTTGACGACTGGCGTTGAAAGTTTGGAATTTGACCAGATCGGCACCGGCTTGTGCCGCAGCGTCAATCAACTGCTTAGCTAAGTTCAGATCGCCATTGTGATTAACGCCTGCTTCGGCGATGATGAGTGTTCGCTGGATCATGGTGCTTTGTATCCTGAAAATTGGGCTCTGTCTCGCTGGTTGTGACGTACTACAAGCCCCATTCCCACCAAACAGCCCTGCCCAAGTGACGCACCTTCCTTGATTGTGCTGCCGCTGCCAACAAAGCTACCAGTTCCGATAGATGTGTTGCCGTTAAGGATGGCGCCCGTCGAAATATGGCAATGGTCCGCTACTGTTGCATCATGCTCAAGTAGGGCGCGTGTATTGATGATGCAGTTGTTCCCCACGCTGACACCTGCATTGACAATGGCACCGTGCATCACGATCGTGCCAGAACCCAAGGTCGCGTGACGTGAGACATAGGCACTTGGAGCAATGATGGTTGGCAACTGAAAGCCAAGCTCAAATACCTGCTGGTACATCTTGATCCGGTGCGCAGGAGTTTTGATCTGACCTAAGGTGATCAGCGCGTATTGAAATTTTTTTGTCAGCTCAGGCAAATCGTCATCTGTCCCGATAACTTCATAACCAAAGTGATAGTCATTTATTTCATTGGGCATACCGATTAGCCCAGAAATATGGTAACCACCATGCTGCTCAATCACATCGATGCAAGCATGTGCATGGCCGCCAGCGCCAATAAGGATCAGTCCAGGTTTGTTCATGGGGCAATCGAACCGATACCTGAACTACTCGGGATATTAATCACTCTCTTTTCGAGCGATTCTGCTACTGGCAAAGGCGCGCTGTGGGCGTTGGCGTACATAGGCAGACGGTTCATCAGCTGCCAGATCGGGCGTGTCATCAGGCTGGCCTCGTTGGTAGCCGCCAACACGGCATCTCGTTGTTCAGCAAATTCTGCATCCAGCAGTAATGTTTGCAACCAGTAGTTGCTACTACAACCCGCTGGCTCGGCGACAAGGTGCACATTAGGTACTTTTGAAAAAGCTGCTTGATACTTTTGGAACAGGCGACGTTTATCAAGCAAAAAACCAGGTAGCTGCTCAAGCTGCGCACAACCAAGGGCGGCGTTTAGGTTGGGCAATCGGTAGTTGAAACCCACCTCGTCATGAACAAAGTTCCAACGATGCGGCAATTTGGCAGTTGTAGTAATGTGCTTAGCTCGTTTAGCGAGTTCGAGATCATTGGTCAGGATGGCGCCGCCTCCGCCTGTGGTGATGGTTTTGTTGCCATTGAAACTCAAGGTGCCCATCAGTCCAAAGGTGCCCGTATGCTGCCCGCCCACACTGCTGCCCAAAGATTCCGCAGCATCTTCGATTAATTTCAAGTGAAAGTCATATGCTACAGCTAAAAGCGCATCTATATCGACCGGATGTCCAAAAGTGTGCATAGGCACCATTGCGCGAATGATCCTGCCGGTTTTACGGTTTACACATTGACCATTGCGTATTTCGGTAATGTTTGACAGATACTCACGCAACGCGACCGCATCCATACCAAGGGTGCGCTCTTCACTGTCAACAAAATGAGGCATTGCTTGACAATAAGTCACAGCATTAGCTGTTGCGATGAAAGTAAGTGCTGGCAACAAGACTTCATCACCAGCTTCAACACCAGCTAAACGCAGAGCTACGTGCAAAGCGGCAGTGCCATTGACTACTGCAACAGCTTTTTTGGCACCTGTGAAACTCGCCAAGTCTTCTTCGAAACGGTCAACAAATTTGCCAACTGAGGACACGAAAGTTGAGTCCAGGCATTCCTTTAGATAAATCCATTCGTTCCCATTAAAACGGGGCTCATGCAATGTCAGCGGACCGTCTCCCGCTACAGACTTTATAGCGCAGACGATGTCTTTTGGCAGATTTCTTTTTGTATCCATGCCGCTTAAATGTTGTAAACGTCAGCCTTATAGGCGGATAAGTTTGCAGGTTCACGAAACCAAGCAATGGTTTCTGTTAAGCCCCGCAAGAAACCCTCACGGTTACCGTATTTCGGCTGCCAGCCAAGTAGTTCATGTGCTTTAGCATTGCATGCCCATAGGCGTTCAACCTCGCTCTTTTCGGGACGCAGTCGTTGTTCGTCGGTAACGATTTCGATAGAAGTGCCCATGGCCTCAGCGATTGCGGTGGCGGTGTCACCAATGGATATCTCGAAATTGCTGCCGATGTTGATAACTTCACCAGTACCACTATCTGCCTCCAGTGCGGAAATGAAACCAGCTACCGTATCTGCGACGTAATTGAAATCGCGAGTGGGTGACACGGCACCGAGTTTAATTTGCCGCTGCCCGTTGGCGATCTGGGTGATGATCGTAGGGATCACTGCACGGGCGGACTGTCGCGGACCATAGGTATTAAAAGGCCGCAATAGCGTTACCGGCGTGCCGAAAGATGAGTAGAACGACATAGCAATTTGATCTGCACCAATCTTGCTCGCGGAATAGGGTGACTGACCTTGTAATGGGTGGTCTTCAGTAATAGGGACAAAGCGAGCGGTACCATACACTTCACTTGTGGATGTTTGAACCACCTTGCTTACGCCCAAGTCACGTGCGGCTTGAACGATGTTGAGCGTACCCTTAATATTGGTATCGACATAGGTTTCTGGTGAGTGGTATGAATATGGGATCGCAATCAACGCAGCGAGATGCAACACGGCATCGCAGCCTTTCATAGCAGTGCGTACGCCGTTAGAGTCTCTGACATCTCCTGCAAATACATCGAACTTGCCTTTAACATCCTCAGCGCAACGGTCTAACCAACCCCAAGAGTTGAAAGAGTTGTAAAGTACAAAGGCCCGGACATCGTAGCCAGCGCGGACTAGTGCTTCAGTAAGGTGCGAACCAATAAAACCGTCGGCACCAGTAATTAATATTTTTTTATTCACATTGTTCTTTCAAAAGGAGTTCTGCAAATTTCCAGTCAAGCGGAGTATCCAAATCAACGGAATGCTCTTTCGACATAACATAGGCTAGAGTTTCAGCTCCCACGAAGCTTCTGCTGTTCCGGAGCCAATTGGCCTCTGCAAAGTACATCGCACCATTAAGTGAAAAAAAAGCAGGTAGGTCTTGTCTTCGTGCCACAGGGGCTACATCCAAAAGTCGAACCATTGTTTGATCTGCATTTAGGCGATAAGTCCAGTAGGGATGTGTCTCGGTTTCGGAGACCGAGACCACTGATTGTGCTTTTTCCCGCATGACCAAATTCAAACAGCCATCAATATCATCAGTTGTGCGTAGCGGGGATGTGGGCTGCAATAGAAGTACCGAGTCGTATTGAGGCAATTGATCAAGAGCATGCAGGACGGGGTCTAACCCCGGTGTTTGGTCTTGTGCCAATTCCGCTGGGCGCATGAAAGGTACTTGTGCACCTGCTTGACGAGCGAGCTCGGCAATTTCAAGATCATCCGTGCTAACTACAACAGCATTTAACAAAGAAGAGCGCAGTGCGGCTTCAATAGTCCAGCAAATTAATGGCTTGCCTGCGATAGCCTTTATGTTCTTTCGTGGAATGCCTTTTGATCCGCCACGCGCCGTAATTAGTGCAAATGTATTCAAATCGAAGACTCTTTAATTTGCTGCGTACATTATTAATATTAAAATTAGATTATTCGATACTGACATTAACGCTGTAACCGTACCTATTCAAGATTGAATGTTTTTTAGCTTCTTCTAAATCAACCGCCACCATCTCGGCGCACATTTGTTGCACGGTAATTTCGGGCGTCCAGCCCAGCTTGACTTTGGCTTTGTTAGGGTCACCCAGCAGGGTTTCAACCTCGGTGGGGCGGAAGTAGCGGGGGTCAATTTTGACGATCACGTCACCCACTTTCAGCCCAGGCGCTTTGTCGCCATTGATTGCAGCCACAGTGGCGGTTTCGTTGACGCCTTGGCCTTCAAACTTGAGGGTGATGCCCAGCTCTTCGGCGCTCCATTGGATGAACTGGCGCACGCTGTATTGCACGCCGGTGGCGATGACGAAGTCATCCGCTTTGTCTTGTTGCAGCATCATCCACTGCATACGCACATAGTCTTTGGCGTGGCCCCAGTCGCGCAAGGCGTCTAGGTTGCCCATGTACAGGCATTGCTCCAAGCCTTGGGCAATATTGGCCAAGCCACGAGTGATTTTGCGAGTGACAAAGGTTTCGCCACGGCGAGGGCTTTCGTGGTTAAACAAAATACCGTTGCAGGCATACATGCCATAAGCTTCACGATAGTTCACCACGATCCAGTACGCATACATTTTGGCCACGGCGTAGGGGCTGCGTGGGTAAAAAGGCGTGGTTTCTTTTTGGGGAATTTCTTGCACCAAGCCATAGAGCTCTGACGTGCTGGCTTGGTAGAAACGGGTTTTCTTTTCGAGGCCCAAGATGCGGATGGCTTCGAGCAGGCGCAATGTACCGATACCGTCTACGTCAGCGGTGTATTCGGGGGACTCGAATGACACAGCCACATGGCTTTGGGCGCCGAGGTTGTAAATTTCGTCAGGCTGTGTTTCTTGCACGATTCGAACTAGGTTACTCGTATCGCTCAAGTCGCCATAGTGCAGCTTGAAGTTGGCGTGCTCGATGTGCGGATCTTGGTAGATGTGGTCGATGCGCTGGGTATTGAAGAGCGATGCACGACGCTTGATGCCGTGAACGATGTAGCCCTTCTCTAGCAAAAATTCAGCAAGGTAAGAGCCGTCTTGGCCAGTGACGCCCGTGATCAGGGCGACTTTGGGTTGGTTTTGTTGGGTCATAGTTTGCTCACAAAATCTTGGTAAGCGACGGCAAGACCTTGGTGTAAATCAACCTTGGCTTGCCAGCCTAGGGCGTTGAGGCGAGAACTGTCCATCCACTTGCGTGGTGCGCCATCGGGCTTAGAGGTGTCGAATTCAATTTCGCCGCTGTAGCCCACAGTTTGGGCAATGGTCTGCGCCACTTCGACAATGGTCACGTCTGAGCCGCTACCCACGTTGATGTGGCTTTGCATGGGCGTGGTGTGTTGGTCGTAAGTGGCTTTGGGTAGTTGCATGACGTGCACACTGGCAGCGGCCATGTCGTCGACATACAAAAACTCGCGGCGCGGTGTGCCTGTGCCCCAAATGGCAACGCTAGGCGCATTGGCCAGCTTGGCCTCATGAAAACGGCGAATGAGCGCGGGGATGACGTGACTGTTTTCGGGGTGGTAGTTGTCGCCCGGACCATACAAATTGGTGGGCATGACGCTGCGGTAGTCGACCGCATGACCTGCGCCATATTGACGGTTGTAGCTTTCGCACAGTTTGATGCCTGCAATTTTGGCAATGGCATAGGGTTCGTTGGTGGGCTCCAACGTGCCGGTGAGCAAGGCATCTTCGTGTATGGGCTGTGAGACCAAGCGCGGGTAGATGCAGCTAGAGCCCAAAAACAGCAGCTTTTGCACGCTGTTTTGAAACGCGGCCTCGATGACGTTGGCTTGCATCATCAGGTTTTGGTAGATGAAGTCGGCGGGGTAGGTGTTGTTGGCGTGAATGCCACCCACCTTGGCTGCAGCCAAGTAAACCTGTGTGGGTTTTTCTTGTGCAAAAAACTGCTGCACAGCCAACTGGTTGGTGAGGTCTAGCTCGGCATGGGTGCGCGTGACGATTTGGCTTTGGGCCACGCCCTGCGCCAGCAGCTGGCGCACGATGGCAGAACCGACCATGCCGCGATGACCTGCTACATAAATTTTTTCCTGCGTCATTTTTGGTCTGTACGTCCGTAGGTGTCTTCAAAGCGGACGATGTCGTCTTCGCCTAAATAGCCACCCGATTGCACTTCAATGATCTCAAGTGGAATGCTGCCGGGGTTGGCCAAGCGGTGCACCTCGCCCAAGGGGATGTAGGTGGATTGGTTTTCGGTCAGCATCAGCACCTTGTCGCCATTGGTGATTTCGGCTGTACCTTTGACCACAATCCAATGCTCTGCACGATGGTGATGTTTTTGCAAACTCAGACTCGCGCCGGGTTTGACTTGAATGCGTTTAACTTTAAATCGCTCGCCTTCGTCAATGCTGTCATACCAACCCCAAGGGCGGTGCACCTTGCGGTGCAAGCTGAGTTCTTCGCGTTTTTGGCTTTCGAGTTGCTGCACCAGTTTTTTGACGTTTTGGCATTGGGTACGGTCGGCCACCAACACGGCGTCAGGCGTTTCCACGATGATGAGATTGCGCACCCCCACCGTACCCACCAAGCGACTGGATGCATGCACAAAGGTGTTGTGTGTGTCGGCCAACAAGGTGTCCCCTTGGGTGACGTTGCCTTGGGCGTCTTGCTTGCCATCTTGATTCACCTGCCACACGGCATCCCACGCGCCTAGGTCGGACCAACCTGCATCGAGCGGCACCATGTGCAAGGGGATGTTGGACCCTGGGCATTTTTCCATCACCGCATAGTCGATGGACTCGGACGGCACTTGGGCAAAGGCTTCTTTGTTGGGACGTACAAATGAAGCATCTACCGTTTTTCCGGCCCATGCTGCTTGCGTGGCAGCCAAGATATCGGAGCGGAACTGTTGCAAGGCCTTGAGCCAAGTGCTGGCTTTGAGCACGAACATGCCACTGTTCCAAGTGTGCTCGCCCCCTGCCAAATAGGCCTTGGCGATTTCAAGGCTGGGTTTTTCAGCAAACTGAGCCACGGTGTATTCGCCATGCACGCCCGCGCTACCAGACTGCTCGATGTAGCCATAGCCGGTTTCGGGCTTGTCGGGGGTGATGCCCAAAATCACCACTCCACCCTCTGCAGCGGCGCGAATGCTTTGTTGCAAGGCGGCCGTGAACGCCACATCGTTTTGTACCGTTTGGTCGGCTGGCGTCACCACCAAAATAGGGTCTTGCCCACTCTCCGTAGCTTGCAACGCGGCCAAAGTAATGGCAGGCGCTGTATTGCGGCCCACAGGCTCTAGTAGCAGTGCTGCCTGTACGCTCTTGATTTCGTGCAGTTGCTCTAAAGCCAAAAAGCGATGCTCTTCGTTGGTCACAACCAAGGTCTGTCCCAACGTAATATCTTCAGCGCCCAATTTATTCACACGTTCAACCGCCTGCTGAAACAAACTTGTGGTGCCAGACAAAACCAAAAACTGCTTGGGATAACCGGCACGAGAGAGTGGCCACAAGCGGGTACCTGAGCCGCCACAAAGAATTACAGGTACGACATGATGCATTGTTAATGGGACCTGTTGTTGCTTGGTAGAAGCTCTGTATGAAGAGACTCAATCTCTGCTTTCAATGCTTCGTATTCGACGAGCTTACGCTTCAAGAAATTACCAGTTAACGCCGCTTTTTCAGTCATACCCCTAGGAGTCAGAATGTAGACATATCCAAACTTATTTTTAGATTGGCTGAAGTTTTGCATTTTGACCCAGCCTTTTTCAATTAAGGCTTTCAGGCAGTAGTTCAGACTTCCTACACTCACTCCCAGTTTTTGGGCCAACTCCCTTTGTGTGAGATCTGGGTTTTCGTTTAAAGCACGAAGCACACGAAAATACGTATCTTCTTGCGTCTGCGTCTGCGTCTTTTTGGGGGGCATGTTTTTATGGAATCGGGCACGCTACCGCCGTTCCATTTGCATTTTGGCAACTGGAACAAGGGGTGAAAAAGCGGCTTGAACTGATAAACATTCTAGACATTAATGTCTGATTTGTTCATTTTTGAACGAAATATTTTTAGAATTCCTTCAGGTTTGCCAGCGGCTAGTGCTAAAAGGGCAACGTTTTTAAAACATGGAGTTATGTGGTCGGACCTTGTCGATGTATCTCATTACAGTGTCAGTTTTTGACCAGCCACCTTTGACCATGATTTGAGGCAAGCTCGCGCCTCTCGTTAATAGGTCTTGTGCCGCCCCTACCCGCATGGAATGGCCGCTAATTCCTTTAACGACCTCATCATTGAGTTCGGCATCTCTTGCTAAGGATTTGAAGATGCGGCTGACTTGACTAGCCCCAAGTTCAGGTACGACTCTCTTACCTGTATGGATCCCTCTCAATATGAAGCCGTCACTGATATTTGCAGATTGGAACCAGTTGTACAGTGCAAGGGTTGTTTCACGGGATAGATGTATCCAATGGCCTGAGCTGGTTTGATCGGTCTTACTTCTCCTGAGCAAAATGGAACACTTGCCTTCATCGCTCTTTTGGATGTCTTCGACTCGTAATGAAACCAGTTCTGCTCTGCGTCTCATAGAGTCGTAGGCAAGTAACAACAGTGCTTTGTTGCGCAAGCCCCTTAAATCATCGCCACAAACTGCCAATAGCTTATCCAGCACAGTGCGTGTGACTGGGTATGCTTGATCAAATCGATTGCCAAGCTGTCGGTTGATTTTGCGTACGCAAAGCTTAACCTCCGGATGTTTGGTGGGATCTGCTCAAAGCAGAGAGGCTCGAGACCAAAATATCCAAAACCACTTCACATATCACGCAGGCGCTGATGGATGGCAATTTCGAAGACCCTGTTGTAGTCAAGGCAATGGAGCACAACAACTACACCTTAGAAATCTTGACCCAAGTGGCCATGGCCAAGCGTCGAGAGCAGCTTCTTAAAGTGGACGAGCAAATCGCCTTGCGTGTCAAAACACTCAATGGCCTGCAGACCTCATACGAGGCACTGGTGAATCGCAAGATTCATATTGAGAGGCTTCAGTTGCAAAACGAACTGTTGCGACGAGATCTTGAGGCGGTAGATGTGGAGGCCATCGTTCATGACAAGCCCACTAAAACGTCAGGCAAACAGGCGTAACGCACGGCGATCAACTGGGCCAAAAACCCCAGAAGGGCGAGTAGTTTCCTCGCTCAACGCAATCAAACACGGGCTGAATTTGCCGGTTGACTTGATCGCCAATGGAGTCGATCTCAAAGTACTTAGTGAGCTTTTGAGCCTTGACGGATTAGATGGTGAGCAATCAAAAGAACTTGTCGCCAAATTAATGGATTACGAGCGTAATCAGGCGCATCAGTTGAGTCTATTTAAAAAGTGGCAAGAGCCCGAAGTCGAGCTAACGCCAGAAGTTGTGGACAAAAAGGCCAGGGAGCAGTATCCGGAAATTGACATGCTCGATGAGATGATCAAAGACGAGCTGTTTTTCACGGGCAAGGTGTCTGTGAGGGATGTCAAAAAAGTTGCGCGTATCAAAGAGGCTATGTATCGCGACTGGATAAAACTTCACAACCAGCAGCAACGCGCTGGTGTGCGTGACGCCAAAAATGCGGTTCGATACTACAAACGATCGAGCAACCAGCTCATTAAAACATTGAAGGCACTGGGCAATCGCTGAGCCACGGAAGTCAAAATTTACAAAACGAACCCAAATCGCACGGTCTAGCAGGACGGAAGCCCGCTAAATCTTCGTATCAACCACACTTCATCATTTCATTGCAGATACATCATTTGATTGAGCCAGCAAGAATTGAACCGGAGAAACCCAGCGATGTCTCACCATACGAGCATAAATTGCTACATAACCTAAAGCTAATCCAATAAAACACAGCACAGACAACCACATCGAACGATACACATGCACTGCAAGCAATACGGCGACCATGGTCAGCAACCCAACGAAGACGCCCGTTAAAGAGTTTCTCAATTTCGAATCAAGCATTGAGAACCAACGCGCCACATATCGGCGTTTCACAAGGCTATGAAAATGCAAACGATCGGGCATACCAGGATGCGCTTTTCTTACCTTACGCCGAAAAATGCTGAATAAAACCTCTGTCACCGGATGAGTACAAACTAACAACACGGCAAATGCGCTAACCGATACATTGCGCTCGATTAACAATACTGCGATCCAAGCCAGCGAAAACCCGATAAAGTAAGAGCCACCATCACCCAGGAAAATTTTGCCAAAGGGCCAATTCACCCAAAAGAAGCCCCCAACACAGGATCCCAAGATGAGTGCAATAGCAGCCAAATTTTGATCGCCTTCTGCGTAGGCAATCAATGCGTACCCGATAAATGCAAAGACCGACGTAGAGCTAGCTAAGCCGTTAAAACCATCAATGATGTTGATGGAGTTGGCAACGCCACCTATCGCAAAAGCTGTGAAGAAAACGGACACAACCGTAAACTGAAGCAACCAATCAATGCCCCAGACATCAACCCGCGTTAGTGAATAACCCGTCATCCACCAAGCCAATAGACCCGACACGATTGTGGCGCCCAAGCGCTCGTACACCCCCACCTTTTTAGTCAAGTCTTCGATAACACCCGACAAGAATGCAGGCATGCCAGCGAAAATTAGAGGTGTCAAAATATTCTTAATATCTTGCGATGCGATGAACCAGGAAACGATCACTCCGATGATGATCGGAATACCACCGACCCGAGGGGTTGGCGCTGTATGGAACTTTTGAATACCGTGCGTACTGTCCGAGGTGAATGCCCCATGCCAACGTTGCGTATAAGCCAAGACAACACAAAGAGAAAACGTGATGCACAAGCCCCAAAGTGCTGCATTCAACCCAGCCGAATGCAGCAATCCTGTCAGTGCAACAAGCAAGGTTGACTCAGGCATTTCTTAGGCCTTTAACCGCCAAGCTTGTTTCAGCTGCGACAGCTGTGCCGCTGTATCTTCAGATTCAGCAGCTTTACGAATTGCACGTCTAACAAAAGCCACGAGAACGCCAAGGAACAAGCCCGCAAAGCCAGCAACCAACACAATTATGGCGCGCTTAGGCTTAGATTTGCGCTCTGGTGCAACAGCCACATCGACTTGCTGCAGCAAAGGACCTTCTTTAGCTTCATCCACGCGAGCCAGCTCGTACTGCTTGATCAACACCTCAAGCATGGCCTCTTGCACCTTCACATCTCTGTATGACTTGACAGCTTGCTGCTGGGTTGGCGAGCCATCGGCAGCATTACCGCCCCCCTGCTCTAGTTTTGTTAACTGCGCGCGCATGGCAGATAGCTCACTGCTGATGCGTTGCATGTCTGGGTTTTGTTCAGTTGCAAAACGACTCATGGCTTGCATTTGCACTTCGCGAGCCGCAATTTGGCCGCGAAGCTCAGCACTGGCTCGTACGCCACTCTCGGCCAACACAGACGTGACCTGCATGCCTGACTTTTCTTTGGCTTGACGAAAGCTGGCTTCAGCTGAAGCCAGTTCGTCTTGCGCCTTCTTAATTTGCTGCTCGTAGAACATGCGGCGTTGTTGCGCTTCGGTTACTGCCAAACGACCTAACAAATTGCGCAACTCTTCAACTTGAACATTGGCCAATTGAGCGGCAAATTCTGGATCTTTGTCATCCGCTTCAATGGTGATGAGACCCGTTTTCTTGTCTGAGGCAACCCGCACCGCACCTTTAAGAGCCGCACGCGCATCCGTCATGCTGTTAGCTTCGTAGCGCTCTTGCAAGCCCAAGCGTTTGATCACCGCGTTTTGCATACCCTCGCTTTGCATAAAGGCCACATACATTTCGTCCGGGCTTTTGATGCCTGCTGCAGCGCCTGCCAACCCCGCCAAGCCACCCAAGCTCGCCAAGGCTGAAGCAGCCCCGCTTTGCTGTTGCTGAGGCGGCATCATCACCGTCTTAGCCGTAAAAATGGGTGTCGTCAGCAGGCTCACCACAATGGCCAATGTGGTGGTGATTGCAGGTATGGCGAACAGCGTTTTCTTTTCTTCACCAAGAGCAATCGCCAAGTCAATCAAGCTGATTTCGTCGTCGTCAGGCAAGTCGGCTGAAAGCTTTGGGGATGTTTGCTCTGTCATGCTTGGCCCCATCAGTTACGCAAGGTTTTGTAGGCAGCCGCACCCAAGCCCAGCTGATACAAAATTTGTGTCAGGTCTTTGGTGTTACGCACCACGTAGCTCCAAGTGGATTCACGGTCCACCTTCTCAGGCAACACAATCGAGTCACCCGGCATGACTTTGGTGCCCAACACAGGGTTGCCCCAAGAGCCCGCAGACGTGACGGCTGAGCCATCTGCACGCAGCAAAATCACACCATCACGGTCGGCGCTTGTGCTGACACCCGCGACCTTGAGATACCCCTCCACCGTTTGCTCTGGCTTAAACAGCAGTGCAGATTCTGTGTTGACTGAGCCAAAAACATACACAAAGTCTGGGCGGCTAGGCACCACAAAACGGTCACCATTTTGCAAACGGACCTCAGGCAACTTGCTGGCCTGGCTGTAGAGCTCTGGGGTTAAGTCCATGGAAATTCGCCCCTCAGGCTTGAGGCTGCGCACGCGCTCGACCGCTTGCTTTTGGGTTTGTTGAGCTGCTGCAACCCGGGCTTGGGCCAAAGCCGCATCAGCGCTTGCCCCCATGCTTTGCGCCACTTGGGCAACGCTGCCTGCTGACTCGGCCTCTAGACGGCGAATGAGTTTGTCTAGGTTTTCTATTTGGCTTTTACGCACTTCTTCACGATAGAGAGAAGCACCAAACAAATACGCATCTTGCGTCAAGCCGCCCGCACGTTGGAGCACGTTGGCCAATGTTTCGCCGGGCTTGACTTGGTAAATACCGGGGCTGGTGACTTCACCCTCAATACGCACCATGGCGCGACGCTTAGAAATAGGCACACGCACATCGGTGACCGAGAAAACAGTCACCACATCGCCAGCTTGCAAGGTTTGGTTGTCTGCATCTTTGGGGTTGGCCAACACGCGTCCCAAGTTGAATGGGACCAAAGACACGCTCATGTCTTGGCGGTTGATGCGCTCGATGAGGGCGTAGTCCCAGTTGATTTCGTCGTAGAGGTTGCCTACCGATTCAGACACAGACTGCACACCACGTTTGCCAACAGGTTCAATCACAGGCTGTTGTGCAAAAAGTCGCGCTTGACGCGCATCGCGCAGCTCGCGTACGTTGTTAGCGTTGTTAGCGTTGTTAGCGTTGTTAGCGTTGTTAGCGTTGTTAGCGTTGTTAGCGTTGTTGGCGTTGTTGGCGTTGTTGGCAGTTTGGCGCTGTTGGCGTTCAATCTGAGCGTCCAACATGGGGTCGGCCAGCAAATCTTCTGGAATCATCTCGCGCTCACGCAAGGCACGTTCACGCTGGTTACCATCAAACAGCGCTTCGTTTTGGCGACGAATCGAGTCCCGGCTGATCAAGGCTTCGCGGTTGGGAATGAGGTCTGTGATCTTCATACCCTCGCGCCAAGGCAGGCGCGTGGCTTGGGCCACGTTGCCACGCAAGGTCACGGCGTTGGCCATTTCAGGAGTGATGGCTTGCACGGTGAGCAAGTCGCCATTTTTAAGGACTGTCTTGAGGCCATTGGCATCCAAGGCAAAACCTTCCACACTGCGGGGCTGGTTGTTGGCTGGGTTCAGGCGCTCTAAGGTGACGCGACGCGGGTCTGCCACCACGGGCAAGCCACCAGCCACCGCCAGCAATTGCTCTAAGGTTTCAGAGTTGCTTTTGAGTTCATACACAGCGGGGCTGTTGACCTTACCCACCATGGCAATGTGGCCCGCGGCTGCTGGGATAAAAATCACATCGCCATCGATCAGCTTGGCATCTGCGGCATTGCTGCCTTGCGACAAGAAGCTGTAAAGGTCGAGCTCAGTCACCACTTGGCCTGCGCGCTTGAGCTGCACCCGACGCATAGAACCATTGGCATTGGGCCCGCCTGTGGCGAATAAGCCGCTGGCCAAGGTGGATACGCTGCTGAGCGTGTAGCTACCGGGGCGGCGGGCTTGGCCCACCACATACACAGTGATAGAGCGCAGCTGCCCCAGCGTGACGCTGAGCTGAAAGTCTTTGTAGTACTTGCCCACTGCGTTGCGCAGCACGCCTTCGGCCTGCCCAGCATTGACGCCCGCCAATTGGACAGACCCCACACGTGGCAGAGTGACCATGCCATTGCGATCGATGGAGGTGCGCACATCGATATCGAGCGAACCCCAGCCACGGATGATCACTTGATCACCGGGGCCCAAAGGGTAGTCAGAGGTCACAGGAGCGTTGTCGACAGGCGCAAAGGGGTTGCCTCCTTGGCGTTGGCCGCTTTGAACATTCTCAAAGAAACTTTGGCCATACAAGGGGAGCTTGAAACCTGTGGTTTCTAAAACAAACTTCTGGAAGTCGTTGGGCTTGAGGGGCTCGACAACCTGTGGCGCGTAGGCACCGAAAGGCATCGGCCCTGCTTGCGTGCCTAAGCCCGCAGGAGTACCTATAGGTGCGAGCGGATCGGCTGAGCGAATAGATGGCACGCCACCTGCCGTCATGGCGCCTAAGCCTGCACCAGCGGCAGCACCTGCGCCCATGCCAGCAGAAAAACCTTGCGTTTGCGCACCCGGCAATTGCACGTTTTGAGCAACTGCTGAGACGCTCCAAAGAGCGAGTGAGACGACGACTGCAGCGCTTGAACGAAGCGCAAACTTCAATTGGCTCATTGAAAACATCTTTCAGCAAAAACAAAACACCGCAACAAGAGGTTGCGGTGAAAAACGTTTTTATTTTTGATTAACCTATTGTAGGCGGGCGTTGATGACATACTGACTACAGCTTAAACCGTGACAGCTCCAAAACGCCGCTCACGGTCCGCATACCAAGCCAGGGCTTTGTCAAACTCTGACGTGTCAAAGTCCGGCCAGAGCACGTCGGTGAAATAGAACTCGGCATACGCGAGCTGCCACAGCATGAAGTTGCTGATGCGCGACTCGCCCCCCGTGCGAATCAGCAAGTCGGGCTCTGGCAAATTCGCGGTGCTGATGTAGGGGCACAAACTGTCTTCGGTTAAATCTGCCGCCGTTTGATTGGGGTGCGCTTTTTGCCATGCCTGCATGGCTTGCACGATGTCCCAACGACCGCCGTAGTTCGCGGCAACCGTCAAGGTGATGCCCGTGCTGTCAGCTGTGGCGGCCATGGTTTCGTGGATGCTGTTTTGCAGCTCTTGCGGAAAGCGTGAAATGTCGCCAATCACGTTGAGCTTGACGCCCTCGAGCTGCATGTCTTTCATCTCTTTTTTGAGGTACTGAATGAACAAGCCCATGAGGGTGGAGACTTCGTCTTCCGGGCGCTTCCAGTTTTCTGTGCTGAAAGCAAACAGCGTGATGCAGTGGATGCCTTTGTCCACACAGGCTTTGACCAAGTCGCGCACCATGCCGGCCCCTTTGGCGTGGCCCACTGTGCGAGGCATGAAGCGCTTTTTGGCCCAGCGGCCGTTGCCATCCATGATGATGGCGACGTGCTGAGGCGTTTTAGTTGTGTCGGTCATGCTTCAATTTTGTTCAAGGTGTCTAACGCCATGCGGAGTTTTTGAGGTTGCCCCAGCAGTTCCACCAAAATCATGGCGCGCATTTCACCATCGTGCGCTTGGTAGATGCCTTCTAAGCCTTTGAGCGGGCCGTTGATGACCTGCACCGTGTCGCCCACGCCAAACAGACGCTCGACTTCCTTTTTAGGCGCCTCGCGCAAAAAATCGATCAAGCTTTGCGGGGCTTTGGCAGGCTGATTGCCAAAGCTCACCAGCTTGCTCACGCCAAGGGTAGAACGAATGGGAGACCAGTTTTGGGTGACGTCGCTGAGCTGGATGAACAGGTAACGACTGAACATGGGCACCACGACTTTTTGGATGCGTTGGCGCACACGTTTTTCAACTTCCATGAGCGGCAAAAAACACGCAAACCCTTGGTTTTGAAGGTTTTCAAGCGCACGCGCTTCGTTGCGCGGCTTGGTATGGACGACGTACCAGGCGGTGCTTGCAGGAGTTGTTGGCGATGTCGTCTCGGAACTCATTTTTATCAAAAGACTAAACGCTTATCTTAACTCGGCATTGAGCAGACCTAAACAGTTACAGGCTGAGCCATGCCTCGCGTCTTTCTGCAAGAATTCGATTTTGAAGGGGGACGAAGTCTGCTTGATCGAGCAAGTTGCGGGTTATCAATGCGGCAAAAGCCGAATCAGTCCCCAGAATACGGCGACCATCACGAATCACTTGTCCCAGCAAAGGTTGCGGACCTTCATAGAGATCCACCAGATCGATCGGACGTCCAACTTGCTGAGCGAGTGCTGCAATGAGTTCTATTTTTTGATTGGCACTCAAGGGCGTTTTGCCAAGAACCGCCAAGTCCAGATCGCTGTCAGGAAGAGCATGACCGCTGGCGACCGAACCAAACACAATGGCGAGATGAATCGATGAGAAGCGCGAGAGAACGCCTCTGATCTCATCGTGAATTTTGGTTTCGACAGTCGTTGCGGAAAGCGGCATGATCAAAGCTTACATCAATTGCCTTTGCCAACACCACGGGTTAAAGTGTTCGCATCTGTTGTTTTCGTTTTGAAAGATCGCGCCATGTCCACCAAAAACCCCTTCGACCCCGCCGCCATGACTGACAACGTGAAAGAGCAAGCGCAGCAAATTTGGCTGGCAGGCTTGGGCGCGTTTTCTAAGGCCCAAGAGGAAGGGTCCAAAGCCTTTGAAAAGTTGGTGAGCGACGGCATCACGATGCAGCGCAAAGCACAAGTGACGGCCGAAGAAAAACTGGCCGAGGCCACCCAAAAGGTCACGCAAGTGGCGCACACGTTCAACGAACGGGCGACCGGCCAATGGGACAAGCTAGAAAACATTTTTGAAGACCGTGTGGCCAAGGCGCTGAGCCGCTTGGGCATTCCTTCGGCACACGATTTGGCAGCCCTGCATGAACGCATTGCATTGCTTGAAGCGCAACTGGGCAAATCAGCAAAGGCAGCAGCAGCGAAGCGTGCCAAACCGGCTGCCAGCCCTCACGCCAAAACGGCGATCAAGCGAAGCACTAAGCCCGCCGCCAAAAAAGCTGCAGTCAAGAAATAATCGGAATCTGACCCCGATTAAACAATATGGCAAAGAAAGCGCCGCGCCGGACTGCTGAGCGGATTTTGGAGGTCACGCTGGACCTCTTCAATCGCTTTGGCGAGCCCAATGTGTCGACCACGCTGATTTCGGCCGAACTGAGCATCAGCCCCGGGAATCTGTATTACCACTACCCGGCGAAAGACGAGTTGGTCAACGCGCTGTTCACGCGCTATGAAACCGCGTTGCACGAACTGTTAGAGGCAGCCCCAGGCGTGCGCGATGTCGAGGACGCTTGGTTTTTCATGCATTCGCTGTTTGAGTTGGTGTGGCAATACCGCTTTTTGTATCGCGACTTGAACGATTTGCTGAGCAAAAACCGCCGCTTAGAAACACACGTCAAAGACGCCCTGCTGCATAAGACCACCGCGTTTCGCGCTCTGCTGGATGGTTTAGCGCACGAAGGCGCGCTGTTGATGGACGCCACCGAGCGCGAGCTGACCGCGACACACATGGTGGTGATGCTCACTTGGTGGCTGAGCTACGAATACGTGCGCGACCCACGTCATGCACTGGAGCCGCAAAGCGCTCAACAGTCGCTGCTCAAAGGCGCCAAACATGTGCTGGGCCTGTTGTCGCCCTATGCGGCGCCTGAGCACAAGGCGCACCTGGGACGGTTGTTGGCTGCTTATTGAGCCTGCCAAGCCTCCACCAACCGCACACAGGGAGGATTTAACTTTACAGTTATAGGAGTTTAAGTATACAATTATTCGGCTTAAGTATCAAGAGATCGAACATGGCAAAGCCTTCTCGTTTCCACAACCTGACCAGAAACATCACGCGCGATGTGCTGGAGCATCCAAAGGATCTGACGAAGTTCTACTCGACTCAAGAAGGAATCACAAGAGCCGCAGCAGCACGATATGTGCTGCAACTTGAGCGAGAAGGTTGGATTGCACGTAGCGGCCCAGCAACTCGCCCCATCTTCAGCCCGGGATACCGCCGAAGAGTCTCTCAACAATACAAACTAGCCAACTTAGAAGAGGACCTAATTTGGTCTAAAGACTTTCGACCATTCTTCAATTTAGCAGGCAATGTTGCAAATATCGTTGCACACGGCTTCACAGAAATGGTCAACAACGCCATTGATCACTCCACAGGAACTTCTGTCTTTGTTGCTGCATCACAAAATGAAAATACGATCACCTTAACTGTCGCAGACAACGGCATTGGAATTTTCGAAAAAATTTCAAAAGCTCTCCATCTTTCAGACAAACGACAAGCCCTTTTTGAATTATCAAAAGGCAAGCTCACAACAGATCCAAGCAGGCACAGTGGAGAGGGTGTGTTCTTCACATCACGAATGTTCGATTTCTTTGAAATCGATGCCAACGGACTTCAATTCAGCCACGACGACATATCAAAACGGGATTGGCTGCTTGAAGAACCAAGCCCATTCAAAAACGGAACCATCGTGTTCATGAGAATTACGTTGGACAGTACACGCACGATGGCTGATGTGTTCAACCAATTCATGAGCGCCCCCGAAGATTTTGATTTCTCTAAAACGATTGTTCCAATGAAGCTTGCAAGGCTAGGCGATGAACAACTGATCTCTAGATCTCAGGCCAAGCGTTTGATCGCACGATTCGATAGATTCAAGATTGTGATCCTGGACTTCAAAGGAGTTAATGAAATTGGGCAAGCTTTTGCAGATGAGCTTTTCCGGGTTTATGCAAATGCACATCCTCAAGTAGAGATCACCCCCATCAACATGACAGAACAAGTTGAGCGCATGTGGATGCGTGCCGTGTCTCCACAAATAGCTTAATTGGGGTTGTGCAAGGCGCTTTGGGGCAGTTGTTGACGGATTATTAAAGTAACCTCACTCAATGTGACCGAATGCCACAGGTGGACGATTAGTCAAAAAAGAAAGTTAGAGAACGCCCCTTGCGAAGATACCGAATTGGTAACATAATGAAGCATGCGGGTTATAGCGATATCTACACTTCGTGCCTTTTGGATAAAGCATCCTGATGCACAAACACCTTTAAAGGCTTGGTACGCCCTGGCAAGCAGAGTCCAGTGGAAGTCACCATCTGACATTAAAGATGCCTACAGAAATGCAAGCTTTACTGCCAACAACCGAGTGGTGTTCAACATCAAAGGTAACGACTACCGATTGGTGATTCTGGTGCGCTATGACAAAGGTTTGTTGTTTGTAAAGTTTGTGGGTACGCATGCGCAATACGACAAGATCGATGTCTTAACTATTTAAAGGAGAACCTTATGGAAATCCGCACAATTCACAATAAAAGAGAATACAAAGCTGCATTGAATGAAATCGAGCACCTTTGGTCTGCTCCCGCCAAATCTGCTGAAGCTGAGCGCTTGGATGTACTCACTTTGCTGGTGGAGCATTACGAAAAAACACACTTTCCGATTGTTGACCCAGACCCTATTGCATTCATTGAACACGTGATGGAAAGTCGTGGGCTGAGTCGTAAAGATCTTGAGCCAATGATTGGTCCGCGCGGACGTGTCGCCGACATCTTGAACAAAACACGACCCTTAACGCTCGAAATGATCCGACGCTTGGTCGTCCAGCTTAATTTGCCTGCCGAGGTGTTGGTGAAGCCCTATCTTTTGCGTGAAGAGTTATTAGCCGCTTGATACTGCATTTGGAGCCGCTGCTAGCGGCTTATTGAGCCAGCCAAGCCTCCACCAACCGCACCCAATACGTCCCGCCCAAGGGAATCAGCTCATCATTGAAGTCGTAATTGGGGTTGTGCAAGGTGCATGGCCCTTCGCCGTGACCGTGCGCACGGTGAGCGCCCTCTCCATTGCCAATGAAGCAATAAGCACCGGGCACCGCCTGCAGCATGTACGAGAAGTCTTCGGCGCCCATGGTGGGTTCTTGCGGCACCACGTTGGCGTCGCCGACGATGCTGGCCATGACCTGCTGGGCAAACGCTGCTTCAGCCACGTGGTTGATGGTGGGCGGGTAGTTACGTTCGAACTCAAAGGTGCACGTGGCACCAAAAGCGGCGCAGGTGTGTTGCGCGACCTCGCGCATACGTTGCTCTATCAAGTCAAGCACCTCGATGCTGAAGGTGCGGACCGTGCCCTGCATTTCGCACACATCGGGCACCACATTGGTGGCTTCGCCGGTGTGGATCATGGTGACCGAGATGACGCCCGCATCCACCGGCTTTTTGTTGCGGCTGATGATGGTTTGAAAGGCTTGCACCATTTGGCAGGCGACAGGCACAGGGTCGACCCCGTTGTGCGGCAAGGCGGCATGGCTGCCTTTGCCGTGGATGGTGATTTTGAACTCGTTGCTCGACGCCATCACAGGCCCCGCGCTCAAGGCAAACTGCCCTGCAGCTAAGCCGGGCCAGTTGTGCATGCCGTAAACGGCTTGCATGGGAAACAGCTCAAACAAACCATCGCGCATCATCTCGCGTGCACCGCCGCCGCCCTCTTCCGCGGGTTGAAAAATGAAATACACCGTGCCGTCAAAGTGCTTGTGCTTCGACAGGTGTTGGGCCGCGGCCAACAGCATGGCCACATGGCCGTCGTGACCACAGGCGTGCATTTTTCCGGGGTGTTGGCTGCTGTGTTCAAACTTGTTGAACTCTTGGACGGGCAAAGCATCCATGTCGGCGCGCAAACCGATGGCGCGATCACTGGTGCCGTTCTTCAAGATACCGACGACCCCCGTTTTACCCAGCCCCCGGTGAATGGGAATGCCCCACTCGATGAGCTTTTGCGCCACCACATCGGCGGTGCGCCACTCTTCAAAACTGAGTTCGGGATGGGCGTGGATGTCGCGTCGCACGGCAGCAATGCCTGCCGCTTGGGTCACGATTGAGTCGAGAACTTTCATAGGCAACAGTCTAGCGGCAGGCAATAGCCCTGTCACGCGGGGGTTCACACCCCGCGCTGCCAATTACTGCTTGTCGATTTTGGCTTTGACGATCACCTCGTGCCAGCGGCGAATGTCGGCAGCCAAGACCTCAGCTGCTTGCTCGGGCGTGGAGCCTTGCGCGTTGAGATTGACATCGCTCAAACGCTTTTTGACGTCAGGCATTTCCATGATGGCTTGGATTTCGCGGCTCAGGCGCAAGACCACCTCACGGGGCGTGTGCGAGGGCACGGCCAAACCGTTCCAAGACGACGCTTGGAACTTGGCCAACGGGCCACCGGCTTCACGCACGGCAGGCACATCGGGCATGCTGGCTGAACGTTTGTCACCCAACAAAGCCAGCGGACGCACGGCGTTGGATTTGATTTGCGGCATCAAAGGACCAACGATTTCAACCATCGCGTCCACACTGCCGCCTCGCAAAGCGGTGATGACAGGCGGCGTGCCATTGAACGGCACGATTTGCGCGGACAAGCCCGATGAGCTCAAAAACAATTCAGCAGCCAAGTTTTGGGTGGTACCCACTTGCGGCGTGCCAATGTTGAGCTTGCCGGGGTTGGCACGGCCGTAAGCCAGCAATTCGGCAAAGGTTTTGAAGCGGCCGCCTTCGGCAGACGCGATGACCAAATCAAAGGTGGCCAATTTGGAGACGGGCGTGAAGTCTTTGACGGTGTCAAAAGGCAAGCTTTTGAACAGCGATGCGCTGACGGCGGTGCCGCTAGAGATCAACAACATCGTGTGGCCATCGGGTTCAGCACGTGCCACCATTTCGCCAGCGACGATGCCGCCCGCACTGGGCTTGTTCTCGATCACCACCGATTGACCCAAGGCTTCTGCCAACTTTTGGCCCACGGTGCGCGCCGTGATGTCGGCTGCGCCTCCCGCGGCATTGGGCACCACGATCTTGATGGTTTTAGACGGGAAGGCAGCGGTTTGCGCGATGCTGCTTGCACTGGCAAACAGCGTCAAGCCAAAGACGCACAGAGATTTTTTGAGAAAGTTGCGGGTGTGTTGTTTCATAACGGTCCTGTGCTGCACGGAGCAATGAAGGGGAATCAAAGCGCGAGTCTACGCTGCGCAATTTCAAGCAAGCCATCAAAAATCAAGGTATCGATGAGCTCGAACTGCACCGACATGCTGGGTGCCATCTTCCAGCCTGCACCACCGGTCATGTAGCACAAAGGCTCAGCGCCGCAGTGTTGGCGCACGTGTTGCACCATGCGCTCAACCGCGCCCGCGATGGCGTAAGTGCCGCCGCTGGTCAAGGCGTCGCTGGTGTTGGTGGGAAATTCGCACACATCACCTGTGGGCACACGCAGTCCGGCCGTGCCCGACTCGAGCGCGCGCAGCATGATGCCGTGGCCCGGCAAGATGAAGCCGCCCAAGAACTTGCCTTGCGCATCAATGGCCTCCACCGTCACGGCGGTCCCGACCATGACCACCACCATGGGGCGGCGGGCTTGGTTTTGACTTTGAGTTTGCTGCACCATGCGGGCGTGTGCGCCGATCATGGCCACCCAACGGTCTGCGCCTAGGCGGGTGGGATGGTCATAGCCATTGGTCATGCCCGCTTCCGCTGGCGAGGACACGGCCCAGTGCGGCGTGAAGTCCCACAGCTCCATCTGCTCTTCCACGCGGCGGCGAATGGCTTCGCCAGCCACGATGCAACCCAACATGTGCGTGGGTTCGGGCAAGTCGCGCCAGTCTTCGTCGGCCAGACGGTCGATGTTTTCTAAAAAGACGGCACCGTGGCCCAACAACGTCGCGCCCGGCGCAGGGTTGTCGTAATGAGCCCATTTCAGGCGGGTGTTACCCACATCAAGCGCAAGAAAAGTCATGACGGAAGGGTGTGTTTAGTTTTGACGCCAAGGCAGGCCACGCATGCGCCAACCGCCTTTGAATCCGCGATGGCCGTTGTCGTTGGCATCGCCCTCGAAACCTTCAAGGATGTTGTAGGCCTCAACGCCCAACTCGGTGGCGCGTTTGGCAGCGGCAATGGAACGCACGCCACTGCGGCACAAGAGCATCACTTTTTTGCCATTGGCAGCGTTGCCGATGGCTTCATCAAACAAGGGGTTCATGGCCATGCCAGGCCATTGCTTCCAAGCGACTGCGGTGGCGCCGGGCACAAAGCCCACCCACTCGCGTTCAGCGTCTGAGCGCACATCCACCAACACGGCTTCGCCGTTTTGCAGCCATTGGTAGGCCAACTCAGGCGAGACGTCGCCAGCGTAGCCTTCGGCAGGCACAGGCTGGGCGTGGGTGTGATTGCGCGTCATGAAAAACAGAGCTGTGAAAGACCTTGCCAAGTATAGAGACTTGGGGGCCTTTCAACAGGCCACGCAGGAGGAAACCCCTAGGTGGCCGTGAACCAACACGTCAGTGACCACCGCCCAAATAGGCGGCTTTGACCGCAGGGTCGTTCTTCAAACGGCTGGCTTCGCCATGCACCGAGATGCGACCGTTTTCAAGAACATAACCATAGTCCGCAACGTTCAAGGCCGCAGCAGCGAACTGCTCCACCAACAACATGGTCACGCCTTGGCTCTTGAGGTTTTCGATGATTTTGAAAACCTCTTCCACCAAGATAGGCGCCAAGCCCATGGACGGTTCGTCGAGCAACACCACTTCGGGGTTGAGCATCACCGCACGGGCCATGGCCAGCATCTGTTGCTCACCGCCCGACAAGGTGCCAGCCAATTGGTTGCGACGCTCTTTGAGGCGAGGGAACAAGTCCATCGCGCGGTCCAGGTCACCGGCCACATCGCCTTTGGGACGGCTGCCGGTCAAACGCGGAAATGCGCCCAAGGTCAGGTTGTCAGTCACGGTCATGGTGGCAAACACACGGCGGCCTTCGGGCGAGTGGGCCAAACCACGCTTGGCGATGGAGAAAGACTCCATGCCATCGATGCGTTCGCCGTTCAAGGTGATCTCGCCCGCGGTGGGCGCAATCATGCCGCTGATGGCGCGCATGGTGGTGGTTTTGCCTGCGCCGTTGGAGCCAATCAGGGTGACCACTTTGCCTTTGGGCACTTCGAGCGAAATGCCGTGCAACACGTGGACTTTGCCGTAACCGGCTTCGAGGTTTTTAATCGTCAACATCTCTAATTCTCCGTGTGCGCTTAAGCCGCTGTGCCGCCGAGGTAGGCTTCAATCACCTTCTCGTCAGCCTGCACTTCTGCGGGCAAACCTTCGGCAATCTTTTGACCGAAGTCGAGGACCGAGACCGTGTCGCAAACACCCATCACCACATCCATGTGATGCTCGATCAAGATCACGGTGATGCCGTGGTCCCTGATCTTGCGGATGATTTGAATCAGCTCTTTGATGTCGGGCGCTGTCAAGCCAGCAGCGGGCTCGTCCAGCAACAACAGTTGCGGATCCAGCGCCAAGGCGCGGGCGATTTCGAGCAAGCGTTGCTTGCCATAAGGCAAGTTACGCGCTTGTTCATCGGCCAGCTCAGACAAGCCCACAAAGTTCAACAAGCCCATCGCACGCTCGTTGGCAGCGGTGTCTTCGTGCACGTAGCGTGAAGAGTTGAACGCCACATCCACAAAGTTACTGTGGAAGGTGTGGTGCAAACCAACCAACACGTTTTGCAAGGCGGTCATCTCGCCAAACAGCTGCACGTTTTGGAAGGTACGCGCAATGCCAGACAAAGCAATGTCTGACGAAGTGCGGCCCACCACGGACGCGCCTTCGAACTCGATGCTGCCCGCTGTGGGCACATAGATGCCGGTGAGCACGTTCATCATCGTGCTCTTGCCCGAGCCGTTGGGGCCAATCAAACCGTGGATGGTGCCGCGCTTGATGCGCAAGTCCACTTGGTTGATCGCCTTCAAGCCACCAAACTGCATGAGCACTTGCTTGGCCACCAACAGTTCATCACCGCCACTCTTGGCCGCACGGATGATGGGGTCGCCACTGGTGGTGACGTGCTCGACATGTTGCACAGTGGCGTGTTTGCGGTGTGCCCACAGGCTGCGCACAAAGCCGACGATGCCGTCTTGGAGGTAATAGACCACGAACAGAATCATCAGACCGAAGATGGACAAGCGCCAGTCGGTGATGCTGTCCAACCAGAAGGCAAACACGGCCAAAGCAGCCGTACCCACCACGGGCACGGCCATGGTTTGTGCGGTTGTGATTTTGCGCGCCACGCCAATGACGGCGCCGATCAACATGAGCACCGCCAGCACGCTGGCAACCATGCGGAACATTTCCAAGTCGTCGAGCAACTTGGGCAACAACACGATGATGGTGGCACCCAACATCGAGCCAATGCGTGTTTTACGACCACCCATGATGACGGCCAACAAGAACATCACGGTGAGTTCGTTGTTGTAGGTGTTGGGCGAAATGTATTGCTCTGAGTAGGCATACAAGCAGCCCGCCAAGCCCGCAAAGCCCGCGCTGATCACGAAGGCATACACCTTGTACTTGTAGACGGACACGCCCATACAGTCAGACGCCACAGGGCTGCCACGCAGCGCCTCAAACGCACGACCCAGCTGCGAGCGCAACACGCGGTGCACCACCAACAGCGACAAAGCCAACAAGGCCGTGACGACCCAGTAGAACGACTGCTCGTCAAACTTGTAGCCCGACACTGTGGGCTTGGGGATCTTGATGCCCATGGGGCCTTCGGTGAGGAAGGTCATTTCGTTGATCAAGATTTGGATGATGGTGCCAAACGCCATGGTCACCATCGCCAAATAAGGACCCGACACGCGCAGCGCAGGCAACGCGAGCAACGCGCCGAACACAGCGGTCACGGCAATGCTGGCGGGCACGATGACCCAGAACGGCGCACCGAGTTTCATGAACAACACACCGGCGGTGTAGGCACCAATGCCAAACAAACCGGCATGGCCCAACGACACCTGACCGGTGTAACCGACCACGATGTCCAAGCCGAACAACAAGATCGCGTAGATCATGATGGTCTCTACCAAGTGGATGTAGTACGGGTTGTGCGTGAACACGGGCACGAGTGCCAACAGCACAAAGCCCACGATAGAGGCGAGTAGATATTTGCGATTCATGTTTAAACCTTCTTGATCGCAGATTTACCAAACAGTCCAGCAGGCTTGACTGCCAAGACCAAGAGCAAGAGCACCAAGCCGGGCACGTCTTTGTAGCCGGTGGAAATGTAGAAACCTGTGGTGGTTTCGGCCACACCCAAAATGATGCCGCCCACGATGATGCCCATGCCGCTGGTCAAGCCACCAATGATGGCGACCGCAAACGCTTTGAGGCCCAAGACCGCGCCCATAGTGGCACCGGTCAATGTGAGTGGCGCAATCAACACACCCGCAAACGATGCGGTGAGTGAAGACAGCGCGTAAGAGAAGGTGATGACCAAGCCGGTGTTGATGCCCATCAACTTGGCCGCATCACGGTCGTTGAACGTGGCCACCACGGCTTTGCCGTAAATGGTTTTGCGGTTGAAAAACTCCACCGCCAACATCATCACCAACGCACCAGCGATGACCAACAGCTCCATGGGCAGCACGTTGGCACCCAAGACTTTCATGGGCGCTTCTGGCAAGGGGGAGGGGAATTTCAAATCGTCGCGGCCCCAAATGTTTTCGGCCACGTTTTTGAAAATAATGCCCAGCGCGATGGTGGACATGATCCAACCAAATTCGCTTTTGATTTTGATGGCGGGTCGAACGCCAATGCGCTCCACCAAGGCGCCTTGCAGCAGGCCAAAGGCCCCGACCACAGGCAATGCCAACCAATAATTGACGCCCAAGGAATCAACCAAGGTCAGGCCCACCAAGGCGCCCAACATCAGGGCTTCGCCTTGACCGAAGTTCAGTGTGTCAGAGGTAGCAAACGTTAACTGGTAGCCAAACGCGATGACCGCGTAAATCATTCCCAGCGCTACGCCACTGTAGATAAGTTGCAGCAGGATTTCCATAATTGCGCTCTGGTGTTAGTGAGAAAACTCGAGGACAGAAAAAAGCACCGTACCAGCAGCTTGTGCGGTTGATACGGTGCTCGTGAGCCTAAAAATTACTTTTTGGCGGGTTGCTTGGCAACCTTGGTACGAATGTCAGAACCCTTCTTACGGTCTTCTTCGTAGGCGTACACCACTTTGCTGCCTTTGACTTCGCCAAACACCGGAATGTTGGCGGTGATGGCATCGTGGTCGTCATGTGTGAACGGCTTGTCATACGTGGTCACCACGCCTTCGACCTTGGCTTGCAGGTTTTCCAAAGCCTCACGGACCTTAGGACCGTCGGTGGTGCCGGCTTGCTTGATCGCAGCAGCCAACAAGTAGACCGAGTCGTAGCCTTGCGCAGCCGACACAGGCGAGTCGATGCGGTTGTTCTTGGGCTTGAAAGTCTTCAAGTACGCATCAATGAAGGCCTTGCGCTTCATGGTGTTGGGTTCTTGAATGAAGGTTTGTGGCATGCGCGCACCTTCACCGCCAGGACCGGCGTTGTCGATGAAGTTGGCCATCGACAAAGTCCAGCTGCCAATCATGGGAACTTTCCAACCCAGTTTGGTCATGCCGTTGGCAATTTGTGCCAACTCTGGGCCAATCGCATAAGTCAGGATGGCTTCTGCACCAGCCGCTTTGGCTTTGAGCAACTGAGCGGTCATGTCCACGTCTTTGACGTTGAACTTTTCAACCGCCACGGCCTTCACGCCTTTGGCAGCCAAGGCTTTTTCCAAGTCTTCACGACCCAATTGGCCGTAGTTGGTGGAGTCAGCCAAGATGGCCACATTCTTGAAACCACGGCGTGTGATGGCCTCTTCCACGATCATGGGCGCTTGGATGCTGTCGTGTGCAGCGTTGCGGAAGATGTAGTTGTCTGGGAACTCAGGCGCTTTGAACTGCTGAGTCACGATAGAACCGGTCGCCACGTTGTTGAAGACGGGAATCTTGGCTTCTTGGTAGAAGCGTTGCGAGGCCAAGGCCACACCGGTGTTGATGAACCCCAGGGTTGCAACCACTTGTTCTTTATTGATCAGCTCTTGAGCGATCTGCACGCCGCGCTCGTTCTTGGCTTCGTCGTCACGCTCGATCAATTGGATCTGCTTGCCCAACACGCCACCGGCTTTGTTGATCTCTGTCGCGGCCAAGCGAACGCCGTCACGCATGCTCACGCCCATCGAAGACGAGCCGCCGGTGTAAGGGCCGGTCACGCCGACTTTGATGGTGTCAGCGGCAAAAGCAAAGCCTGCGCTGAACATGAGCGATGCAATCGCGGTCAATTTCAAGGTGCGAATCATGGTGTCTCCTAAAACATGGAATGAATTCGAAAAAGCAAGCGTGATTCTGATCGTCTTAGACAGCTCGTGCCCCCCGAGCTTCTACGTAAAAATACGATGTCGTCACGCTGGAGACTGGTACAAACCCTAGGCAAAGCCTTGTTTGATGCGGACTTTGCCCACAATGGGCGAAGCATCGTTATGATTGACGTTTACGTAAACGTAAACCAAATTCCTTGCCCGCTCTTATTCGTTCCTCGGAGTCACCATGACCGATTTGTCCGCAGAATTTCAAGCCCTCGCCAACTACAAGCCCACGCAAAAAGTGCGCTTCGTCACCGCGGCCTCTTTGTTTGACGGGCACGATGCCGCCATCAACATCATGCGCCGCATCTTGCAAGGCATGGGTGCTGAAGTGATTCACTTGGGCCACAACCGCTCGGTGGACGAAGTGGTGACCGCCGCGCTGCAAGAAGACGTGCAAGGTATTGCCATCAGCTCCTACCAAGGCGGCCACGTGGAGTATTTCAAATACATGGTTGATTTGCTACGCGCACGCGGCGGCGAACACATCCAAGTCTTTGGCGGCGGCGGCGGCGTGATCGTGCCGCCAGAAATTCGCGAGCTGCAAGCCTATGGCGTCACGCGCATTTACAGCCCGGAAGACGGCCAAAAAATGGGGCTGCAAGGCATGATTGGCGAAATGATCATGCGCTGCGACAAAGACTTGTCGGACTACGCGCCCAAAGCCTTGGCCGAAATTCAAGGCCACGACGAAATGGCTTGGCGCAAACTGGCGCAGCTCATCACGGCGCTCGAAAACGAAAAGGCTGACCACAACATGGTCGAAGCCGTGCGCAAAGAGTCTTTGAACCACAAGGTGCCGGTGCTCGGCATTACCGGCACAGGCGGTGCGGGTAAGTCGTCGTTGACCGACGAACTGGTGCGCCGCATCCGTTTGGACCAAGGCGATGCGTTACGCATTGCCGTGATCTCCATCGACCCTTCACGCCGCAAGAGCGGTGGCGCTTTGTTGGGCGACCGCATCCGCATGAATGCCATCGGCCCTTGGAGCAACGGTTCACGTGTGTTCATGCGCTCACTCGCCACACGCGATTTCGGCAGCGAAATCAGCGCCGCCCTGCCCGATGTGTTGGCCGCAGCCAAATGTGCAGGCTTTGACCTCATCATTGTGGAAACTTCGGGCATTGGCCAAGGTGATGCGGCGATCGTGCCGCACGTGGATGTGCCCATGTATGTGATGACACCCGAGTTTGGCGCTGCCAGTCAGCTGGAAAAAATCGACATGCTGGACTTTGCCGAGTTCATCGCCATCAACAAGTTTGATCGCAAAGGCGCCAGCGACGCGCTGCGCGATGTGGCCAAGCAAGTGCAGCGCAACAAAGAAGCGTGGCACACACCGACCGAACAAATGCCCGTGTTTGGCACCATGGCCGCGCGCTTCAACGACGACGGTGTGACCGCGCTGTACCAAGCCCTCAAAGGCCGCTTGAGCGAGCTGGGCCTGAGCTTCAAAGAAGGTCGTTTGCCGCTGGTGGACGTGCGCCACAGCAGCAACCAAACCCCCGTGGTGCCTGCGGCACGCACGCGCTATTTGGCTGAGATCACCGACACCGTGCGCGGCTACAAAAAGCGCGCACGCGCACAAGCCAAGCTGGCCCGCGAAATTCAACAACTGCGCGAAGCGTCACGCATGCTGCAAGAAGGCAAACCAGACCGCGCCCGCGCCGCAGAAGCCGCCATCGATTTGGCCGTTGCCCGAGAAGAAAACTTAGGCAGCGCCGAGCGCAAATTGTTGGCTCAATGGCCCGACATGCAAGCCGCCTACGCGGGCGACGAGTACGTGGTGAAAATTCGCGACAAAGAAATTCGCACCGCGCTCACCACCAAGAGCCTCTCCGGCACAGTCATTCGCAAAGTGGCGTTACCCACTTACGAAGACCACGGCGAAATTTTGAAGTGGCTCATGCTCGACAACGTGCCCGGCAGCTACCCCTACACCGCTGGCACATTTGCGTTCAAGCGTGAAGGCGAAGACCCAACGCGTATGTTTGCGGGCGAAGGCGATCCGTTCCGCACCAACCGCCGCTTCAAACTGGTGAGCGAAGGCATGGATGCCAAGCGCTTGTCCACCGCGTTTGACTCGGTCACGCTGTACGGCAACGACCCAGACCCACGTCCGGACATTTACGGCAAGGTGGGCAACTCGGGCGTGAACGTGGCCACACTGGACGACATGAAGGTGTTGTACGACGGGTTTGACTTGTGCAACCCGACCACCAGCGTGTCCATGACCATCAATGGCCCTGCACCGTCCATCTTGGCGATGTTCATGAACACCGCCATCGACCAGAACATTGAGAAGTTCAAAAAGGACAACGGCCGCGATCCGACCGAAACCGAGACCGCCAAGATCAAAGAGTGGGTCATGCAAAACGTGCGCGGCACGGTGCAAGCCGACATCTTGAAAGAAGACCAAGGGCAGAACACCTGTTTGTTCAGCACTGAGTTTTCATTGAAGGTGATGGGCGACATCGCGCAGTACTTTGTGCACAACCAAGTGCGCAACTTCTACAGCGTGTCGATCAGCGGCTATCACATTGCCGAAGCAGGGGCCAACCCCATTTCGCAATTGGCGTTCACGCTGTCCAACGGCTTCACGTTTGTGGAAGCCTACTTGGCGCGGGGCATGCACATTGATGACTTCGCGCCCAACTTAAGCTTCTTCTTCAGCAACGGCATGGACCCCGAGTACACCGTGATGGGCCGCGTGGCGCGCCGTATTTGGGCGGTGGCCATGAAAGAGAAATACGGCGCGAACGAGCGCAGTCAAAAACTCAAGTACCACATCCAAACTTCTGGCCGTTCGTTGCACGCGCAAGAGATTCAGTTCAACGACATCCGCACCACGCTGCAAGCGCTGATTGCGATTTACGACAACTGCAACTCCCTTCATACCAACGCGTTTGACGAAGCCATCACCACGCCCACCGAAGACTCGGTGCGTCGCGCCATGGCGATTCAGCTCATCATCAACCGCGAGTGGGGCTTGGCCAAAAACGAAAACCCCAACCAAGGTGCCTTCATCATCGAAGAACTCACCGAGTTGGTGGAAGAAGCCGTGCTGGCCGAATTCGAGCGCATCGCCGAGCGCGGCGGTGTGTTGGGTGCCATGGAAACCGGCTACCAACGCGGCAAGATTCAAGACGAATCGATGACCTACGAAATGCTCAAGCACACCGGCGAGTTGCCCATCATCGGCGTCAACACCTTCCGCAACCCGCACGGCGAGCAAGTGATGGACAAGCTGGAGTTGGCCCGCTCGACCGAAGAGGAAAAGCAGTCGCAACTCCAACGTCTGCAAGACTTCCACACACGCCACAAAGAGGCGGCTGCTGTGCAACTGGCCCGCCTGCAACAAGCGGTCATCGACAACGCCAACGTGTTCGAGGTGTTGATGGATGCGGTGCGTGTGTGTTCGCTCGGTCAGATCACCAACGCCTTGTTTGAGGTGGGTGGGCAATATCGCCGCAATATGTAATGGCCTGTGTTGCGAGCGCTGTGACCGAATGACATAAAGCGCTCGTAACATCGGGGCATGAGTATTCGCCCCCCCTTCATCGCCCCCACCCGTCACACCGACGCCGACAGCGCCCTGGCCCAGGTGCAGGCGCTGTACCAAACCAGCCTTGACCACTTGCGTCAAGCGATGCACGACTTCGTGGGAGGCAAGCACTTCGAGCAGCGCGTGCGGGCTTTCTATCCGTTTGTGCGCATTCACACCAAAACTGGCGCACTGCAAGCCAGCAGCGATGGCGCAAGCCTGAGCTATGGCTTTGTGGCCGAGCCTGGCCGTTTTGAGACCACCCTCACCCGCCCCGATTTGTTTGCCGCGTATTACCGCGAGCAATTCCGTTTGCTGCTGCAAAACCATGGCGGCACGCTCGAGGTGGGCGTCAGCCATCAACCGATTCCTGTGCATTTTTCGTTTGCCGAAAACGACCACGTCGAAGGCGAGATGAGTGCAGAGCGCCGCCAGCTCATGCGTGAGGTGTTTGACTTGCCCGACCTTACCGCGATGGACGATGGCATTGCCAACGGCACGTTCGAGGCGAAAGCGGGCGAGCCACTGCCGTTGTCGCTGTTCACCGCTGCACGCATGGACTATTCGCTGCAACGCCTGCGCCACTACAGCGGCACCAGCCCCGAGCATTTTCAGAACTATGTGTTGTTCACCAACTACCAGTTCTACATTGACGAGTTTGTGCGCTTAGGTCACGAGGCCATGCAAGACCCCCACAGCGACTACATCGCGTTTGTGGAACCCGGCAACGTGGTGACACGCCGCGTCGGTCTGCCCGCAGAAGCCAACGATGCGCTGGGCAAAGTACCGCCCCGTTTGCCGCAAATGCCGGGCTACCACTTGGTGCGCGCAGATCACACGGGCATCACGATGGTGAACATTGGCGTGGGCCCGGCCAACGCCAAAAACATCACCGACCACATTGCGGTGCTGCGCCCACACGCATGGCTCATGCTGGGCCACTGCGCGGGTCTGCGCAACACGCAGCAGCTGGGCGACTACGTGCTGGCCCACGGCTATGTGCGCGAAGACCATGTATTGGATGAAGAGCTGCCGCTGTGGGTGCCCATTCCCGCCTTGGCCGAAATTCAAGTCGCGCTAGAGCAAGCCGTGAAAGACGTGACGCAATGCCAAGGCGCCGAGCTCAAACGCATTTTGCGCACCGGCACCGTGGCCAGCACCGACAACCGCAACTGGGAGCTGCTGCCAGACAACACCCCGCAGCGCCGCTTCAGCCAAAGCCGCGCCGTGGCGCTCGACATGGAAAGCGCCACGATTGCCGCCAATGGTTTTAGGTTTCGTGTGCCCTACGGCACGCTGCTGTGCGTGAGCGATAAACCGCTGCACGGCGAGATCAAACTGCCGGGCATGGCCAACCACTTTTACCGCGAACGCGTAGACCAACACTTGCGCATTGGCATGCGCGCGATTGAATTGCTGCGTCAGCAAGGGCCAGCGCAGCTGCACAGCCGCAAGTTGCGGAGTTTTGCAGAGGTGGCGTTTCAATAAACCTTAAAGCGCATCACCCATTTTCTCGCCCAAGCGCACAGCTTGTGCGGCTTGCCAAGCAGGGTTGAGCGCAATGGTGTGCTTAGGCCACAACAGCACCACAGTGGAGCCCAACAAGAAGCGGCCCATTTCTTCGCCTTGTTTCAAGCTCACGTCTTGATCGTCGTACGTCCACTCGCGCACGGTACCGGGGCGCGGTGGGTTGACCACACCATGCCATGGTGTAGCCATGCTGCCCACGATGGTCGCACCGACCAACACCAACACGTATTGCTGAGGTGTTTCACCTGTTGCAGCAGGCATGTCAAACACGCACACCACACGCTCGTTGCGTGCAAACAAGCCAGGCACGCCGCGCGCCGTGGCAGGGTTGACCGAAAACAAATCACCGGGCACATGGATCATGCGGCGCAAGCGACCGGCGCTGGGCATGTGGATGCGATGGTAGTCCTTGGGGCTGAGGTAAATCGTGGCGAACTCGCCGTCTTGGAATTGCGCAGCCAATGTTGCGTCGCCACCCACCAGCGCTTGCGTGCTGTAGCTGTGGCCTTTGGCTTGAAATACTTGATCGCCCTCAATGCGGCCCAGCTGGCTGATCGCGCCGTCCACAGGGCACACGAATGCCGCATCGGCCAAGGGGCGTGCGCCGGGCTTCAAGGCCCGGGTGAAGAAGTCGTTGAAGCACGCATATTGCGTGATGTCGGGTTGGGCGGCTTCGTCCATGTTGACTTGGTACTTGCCCACAAACCACTTGATCAGCGCATGCGTCCAATGACCGCAACGTGCACGTGCGACCGCGCCCGCCAATTGCGTGAGCCACTGCTTGGGCAAGAGGTATTGCAAAGCCACAAAGGTTTTTTCATTCATAAGAATGATTTTAGGCGGGCACAATGAAGCGCATGAGTACCCCATTTTTTGAATGCAACCACCTCCTCAAACGCTACGGTGACAACACCGTGGTGAACGATGTGTCTTTCAGCATCGCTCCCGGCGAATGCTTAGGCGTCATTGGCCCCAACGGCGCGGGCAAAACCACCACGCTGCGCATGTGCCTAGGCCTTGCACAACCCGATGGCGGCAGCATCAACGCCTTTGGTTTGTCTATGCCCGATGACGCGCTGGCCATCAAAGCACGCTTAGGCGTGGTGAGCCAGTTCGACACGCTAGACCCCGACTTCACCTGTGCTGAAAACCTGATGGTGTTTGGTCGTTACTTTGGAATGAAGAAAGCCGACATTCAAGCGCGTATTCCGCAACTGTTGGAGTTTGCGGCACTCTCGCACAAAGCCAACGCCAAACCCGGCGAGCTCTCGGGCGGCATGAAGCGACGCTTGAGCCTGGCCCGCGCCCTCATCAACAACCCGGACTTGCTGCTGCTCGACGAACCCACCACGGGCCTGGACCCGCAAGCGCGCCACCTGATGTGGGAGCGCTTGCAACAACTGCTGCAACAAGGCAAATCAATTCTGCTGACCACGCACTTCATGGATGAGGCGGAGCGTTTGTGCAACCGCTTGCTGGTGCTCGACCATGGCAAAAAAATTGCCGAAGGCACACCACGCGATTTGATTGCACAGCACCTCGAACCCGATGTGGTGGAGGTCTACGGCAGCGGCGCCTTGGCCTTGGTGAACAGCCCCATGGCAGCCTTGGCACAACGCGTAGAGACCAGCGGCGAGACGGTGTTTTTCTACACCCAAGATGCAGCGCAATTGCAGCAAGCCCTCGGCGCCCACGCAGGTCTGCGCACGCTGCATCGCCCTGCCAATTTGGAAGACTTGTTTTTGAAAATGACCGGACGCCAGATCCGCGAAGAAGGCTAACCCTATGTCCACGTCCATCACACGCAGTTACTTCCGTTTCTGGCCCGTCTTCTTGCGCAACCTCTTGGTGTGGCGCAAGCTCGCCATCCCCAGCCTCGTCGCAAACATTGCCGAACCCTTGATGTGGTTGGTGGCCTTTGGCTACGGCCTAGGTGCACTCGTCGGCGACGTTACCTTGGGCGCAGACAAGGTGCCCTACATCTTGTTTTTGGCCAGTGGCTCCATCTGCATGAGCGCCATGAACGCCGCCACGTTTGAAGCGCTGTACTCGGCCTTTTCGCGCATGCATGTGCAAAAAACATGGGACGGCATCTTGAACGCGCCCATGCGTTTGGACGATGTGCTGTTGGCCGAAATGCTCTGGGCCGCCTTCAAATCCTTGTTCACCATCACTGCCATCTTGGGCGTGATGTTTGCATTGGGCATCACCCAAAGTTGGAAGCTCTTAGCGGCGTGGCCTATTCTTTTGTTCGTCGGCATCACCTTCAGCTGCATCGCGCTGATCTTCAATGCACTGGCCAAGGGCTATGACTTCTTCACCTACTACTTCACCCTGTTCCTCACGCCCATGATGTTCTTGAGCGGCGTGTTTTTCCCGCGTGACCAACTGCCAGGCATCGTGCGCGATATCTCGGCTTGGCTGCCGCTCACGCAAGCCATTAACTTGGTGCGGCCTTTGTTCTTGGACCAATGGCCTGCGGATGCAGCGTTACATCTGGGTGTGCTGGCGTTGTATGCATTGGTCGCTTGGAGGATTGCGCTGCACCTGACGAAGAAACGTTTCAAAGCTTGAAGCACGCTGAAAAGGCATGAACAACGCGAAGTGCCGAAACAAACACGCGCAGGTGAATGGGCTTGGGGCGGCTGACGATTTCTGGTACTCCAGCATGAGGAGGCCGCCCCAAGCTCGTTCGCCGGAGCGCAAGCAAAACGAACAGATGCGACAGAAATTGACCCACGTCAGCCAAACGCAACCCTTCCCCCGCTAATATTGTTTTTTTGATTCAACCCTAAACAAGGATTTCCCAATGAGCATTCAAACCGTAGGCATCATCGGCGCCGGCACCATGGGCAATGGCATTGCACAGGCCTGTGCCGTGTCGGGCGTGAACGTGGTGATGGTCGACATCTCTGAAGCGGCTGTCGCCAAAGGCTTGGCCACCGTCGCAGGCAGCCTGGACCGTTTGATCAAAAAAGAAAAAATCACCGAAGCCGACAAAACAGCCGCTCTGTCGCGCATCAAAACCAGCACCAGCTACGACGACCTCAAGAGCGCCCAGCTCGTCATTGAAGCGGCCACCGAAAACTTTGACCTCAAGGTCAAGATCTTGAAACAAGTCGATGCGCTGCTGGATCCAGCAGTCATCGTGGCCTCCAACACCTCGTCAATCTCCATCACCAAACTGGCGGCGGTCACCACACGTGCCGATCGTTTCATTGGCATGCATTTCTTCAATCCTGTGCCCATGATGGCCTTGGTGGAAATCATCCGTGGTTTGCAAACATCCGACGCCACCCACGATGCCGTGCACGATTTGTCGACCCGTTTGGGCAAGAGCCCCATCACCGTCAAAAACGCACCCGGCTTTGTGGTCAACCGCATCTTGGTGCCCATGATCAACGAAGCCTTCTTTGTGTTGGCCGAAGGTGTGGCCAAAGCAGAAGACATCGATGCTGGTATGAAACTCGGCTGCAACCAACCCATTGGCCCCTTGGCCTTGGCCGACATGATTGGCCTGGACGTGTGCTTGGCCGTGATGGAGGTCTACTTGCAAGAGTTTGGCGACAGCAAATACCGCGCTTGCCCGCTGCTCAAAGAAATGGTGGCAGCAGGTCAACTGGGCCGCAAAACAGGCCGCGGCGTTTACACCTACTAAGCCACACACGCGCTGCGCGCCAACGCCATGAAATACGCTCTATTGTCTGACATTCACAGCAACCTCCATGCGTTCGAGGCGTGCTTGGCGCATGCCCAACAACAAGGGGTGGAGCGCATCGCTGTGTTGGGCGACTTGGTGGGCTACGGCGCGTTTCCTGCAGAGGTGGTCACACGCTGCCAAGAGATTGCACACAACGGCGGCATTGTGCTGCGTGGCAACCACGAAGAGCTGATTCAAAGCCACAGCTTGAGCACGCCCTTGGCCAGCCAATCGCTGGGAGGGCAAACCGCCGAGTGGACGCACGAACACCTCAGCCCCGCCCAAAGGTTTTGGCTAGAAATCTTGCCGCTGACCGCGCAAGACGAGTCCGTGCTCTTTGTCCACGCCAGCGCAGACGCGCCTGAGCGTTGGCGCTATGTGGATGACGAACGCATCGCAGCGCTCAGCCTGGACGCTGCGTGTGCCAACCCTGACGTGCATTACGTGTTCGGTGGTCATGTGCACCAGCAGTCGCTCTACTACCGCGGCACGGGGCGTCAATTGATGGCCTTCAAACCCACCGCAGGGGTTCCCATTCCCACGCCCAAACACCGCCGGTGGATTGCAACGGTGGGTTCGGTGGGACAACCGCGCGACGGCAATCCGCGCGCCATGTATGCGGTGTTTGACAGCACCGCCGCCAAGCTCACGTTTCATCGCGTGGCCTATGACCACATGGCCGCCGCACGCAGCATCCGCCAAGCGGGGCTGCCCGAGTTTTTTGCCCAACGCTTGGAGACAGGCCGTTGAAGCGCCTCGAAGTGGGCTCCGAGATTGACGGGTTTTGCATTGGCCCGTGTTTGCATGCGGGTGGCATGGCGCATATTTACGAAGTGACGTACGCGGACCAACGCGGTTCCCCGTTCCCCATGGTCATGAAAGTGCCGCGCATGCGCGCTGGCGACGGCGCAGAAAACATCGTGGGCTTTGAAGTCGAACACCAAATTTTGCAGGTGCTGCACGGTCGCCATGTGCCTCGGTTTGTGGCGGCAGGCGATCTGGTCACGCTGCCTTATTTGGTGATGGAACATGTGCAGGGCCACACCTTGCAACAGGTGCTGGACCAACACACCCAAGCACACACACGCCCTAGCGCCAACGAGGTTGCCAAGCTCGGCGCAGCCATTGCACGTGCCGCGCACAGCTTGCATCAGCAAAACACCTGTCACCTCGACATCAAACCGGCCAACGTGCTGCTGCATCCCGATGGCCACGCGGTGCTGTTGGACTTTGGTTTGTCTTGCCACGCGCACTACCCTGATTTGCTGGCCGAAGAGCTGCGCAAAGCCGTGGGCTCGCCCGCATGGATTGCACCTGAACAAGTCGTGGGCGTGCGCGGCGATCCACGCAGCGATGTGTTCGCCATTGGCGTGATGCTCTATGAACTCGCGACAGGCGAATTGCCTTTCGGCAATCCAGCCACCGACGGCGGCATGCGCCAGCGCTTGTGGATGGACCCCACACCACCACGACGTTTGCGTGCAGAAATTCCTGAATGGTTACAAGAGGTCGTGTTGCGCTGCTTGGCACCGGAGGCGGCGCAGCGCTATCCGTCGGCTGCGCACTTGGCGTTTGATTTGGAGAACACCGATCAAATCCACATCACTGCGCGCGGTCAACGGACCGAAGGCACGCCGTTTTTCACACACTTCAAACGCTGGATCAAAGCGGCGGGCATGCACTACCAGCCCAGCCCCCTGCCGTCGCAACAGATTGAAGAAGTCCCCATCGTGATGGTGGCAGTGCCACACCATGATGTGAGCGACGTCACCTTGTATTCACTGCGCCAAGCCGTTGCACGGTCTTTGGGCATACGACCCGGCGCACGCTTGGCTGTGGTGACCGTGATTTCGTCCAACCAAACCAGCGCATCGGAGAGCGACAAGAGCGAGACCTCCGTCCACCGTCAGTACCTGACGATGCTGCGCCAATGGGCCCAACCGCTGGACTTGGACGGGCACCAAACCTCGTACCACGTGCTCGAAGCCAGCGATGTGGCCACCGCCTTGGTGCGCTATGCCGAAGGCAACCAAGTGAGCATGATCGTGATGGGTGCCGCCACCCATGGATTGCAAATGCAGCGCTTTGTGGCCACGGTGCCCATCAAAGTGGCGATGGATGCACCGTGCACCGTGATCTTGGTCAAACAAACACTGCCGTTTGAGCAGCTGAGCGATCCGCTCAGCCACTCACAAGTCGGCGAGACTTAGTCGACCTTGGCGCCCGAGGCTTTGACCACTTGCGCCCACTTCTTGTGCTCTGCATCGATGAACTTGGCGAACTCAGCCGATGTGTTCCCGCCGGGAATCGCACCTTGGGCAAGCAACTTTTCTTTCACGGCGGGAGAGTTCAAGGCCTTGGTCACCTCTTGTTGAATGCGGTTGACCACCTCCATCGACGTGCCGGCTGGCGCCAGCAGACCAAACCATGAACTTGCTTCGTAGCCTTTGAGGCTGGGGCCGCCCGCTTCTTCAACCGTGGGCACGTCTGGCACCGCCGCTGAGCGCTGGCTGCTGGTGACGGCCAAGGCTTTGAGCTTGCCCGATTTGATGTGCGGGATCGATGAAGGCAGGTTGTCGAACATCACATCCATCGAGCCGCCCAACAGGTCCAACAAGGCAGGGCCTGACCCTTTGTAGGGGAAGTGGACCATGTAGGTGCCGCTCATGCTCTTGAACAACTCACCCGCCAAATGAATCGAAGTGCCGTTGCCGCTGGACGCCATGTTGAGTTTGGCTGGATTGGCTTTGGCGTAGGCGATGAAATCAGCCATGGTGTTGATGTTGCGTGCTTTGGCGACGTCCGCGTTGACAACCATCACATTGGGCACACCGGCCACCACACTGATCGGGACAAAGTCTTTGATGGGGTCGAACGGCAGCTTGTTGTAGAGCGCGCGGTTGATGCCATGTGTGCCCACCGTGCCCATGAGCAAGGTGTAGCCATCGTTGGCCGATTTGGACACGATTTCAGCCCCCAAGTTGCCACCTGCACCGGCTTTGTTTTCCACAAAGAAAGTTTGCCCAAAGGCTTTGGTCAATTCAGGCGCCATGGCGCGGGCCAAGATGTCGGTGGTGCCACCGGGTGCAAACGGCACCACGATGCGCACAGGCTTGGCTGGCCAGGCCTGGGCCTGGGCTTGCAAACCAGTCAATGCCAGCGCCCCCAAGACGGTGGCTTGGGCCGTGAGTTGAAAAGTACGGCGCAGCAGTTGGCGGCGAAGTGTCATGGTTTGTCTCCTTATTTGTTGGCATGCATGATGCCACCACATGACGCTAATGACGGGTCACCTTGGTGAAAACACCCATGCAATCTGCGGACACAAAAAAGCCACCCGAAGGTGGCTTTTCAAATCGACAGGTATTTGCCGTCGATCAGTCCGCGTAAACGCCAGCGGCCTGAATCACCGGGCCCCACTTGGCGATTTCAGAAGCCACAAATTTCTTGTGCTCTGCGGCATCGCTGCGCTTGTCCGTCACCACGATGGCGCCCAAACCTTGCTGCTTTTTATTGAACTCAGGATCTTTCAAGGCCACTTTCAGAGCCTTGTTGATCTTGGCAGTCACATCGGCAGGTGTGCCTTTAGGCGCATACAAACCGTGCCAAATGCTGACTTCAAATCCTTTCAAACCCGACTCGTCGAGCGTGGGCAAGTTCTTCAAGGCAGGCGTGGTCAAACGCTTGAGGGATGTCACGGCAAACGCCTTGACGGTCTTGCCTTCGATCTGGCTGGTCGTGTTGGTGGTTTGGTCGCACAAGAGGTCAATCTGGCCGCCCATCAAATCGTTCATGGCAGGCGCAGTGCCTTTGTAGGGCACGGTGGTCATGTCAATCTTGATCGCGCTTTGGAACAGCAAGCCACACAAGTGCGAGGCAGCGCCTAAACCTGCATTGCCCAAGTTCACCGAGTTCTTGTTTTGTGCAATCCAAGCGGCCAATTCTTTGTAGTTGTTGGCAGGCAAGGTGGGACGACCGATCAAGGTCATGGGCACGTCGTTGACCATGCCCAAGTACTCGAAATCTTCCAAGGTGTTGTAAGGCATCTTGCGGTACAGCGCTGGCGATGTGGCCATGCCGATGTGGTGCAACAAAATGGTGTGTCCGTCTTGAGGCGCCTTGGCAACCTTGTTGGCGCCAATCGTGCCGCCCGCACCCGCCACGTTTTCAACCACCACGTTGGCACCCAAAGGCTTGCGCAGAGCTTCTGCCAAATCACGCGCCACGCGGTCTGTAGGGCCACCCGCCGTGAAGGGCACCACGATGGTGACGGGCTTGTCTTTGATCGGGAAATCAGCAGCGTGTACGCCAGAGCTGAGTGCGGCAACAGCCAACAAACTCAACGTGAACAGTTTCTTCATGAGGCACTCCTTATAGATAAGGCAATGCTAAACATTTATGACGCCCTTGTAATCTGGGAAATCACGTACATGCCTTGAGGCAGGTCAAAAGACCTGCAAGACACATCACTGGTAAGAGCGTGCGTCTTCAATGACCTTGCCATCGTTGGGCAAGCTGCCCACGCTCACCAAGGTCACATCGGCACGCAGCTTGGTGATGTCGCGCACGGCTTCACCAATTTTTTGCACCAGGCCTTCTGCCTCAGCCGCTTCCACTTTCAGGCTCATTTGGTCGTTGGCCATTTCGCCCGTGACGACCAAACGCGCACGCTTGATTTCAGGGAAACGTTTGACCACTTCCGCCACTTGACCAGGGTGCACAAACATGCCGCGCACCTTGGTGGTTTGGTCGGCACGACCCATCCAGCCTTTGATGCGCACGTTGGTGCGCCCTGTGGGGCACTGGCCGGGCAATACCGCCGACAAGTCGCCGGTGCCAAAACGAATCAACGGGTAATCAGGATTGAGCGAGGTCACCACCAGCTCACCCACTTCACCTTCGGGCACGGGATCGCCCGTGCCGGGACGCACGATTTCCACAATCACGCCTTCGTCCAGCACCAAGCCTTCGCGGGCTTGCGTCTCGTAGGCAATCAGACCCAAATCGGCCGTGGCGTAGCACTGATAACCCGCGATGCCGCGTTCGGCCAACCAGTCACGCAAGCTCGGAGGAAAGGCCTCACCCGACACCAAGGCTTTGGTCACGCTGGGGAGCGCAACGCCCATCTCGGTGGCTTTTTCCACAATGATTTTCAAGAAACTGGGGGTGCCGATGTAGCCCGAGGGCTTGAGCTCGGCCATGGCACCCACTTGCTGTTCGGTTTGGCCTGTGCCACCGGCAAACACGGTGCAGCCAATGGCGTGTGCGCCGGTTTCCATCATCGAACCCGCAGGCGTGAAGTGGTAGCTGAAGCAGTTGTGAATCAATTCATTCGGGCGAAAGCCTGCTGCGTAAATCGCGCGGGCCATGCGCCAGTAATCGGGGCGTGCGCCTTCGGGCTCATAAATGGTGCCGGGGCTGGCAAACACACGGGGCATGGCTTTGCCAAATGCAATGGCCGAGAACCCACCAAACACATTGGTGTCGCGTTGTGCTTGTTGCTGCGCCAGCAATTCGTATTTGCGAATCACGGGCAACTTGGCCAACGCAGCGCGGCTGTTGATGCTGGCCGCATTCACACCAGCCAATGATTTAACAAATGCAGGGGAATTCTTTTGTGCATGCGCCACTTGTGCAGGCAAGGCGGCCATGAGCGCAGCTTCGCGCTCAACGGGGTTACGGGTTTCGAGCGCGTCGTAATGCTGAGACATGAATACTCCTTAAGCCAACCAACGCTTGCGGCGCTTGTAGCTCTTGGCGTCTTTGAAGCTCTTGCGTTCGCCGCCACCCACGCCCAGGTAGAACTCTTTGACGTCTTCGTTGTTGGCCAAGTCTTGGGCAGCGCCATCCATCACGATGCGACCCGATTCCATGATGTAGCCGTAGTCGGCGTACTTGAGCGCCATGTTGGTGTTTTGCTCAGCGATGAGGAACGTGACTTTTTCTTTCTCGTTCAAGTCTTTGACGATGTTGAACACCTCTTCCACGATCTGAGGGGCCAAGCCCATCGAAGGCTCGTCCAACAACACCATGTTGGGGTTGGCCATCAAGGCGCGGCCAATGGCGCACATTTGCTGCTCGCCACCCGAGGTGTAGGCCGCTTGCGAGGTGCGGCGTGTTTTCAAACGCGGAAAGTAGTTGTAGACCTTTTCCAAGTTGGCGGCAACCTCGCCTTTGTCGCTGCGGGTGTAGCTGCCGGTCATCAGGTTTTCTTCGATGGTCAAGTGCGCAAAGCAGTGACGACCTTCCATCACTTGCACCACACCGCGCTGCACCAAGTCGGCAGGCGTCAAATTCTCAATGCGCTCGCCACGGAACTCAATGCTGCCCTTGGTGACGGCACCGCGCTCGCCTTGCAGCAAGTTCGAAATAGCGCGCAATGTGGTGGTCTTGCCGGCGCCGTTGCCGCCCAGCAAAGAGACGATGCTGCCTTCAGGCACTTGCAGCGACACGCCCTTCAAAACCAAGATCACATGGTTGTAAATGACTTCGATGCCGTTGACGTTGAGAACGATGTTGTTGGCGCTCATAACTTACCTTGCTAAAAAAACGTTGTTGGTTGAACCAAACCTCAAACCCCAAATACTGGGATAGCTTGAGGTTTGGTGGCTCGCAAGAGCCACCAAACGATCAGCCCCAAGGGCTGATCAAGCGTGCGATCAAGACTGGCAGTCCGCAGGGCTGCGACGTGTCAGCTTCTTCTCAGCGGCGTACTTGTCGGCAGCAGCTTTCACCATCGGTTTGATGATTTGCTCGTCTGCTTGGTACCAATCAGACGACCACACGAACTTGGTGCCGTCCCAGGTGTGCATGCGTGTCCAGGCAGAACCCATGTGGTCTTGGCAGCTGGTTGACAAAGGACGCAACACGCCCTTGAAACCGAGCGAATCAAGCTTGGCTTGGGTCAAGTTCAGGTTTTCATAACCCCAGCGCGCTTGCTCGCCGGTCATGACTTTGCCTTTGCCGAAACGCTCTTGTGCAGCGCGAACGCCCTCAATGCCATACATCGCAGCTTGCAAACCGCGCATGTACAACACGTCGCCCACTTCTTCCTTAGGACCGGTGCCTTGGCCTTTGCCGTGCAACTTGGTCAGGATTTCTTTGACAACGTCAGCGTTCTTTTCTGCACCGTGTTGCATCATCACAGCGTTGTAGCCTTTGGCGCCTTGGCCCACGTCTTTGACGTCTGGCTCAGCACCCGCCCACCACACGCCATACATCTTCTCGCGTGGGTAACCTGTGGCTTGGGCTTCTTTCAAAGCGGTGGAGTTCATCACACCCCAACCCCAGTTGATCACGTAGTCAGGACGGTTTTGGCGGATTTGCAACCAAGTCGACTTTTGCTCCACGCCTGGGTGTGTCACAGGCAGCAAGCTCAGCTGGTAGCCGTGCAACGCAGCGCGCTCTTGCAACATGGGGATGGCTTCTTTGCCGAAGGGGCTGTCGTGATAGATCAGCGCAATCTTCTTGCCTTTGAGCTTGTCCAAGCCGCCTTCTTTTTTACCGATGTCTTGGATGATGGTGTCAGCCGCCACCCAGTAAGTGCCAGCCAAGGGGAAGTTCCACTTGAACACGCCACCGTCTTGTGACTCGCTGCGACCCAAACCGGGTGTCAACAATGGAATCTTGTCGGTGGGTGCTTTTTCGGTCAGGGCAAAAGTGATGCCGGTGGACAAAGGTTGGAACACGGTCGCGCCGCCGTTCTTGCCTTTCAGACGCTCGTAGCACTCGACACCGCGGTCGGTTGCGTAAGCGGTTTCACATTCTTCAAAACTCACTTTGACGCCGTTGATGCCACCGCGTGCATTGGTGAGCTTCAAGTAGTCGGCAAAACCGTTGGCAAAGGGCACACCATTGGGCGCATAAGCACCGGTGCGATACACCAGCGAGGGGAAGAACTGCTCTTTGGCTTGTGCCGCAGCTTGGGTGCTGAACATCGTGCCCGAGATGGCCGCAGCCACCAAGGTCACAGCCGTTGTGATTTGACGAAACTTCATGGGTTGTCTCCTGTTAAAAGTTTTAGAGGTCAAGAAAAAATAATCAGTGTGGGAAAGGCCACAAGCGAAGCTTTTGTTTGGCGATGGACCACAACTTGGCCAAACCATGGGGTTCCACGATCAGGAACCACACAATCAAGGCGCCAAAAATCATGTACTCCACGTGTGACACAGTGGCCGTCGAGATGGTCATGCCCACCATGTCGCCCAAGGCAGGCAAGAACTGGTTCAAGAACACAGGCAAGACCACGATGAATGCAGCGCCGAAGAAGCTGCCCATGATCGAGCCCATGCCACCAATGATCACCATGAACAACAGCTGGAAGCTGCGATCAATCGAGAACGCCGCAGGCTCCCAAGAACCCAAGTGCACAAAGCCCCACAAGCCACCGGCAACGCCCACGATGAAGGAGCTGACCGCGAATGCGCTGAGCTTGGCGTAGACGGGACGAATACCGATCACGGCCGCGGCCACGTCCATGTCACGAATGGCCATCCACTCACGGCCAATCGCCGAGCGAACCAAGTTCTTGGCCAGCAAACCAAACGCCACCAAGAAGAGCAAACAGAACTCATACTTTTCAAGCGGGGTTTGAATCGAAAAGCCCATGACGCTGAGGTTAGACACCGACACCGACCCTGAGGCGTTGTAGTTGGTGAACCAGCCCATGCGCAAGAAGGCCCAGTCGCAGAAGAACTGTGCAGCCAGTGTCGCCACGGCCAAATACAAGCCCTTCACACGCAAGCTGGGAATGCCGAAGAACATGCCCACCAAAGTGGCGAAAAAGCCGCCTGATAGCAAGGCCACGATCAGTGGCACACCTTCGATACGAATGAAGGTGTTGTAGGCCATGTAGGCACCCACCGCCATGAAGGCGCCAGAGCCCAATGAAATTTGACCGCAATAGCCGACCAAGATGTTCACGCCCAGCGCTGCCAAAGACAAGATCAAGAAGGGAATCAAAATCGCGCGGAACAGGTACTCATCAACCAGCATCGGTACGCCAACAAAAGCGAAGGCGATGAGGGCCAGAATCATCCAGCGGTCTTGGGTGATCGGAAAGATCTGCTGATCTTTGCGATACGAGGTTTTGAATTGACCGTTTTCTCTGTAAAACATTGTTTCTTCTCCTTACACGCGGTCAATGATTTTTTCGCCGAACAAACCTTGCGGACGGAACAGCAAGAACACCAAGGCCAGCACGTAGGCAAACCAAATTTCAATACCGCCGCCGACCATGGGGCCAAAGTACACCTCGGACAGCTTCTCGCCCACACCGATGATCAAGCCACCAATGATGGCGCCGGGCACCGATGTCAAACCACCCAAAATAATCACGGGCAAAGCACGCAAGGCCACGGTGGTGAGCGAGAACTGCACGCCCATCTTGGAGCCCCAAATGATGCCGGCGACCAAAGCAGTGATGCCTGCGACAAACCAAACGATGACCCAGATGCGGTTGAGCGGAATACCGATCGACTGCGCGGCTTGGTGGTCATCGGCCACCGCACGCAAGGCACGGCCGGTGCTGGTCTTTTGGAAGAACAAGGACAGCACGACCACCAACAAAGCGGCGATGCACGCGGCATAGACGTCTTCGAGGTTGATCATCACGCCGCCTTGGAAGATGCTGTCGAACAAGAACACGGGGTCCTTGGGCATGCCCACATCAATCTTGTAGATGTCACTGCCGAAAATGGTTTGACCCAAACCGTCCAAGAAATACGTGATGCCCAAGGTGGCCATCAACAAGGTCACGCCTTCTTGGTTGACCAAGTGACGCAAGACCAAGCGTTCGATGACCCACGCCAGCACAAACATGCAAGCGCCCGCCATCACAAACGCAATCACATTGGCCAAGACTTTGCTGTCGGTGCCCAGCCAGCCGGGAACCCACTCGGAAAAGCGAGCCATGGCCAAGGCTGCAAACAGCACCATCGCGCCTTGCGCAAAGTTAAAAACACCCGAGGCTTTGAAAATCAACACAAAGCCGAGCGCAACCAGCGAATACAACATGCCTGCCATCAGGCCACCAAAAAGGGCTTCTAGAAAAAATGCCATGTTCTTGTCCTTAGTGTGAGGTGCCGAGGTAGGCGCGAATGACCTCCTCGTTGTTGCGCACCTCGTCGGGGGCGCCGTCGCCAATCTTCTTGCCATAGTCGAGCACGACCACGCGGTCCGAGATGTCCATCACCACGCCCATGTCGTGTTCGATCAACACGATGGTGGTGCCGAACTCTTCGTTCACATCCAAGATGAAGCGGCACATGTCTTGTTTTTCTTCAACGTTCATGCCAGCCATCGGCTCATCGAGCAGCAACACTTGTGGCTCCATGGCCAAGGCGCGACCCAAGTCCACACGCTTTTGCAAACCGTAGGGCAATTGGCCCACCGGTGTTTTACGGTGCGCTTGAATTTCCAAAAAGTCGATGATGTGTTCCACGAACTCGCGATGCTCTTCCTCTTCGCGTTGGGCAGGGCCAATGCGCAAGGCTTGCATGAAGAGGTTGCTCTTGATGCGCAAGTTACGGCCGGTCATGATGTTGTCGATCACGCTCATGCCCTTGAACAAGGCCAAGTTTTGGAAGGTGCGGGCAATGCCCATCTCGGCCACTTGACGGCTGTCCATGTGGTCAAAGGTTTGGCCACGGAAGGTGATGGAACCCTCAGACGGCGTGTAAACACCGTTGATGCAATTGAGCATGGAGCTCTTGCCGGCACCGTTGGGGCCAATGATGGCGCGCACTTCGTGCTCGCGCACATTGAATGAAATGTCGGTCAGCGCTTTGACGCCACCGAAACGCAGGCTGATGTTTTTGACGTCGAGGATGACGTCGCCGATTTTCTTGCTCATGCTGCTTTCCCCACGGGGGTGAAGGTTTTGGCGTCCGAGAGTTTGAGCGTTGCGCTCACGCTGCCGGTACGACCGTCTTCAAACTTAACTTGGGTTTCAATGAATTGCTCGGTGGCGCCGCCGTACAGGGCGACGATCAAGGCGTCGTACTTTTCAGCGATGAAGCCACGACGCACTTTGTTGGTACGGGTGAGTTCGCCATCGTCGGCATCGAGTTCTTTGTGCAAGACCAAGAAGCGGCTGACTTGGCTACCGGCCAACAAATCGTCTTCGGCCAAATCGGCGTTGACTTTCTCGACGCATTCTTTGATCAGGCCATACACCTCAGGCTTTTGCGCCAAGTCGGTGTAACCGGCATAGGGCAAGTTGCGGCGCTCGGCCCAGTTGCCCACGGCATCGAAGTCGATGTTGATCATCACGCACACTTTTTCGCGTTGATCGCCATAGGCCACCACTTCTTTGATGTGAGGGAAGAACTTGAGTTTGTTCTCGACGTACTTGGGCGCAAACATGGCACCGTCGTTCGGCCCCCCTTTGATGCGGCCCACGTCTTTGACGCGGTCGATGATCTTCAAGTGGCCATGGGCATCGAAGAAGCCCGCATCGCTGGTGTGGTACCAGCCATCGGCGGTGAGGACTTCTGCCGTGGCTGCGTCGTTTTTGTAATAGCCTTTGAGCAAGCCAGGCGACTTGACCAAGATTTCACCGTTGTCGGCAACTTTGATTTCCACGCCCGCACAAGGCACGCCCACGGTGTCGGCACGCGCTTCGTGGTCAGGCTGCAAACAGACAAACACCGCGGTTTCGGTCGAGCCATAGAGCTGCTTCAAATTCACACCAATCGAGCGGTAGAAGCTGAAGAGATCTGGGCCAATGGCTTCACCGGCGGTGTAGGCCACACGCACGCGGCTCATGCCCAAGGTGTTGCGCAAGGGGCCATAAACGAACAAGTTGCCCAAGGCATAGAGCAAACCGCCACCCAAGCCAATCGATTTGCCATCCATCTTGGTGGGGCCATAGGTGCGGGCCACGTCCATGAAGTAATGGAACATCTTGCGCTTCAATGCGCCAGCGTCTTCCATCCGAATCATGACGCTGGTCAACAGACCTTCAAACACGCGCGGTGGCGCGAAGTAGTAGGTGGGGCCGACTTCTTTCAGGTCGATGGTCACGGTGGCGGCTGACTCAGGGCAGTTCACCACATAACCGCAATACAGCCACTGTGCGTAGCTGAAAATGTTTTGGCCAATCCAAGCGGGTGGCAAGTAAGCCAACACATCTTCTTCCGATGTGAGGTGGTCAAACTTGGCGCCAGCTTCTGCGCGGTTGATCAGCGAGTAGTGGGTATGCACCACACCTTTGGGATTGCCCGTGGTGCCCGAGGTGAAGAACATCGCGCCAACGTCGTGGGTGTTGGCCTTCTCGACCTCACCCACATAAAAATCGGGATGCTGTTTTGCAAACACCGCGCCAGAAGCCAGCAGCTCTTCGATAGATGCCAGACCGGGCTCGTCGTATTTGCGCAAGCCACGGGGGTCGTCGAAGAAGATGTGCGCGATTTGGGGGCACTGCTCGCGAATCTCCAACATTTTGTCGACTTGCTCTTGGTCTTCCACCACAGCAAAACGCACTTCGGCGTTGTTGAGTGGGAACACACACTCTGCAGCCACCGCGTCTTGGTACAGGGGAATAGGAATGGCACCCAGCGACTGTGCGGCCAGCATGGTGGCGTACAGGCGGGGTCGGTTGGAACCGATCACCACCAGGTGCTCACCGCGGGTCAAGCCTGCTTGATGCAAACCACACGCCATGTGCTCGACCATCTGCGCCATCTCGGCCCAGTGGATGGTTTGCCAAATGCCGTATTCCTTCTCGCGCATGGCGGGCGCTTGAGGGCGCTCACTGGCATGTTTGAGTAACAGTCGGGGGAACGTGGTCTGCATTCCGAGTCCTTGTACAAAAATTCTGATCGAGGAAAAATAGCTGTCTCGCTTGCGACGATTCGGCCATGTTGCGGCGATCGTAGGATCATGTTTGACGCCAAGTTGTCGTTTCGACGACAATTGAGGGAAGACCCCTAGCAGGACTTACCCGAGTCTGACTTTTCACCCCTATTTCGCGAACAATCAACGACGATGTCACCACAACCCAGCGTTTATCAACGCCGACGCAGCCCCACCACCAGCGAGCTCACGCACATCCCCTGGCTGAAGTTGCTCACACAAGCAGAGAGAGAACGCATCGTGTCGCAGTTGGTGGTGAGCGACCCCATTCCTGGCGACTACGTGTGCCGCATGGGCCGTCCTGCCACCTATTGGTTCGGCGTCGTGGAAGGGCTGTTGAAAATGAGCGCGGACAGCGCCAGCGGCCGCACCATCACGTACACCGGCGTACCGCCTGGCGGCTGGTTCGGTGAGGGCACAGCGATCAAACGCGAACCCTACCGCTACAACATCATGGCCTTGCGACGCAGCGTGGTGGCGGGCTTGCCGATCGACACCTTCCATTGGCTGCTGGACAACTCGATTGGCTTCAACCGCTTTGTGATGAACCAACTCAACGAGCGCTTGGCGCAGTTCATTGAGGCGCGCGAGATTGACCGCTCGAACAGCCCCGATGTGCGTGTGGCTCGCAACCTCGCCGCGTTGTTCAACCCCACCTTGTTTCCGGGCGTCGGCGAGATTTTGCGCATCACCCAGCAAGAGCTGGCATATTTGGTGGGGCTGTCACGCCAGCGCGTGAATGTGGCGCTCAACACGCTGCAAGAGCAAGGCGCGATTCGCATTGAGTACGGCGGCATGCGCGTGCTCGACTTGACTGCCCTACGCGCCTACGGCACAACGACCTGAGCGGCAAATGCTGGGCCGCCACTCGTTAAACTCATCGCCTTACTTGCACCGCTTATGTCAGACACATCTCAAGACCTCACACGACTCAACAAACGCATGGCTGAACTTGGGCTTTGCTCACGCCGCGAGGCCGACGCGTGGATTGAGCAAGGCTGGGTCTTGGTCAATGGCCGCCCTGCTGAAATGGGCGTGAAAGTTGGCCCAAACGATCGCGTGGAAATTGACCCACGCGCCAAAGGCCATCAAGAAACGCAAGTGACCATCCTGCTGCACAAGCCCATGGGCTATGTGAGCGGCCAAGCCGAGGACGGCCACGAACCCGCCATCACACTGATCCATGGCCGCAGCCACTGGCGCGAAGACACCTCGAAAAACCGCATTCAACCCTCGCAGTTGCGCGGCTTGGCCCCTGCCGGTCGCTTGGACATCGACTCGGTGGGCTTGCTGGTGTTGACCCAAGACGGTCGCGTGGCCCGCCAGTTGATTGGCGAAGACAGCCACATGGAAAAGGAATACTTGGTGCGCGTGACCTACCAAGGCGAAGCCCTGAATGTGCAAAAAGTATTTCCGCGCGAGCAACTGGCACGCCTGCGCCATGGCCTGAGCCTAGACGGCAAGCCCTTGAAGCCAGCCCAAGTGGAATGGCAAAACCCCGAGCAACTGCGCTTTGTATTGACCGAAGGCAAGAAGCGCCAAATTCGCCGTATGTGCGAGCAAGTGGGCTTGCTGGTGGTGGGGCTCAAGCGCATCCGCATGGGGCGCGTGGTACTGGGCAATTTGCCTGTGGGACAGTGGCGCTATTTAGGCGCCCACGAACGATTCTGAGCGAGGCTTTCAAAACCCTTTTTGATCCTCTTGAAATTTTGGCCAACGCCCCACATCTTGGGGCGTTGTTTTTTGTAATTTAGTTTTTGAAACCATGACCAAACAAACCCATTCCTTCCAAGCCGAAGTCTCGCAGCTGCTGCACCTTGTCACGCACTCGCTGTACTCCAACAAAGAAATTTTCTTGCGCGAATTGGTGTCTAACGCCTCTGACGCCTGCGACAAGCTGCGTTACGAAGGCCTGAACAACGATGCTTTGTTTGAAGGGCAGTCGGAACTCGAAGTGCGTGTGAGCTTTGACAAAGATGCCCGCACGCTGACCATTGCCGACAATGGCATTGGCATGAGCCAAGAAGAAGCCATTGCCCACCTCGGCACGATCGCCAAGAGCGGCACGCGCGAGTTCATGGGCAAGCTCAGCGGCGATCAAAAAACCGATGCCAAAGACCAAGGCGCGTTGATTGGCCAGTTTGGTGTGGGCTTTTACTCGGGCTACATCGTGGCCGACCGCATCACGGTTGAGTCACGCCGTGCAGGCTTGAAGGCTGAGGAAGGTGTGCGTTGGAGCAGCACCGGCACGGGCGACTTTGAGGTGGAGACCATCACCCAAGCCGAGCGCGGCACCAAGATCATCTTGCACCTGCGTGACGATGCCGAGGAATACCTGAGCGCATGGAAGCTCAAGTCGGTCATCAACAAATACTCAGACCACATCTCTTTGCCCATCCGCATGCGCAAGGAAGAATGGAAAGAAGGTGAAAACGACCAACCCGGCGAAATGGTGCTGACCGATGAGTGGGAAACCGTCAACCAAGCCAACGCCCTGTGGGCACGCCCCAAGAAAGACGTGACCGCCGAGCAACACGCCGAGTTTTACAAACACATCAGCCACGATTTTGAGCCACCTTTGGCTTGGAGCCACAACCGCGTGGAAGGCAGCACCGAGTACACCCAGTTGCTGTACATCCCTGGTAAAGCGCCGATGGACTTGTTCAACCGCGACAAAAAAGCGGGCTTGAAGCTGTATGTCAAACGCGTGTTCATCATGGACGATGCAGAGGCTTTGATGCCCTCTTACCTGCGCTTCATCAAAGGCGTGGTGGATTCGGCCGATTTGCCACTCAACGTGAGCCGCGAGTTGCTGCAAGAAAGCCGTGACGTCAAAGCCATTCGCGAAGGCAACACACGCCGTGTGTTGGCCGTGCTAGAAGACTTGGCCAAGTACGACAAAGCCCCCGTCGCAGGCGATGACGGTGTTACTGATGTACTCAGCGACGAGGACAAAGCCAAGCAAGGCAAATACAGCCAGTTCTACGCCGAGTTTGGTGCGGTGCTGAAAGAAGGTTTGGGCGAAGACTTTGCCAACAAAGACAAGCTGGCCAAACTGCTGCGCTTTGCCAGCACCAGCTCGGACAGCGTGAGCGTGTCATTCGCCGACTACAAGGCGCGCATGAAAGAAGGCCAAGAGGCCATCTACTACATCACCGCTGACACATTGGCGGCGGCCAAGAACAGCCCTCAACTGGAAGTGTTCCGTAAAAAGGGCATCGAAGTGTTGTTGATGACCGACCGCGTGGACGAATGGGCACTGAACTTCTTGCAAGAGTTCGATGGCACAGCGCTGCAGTCTGTCGCCAAAGGTGCCGTGGACTTGGGCTCACTCCAAGATGAAGCAGAGAAGAAGGCGGCAGAGGATGCGGCAGAAGCATTCAAGCCCGTCTTGGCCAAGCTCAAAGAAGCGCTGAAAGACAAAGCCGACGACGTGCGCGTGACCACCCGCTTGGTGGATTCGCCCGCTTGTTTGGTGGTGAAAGACCACGGCATGTCCATGCAACTGGCCCGCATGCTCAAGCAAGCGGGCCAGCAAGCGCCTGAGATGAAGCCCGTGCTGGAAGTCAATGCGGATCACGCCTTGGTGAAGAAACTCAGCGCAGATGCCAACCCCAACTTCAACGATTTGGCCCACATCTTGTTTGACCAAGCGCTGTTGGCCGAAGGTGGCTTGCCTGAAGACCCTGCCGCCTATGTGAAACGGGTGAACGCACTCTTGGTGTAAAACATGGTCCATGGCACACATGGACACCCCTCACCCCGCGTCAGTTGACGCAGTCAAGGCCAACACACGTGTGTTGGCCTTTGACATTTTTGGCACAGTTGTCGATTGGCACGGCAGCATTGTTCGGGAGGTGCAAGCGCTCTACCCGTCTGTTGACGCGAACGCTTTTGCACTGGCTTGGCGAGCGGGCTATGTACCAGCCATGGCGCGTGTGCAGTCCGGCGAACTGGGTTGGACGCGGATTGACGAATTGCACCGCATGATCTTGGACGACTTGTTGCCGCAATTTGGCTTGGCGCATTTGAACGAAGCGCAACGCGTGCATCTGAACAAGGTGTGGCACCGCTTGGATGCTTGGCCCGACAGCGTCGAAGGTCTGCGACGTTTGAAAACCAAATTCACCATTTGCACATTGTCGAATGGCAACATGGGTCTGCTCACCAACATGGCCAAACGCGCGGGGCTGCCGTGGGACTGCGTGCTATCGGCCGAGGTCTTCAGGGCCTACAAACCCGATCCAGCGACCTATTTGGGGGTCGCAAATGTCTTCGACCTGCAAGCCCATGAAGTGATGTTGTGCGCGGCGCATCATGACGATTTAGCAGGCGCACGCGCCTGCGGTTTACGCACCGCCTACATTGAACGCCCACTCGAGTTCGGTGCCTCCCGCATCAAAGATGTATCACCACGCGCTGGGAATGATTTGCACGTCCGCGATCTGTGCATGCTGGCCGATGTGCTCGGCTGTTAACGCTCGAGCATCCGCCTAAACCCACAAAGGAGGCTCTTGCATGGCCTCGCACTGCTCTTCCAACATATGGATTTGTCCGGCCCAGTAGTCACTGCTGCCAAACCATGAAAAGTTTTGCACAAAAGCAGGGTCGTCTTTGCGACGCGCCAACCATGCGCTGTAGTGAATCAAACGCAAGGTGCGCAAAGGCTCAATCAAGACCACCTCGCTGCGGTTGAGCTCGCGCATTTGCTCATAGCCATCGAGCAGCATGGACAGCTGTTGCGTGCGTTGTGCGCGATCGCCACTGAGCAGCATCCACAAGTCTTGCACGGCAGGCCCCATGCGCGCATCGTCGAGGTCCACAAAGTGCGGCCCCCCTTGAGCGAGGTCTGTCGGCGTCCACAAAATATTGCCGGGGTGACAGTCACCGTGCAGACGCAACAACGCCGTCGGATGCGCCTTGATTTTTTCTTGCGCGATGCCAATCGCCTGATTGCACATGTCGAGCCACGCACGCTGTTGATCCAACGGAATGATTTGATTCTCAAGCAGCCAATCGCGCGATGCTTCACCAAAGGTTTCAGCATTCAACGCGGGACGATGGGCGAACTTGCTGTGTGCGCCCACGTTGTGTAGGCGTGCAATGAAACGCCCGATCCACTCCAACACTTCGGCATCGTCCAACTCTGGTGGACGCCCACCGCGTCTGGGGCTCACGCTGAACGCAAAGCCATGGGCGTGATGCAATGTTTGACCATCAAAACTGAGCGGCCCCACCATGGGCACTTCGGCCGCCATGAGCTCGGCGGCGAACGCATGTTCTTCCAGAATTTGCGCATCGCTCCAACGCTCAGGCCGATAAAACTTGGCCACCAAGGCTTGATCGTCATCGAGCATGACTTGGTAAACGCGGTTTTCGTAGGAGCTCAAAGCCGTCAGTCGTCCATCGACAGCCAGGCCTAAATCCGCGAGGGCGTCCAACACCACATCGGGCGTGAGGGCTTCATAGGCATGTGGCCCAGAGGGTTGATCAAACACCCCAGACAACTTCTTTGTCTTCGGCATGTGCGCGGCGCAACATGTCGATGAAGGGCACCACACGTTGCCTCAAAGAAATGCTTTTGGCGGAGTCGGCAACCCGCTGTTTCACCTCAGCATCTGCGTCCGCTTTGGCTGCTTCGTTTGCGGCTTGCTGGGCCGCCTCTTCGCGCGCTACGGCGTCTTGCAAAGCAGCAATGGCTGGCAACATCTCAGCAGGAAGAATGATGCCCTGTGGTCCGGGCTCTTTGCCCATGAGCTTCAACACTTGACGGCCTTGTGGCTCGAGCATGATGAGATCGCCCGTTGCTTTGGATTTGAATTTGTACAGCATCGTTTGATTGTGCGCCGTTACAACAAGGGTGTCACGGCCGCATGGAAAGCATCAGGTCGCTCATACATGACCCAGTGCCCTGCATCTGGAATCACGGTGTAGCTTTCAAGTGTGTGCAGGATGTGTGGCACTTGTTCCAGTGTGCCTTTGTAAAGCGCATCTTGCGCGCCCCAAATGCCATGCACAGGACACGTCCAGCCACTTTGTGCGTTGGCCAACACATCGCTTTTGGCAATGCGACGTCGCCGCATGCGGTCGCGCGCCACATTGGCTTGCTGCAAATCGATCAAGGCCTCATCGACGCTGCTGTCATGCGCCAACATCATGGCCTTGAGGTTGTGCCGGTGCACCGCACGCTGCTGCGTGTCCGTCATGTCAGGGGACATGCCGCGCATTGGCAAGACCTCGCCGAACAAACCTAGACCAGGTACGCCCACCAAGATCATTTGCTTGATGCATGCGGGTTGTTCCGCGGCCAACAAACCCGCCGTCATGCCCCCAAATGAGAAGCCCATGACATCCACGGCAGCACCGTCAAAGGTGTATTGAAGAATTTGCCCGACATAGGGAGCCAAGGTGTCGGCGTCTCGCACATCGTCAGGCACATCCGAATCCCCAAACCCTGGTAGATCCAAAGCCCACACGGTGCGATGCTGCGACAAGTACTGGACATTGCGGACCCAATGTGTCCAGCTACCCGAGCCGCCATGCAACAACACCAGAGGGGACGCTGTGGCTGTGTTCTGACTGCCCCAGACGTGCCAAACGGCATCGCCCCATGGGTATGACTGAACATGGCGCTGAGCGCCTTGTAGAGCGTTTTGAATCAAGGTCATCTCAAGGATTGTCTTTGTCTGAGCGTGCGATTCACGCAGAAAAAAAGCCCGCTGAAAAATTCAGCGGGCTTTTGAACTGGTTGCGCGAGCAAGATTTGAACTTGCGACCTTTGGGTTATGAGCCCAACGAGCTACCAGGCTGCTCCATCGCGCGGTAAGAGGGTTATTGTAACGTATTAAGCTGCTGATTGCTCAGTGGCGTCGTCTTTAATTTCAGGACGGTCAACCAATTCAACAAAAGCCATGGGTGCGTTGTCACCGACGCGGAAACCCATTTTCAAAATACGGGTGTAACCACCTGGACGTGTCTTGAAACGTGGGCCCAATTCGTTGAACAACTTGACGACGCTGTCACGATCGCGCAAGCGGTCGAATGCCAAGCGGCGGTTTGCAACGGTAGGCTCTTTGGCCAAAGTGATCATCGGTTCGATGACGCGACGCAATTCTTTGGCTTTTGGCAATGTGGTTTTGATGGCCTCGTGCTCGATGAGCGAGTTCATCATGTTGCGCAACATCGCCAAGCGGTGTGATGTGGTGCGGTTGAGTTTGCGAAGTCCGTGTCCGTGACGCATTTTGATTTCCTTTGATGTTTTGCCGGCCGCCGTATCAGGTACGGCCAGGGGGACGTTATGTCAGTTTGTTATTTTAAATTCAACGACGCTCTAAGCCTGCAGGTGGCCAGCTTTCGAGCTTCATGCCCAAAGTCAAACCACGTGAAGCCAAAACTTCTTTGATTTCGTTGAGTGACTTGCGACCCAAGTTCGGGGTCTTGAGCAACTCGTTCTCGGTGCGTTGAATCAAATCACCGATGTAGTAGATGTTCTCGGCCTTCAAGCAGTTGGCAGAGCGAACAGTCAGTTCAAGCTCGTCCACAGGGCGCAACAAGATCGGATCGAACTGTTGGTTGCCACGTGGTGCCTCAGCCATCAAGCTGTTGATTTGATCGCCTTCCAACTGCGCGAACACAGCCAATTGCTCAACCAAAATCTTCGACGAAGCGCGCACGGCGTCTTCGGCAGTAATGGCGCCGTTGGTTTCGATTTCCATGACCAAGCGGTCAAGGTCTGTACGTTGCTCAACGCGCGCGTTTTCGACGCTGTAGCTCACACGGCTCACAGGTGAGAACGAGGCGTCCAACACAATGCGACCGATTGATTTGCTAGGCTCTTCGCCATAACGACGAACGGTGCCAGGGACGTAGCCACGGCCTGTTTCCACCTTGAGTTGGATGTCAATCTTGCCGCCTTGCGACAAATTAGCGATCACATGCTCAGGGTTGATGATTTCAACGTCGTGTGGCGTTTGAATATCAGCAGCAGTGACAGCACCTTCGCCGTCTTTGCGCAAGCTCAAAGTGACTTCATCACGGTTGTGCAGCTTGAAAACCACGCCTTTGAGGTTCAACAAAATGTTGACCACATCTTCTTGCACGCCATCGATCGATGAGTACTCGTGCACGACACCAGCGATGGTGACTTCAGTCACGGCATAGCCAACCATCGAAGACAACAAGACACGGCGCAAGGCGTTGCCCAGCGTGTGGCCATAGCCACGCTCAAACGGCTCCAAGGTGACCTTGGCGCGGTTGTGGCCCAGTTGCTCGACGTGGATGTTTTTGGGTTTCAGCAAATTAGTTTGCATTCAGATTTCCTCTCAATACCCCCGGCTCGTTACACCGGTAAGGCAGGGTGTCTGGAACCACGCTGCGCGAGCGGGCAGCGTGGGGTGCGTTAGGTTGAAAACTTCAACCAGAATTAACGCGAATACAGTTCGACGATCAGCGATTCGTTGATGTCTGCTGCAAATTCGTCACGGTCAGGTGACTTCTTGAAAGTGCCTTCGGCCTTGTCAGCATTGACTTCAACCCAAGCTGGCATACCAACTTGTTTGGCCAACTCAAGCGCTTCCAAAACACGACCTTGTTTTTTAGATTTTTCGCGAACAGCGATCACGTCACCGGCTTTCACCAGGTAAGACGGGATGTTGACTTGATGACCGTTCACAGTGATGGCTTTGTGTGAGACCAACTGACGTGCTTCAGCACGTGTAGAACCAAAGCCCATGCGGTACACGACGTTGTCCAAACGTGTTTCCAAAATGGTCAACAGGTTGGCACCTGTATTGCCTTTTTGGCGGTCAGCAGCAGCAAAGTAACGGCGGAACTGACGCTCCAACACACCGTACATGCGCTTGACTTTTTGCTTTTCACGCAATTGCAAACCGAAGTCAGACGTACGTTGACCTGATGTGCGGCCGTGTTGGCCTGGCTTGGTGTCGAATTTAGACTTGTCAGCAATAGAACGACGTGCGCTCTTCAAGAACAAGTCAGTGCCTTCACGGCGAGAGAGTTTGGCCTTAGGGCCTAGGTAACGTGCCACTTGAAATTCCTTCTTAAATCATCTGCTCACAAAAAGTGAGGAGCCGCTGGAGCAATACCAGCGGCGGTGGGCTTGTGGTTAACAGTAAAGCGAGAAACGCTTAGATGCGACGACGCTTCTGTGGACGGCAACCGTTGTGGGGAACCGGTGTCACATCAGCAATCGAATTGATGCGAATGCCCAATGCGGCCAAAGCGCGCACTGAAGATTCACGACCAGGACCTGGGCCTTTGATTTCGACATCCAGGTTCTTGATACCTTGGTCAACAGCTGCACGGCCAGCCACTTCAGACGCTACTTGAGCAGCGAAAGGTGTGGATTTACGTGAACCCTTGAAACCTTGACCACCCGACGATGCCCATGACAAAGCATTGCCCTGGCGATCGGTGATGGTGATGATGGTGTTGTTAAACGAAGCGTGCACGTGTGCAATGCCGTCCGCAATGTTTTTACGAACTTTTTTGCGAACGCGCTGTGCTGCGCTGTTTGAAGGTGATTTAGCCATTGTTCTGCCCTAATCCAATTATTTCTTCAGCGCCTGAGCTGCTTTGCGCGGGCCCTTGCGTGTACGAGCGTTGGTACGCGTACGCTGACCGCGCATTGGCAGACCACGGCGGTGACGGAAACCACGGTAGCAACCAATGTCCATCAAACGCTTGATGTTCATTGTTGTCTCGCGGCGCAAGTCACCTTCAATGGTGAACTCAGCGATCTGATCGCGGATCTTTTCGAGATCGGCGTCAGTCAGATCTTTGATCTTTTTCGCGTAATCAATGCCACTTGCTTCGCAAATTTTGCGAGCGCGTGTGCGTCCAATACCAAAAATAGCTGTCAAGCCAATTTCAGTGTGTTTGTGCGGCGGAATGTTAATGCCAGCGATACGTGCCATGTGCGTCCTCTTTAAACCAGTTCAATCAACCTTGGCGCTGTTTGTGGCGTGGATCTGTACAGATCACACGAACCACACCCTTGCGACGGATGATTTTGCAGTTGCGGCAAATTTTTTTGACCGAAGCCGAAACTCTCATTTCACTCTCCTAAAACTCATTTGTGCGGGTCTTAACCCAACGTTGTTTTGAAACTTGCCTTTTTCAGCAGCGATTCATACTGTTGACTCATCATGTAGTTTTGCACTTGGGCCATAAAGTCCATCGTCACCACCACAATAATCAACAACGAAGTACCACCGAAGTAGAAAGGCACGTTGTATTTCAAGATCAAGAACTCAGGCAACAAACACACGAATGTGATGTAAACAGCGCCTGCGAGCGTGAGTCGAACCAAAATTTTGTCAATGTATTTCGCTGTGTGATCGCCAGGACGAATACCTGGAACAAACGCACCGCTTTTCTTCAAGTTATCTGCAGTTTCACGGCTGTTGAAAACCAACGCGGTGTAGAAAAAACAGAAAAACACGATGGCGGCGGCGTACAACATCACATACACAGGTTGTCCTGGGGCCAACGCAGCTGAAATATCTTTCAACCAACGCATGCTGTCACCAGAACTGAACCAGCTCACCACGGTAGCAGGCAACAAGATGATGGAAGAGGCGAAGATGGGAGGAATCACACCTGCCATGTTCAACTTCAAAGGCAAGTGCGAAGACTGGCCGCCATACACTTTGTTACCAACTTGGCGACGCGCATAGTTCACCAATATTTTACGCTGTCCGCGCTCAACAAATACAACGAAGTAAGTGACCAAGGCCACGACAACGACGATGACCAAAGCCACCAGGATACTCATGGCGCCGGTACGAACCAACTCCAGCAGACCGCCAACTGAATTCGGCAAACCTGCAGCAATACCCGCAAAAATCAGAATAGAAATACCATTGCCCAAGCCGCGCTCGGTGATTTGCTCACCCAGCCACATCAAGAACATTGTGCCGGCGGTCAAACTGACCATCGCCGTCACGCGGAAGCCAAAGCCTGGCACATTCACCAAGCCAGCAGATGCTTCCAACGCCAAGGCAATACCCATGGATTGGAACAATGCCAAACCGAGTGTGCCGTAACGTGTGTATTGGGTAATCTTGCGACGACCTGCTTCGCCTTCTTTTTTGAGCTGCTCCAGAGAAGGCAACACATAAGTCAGCAACTGCATGATGATCGATGCAGAGATGTAAGGCATGATGCCCAACGCGAACACTGTGAAGCGCGACAAAGCACCACCGGAGAACATGTTGAACAAACTCAAAATACCGCCCTGCTGGCCCTTGAACAGTTGCTGCAACTGGTTAGGGTCAATGCCGGGCACTGGAATGTGTGCGCCCACGCGGTAAACAACCAAGGCGAGCAGCAAGAAGACCAGTCGGCGACGTAAATCGCCAAACTTGTCGTTGTTACCGATCGATGAAGGGTTGGTTGCCACGGAGCACTATTCCAGTTGAATCGAACGATTAAGCGACAGAGCCGCCAGCGGCTTCGATCGCAGCTTTAGCACCAGCAGTAGCGCCGATGCCATTGAGCTTGACAGCTTTGGTCAATTCGCCAGTCTTCACAACTTTGACGACGCGAGCGATAGATGCCACGAGGCCAGCGGCCTTCAAGGTCAACATATCCACTTCAGCAGCGCCGAGTTGTTGCAAGTCAGCCAATGTCACTTCGTCGTTGTACTTCAAAGTTGTTGACTTGAAGCCACGCTTAGGCAAGCGACGTTGCAAAGGCATTTGACCGCCTTCGAAACCCACTTTGTGGTAGCCACCTGAACGTGACTTTTGACCTTTGTGACCGCGACCGGCGGTTTTACCGAGGCCAGAGCCAATGCCGCGACCAACGCGACGCTTAGCGTGTTTAGCGCCAGGTGCGTGGGTGATGTTATTGAGTTCCATCTTTAACCTTTACAGCACTTTGACCAGATAGCTGATCTTGTTGATCATGCCGCGCACTGCTGGTGTGTCTTGCAATTCGCTCACAGAATTGAGCTTACGCAGACCCAAGCCACGGACAGTGGCGCGGTGCGATTCTTTGGTGCCAATTGGGCTACGCACCAATTGGATCTTGACAGTTTGGGGGGTGCTCATCGAATGCTCCGAGATTAGGCGAAGATTTCTTCGACGTTCTTACCGCGCTTAGCCGCCACTTCAGATGCAGTGGTGGAGTTCTTCAAGGCGTCGAACGTTGCGCGAACCATGTTGTACGGGTTTGACGTGCCGTGGCTTTTTGCCACGATGTCCGTGATACCCATCACTTCGAAAACAGCACGCATTGGGCCGCCTGCGATGATGCCGGTACCCTTAGGGGCTGGAATCATCATGACGTTTGCAGCGCCGTGGCGACCATGCACCGTGTGGTGAATCGTGCCATTCTTCAAAGAGACCTTGATCATGTTGCGACGGGCTTCTTCCATCGCTTTTTGCACAGCAGCTGGCACTTCTTTCGATTTGCCTTTGCCCATGCCCACGCGACCGTCGTTATCACCCACAACTGTGAGTGCGGCGAAACCGAGAATACGGCCACCCTTAACAACTTTGGTCACGCGGTTAACCGCGATCATCTTTTCCTTCAGACCGTCTTCAGGACCGTCACCTTGGGGTTTTGCCTGTAATTTAGCCATTTGTTATATCCAATTCGATTAGAACTGCAAGCCAGCTTCGCGGGCAGCATCAGCCAAAGCTTTGACACGGCCGTGGTAGGCGAAACCGGAGCGATCGAACGCAACTTTTTCAACGCCTGCGGCTTTTGCTTTTTCAGCAATGAGTTTGCCAATCACTTGGGCAGCATTGACGTTGCCGCCCTTGCCTGTTGCGCCCAGTGCTTTGCGCACATCGGCTTCGGCGGTAGATGCTGCTGCCAACACCTTGGTGCCGCAGCCAGAAATCACGCTGGCGTAAATGTGCAAATTGGTACGGTTCACCATCAGACGCGCAACGCCTTGATTGGCGATACGGATACGAGTCTGACGGGCCCGGCGAAGACGCTGCTCTTTTTTGGTCAACATGTTGCAGCTCCTTATTTCTTCTTGGTCTCTTTGATCGTGATCTTCTCATCCGAATAACGGATGCCCTTGCCTTTGTAAGGCTCTGGGGGACGAATCGCACGAATCTCAGCGGCCACTTGGCCCACGCGTTGACGGTCAGCACCTTTGATGATGATTTCCGTAGCAGCAGGCGTTTCAACCTTGATGCCTTCAGGCATGTCTTTGTTCACAGGGTGAGAAAAACCCACCGCCAAGTTGAGCTTGGAACCTTGCGCAGCGGCTTTGTAGCCCACGCCGACCAACAACAGCTTCTTCTCGAAGCCTTTGGACACACCGGTCACCATGTTGTTCACCAACTGGCGCAGCGTACCGCTCATGGCATTCGCTTCACGCGAATCATCAACTGGAGTGAATGTCACTTGACCAGCTTCGTTAGCAACTTTGACCAATGCGTGCGAAGCCACTGACAGCGAACCGCCAGTACCTTTGACGCTGATTTGAGCGCTATTAATTGACACATCCACACCTTGGGGGACGGTCACAGGCATTTTTCCTACTCGGGACATTTCAGTCTCTCCTTTAGCCTGCGATTACGCGACGTAGCAGAGCACTTCGCCACCGACGCCGGTAGCACGTGCTTTGCGATCAGTCATCACGCCTTTAGGCGTAGTAACAATTGCCACACCCAAGCCGTTCATGACGTGGGGAATAGCGCCGCAGCCTTTGTAAACGCGCAAGCCAGGACGGCTCACACGCTCAATACGCTCAATCACTGGACGACCTGCGTAGTACTTGAGAGAAATCTCAAGCTCAGTCTTGCCAGCGTCTTTTTTGATTTGAAAACCGTCGATATAGCCTTCGTCTTTCAGCACTTGCGCGATGGCAATCTTCACTTTGGAAGAAGGCACCAAAACGGTAGGCTTAGCCACCATTTGCGCATTGCGAATACGAGTCAGCAAGTCGGCGATGGGATCACTCATGCTCATGTTGAATATCTCCTGCTTGCTTACCAGCTTGCCTTGGTGATGCCGGGAATATTGCCCTGGAAGGCAAGTTCACGGATCTTGGCTCGGCCGAGGCCGAATTGACGGAATGTTCCGCGGGGGCGACCGGTGATTTCGCAACGGTTGCGTTGACGCGTTGGGTTTGCGTTACGGGGAAGTTTTTGCAGACCCAAACGGGCAGCTGCGCGCTCTTCATCGCTACGCTTGGCGTCGTTGGCAATTGCCTTCAGTTCCGCATGCTTAGCTGCGTACTTAGCAACCAGTCGGTCTCGCTTGAGCTCGCGCTCGATCAAAGCTACTTTAGCCACGTGTCACCTCAGTTCTTGAACGGAAAGCGGAAGCCAGCGAGGAGCGCTTTGCACTCATCATCAGTCTTAGCTGTCGTGGTGATGCTGATATTGAGGCCACGCAGTGCGTCGACTTTGTCGTACTCAATCTCAGGGAAAATGATCTGCTCTTTAACGCCGATGTTGTAGTTACCACGGCCATCAAAAGCGCGACCAGAAATACCACGGAAGTCACGCACACGCGGCAAGGCGATGGTCACGAAACGATCGAGGAATTCATACATTTGCACGCCACGCAAAGTGACCATGCAGCCGATAGGTTGCTGTTCGCGGATTTTGAAACCAGCGATCGCCTTCTTAGCCTTGGTCACCACAGGCTTTTGACCAGCAATCTTGGTCAAATCACCCACAGCGTTATCCATCACCTTCTTGTCGGCAACGGCCTCGCTCACACCCATGTTGAGCGTGATCTTGGTGAGGCGCGGCACTTCCATTGGGGACTTGTAGCCGAACTTAGCGGTCAACTCAGGGACCACTTTTTCGCGATAGTGTTGTTGCAGTCGTGCCATGCTTATGCCACCTTGATTTCTTCGCCGCTGGACTTGTAGACGCGCACTTTGCTGCCGTCTGCCAGGACTTTGATGCCAACACGATCAGCCTTACCTGTGGCGGCATTGAAAATGGCCACATTCGACTGATGGATAGGCATGGTTTTTTCAACGATGCCACCTTGCGTGCCAGCCATCGGATTGGGCTTGGTGTGTTTTTTCACCAAGTTGATGCCGTCGACCACCAAGTGGCTGTCATCTTTACGCAGCGACACAACGCCACGCTTGCCTTTGTCACGTCCAGCGAGGACGATGACTTGGTCGCCTTTGCGAATCTTGTTCATGGTCAGTCCTTACAGAACTTCAGGAGCCAAGGACACGATCTTCATGAACTTCTCAGTACGCAACTCGCGCGTCACTGGGCCGAAGATACGGGTGCCGATAGGCTCCAACTTTGCATTCAGCAACACAGCTGCGTTGCCATCGAATTTAACGAGCGAACCGTCGCCACGGCGGATGCCTTTGGCAGTACGGACCACAACAGCGCTATACACCTCGCCTTTTTTGACGCGGCCACGCGGAGCGGCTTCTTTGATGCTCACTTTGATAATGTCGCCAACGCTTGCATAGCGACGCTTAGAACCGCCGAGCACCTTGATGCACAAAACGGACTTCGCGCCGGTGTTGTCAGCGACATCTAACCGAGATTCAGTCTGGATCATTTCAAATATTCCCAACTTGCATCAGTCTTTGCGAAACAAGTCTTTTCAGACTAGCAACACACCGAACCGATCAGTCTTGGGCCCGTCATCCACGCCACGAACCACTCGCAACGCTTCAACTTGGGCAGATAACCCCGCTTTTTTGAGCGGAGCCGCAGATTATGCCATAGCTTTTCATCCCGCGTCAACTATTTCGACAAAAACTTTCAACAGCCTTGAAAAACCACCCTTTTCTAAGCAACGTCAGCCCCCGCAGCAGCGACCGGAAATGCTTGATTGACAATCACCACATGTCACAAGCAACACACTCCTCATCCATGCTCGCCTTCATTGGCGGGGGCAACATGGCCAGCGCCATCATTGGCGGACTGATCAAACAAGGCACGCCGGCCGAACGCATCCTCGTGGTGGAACCATTCGTCCAGGCGCGCGAGCGGCTGCAACACGATTTCAAAGTCCGCACCTTGGCAGCTGCCGATTCCTCACTGCAAGACGCAGGCTTGCTGGTTTGGGCTGTCAAGCCACAAACATTCAAAGAAGCGGCCGAACCCGTGCGTGGGTTTTGCCAGCATGCCTTGCACTTGAGCGTGGCCGCAGGCATTCGCAGCGAGAGCATTGCCCAGTGGCTAGACACTGAACGCGTGGTACGCGCCATGCCCAACACCCCCGCCCTCGTCGGCTTGGGCCAAACGGGTTTGTTTGCACGCCCCACCGTCACCGCCACAGATAAAGCATGGATTGAACAAGTCGTAGCGACAACAGGCCAATACCTGTGGGTCAACGAAGAGCCCCTGCTTGATGCCGTGACCGCCATTTCAGGCTCAGGTCCCGCTTATGTGTTTTTCTTCATCGAAGCCATGATTGAGGCGGGCACCAAGATGGGCCTCACCCACGAACAAGCGCATCAATTGGCCGTGGGCACGTTTGTCGGCGCCTCTGAATTAGCGCGCAGCGCCAGCGAGCCCACCTCGGTGCTGCGTGAGCGCGTGACCTCCAAAGGCGGCACGACCTACGCAGCCATCACGTCGATGCAAGAAGCGGGCATGGCCTCTTTGTTTGAAACCGCACTCAAGGCCGCACAACATCGCGCCAAAGAACTGGGTGACGCCTTCGGTACGTAATTTTCAAGACATGCGCAGTGCGACAATTGCGCGGTCGAGATTTCAAAAAACTTTTCACACATGAACAAACTACTTCTCTCTTTGGTGTCAGCGGCCGCTTTGGCACTGCCCTTCGCAACCACCGCACAAACAGCCGCACCTGCACTGCCTGTGGCGCCTGTGGCACCCGCTGTGCAAGCAGCCCCTGCTGTGACAGATACAGCCACTGCGCCAGCCTCTAACAAGGCAGACAAAAAAGCCAAGAAGAAAAAACACAAAAAGAAAAAGCATAAAAAAGCCAAGGCGCATTGATCTGCCCTGAGGTCTTTCCAAAGAAAAAGCGCTTGAATTCAAGCGCTTTTTTCATGCCTCCGCACAGCTGAATCAGCGCAAGGCATAACCCACAGCAATGCCCGCAAACACCGTGGCGCCAACCCAATGGTTCAAGCGAAAGGCCTTGAAGCAGCCCTCTCGGGTACGCCCTTTGATCAACGAGAAATGCCACACCGCTTGCACAGTGGCAAGCACCAGCGCACACAACCACGGCCACCCCAAACGCGCATCAGCCAACAAGACCATCCACCCCTCGAGGTAAATGGCATAAAAAGCCATCACCGCCGCCACGTCATAACGCCCCAACGTGATGGCAGAAGTTTTCATGCCGATGCGCAGATCGTCATCCCGATCCACCATCGCGTATTCCGTGTCGTAGGCCAACACCCAAAACAAGTTGAAGACGAGCAAGCCCCAAGCCTGCGCAGGCACAGCATTCCAGACAGCGTGTGCCGTCAAGTTCTGCCACACGATGTCGCCGCCACGCACTGCCGTGAATGCCAAAGGAATACCAAAGCTGAACGCCACGCCCAACACCGCCTGGGGCATGGACACATGGCGTTTGGCATAGGGATAGATCAAGGTCACCGCCAACCCAGCAAACGACCACAACACCGTGGCCAAATTGGTCGTCCACACCACCATGACAAACGCCGCCAGCGCCAGCACGGCGCCCACCGACAAAGCCTCTCGCACAGAGATGGCGCCACTTGTCACAGGTCGCTGCGCGGTGCGTTTGACATGGCGGTCAAAGTTGCGGTCGGCCACATCGTTCAAGCAACACCCCGCGCTGCGCATCAAGACCGTTCCCAGCACGAACACCGCCACCAACTCCCAACCCGGCCATCCATCGGCCGCCACCCACAGTGCCGACAAAGATGGCCACAACAACAGCAACCACCCCGCGGGGCGATTCCAGCGGATCAAATCCAAATACAAACCGAAACGTTCACGCATCATGGGCCATTCAAGACAAGCGGTTCACACCTGGTAATTCGCAGGCGTAAATGGCGTTGCGTAACGCAGCAATCGCCTCATACCGTGTGAAGCTGCGACGCCAAGCCAGCACCACGCGGCGCGTGGGTGGCGCACCGCCGGCTTCGTCTTCGATGGGTAAATAGCGCACATAGGTCTCTTCGCTTTTCTTGCGCTTGACCTGCGTACTCAGTGCCTCCTTGGGCACGCTCAAACGCGGCACCAAGGTCACGCCCATGCCTGCCGCCACCATGTGTTTGATGGTCTCGAGTGAGGAGCCTTCAAAACTCTTTTGAATCCCTTCCGCATTGCTCGAGAAACGGGCGAACTCAGGACACACCTCCAACACATGGTCGCGGAAGCAATGGCCATTGCCCAAGAGCAACATGGTTTCATTTTTCAGCGCATCGGCCGTGACCGTGGCCTGCGTCGCCAAGGGGTGCGTGCTGGGCACGGCCGCCATGAACGGCTCGTCATACAACAGCGCCGTGGCCAGGCCGGTATCCGGAAAAGGCTCGGCCATGATGGCGCAATCGATCTCCCCCGTGCGCAACATTTCGAGCAATTTAACGGTGAAGTTCTCTTGCAGCATCAGCGGCATTTGCGGCGTCCTGGCGATCGCTTGACGCACCAAGCTTGGCAACAAATAAGGGCCAATCGTGTAGATCACACCCAACTTCAATGGACCAGCCAGCGGGTCTTTGCCGCGCTTGGCAATTTCTTTGATGTTCGCCGCCTGCTCCAACACGCTCTGCGCTTGACGCACGATTTCTTCGCCCAAGGCCGTCACGGCAACTTCGTTGGCGCTGCGCTCAAAGAGTTTGACATCCAACTCCTCTTCGAGCTTTTTGATCGCCACGGACAGCGTGGGTTGCGACACAAAACAAGCATCGGCGGCACGGCCAAAGTGTTTTTCGCGCGCGACGGCAACGATGTATTTGAGTTCGGTCAGGGTCATGGGTCAGGCTTTCAAGAAGTCTGATTTTCCACCCAACCAGCGCTCAATGTGGCGCTGCGCCATTTCGGGGTATTGATCGAGCATCACAGGCGCCAAGCTGCGGGCCCACTCCAGCAACGCCACGTCTTCGGTCAAATCCGCAAAACGCAGCAAGGCCGCGCCGGATTGGCGAGCCCCCAAGAACTCACCCGGGCCACGAATTTCCAAATCGCGGCGGGCAATCTCAAATCCGTCCGAGGTTTCCACCATCGCCCGCAAGCGCTCGCGGGCGGTCTCGCTCACACGGCCACTCTCACCCGTGGCATACATCAGCACACAGGCCGATGCAGCCGCACCGCGTCCCACACGCCCACGCAACTGGTGCAATTGACTCAGACCAAAACGCTCCGCATGCTCAATCACCATCAACGAGGCATTGGGCACATCCACGCCCACTTCAATCACCGTGGTGCTCACCAACACACCCATGGCGCCGCTTTCAAACTGCGCCATCACCGCTTTTTTATCGGCGGGTGGCATGCGCGAATGCAAGAGCCCGACCAGCACGGGTTTGGCACCGGGAGGATTCAAAGCCTCCGTGAGCAAGGCGTGGGTTTCGGTGGCGTTGGTCAGGTCCAGCGCCTCGCTTTCTTCAATCAACGGGCACACCCAGTACACCTGGCGGCCTTCGTCGAGCTGGTGGCGAATGCGCTCGATCAACTCATCCCGCCGCGCCTCTGACACTAACTTCGTCACCACCGGCGTACGACCGGGAGGCAGCTCGTCCAGGGTGGACACATCCAAGTCTGCGTAATAGCTCATGGCCAAGGTGCGAGGGATGGGCGTGGCGCTCATCATCAGCATGTGGGGCTCTTGTTCGGGCATGCCGTCGTGCGTGAGCATCTTCTCGCGCAAGGCCAAGCGCTGCGCCACCCCAAAACGATGCTGCTCGTCAATGATGGCCAGCGCCAAGTTGTTGAACTGCACTTGATCTTGAATCACCGCATGCGTCCCCACCACCAGCGCCGCTTCGCCACTGGCAATCAGGCCCAACATTTCGGTGCGTTCTTTTTTCTTTTGACTGCCCGTGAGCCACGCCACGCGCTTGCCCAGCGGGGTCAGCAAGGGCTCCAACCAGCCAATCAATTTGCGAAAGTGCTGCTCGGCCAAAATTTCGGTGGGCGCCATCAAGGCGCACTGCCAGCCTGTGTCCATGGCGATCGCAGCAGCCAGAGCGGCCACCACGGTTTTGCCGGATCCCACATCGCCTTGCAGCAAGCGGTGCATGGGAATCTGGCGCATCATGTCGCGCGCGATTTCTTCCCCCACGCGACGCTGCGCGCCCGTCAATCCAAACGGCAACACGGCCAGCAGCTGCTCATGCAAGCCGCCGGGTTTGAGCACCAGCTGCGGCGCACGCAAGGTTTCGCGCTCGCGCTTGGACTGAAGCTGTGACAGTTGCTGCGCCAGCAACTCCTCGGCCTTCAGCCTTTGCCAGGCCGGGTGCGTGCGGTCTTCCAACTGAGCCAGCGACACATCGGGCGTGGGGTGATGCAAAAAGTGCAACGCCTGCTCCAAACCCCAAGCCTGCGGTGCCGCCATGCGGCCTGCGCGCGGCGATGTGGCCGAAGGCGGCAGATGCGCAGGCGGAATCGTGTCCACAAACGCGCCCTTGCGTGCCGCATGCACCAAACCGCTGTGCACCGCCTTGCGCAGGTACACCTGTGGCAGCCCTGCGGAAGTCGGGTACACCGGCGTGAGCGCTTGCGGCAAAGCACCACCCGCCACATGAAAACTGGGGTGCATCATGGTGCGCCCCATGAAACCGCCACGCACCTCGCCACGCAAACGCAAGCGATGGCCTACGGCCAAGGCCTTTTGTTGCGAAGGGTAAAAACTGAAAAACCGCAGCGTGCAAGTGTCTGACCCATCGTCGACCACCACCAGCAATTGGCGACGCGGCTTGTAGGCGATCTCGCAAGACACCACGGTGGCCTCGATCTGCGCCATGTCGCCCTCACGCGTGTCGGCCAGACGCACGATGCGCGTCTCGTCTTCGTAACGCAGTGGCAAATGCAGGGCCAAGTCAATGTCGCGATCAAGGCCGAGCTTGCGCAGCGCTTTTTGCGGCGCAGAAAGCGTCTGGGTCTCGGGCTTGACGGGGGACTTTGGGGCGGGCATTGAAGCGATTGTGCCGCGCCGCTGCAACCTCAGAACTGATAGCCCAGGCGCAAGCCCAAACCGTGCCCCGTCGCGGTACGCGCCTCAGGGAAGTCCAAGGACCGACGGTCGTTCAAATCCAGCTTGTTGTAAGTCCACTGAGCGGCTGTGAACACGCCTCGCGACCAGTCATGACGCCAGCTCGCAGACCACGCGGTGTTGAGGAACACACCCTCGAGGCCAACACCGCCACAACCGCCCTCTTTCATCTGACCAAAACCACCCACGATGGGTCCATCCCAGCCCAATGGGTCAAAACGCAAGATGAGCGTTACATCGTCAACGCCCAAAACAAACTGGAACTGATGAGCATCGGATGGAAGCAAGCCGATGGGTTCAACGTAGAGGCCAAGTAAGACGCGCCCCAAGCTCCTCAGCTTGGTTTATCCGCCTGCGCCAACTCACGCACACGCTCAAACAACTCAAACACCGTCAGACCCAGCGCGACGGCAATGACCTCCATTGCATTCAGCGTCGGGTTGGCTTGGCCGTTTTCAATGCGACTGAGATAGGTTTGATAAAAGCCGCACTTCTCGCTGAATTCGACCTGCGTTAGGCCGTGCGCTTGGCGAAGCGCACGTACACATTGACCGAAAGTTTGTTGAAGCGAGTTTTGCACCCAAGGGAATGTCTCAATTTATCCCTAATTCACATACACACTAATTCATATATAAAATCAAATTTAGAATAATTAACTTCGAGAAAGACTTTTATGAAACTCCAAACACTTTTTGCAGCCACGTTGACTGGATTACTGACAGCCTGTGGAGGCGGTGGAGGCTCAACCAATGTGGCAACCGACGCTATCCAGAAGACATACACAAGCTCTGCGACTGCGGGTGAAGTACTCAAATATGCAGTCGACACAACGGCACTGACATACAGCTACGAAATTTTGCAAAGTGCCTATGGCTTGCAGGGAAACACGGGGTCTGGCACGTTGACCAAGAACAGCGATGGGACCTATTCGCCGTCTGAATCACCAAGTTCAAAAATTCTTCCTCTGAAAAATGGCTTGTTGCTAGGCAACGTCAAGCTGCTGATGAATGGTACGAATAGAGATGTTCCTATTCTCGGAATGGAAACCCCAGCAACGACTTCGAGCGATTTAGCAGGAACCTACAACTTCATCACAGTGCAATGTGGAACAAAAAGTAATGGTGTCTACACCAACTGCGCTACGTACTACGGCACCGTTGAAGTCACAGCAGCAACAGGTACAACGGCGACGTTCAGATCATGCGTTGGTGCAGACATCACGACAGGCACAGGCTCTTGCACCTCCAATAGATCCGGAACCTTGACGTATTTATCGAATGGGGTCTGGGCAATGAAAGATTCCGCATCAACTTTCAACAACTACATGCTTGCGTTCCAAGCGCCAAATGGCCAAAAAGTAGGATGGTTAGATTTCAATGACGCAACTGTCTTTGGCTACGGACAAGGCGTCGTATCTCAACGAACAACACTGAATACGTACTCCGGCATTGATGGCTCATACTTTTATAAAAATACCATCGGAACATCAGGCAGCGTCACCTTGTCTGCCAACGCAAACACACAACAAATCACAGGATCATCTGGAATCGTTGTCGCTGGAAATCAGCCTTGGGCGGGGTTTGGAAAGTCAGCAACAGGTTACGGCTTGATGGCGGGCAACGGCATCTACGTGTACATGGATCATGGAATATCAAACGCGTACTACGAAATCGGAATTCAAAAGTAAACAGATTCAGAATCCCGAAAAAAACAGCCGTGCGAAAATCACGGCTGTTTTTACTTGGAACGGGCCCGTCCGGCCCTCAAGCGCATGTCACACACTTACACGCTCAGCGATTTCGATTTTGAACTGCCTGAGTCCCTGATTGCCCAGCACCCCGCCTCTGAACGCAGCGCCTCGCGCCTGCTCGATGGCCGCCATGCTGAGTTTGCCAATCGCACCTTCAAAGACCTCCCCTCATTGCTGAAAGCCGGCGACTTGCTGGTGTTCAACGACACCCAAGTGGTCAAAGCCCGTTTGTTTGGCGAAAAGCCCACCGGCGGCAAGCTCGAACTCTTGGTCGAACGCGTGCTGACGAACCACGAAGTGGTGGCCCACATGAAGGTGAGCAAAAAGCCGCCTGTGGGCACTGAGCTGTTGATGGTGGGTGGCTACACCGCCACGCTCTTGGGCCGCTGGCCCAATGAAGACGGACAACTGTTTCGCTTCAAGTTCAGCGACGAGCCGCACACGCTCATGCAAGCGCACGGCCACATGCCGCTGCCGCCCTACATCGAGCGCCACCAAAACACGGCTGATGCGCAACACGAAACCGAGGAAGACAAAGCCGAGGACGAGCGCCGTTACCAAACCGTGTTTGCCAAACACCCGGGCGCTGCCGCAGCGCCCACCGCCGCGCTGCACTTTGACGACGGCGTGTTGCAAGGGTTAGAGGCGCAGGGCGTGTCACGCGCCAGCGTCACGCTGCATGTGGGCGCAGGCACGTTTCAACCGGTGAAGACCGAGAACTTGGCCGAGCACCGCATGCACAGCGAGTGGTACAACATCCCACCCGAAACCCTCCAAGCCATTGCCGATTGCCGCGCACGCGGTGGCCGCGTGGTGGCGGTGGGTACCACCAGCGTGCGCACGCTGGAGAGCTGGGCGCAAAGCGGGCTGACGAGCGGCGACACGCAAATCTTCATCACGCCGGGCTTTGCGTTCAAGGTGGTGGATGTGTTGATCACCAACTTCCATTTACCCAAGAGCACCTTGCTCATGTTGGTCAGTGCGTTTGCCGGCTTTGAGCACATGCACGCGCTGTACCGCCACGCCATTGCCCATCAATACCGATTCTTCAGCTACGGCGACGCCATGCTGTTAGAGAAAAAATCCGCTTGAAAGACCGACCATGTTGAAGTTTGACGTTCTCAAAAAAGATTCATCCAGCCACGCCCGTCGCGGCACGCTCACGCTCAACCACGGCGTGGTGCAAACGCCCATCTTCATGCCCGTGGGCACCTACGGCACGGTCAAAGGCGTGATGCCGCGCAGCCTCGAAGAAATGGGCGCACAAATTATTTTGGGCAATACCTTTCACCTGTGGATGCGCCCCGGCTTGGACGTGATGCAAAGCTTCGGCGGCTTGCACGAGTTTGAGCGTTGGAACAAACCCATCCTCACCGACAGTGGTGGTTTTCAGGTGTGGTCACTCGGCGCGATGCGCAAGATCACCGAAGAAGGTGTGACGTTTGCCTCGCCCGTGAACGGCGACAAGCTGTTCATGTCGCCCGAGGTGAGCATGCAAATTCAAACCACGCTCAACAGCGACATCGTGATGCAACTCGACGAGTGCACACCGTATGAAACCAAAGGCCACCTCACCACCGAAGCGGAAGCACGCAAGTCGATGGAGATGAGCCGCCGCTGGGCTGTGCGCAGCAAAGATGAATTTGCGCGCTTAGAAAACCCCAACGCCTTGTTTGGCATCGTGCAAGGCGGTATGTTCACCAACCTGCGTCAAGAGTCGCTCGACGCCTTGGTGGAGATGGACTTCCCCGGCTACGCCGTGGGCGGTGTGAGCGTGGGCGAGCCCAAAGACCAAATGCTCGAAATCATGGCGCACACGCCCCACCGTTTGCCAGAACACAAACCGCGCTACCTCATGGGCGTGGGCACCCCTGAAGACTTGGTGCAAGGCGTGGCCGACGGCGTGGACATGTTTGACTGCGTCATGCCCACGCGCAATGCACGCAACGGCACCATGTTCACACGCTTTGGTGATCTGAAAATTCGCAACGCCCGCCACAAGGCCGATCACGGTCCGCTCGACAGCACCTGCACTTGTTACACCTGCGCAGGCCACACACGCCCCGACGGCACCACCAGCGGCGGCTTCAGCCGTGCGTACTTGCACCACTTGGACCGCTGCGGCGAAATGCTCGGCCCCATGCTGACCACCGTGCACAACTTGCATTACTACTTGAACCTCATGCGTGAAGTACGTGAGGCTTTAGAGGCTGGGCAATTCGGCGCGTTCCGCGCCAAGTTCAAGCAAGACCGCGCGCGCGGCGTTTAAGCCTGGCGTCGAGGCTCAAGCCTCGGTGGTGAACACCGTCAGCACACCGGTGTAGCCATACAGATCTTGGTGCGCGATTTCGCCGCCGGCGAAGAATCCCACCAAGGGAACGTCCCCCAACGCCCGACGCACGATTTGCAACTCAGCGCTGGCGCCACCGAAGTGCGGGCCACCGCGCCCCGTGCAGCTGACGTAAATCGCACCGGCCATGCGGCGTGCCGGGTGTGGACTGGCCGACGTGTCGGCACTCAACACCCCCGCCAATTCAGCCGTCATTTCTTCAGGCTCTAAAGCTTCGCGTATTTCAGCGCCAATGCGCATCAAGTCAGCACGTGCGGCGGCGGCGTTGCGCTCGCAAAACGTGAGGTGCATGCCCACCTCGACCGGCTGCGCAATCGCCACAGCCTCGCGGGTGGGATCCAGGCCAATGATGTGACGCACCAGCACCGCGTCGTCAAACTCGCCCGTGCGTTTGATGGCAGGGTCGTGCTCAGGCGCCAAACCCACCAGGGTGGCGCGCACTTTGGCAATGGCCGGTTTGGGGTCGGCCAAGCTGATGCGCAAATCGCGCTCCAACACATGGAGCGCAGGTTCGTCGTCCAAAGTCAGCACCACATGGCCATCGGTGCCGGTGATGGTGTGCACGGGCGCAACCGGCAAACAGCCCTGCGTGACACGCGACATCATGGCGACGTCTGCGTCAAAAGCCACACCACTTAAACCGCCGTGGAAGACGCCGCTGGCATGCCCCTGGCCCGCCACGTTGCCGTCACCCTTGACGGCGAACTGCACCACATCAGCGCGGCTAGAAGCCAAGCCGCCAAACACATAGCCACTGGCCGTGCGTTGGGCCAATTCGGCAATCAACTCGGGCACATCGGGCGTTGCAGCGTCCGCATGCAAGAGTGCGGTGTGCGGCACGAAGGGACTGCCCGTGGTGCCCGCTTGCATCAAGGGGGCCACGCCGCTGAACACGCGGTAATGCTCGGGTGAGATGTCGCACAGCATCACACTCAAGGCGGGTTCGTCAAAGTACTCCACGTTGTTGGCCGCAATGCCCACGCCCACCGTGCCCACCCAATCGGTCACTTCGGGAAGTTCGTCACGCAAAAAAGCCAACAGGTCTTGCGCCTCAGAGGCGTAGTGGTCCGTGATGTAGAGCACGCCCAAATGCGGCGTGCTCGCGTACTCGGGCAAGGCCATGTGTGCACGCAACTGAGCCAACACCAAGCCTGCGGCCATGCGCCATTGCGGGTGGGTGGCATGACCGTAGGGAAACAACTTCATAAGGGAATCAGCGCGAGGTTTTGGTGCTGGCTTTGCGTGCCGCAGGACGTGCCGTTTTGCGCGCCGCTTTCTTGGCGGCAGGCTTGGCTTTGGGAGCGGCCGCTTTGGCGCCTGAAGTCCCGGCGGCACCTGCATGCGTGTTGGCGCTGTGGGCCATGTCGTGCATCGCTTTGTGGGCGATTTGCTGAAACTGATCGGTCAACGCCCCCCACCACTGCGAAGGATCTACACCTGCGGCAGCAGCACCTTTGGTTTTGGCGGATTTGCTGGATTGACGCGCCGATGGACTGTCAGCGTGCGGCTGGGCCTGCGCTTGCGGTTCGGCCTGCGCCTGAGGTGTGGGGCTGGGTGCAGCCGCAGGTGCTTGTGCGTTCGCTTTGAGCGATTCGGCCAGCTCATGAAAACTCAAGTTCATGCCCTTCAAGGTCGACAGCGTCATGCGCTGAACTTCCAACGCCTGAATCGTGGCGGCCACGGCTTTGGTGTTTTGCTCCAACCAAAAATGCACGGTCTTGAGTTCTTGAATGCGCTTCTCCAACTCTTCGGGATCCAACGTGGGGGCCACCCAACCTGGCGCAGGCGCGCTGCCACCGCTGGCGCCGGGCGTGAGGCTCTTTAAGAAATCAAAGCCTGGAACGAATTTGGTGAAATCAAAACCGCTGGGGTTGGTCATGGCTGTCTCCTAGGAATGGGTTATCTGCATTAAACCAAACCCCAGCGCACGCTGGGCTGACAAATCAGTGTTTATGTTCGCCGTGTTTGTGCTCACCGTGGTTATGTGTGCTGTGGTCATGGCTGGGCATGCCGGGCGCTTGCATGCCCACCAAAACCTTGAGCGCCACGGTGGACTTGACGCCTTTGGCGTCTTGCAACGTCAGGGTCAGCGGCACGGTGGCGTCTTTGGCCAAAGGCGCTTTGAGGTCCATCAACATCACGTGGTAACCACCGGGCTTGAGCTCCACGGCTTTGCCTGCGGGCAAGTCAAGGCCGTTGGGCAACGCAGCCATTTTCATGACGTCTTTTTCCATTTTCATTTCGTGAATTTCAGCCACGCCCGCCACGGGGCTGCTGACCGCAATCAACTTGGCGTTGTCTTTGGAGGTGATCTTCATGAAAGCGCCAGTGGCCTTTTGGCCTTGCACGGTGGCACGCGCCCATGCGTCGGTGACGGTGACGCTTTGGGCCCATGCGCTGACAGCACAGACCGTGGTGAATACCGCAGCGATAAGGGGTTTAGAAAACTGCATGAAAGCTCCTTGGAATTAATGGTGGTGTTCGTGTTTGGGGGCGGCTTGCACATCCAGCAAGACAGCGGGAAACTTCATGCCACGCGTGCCGGTGCCGCTGGGTGGAATCTCTGACCAGTCATTTTGACCGGTCTCGCAAGACTGCAAAACCTTGACCCACATGGGGCCCGCGTTATCTGGCAGACGCCCCATGAAAGCGAACTCGTCAAATTGATCGTCAGGCAGGCGTGCGTCTTTGCTCGCAGCCGTCCAACGCAACTCCACCACATCATCAGTCACGGTTTTACCGTGGCTGCTGTAGGGCGTTGCGAGTTTGGCTTTGCGCGTTGCAATCGTCCAGCCTGCCTTTGGCTGAGGCTTGGCGCCTTGAAAGCCATCAGGCACTTGCACCACAAGGCTGTGGGTGGACGAGCCATTGCAACCATGACCGATGCGCAACGTGGCTTTGTAGTAACTGCCGGCAATGGCATGAGGCTCGGAGAGCACCACGTGCGCTTGCACACATGACATGCTCGCCACGAGTCCAACAGCTCCCGCCAGTACACAGAAAATATTTTTCATAAAAACACCTTTCATTTTTGATCAGCCTCAGATCACTTCAAGTCGTAGCGCAGCTCACCAAAGAAAGTGCGCATGGGGTAGAGGTGGTAGTTCCAGTATTTGTAGTTGTTCAAGTTGTCCACGCCTGCTGCGACGGTCCATTGCTTGTCCACCTTGTAACGAATGCGTGTGTCGACCACAAAGAACTTGCTCACACCTGTGTAGGAATAGCCGTTGGTGTCCGCGTTGTTCAAGCTGCCAAACTGGTGTCCGCTGTAGCGGGCCCCCATCGATGTACTCAGCTTGTCATTCCAACGGTAATTGGCCAGCACGTTGCCGCGCCATGCAGGCACACGCGGTTGGTATTTATTCAGCGTATCGCCTGCACGTGCGACGTAGCCTTCATTTTCTTTGATGCGCGAATCGACATAGGTCACGCTGCCCGACAGGTCTAAGCCCCGCGTGATGACGTCGCTGCCAAAGTAGGCGGCCTCCAAACCCTTGCTCTCCATGCGCTTGATGTTTTGCACAAAGCTGCGGCTGGTTCCATCTGAAAACGTGTTGGTTTGCGAGTAGATGGCATCGCGGGTATTTTCAAAAAAGCCCGTCAAACGCAACAAACCCGAGCCTAAGTCTTTCTCAGCGGTCAACTCACTCGTCCATGAGCGCTCAGGGCGCAGATTGGGGTCGTTCAAAAACGTGGTGGTCGCGCCTGACAGGGCGGTATTGCCATACATCTCTTGCGCAGTGGGCATGCGCAAAGATCGACCGGTCGACGCTTTCAGCAACCAGTCGGGGGTCCATTGGTGGGAGATCGCGGCCTTGGGCGAGACGTGCGTTTCTTGGCGCGTCGCAAAAGTGTTGGTGTTTGACGGGGTGGTGGCCACATAGCCATTGCTGGCTTTCCAGTCTTCGGCCCTCAGACCCAGCACGGTTTTCCAGCGTGGGGCAAAGCGCCACGCATCTTGCGCATACAAGCTCTGCATCTCGGTGTTACCCCCCGCCTTGCTCGCCAAGCTCGTCGGTGCAGCAGCTTGCCAATCTGTGGCCGTGTTTTGGGTGAGGGTCTTGAGCGTGTAGCGGTCTTGTTGGTAACCAAAATCAAGAATGTGCGCGCCCTTCATGCCCTGTGGACGCCAAGTGCCTTGGAGCGCCACATTGCTCCAACCCGTGCCGTTTTGATCGGTGATTTTTCCCGCTGCTGACGTCGTCGTTGGGCCACTCAATGCCCCAGAAGCACGGTTCAGATCTGTTTGGTAGTCATACAAGCTGGCCTTCAACGCCCAGTCAAAAACGTCTTGCGTGTGGGTCTTCAAAGAGAGCCCGTGCATGACATGCGTCAGCGCTTCTTGCGACGCAGTGAAGGCGGGCACGGCGTAGTTGGCAACGCCGTTGTTGACGTTCCCGCTGTAAACAGCAGCGCCCGTTGCCGCATTGCTGAGGTAAGTCGAGGGGCTGCCATCGCTGTTGTTTTGCCAGTAGCCGAGCGTGTACGAGGCGCGCAGCGTGGGTGAGACGTCATAAGCCAGCTTCAGCTTGGCGTGATCTTGCACGGTGTGGTACCGGGTCGTGGTTCCCAACACATCGGAGGGCGTACCCGTGGTGCTCAACGCGCTAACCACGCCGTTGACGCGTGTTCCGGTCAACGTGCCCGACGTAGGCGTTGCACGCACAAACACCATGGGTTGACCGCTGCTATCCAATCGGCTCACGTTGAACCCATACGACCAGTCGCCCACCTTGCTGCCCAAGCTCGCACTGGCATTAGCCCCCCCGAAATGGGTGTCGGTGTTGTAGGCGTCAAAGCGTTGATTGAAGGCACTGACTTTCATGTGCGCCTCAAAGGAAGTGGGCATGCGTGTGACGTAGTCAATCACCGCACCCACCGAGTTACCGGGATACGCCGCCGAGAACGGCCCATACATCACATCCACACGCTCAATTTCTTCGGGCGTCACCAAACCCCAACGCGGCGCATGGGTGGCGGAGTTACCTAAATAGTTGGACAACAAAATGCCATCGGCATACACCGAACTGCGCGCGGGGTTGTTGGCGCCCGATGCGCGGCTGGCCAACACCGCATGGTTGTAGTCGCCGATGTAGCGCTTACGGACTGACAAACTCGGCACGTACTTCAGCGCGTCTTCGCTGTCCGTGGCATTGATCGTTTCTGCGATCTGCGTTGCCGTGACCGACTCCATCGTGGTCGGAATTTGCGTGGGCAAGGACGAGGGCTGGCCCGAGGTCACCACCACCACGCCCAACTCTTTCGTGGGCGCAGTCGGCTGAGCGCTGGCCACACCTGACACCATCAAAGTAAGCGCCACCGTGAACGACGCAGGTCGCCCGAGGCGGGCAAGTCGTGTGCATTTTTGATGCATCCCATCTTCTCCAAAAATCCCAACTACAAACGCGTGCGCTTGACCGCGCAACGCGTCGACATGGACTCAAAGCGAATGCTTCAAGTCCGTCTCAAAGATCAAAGGAGAAAGGTGGGCGGTCCGCGCGAAGGCAGCGGCGGTGCCGTGACCGACGCGATGTGCGCTGCGGCCAAAGGCCGTAGCGCATGCGCCAGAGGAGAAGCGTGGGTGAGCTGCGTGTGCAGCGCCGGAGGCGGCGCAGACATGGAGGCGCACAAAGGACAGTCCAGCGTATGGCTAGAAGCTGCCGTGCTGTCGTCATCGCCCTGCACCACCAGCTTCATGCTGCCGGTGCTGGTACAGACCACATCCATGGCTTGCGGATTGACCATGGGAGAGGCAATGGCCACACCCACCGACAACGCAAACCACACCAGCACAAGGCGGGTGAGGTTGAGGGCGTGGCGAATGCGTTCCATGGCCGCGATTCTAGGGCCCGCTGTCAATGCGCTTGTAAAACGCGCACACGGTTGACATCGAACTCTGTCACCGTCGCGCCTGTGTTGCCCCACTGCTGTCGAATGTGGGTGAGCACATCGGCCATGTCGCGGTCGCTGAGGGTCAACACAAAAGGTGGCATGCCATAAGGCTGTGGCTGCGCATGGGTCGCGGGGCCAAAGCCACCATAGGTCAAGGTCTGAACCAAGTTGGTCACTGGCGGCATCAGCACAGCGCGGTTGCCTGCCAAGGTGGGATAGGCATCGGCCTTGCCCTGCCCTTGGTCACCATGGCATTGCGCGCAATGGTCTTTGTAAATCGCAGCACCGTTCTCCACACTTCGCACGCTGGCTTTGCGCGAGGGCTGCGCGGCGGCAGGCGCTCCACCGTCACGCAAAGCGTGTTGGGCCCGCGCTTGCAAGTAGGTGGCCATGGCCTGCAAGTCGTCCACACGCAAATGCTGGGTGCTGTTTTGCACCACCTCGACCATAGGACCGCTGACCCACGCATGCGCACCACGCCCCGTTTGCAGCAAACGCACGATGTCGGCGTTCGGCGTGTGGGCCAAGTCGGTTTCTTGCGGGCTGAACAAAGACGGTGCGTACCAATTGGTGCCGGGCATCACCCCACCACTCAAATCATCCAAGGCACCGCTGGCCCCTAAGGCATCGCGTGCACTGTGGCACGCCGCGCAATGGCCCAGGCCTTGCACCAGGTAAGCGCCACGGTTCCAGTCGGCCGATTGCTGCGCATCGACGGCAAAGGTGGCGGGTTTGAAGTACAGGCTGCGCCACACCGCAAAAGCCGCTTGGGTGCCAAAGGGCCAACGCAGCTCCTGTGCAGTCGTGGTGCGGGCAACAGGGGGCACGGTTTGGAAGAACGCAAACAACGCGTCTGAATCAGCACGGGTGATCAAGCTGGTGTGGTTGTACGGGAACACGGGCGCCAGCAAGCGCCCATCCTTGGACCGGCCATGGTGCAGAGCGCGCCAGAAATGTTGTGCGTTCCATCCGCCCAAACCTGTCGCAACGTCAGACGTGAGGTTGCTGGCGTAGACCTTGCCAAACGGTGTGGCGAGGGCGCGACCACCGGCGTACGGTGGCTCACCCGGTGCGGTGTGACACGAGACGCAGTTCCCCGCGCGTGCGAGGTAAGCGCCTTGCGCCACCACATCGGCCGTCGGCGACACAGTGGCAACCGCCGCCTGCGTGTCCACCCCATCGGCAAAGTTGTCAAAGCTCACCCAAGCCGCAAGCACAACACACAGGGCGCAGAGCGCCAAGAACAGGCGCTTCATGGCTGCGCCCCCAGCAAGCCCGGCGCGCTGCCGCAGGTCCACGTGGAGGTGCGGTCGGACGTGGCGGTGGTTGGGGTGCTGTCACGCAACGTGCGCACACTCACAGGCGAGGTGTTGGCAGGCAGCGGCTGACGCGCAAGGTATTGGGCAACGGCCATCAAGTCTTCGGCGCGCAAACGCTTGACCACTTGCGCCATGCAATCGGGCGCATGGGCGCGGCGTTGGCCAGACTGCCAGGCACCGAGCTGTCCGTTGAGGTAATCCAGGGGCAAGCCCAACAAGCCCGGAACATCCGGCGTCACGCCCGTCAGCTGCGGGCCATGACAAGACACGCAAGCGGGCACCCCACGCGACGCATCGCCTTCTAAGGTGAGCTGCTTGCCGCGCGCCAGCACCGTGGCAGGAACACCCGAGGCATTCAATGCAGGCGCTGGGTAGGGCACTTTGAGGCTCGAAAAATACTGCGCCATGTCACGCAGATACGCCTCTGGGAGCGGCTCGATCAAGCGGGCCATCAAGTCGTATTGCCGCCGCCCTTGCTGAAAGTTTTGCAACTGATGAAACAGATAGCCCTCGGGCTTGCCGGCCAAGCGCGGGTAATACCCATCGGGCCCGGCTTTGCCTTGTTCTCCATGGCAGTGGGTGCACGCACGGGTGCGCTCGGCCATAGAGGCATCCAACGCATGGGCCGAGAGGCTCAGCAGGGCACAGGCCCAAAAAGTCCAAATCAGTTTCATGGGCCTATTCTTTCAGAACGCGACGCGCCACTTGACTTCGCATGTGTTGACTTCGATCAAAGCAGGCCCCAGCGATTCGGCGCACCATGACATCAAGAAAGAAAAGGAACGTTGATGGACACCCCCCAAACCCAGGCATTCAAAAGGCAACTGATCGACATGCGCGAGCGTTTGCTTGATCAAATTGCCCAACAACGCGGCGGCGCCAAAAGTCGCGCCGAGGTGGCGGCCGAACACTTTGCGCGCAGCGAAGACGCCACCGCGCAAGTCAACACCGCACGCGATTTGGAGTTCGCGCTCAACGAACACGAAACTGCCGAGCTGTCTGCGATTGATGCTGCCTTAGCGCGGCTGAGCGCGGGCACCTATGGCCACTGCACTGACTGCGACGCGACCATCACAACAGCCCGTCTGAACGTGGCCCCGGAAGCCGCGCGTTGCATCAGCTGCCAAGAAAAATTTGAACTCCACCACCCTTAATCAAGAAAGAAATTTACATGACCACTTTTCACGCTGTCGTTTGGCTCGATCACCAAGAAGCCCACGTGTTGATGTTTGACCGCGAGCATGTGCAAGCGCAACGCATCAAGTCACGCACACACCACAAACATCAAGGCAAATCGGTCGATTCCACCGCCTTGTTTGCCGACGTGGCCAAGGCCTTGCAGGGCACGCACGAGGTGCTGATCACAGGCCCCGGCAAAGCACGTGACGAATTCCGCGACTGGACCCAGCAGCACGACGCGGCGGTGGCCCACAGCATCGTCGACAGCGTTGCCAGTGACCACCCCACCGACGCCCAAGTGGTGGCCATGGCGCGTCAGTACTTCAAGAAGTTTGACCAAATGGCGGCAGACCCTGCGGTGAAGTAAGTCACCGGTTTGTCTGAGATGGCAGCCCCCGCGGCTGCCATTTTTCTAGGCTGCGTTTATGCTTGGAGCATGCGCAGCCTTTTTCATTTCGCCTTCAACGTCACCGACCTAGCCACCGCCCGTCATTTTTATGGCGATGTGCTGGGTTGCACCGAGGGACGGAGCACCGCCACCTGGGTGGACTTTGACTTCTACGGTCACCAAATCTCTTTGCATTTGGGTGAGCCATTGAAAACGCAAAACACCGGCCATGTGGACGGCAAGTTGGTCCCCATGCCGCACTTTGGTTTGGTGATGAATTTGCCCGACTGGAAGGCCATGGCCGAACGGCTCCAAGCCGCAGGCACCGCTTTTGTGTTGGAGCCGCACCTGCGCTTTGCCGGTCAACCGGGCGAGCAGTGGACCATGTTTTTTCTCGACCCCTTTGGCAACCCACTCGAAGTCAAAGGCTTTGCCGATTTCGCCACGGTCTACGGCAGCTGAAGCCGCTCAGGGGAGCAAGGGTGCAATTTTTTGGTCAATCGCGCCAAACACGCTCTGCCCATCTTTGCCTTTGACTTCGATGCGGATCGTGTCGCCAAACTTCATGTACTCGGTGCTGGGTTTGCCATCCAAGATGGTTTCAATCGCACGCTTTTCGGCGATGCAGCTGTAGCCCTTGGGCCACTCTTTTTTTCCCTTGGTTTCCACCCCTTGGTTGCTCACCGTGCCACTGCCCACGATGGAGCCTGCGCGCACATTGCGGGTTTTGCAGATGTGGGCAATCAGTTGACCAAAGTGAAACGTCATGTCGGGGCCCGCATCGCACATGCCCACTTTGCGACCGTTCCAAGTCGATTGCACGGTCAAGTGCAAACGGCCTTTGTCCCATGCGTCGCCCAACTCGTCCAAGGTCACGGCCACGGGGCTGAACGCGGTGGCGGGTTTGCCTTGAAAAAAGCCAAAGCCTTTGGTGAGTTCGTTTGGAATCAAGTGGCGCAGTGACACATCGTTGGCCAGCATGACCAAACGGATGCCGTCCAGCGCTTGCTCAGGCGTGGCTTGCATGGGCACATCGCCGGTGATCACCGCCAATTCGGCTTCAAAGTCGATGCCGTAGTCTTCGCTGGGGCACACCACATCGTCACGGGCACCGATGAAGTCATCGCTGCCACCTTGGTACATCAGCGGGTCTTCGTAAAAGCTCTGCGGCACTTCGGAGTCTCGCGCTGCACGCACCAACTCCACGTGGTTGATGTAGGCCGAGCCGTCCGCCCATTGGTAAGCACGGGGCAGCGGGGCCATGCACAGCGCTGGATCAAACGGGAAGGCGTGACGCGCTTTGCCGTTGTTGAGGGTTTCGTACAAGTCTTGCAACTGGGGGGCCATGAAGTTCCAGTCGTCGAGCACTTGTTGCATCTTGGAGGCGATGCCGGTCGCATAATGCGCTGTGCTCAAATCACGCGACACAACGACCAGCTGTCCGTCGCGTGAACCGTCTTTGTAGGTGGCCAGTTTCATGGATGTTGTCCTCAGGCAAAATTACGCATTAATGAATTGATTTACCTAATCATAATTCTAAAATCCACGCTTTGAGGCACTTATGAAAGAACGCGCAGGCATTCAATCCGTCGAAGTAGGCTTTGCCTTGCTCGATGTTCTGGCCAAGGCAGAAGGCCCGTTGATGCTGCGCGACTTGGCCGCAGCTGCGGGCATGAGCGCTGCCAAAGCGCACCGCTATTTGGTGAGCTTTCAGCGCTTGGCGCTGGTCACCCAAGACAACGCCAGCACCCGCTATGACTTAGGCCCTGCCGCCTTGCAACTGGGCTTGGCATCGCTCTCGCGCCTGGACCCCGTCAAGCTCGCACGCGAGCGCATGGCCGCGTTGATGGCCGAGATCGGCCACACCGTGGCGCTGGCCGTGTGGGGCAACCAAGGCCCCACCATCATCCATTGGCAAGAGTCGCCTCACGCGATGACGATTTTGCGTTTGGGCGATGTGATGCCCCTGCTCACCTCCGCCACAGGCCGCTGCTTTGCCGCGTTCATGCCACAGGACTTGACCACGCCCATGGTCAAGGCCGAGTTGGCACGCATTCAAAAAATGAAACGCCCCGATGTGCCGGCCACACAAGCAGACGTCAAAAACATGTTGAACGAAGTGCGCCAGCGCGGCGTGGCCCGTGTGGTCGATGCCCTGCTGCCCGGCGTGGTGGGGTTTTGTGCGCCCGTGTTCGATTCGGACAGCCACTTGGTGTTGGGCATGGTCTCGCTCGGCCCCGCATCCAGCTTTGATGCCCGCTGGGACGGCAAGCCCGCCCACGCCTTGCGCGTGGCCGCGCAGCAGCTCTCGGCCGAGTTGGGTTACGTCGCGGCTTAAGCCGCGTTGTGGCAGCCCGCATGCACAGCGATCGATCGCCAAGCCCTGCCTTTGGCTTGAAGCGCCGCCATGCCCTGCTGTTGGTGGTGGCTGTGCTCGGTGTGCATCTGTGGTTGCTGGCAGGCAGTCCCACGTGGTTCGCCCCAAGAGCAGACGCGCCGCTGCGCATCGCGACATTCACCACCCGCCAGATTGAATTGGCCGCGCCTCGGGCACCGCAAGTGCCTCGCCCCACACCCCCGCAGACCGTGGCCAACACCGCCACGCACACGCTGGCCGACGAGACCGCACCGCATGGCCCCACCGCACATCGGCTCGCCACCCACCAAGAAATTGAGGACCTGAGCGCACAGATCACCGCCCCCGTGGCCTTGCCAGCACGCAGCGCCTCGGGCGTAGATTTGCCACCGTTCAACCGCGCCACACCGCACGCAGCCAGTGCCACCGAGGCCACGGCCTTCAAACCGCCTCAAGCGGCCTTGCTGAAATACGACGTCAAGGGCACAACGCGTCACCTCAACTACTCGGCTTGGGCCGAGCTGCTTTGGCGACAAGATGGTCAACGCTACGACGCTCGGCTCGAAGTGGGCGCCTTTTTGCTGGGCTCCCGCGTTCAAACCAGCAGTGGCAACCTAGGGGCCGAGGGTTTGATGCCGCTGCGCTTTGGCGACAAATCACGCAGCGAGTTGGCCGCGCATTTTCAGCGCGACAAAAACATCATCAGCTTCAGCGCCAACACGCCGGATGTGCCTCTGCTCAAAGGCGCACAAGACCGCCTGAGCGTGATTCTTCAACTCAGCGCCCTGCTAGCGGCCGACCCCACGCGTTATCCAGCGGGCACCATGCTGTCGTTTCAAACCGTGTCCCAACGCGAAGCCGAGGTGTGGCAGTTTGTGGTCGAGAAAGAGGAAAACCTCCAACTCCCCTACGGGGACTTGCCCAGTTTGAAGCTCAACCGCAACCCGCGCAAAGCGTTTGACCAGCGCATTGAACTGTGGCTGGCCCCCACTTTGGACTACTTACCGGTACGTTTGCGCATCACCAATGCCAACGGCGACGCGGTGGATCAACTTTTACGCAGCATTGAAAAATCCGGCTCTTGAATTTGGCTTTTTGAATCCGATATGCTTAGATGCAATTCGTATTTCGCCGAAAGAACCCCATGGACATGCTCTACAACTCTGACACGTATTCCGTGATGCACCTTCAGGTGCAGGACGACGCGTTGGCGCCTGTCCGACCCGACGTGCCTGCGCTGGCGCGCCATGGGTTTGAAATTGTCGACAAACGCACCGGCAAAGAGCTGTTTCTCGAAGGCTCGTGGGCCGAGCAATTCCAAGCCCACCTGCGTGCTTGGCAAGAAAACGCCCCCACGCAAGAAGAGGTGGAAGACACCTTGGCGGGTTACGCCGAATTGGCGCAAAACCCCGTCGTGGTGCACTAAACCCCTGTCGCCCAGGCAACTGGGCCACAAAACTACAATCGCGGCCTATGACCGCTTACATCCTCAATCTGTCTTGCCCTGATCGTCAGGGCATTGTTCATGCTGTGTCTGGCTTTTTGCTGGAGCGCCAAGGCAACATCGAAGAAGCCGCCCAGTACAACGACCACGACACGGGGTTGTTCTTCATGCGCGTGCAATTTGCCTGCGAGGCGGTCAAGCAAGACGATCTGCGCACACAGCTCGCCACACTGGCCGCCAGCTTCGACATGAAGTGGACGCTGCACGACACCACGCAACCCATGCGCACGGTGATCATGGTCAGCAAAGAAGGTCACTGCTTGAACGACTTGCTGTTCCGTTGGAAAAGCGGCCTCTTGCCCTTGGACATTCGCGCCATCGTCAGCAATCACCGCGAGTTCTACCAACTGGCAGCGAGCTACAACGTGCCGTTCCACCACATTCCCGTCACCGCAGCCACCAAGGCGCAGGGCGAAGCCAAGCAGTACGAGATCATCCAAGCCGAAGGCGCTGAGTTGGTGGTGTTGGCCCGCTACATGCAAATCTTGAGCGACGACTTGTGCCAAAAACTGGCGGGCCGTGCGATCAACATTCACCACAGCTTCTTGCCCAGCTTCAAAGGCGCCAAGCCTTATTACCAAGCGCACGACCGTGGCGTGAAGTTGATTGGCGCCACCGCCCACTACGTGACGGCCGACTTGGACGAAGGCCCCATCATTGAGCAAGACGTGGCCCGCGTGGACCACAGCAAGACCGTGGAAGACCTGACCACCCAAGGCCGCGACACCGAAAGCCAAGTGCTGGCTCGTGCCGTCAAGTGGCACAGCGAGCATCGCGTGCTGCTGAACGGCCACAAAACGGTGATCTTCAAGTAAGCCACGCACCGCCCAGATGACCAGCCGCATCCCGCCGATCCAGTGTTTGCTCACCTTTGAAGCACTGGCGCGTTTGCGCTCGGTCACCCAAGCCGCAGAAGAGTTGTGCGTGACGCCTAGCGCGGTGAGCCACCGCGTCAAACAGCTTGAACAACTGTTGGGAGCGAAGCTGTTTGGCCGTGCGGACTTTTCGCTCACCACCGAGGGCAGCGAGTACCTGGCCCATGTGCGCGAAGGTCTGTCCATCTTGGAACGCTTCCCCGGCAAAGACGGCACGGCCAGCAACGGCAAACGCAAGCTGCGTTTGGCGGTCACCCCGACGTTTGCGCGCTCCATCCTGATGCCGCGCCTGCGGCAATTTGCCGAGGCCTACCCCGAGATTGACATCACGTTGCAAGTGAGCATCCCGCTGCTAGATGTGGTGGCCGAAGACGCTGACCTGACCATCCGCTTTGGCACCGGCCGCTATGCCGATGTAGAACACCTGTGCATCATGAAAGACGACGTGACGCCACTGGCCTCACCCGCCTACATCCGCGAGCACGGTCCGTTTGACACCCCGGAAGACTTGGCCGATGCCACCCTGTTGCGCAGCCCGCTGGAGCCCTGGCGCACTTGGTTTGCCGCGCACGACTTGGATTGGCCAGAACCGATTGACGGATCAAGCTTCAACGACATCGGCTTGATGTGCGATGCCGCGGCGCAAGGCTTGGGCGTGGGCTTGGTGCGCTTGAAGCTCGGCGCTCCATGGCTTGAAAACGGCACACTGGTGCGCATCTTCCCGCGTCAAGTGCCTAGCCCGCACGGGCATTACCTGTGTTGGCGCACGGGGGCAATGGACCGGTGGGAGTGTGCTGCGTTTGCGGATTGGCTGAAGAAGGCTGTTGCTTAATTTCGTGGCGTTGTTTTCTCTCGCTGTGAACGGGAGGGGCCGGTACCGCCACACGGCTTACATCGCTACGCGACGAATGGCGCCGTATGACGGTACCGGCCCCTCCCATTCACGACGTTTAGGTCTGCAGACAAATACCCAGTCGCCAGCGTTGATCGTTGTGTAGACCGTTGCGCAACCTCACACCCACTGCCCAATCGACGCGAACGAAACAAAACCATTTCAACGCACGCTGAAACTTTCTTCACACGCCAACCGCCAGTTTTGCCGTAAAGTGCAACGCATGAACGCCCCACTCACCACCGACCAGCAAACCACCCTTGCCCGCGCCGAGCGTCAGGCGCAAGTCGTGCAATCACTGCTGCAAGTGCTGCCACAGCACGCTCTGCTCTACACCACCGAGGACACCGTGCCTTACGAGTGCGACGGCCTCACCGCCTACCGCGCCCGCCCCATGTGCGTGGCACTGCCCGAGACGGTGGATCAAGTGCAAGCCGTGCTCAAGACCTGTTACGCACTGGACGTGCCCGTGGTCGCACGCGGTGCAGGCACTGGCCTGTCGGGTGGTGCGATGCCGCACACCCTGGGTGTGACGCTGTCGTTGGCCAAGTTCAACCAAATTCTCAACATCGACCCCGTCGCTCGAACTGCTGTGGTGCAGTGCGGGGTGCGCAACCTCGCCATCAGCGAAGCGGTGTCGCAATACGGGCTGTACTACGCGCCCGACCCGTCCAGCCAAATTGCTTGCACCATTGGCGGCAACGTGGCCGAGAACTCGGGTGGCGTGCATTGTTTGAAATACGGCCTCACCGTGCACAACGTGCTCAAGGTGAAGGGCTTCACGATTGAGGGCGAGCCGATTGAGTTTGGCAGCGAGGCGCTCGACACACCGGGCCTGGACTTGCTGCCCGTGGTCGTGGGCAGCGAAGGCATGTTGGCAGTGACCACCGAGGTGACCGTCAAGCTCGTGCCCAAGCCTCAGTTGGCACGCTGCATCATGGCCAGCTTTGACGATGTGCGCAAAGCGGGCGATGCCGTGGCTGCGGTGATTGCCGCCGGCATCATCCCCGCCGGCTTAGAGATGATGGACGGCCCCATGACCATCGCCGTGGAAGACTTTGTCCACGCCGACTACGACCTGAGCGCCGCCGCCATTTTGCTGTGCGAGAGCGATGGCACACCCGAAGAGGTGGAAGAAGAAATTGGCCGCATGAGCGAGGTGCTGCGCGGCTGCGGTGCGACGGCCATCACCGTGAGCCGTGACGAAGCGCAACGCATGAAGTTTTGGAGCGGTCGCAAAAACGCGTTTCCCGCCTCGGGCCGCATCAGCCCCGACTACATGTGCATGGACAGCACCATCCCGCGCAAGCGTTTGGCCGACATCTTGGAAGCCATCAGCGAGATGGAAAAGAAATACCAGCTGCGCTGCTTGAACGTCTTCCACGCAGGCGACGGCAACTTGCACCCACTGATTCTGTTTGATGCCAACGACCCCGACCAAATGCACCGCTGCGAACAGTTTGGCGCTGACATTTTGGAAACCAGCGTCGCCATGGGCGGCACGGTAACGGGCGAACACGGCGTGGGCATCGAGAAGGTGAACAGCATGTGCGTGCAGTTCAGCGCCGAAGAAAACGAACAGATGTTTGGCGTGAAGCGCGCCTTTGACAGCAAGGGTTTACTCAACCCCGGCAAGGTCATCCCCACCCTGCACCGCTGCGCCGAATACGGCAAGATGTTGGTGCGTGCGGGACAAATCAAACATCCGGATTTGCCACGGTTTTAAGCAACACACCTGCGTCATTCAGCAGGTGTGTTCCGCTTCAGGCGGCGTAAGTCCGTCCGCCAAAGATCGCCGTCCCCACCCGCACCATCGTGCTGCCCGCCTGCACGGCGGCTTCTAAGTCGCCCGTCATGCCCATCGACAGGGTGTCAAACTGAGGCAGCTTCAACGCGGTTTTCACCTCATCAAACAAAGCACGCGCTTTCGCATGCACGGCCACCTGTGCGTCAAAGCCCTCCACGGGATCAGGGATGGTCATGAGGCCGCGCAACACCAAGCGCGGCAGTTTGGCGACCTCGGCAGCCAGCGCCAGCACATCAGCGGGTGCGATGCCTGACTTGGTCTCCCCAGCATCGATGTTGACTTGCAAACACACGTTCAGCGGCGGCAAATGTGCGGGCCGTTGGTCGCTCAAACGCTGCGCGATTTTCAAGCGGTCTACCGTGTGCGCCCAGTCAAAGTGCTCGGCGACGAGTTTGGTTTTGTTACTTTGAATGGGACCGATGCAATGCCACACCAAAGAGGGTGCGTCACCTTGCAAAGCGGTGATTTTGTCTACCCCTTCTTGGATGTAGTTCTCCCCAAAATCACGTTGACCACACGCCGCCACTTGGCGCACGTCGTCAGCGCTGAAGGTTTTGGAGACGGCCAGCAACTGCACGGCGTCGACGCTACGGCCACTGGCCACGCAGGCTGCCGCGATGCGCGCTTGCACGGCGCGGAGCTTGTCGCTCAACTGGGGTTCTGTATCTGAGTTTTTCATCTTGGGTCAACTTTAACAAGGAGCCCTGCATGCCTGCCACCCCTGATGGCTTGTTCACGCTGCTGCTGCAAGCCGTGGCGCTACATGCCTCTGATTTGCATTTGTCTGCAGGGCGACCGCCCATGGCCCGTGTGATGGGCGCGTTGGTGCCACTTGGCAACGATCAGGCGCGAGATGGCACAGCCAGCGCAATGCACGCCCTCACGCACGAGGTTTTACGGGGCATGTTGACAGGCCTGATGAACGAAGATCAGCACGCGCAATTCATGCAAGGCCACGAGGTGGACTTTGCCTTTGCCGTGCCTGAGCTCGGACGCTTTCGGGCGAACGCATTCATGCAGCAACATGGCTGCGGCGCAGTGATGCGACACATTCCGAGCGGCGTCCCCACCTTGAAGGCGCTGTGCACGCCCGCTGTGCTGCCTGAGTTGCTCAAACAAGTGGGTTTGTTGCTAGTGACGGGGCCCACGGGGTCCGGCAAATCGACCACCTTGGCTGCGATGGTGCAGCACCTGAACACGCACACCCCACAGCACATCGTGACGCTGGAAGACCCGATTGAGTTTGTGCACACCAGCGACCAATGCCTGATCACCCAACGCGAAATAGGCACGCACAGCCACGGCTTTGCAAGCGCACTGCGCGCGGCCTTGCGCGAAGACCCTGATGTGATTTTGGTGGGCGAGCTGCGTGACTTGGAAACCATTCGGCTTGCCCTCACCGCGGCCGAAACAGGCCATTTGGTGCTGGCCAGTTTGCACACACGCAGCGCAGCCGCGAGTGTGGAGCGCATCGTCGATGTGTTTGACGCACACGAAAAAGCTCTGGTGCGCACACAACTCAGCGAAGCCTTGGTGGGCGTGGTCACGCAGACCTTGTGCGTCACACCAGCCTCAACTGAGGGGACACCACACAGCGCCCGACGTGCCGTGTTTGAAACCCTGGTCGCGACGCCTGCCATTCGACACTTGATCCGCGAGGGCAAAACCGCGCAAATTCAAAGCGCCATGCAAACGGGGGCCGCTCATGGCATGCAGACCATGGCACAAGCGATGCGCGAAGCCGGCTTGGTTACGTGAGCGACTGCGCGGCCATGGCGCAAGGCCTATGATTCAGCGCAATTCAACCCAACCTCTAGACGAAATCACCATGTCCAGCATCAACGCCAAAACCTACGAAACCACGCCTTCTGCCCACGTTGCCTTCATTGGCATGGGCGTGATGGGCTACCCCATGGCCGGCCACTTGGCCAGCGCAGGCCACGCGGTGACGGTCTACAACCGCTCACCCGCCAAGGCGCAAGCTTGGGTCCAAGAATTCGTCAACAGCCCAGCCCCCAAGAGCGCGCCCACCCCGCGCGAAGCTGCCAAAGGCGCCAGCATTGTGTTTTGCTGCGTTGGCAATGACGACGATTTGCGCTCGGTCATCTTCGGTGCCGACGGCGCCTTGGCCGGCATGGAGCCGGGCACGGTGCTGGTCGACCACACCACGGCCTCTGCCGATGTGGCCCGCGAGATTTACACCGCCGCCAAGAACCTGGGCATCCACTTCATCGACGCCCCGGTCTCTGGCGGCCAAGGCGGCGCACAAAACGGTTTGCTGACCGTCATGTGCGGCGGCGATGCGCCGGTGTTCGAGCGCGTCAAGCCCGTGGCCATGGCCTTCTCTCGCGCCTTCACCCTGATGGGAGAGCCTGGCGCGGGGCAGTTGACCAAGATGGTCAATCAAATCTGTATCGCAGGCTTGGTGCAAGGCTTGAGCGAGGCCATCGCCTTCGGTCAAAAAGCGGGCTTGGACATGAACCTCGTGCTGGACGTGATTGGCAAGGGTGCCGCTCAAAGCTGGCAAATGGACAACCGTGGCAAAACCATGGTGGCCGACAAGTTTGATTTCGGCTTTGCCGTGGATTGGATGCGCAAAGATCTGGGCCTGGTGTTTGACGAAGCCAAACGCAACGGTGCCGTACTGCCCGTGACGCAGATGGTGGATCAGTTCTACGGCGACGTGCAAAAAATGGGCGGCAACCGCTGGGACACTTCAAGCTTGATCAAGCGTTTGCGCTGATCCGACGAAGCCACACACAGGCGTGTGTTGGGCCAACAAAAAACCGCGCAGTCTGCGCGGTTTTTTCATGGGCGACGCCTTGGTTTATTTGATAGGCGTCACCACGGGTGCGTTGGTGGTCAACGGCGTGCCGGTGCCTGAGGTCACAGGGGAAGCTTGGCTGGGCGCCTCGGCTGTGCGCTTGGGCTGCATGGATTTCAACTCGTCTTCCGTGATGTACTCAAACACACGCACCACACGCTTGACGCCGCTCACGCCACGCACCACATCGGTGGCACGTTGTGCTTCGCGCTGCGTCACACGGCCCATGAGGTACACGGTGCCGCGCTCGGCCACCACTTTGAAGACGTTGGCAAACACGTCTTCGCTGTCGACCATGGCAGCTTTGACCTTGGCCACCAACAGCACGTCGCTGGTACGGTCACCGATGCTGGATGCGGGGCCGATGGCCAACTCGTTGACGACCGCACGCACGTTCTCGACGCGGCTGATCAGCTGCTCGACTTGTTGGCGCACTTGGTTGCTCGAGACCTCACCCGTCATCAACACTTGGCGGTTGTAGCTGGTGAAGTTGACGTGTTCTTTGTCACCAAAATTTTCACGGCGTGCGCTGGCACTGCGTTGCTCAATGCCTTCGTCTTCCATTTGAATGCCCGTGGTGCGTCGGTCGCTGGCCACCATGGCGCCACCCACCATGCCACCCACCATCACGGGCGCACAGGCAGAAAGACCCAAGGTCAAGACCAGCAGAGTCAGCAATTTGTTGCGGGTGTTTTTCATCATTCAGTTCCTTCTTGGTCGCCAAGCAGTTGTGTGTCCACGCCATCGCAAATGCAATGGATGGTCAACAAATGCACTTCTTGAATTCGCGCCGTACGGTCGTGCGGCACGCAAATATGAACATCGGTTTCGCGCAGGGCCTGGCCCATCTTGCCGCCGCCCTTGCCCGTGAGGGCTACCACCGTCATGTCGCGCTCGTGGGCGGCTTCAATGGCAGCCAACACGTTGGGTGAGCTGCCGCTGGTGGTGATCGCCAACAACACGTCGCCCGATTGGCCCAAGGCACGCACTTGTTTGGCGAAGATTTGTTCGTAGCTGTAATCGTTGGCAATGGCCGTGAGGATGGAGCTGTCGGTTGTCAGCGCAATCGCGCCCAACTCGGGACGTTCACGTTCGAAGCGGCCCACGAATTCGGCGGCGAAGTGCTGCGCATCGGCGGCAGAGCCCCCGTTGCCACACGCCAAGACTTTGCCTCCGCTGGTCACACTGGCCAACACCGCAGAAATCGCTGCGGCAATGGGTTTAGACAAGACTTGGGCGGCCTGGTATTTCAGGTCGGCGCTGTCGATGAAGTGTTGTTCAATGCGGTGCTCTAGCATGGGCGTGATGATACCTTTTGTGGCCCTTACGCCGCATCAAAGGCGGCTTTGAACCAATGGAGCGTCTCGTCTTCAACGGCCACCACGTCAAAGCGGCACGGCGGCTCCTTGGCCAAGCGCATCAAAAAGTGACGGGCAGCAAACACAATGCGGCGTTGTTTGGCAAAACCAATGCTGGCCAAGGCGCCTCCATGCTGAAGATTGCCACGTTGACGAACCTCCACAAACACCAAGGTGGTGTCGCGGTCGCGCAGGATCAAATCTATTTCCCCGCCGCCGCGCCCGGGCGTTCGATAATTGCGTTGCACCAGATGCAAGCCCTGTGCTTGCAAATAGCGCAACGCGCGGTCTTCGGCCGCATCCCCTTTTTGCTTGGTGGTGACGAGATGCCTCTCTGAGCCCTTGAGCTTTTGCATAGTTCCTCCGTGATGAGCGCCAACTTTGACCCTGCTTTGTCAGCCGCACACGCCGCGGCTTCGGCACAAAACTACCCCACAGGTGCGCTGTATGTGGTGGCCACGCCGATCGGCAATTTGGCCGACATCAGCCTGCGCGCCCTGCATGTGCTGAGTCTTTGCGACACGTTGGCCTGCGAGGACACGCGGCACTCACAAACTTTGCTGCGCGCCTACGGCATCGACAAATCGTCGGCGCAATGGCTGGCCGTGCACCAACACAACGAAGCCGAGGCCGCGCACGAGGTGGTGCGCCGCTTGCAAGACGGCCAGCGCGTGGCCTATGTGAGCGATGCTGGCACCCCCGCCGTGAGCGACCCCGGCGCTCGTTTGGTATGGCAAGTGCAAAGTGCAGGTCTGCGCGTGGTGCCACTGCCCGGTGCCAGCAGCGTGACGGGCTTGCTGAGCGCCTGTGGCACGCCCTCGCCCGATGCATCAGGCTTTGTGTTTGTTGGCTTTTTGCCGACCAAAACCACCGAGCGTCAACACGCGGTGACCGCCTTGAGCCAAGAAGCCAGAACGCAAGTTTTGTTGGAGGCACCTCACCGCATTGAGGCGATGGCGACCGCCTTGGCCGCCTTGGGCACGCGCCCCGTCACCGTGGGCCGAGAACTCACCAAACAGTTTGAAGAAATTGCCACCGTGGCCGCACAAGACTTGCTGGCGTGGGTTCACGCCAACCCACAGCGCACGCGGGGTGAGTTTGCGCTGGTGGTGCATGCCCAAGCCCAAGCTGTGCAGACAGGGGGCGACCACGACCGTATGCTGCGCTTGCTGATGCAAGAGTTGCCGCTGAAGACCGCCGTCAAGCTCGCGGCGGAACTGACAGGCGAAGCACGCAATGGCCTGTACGAACGGGCTTTGGCACTGAAAAACGAAGCTTGATCGCCAACGACAAGATCGCGGAGAATGAGCGCTCCGTGTTGCTTGAGTTGTTTGGGCTGGTGAGCATCACTCTTTATAGGTTCTTGTATGACACGTTCTTTTGCATTTCGTACCTTGCTTGTTTCGGCACTGCTGTGTTTGCTGGCTGCTTGCGAAACCAATCCACCCATCGCCAACACCCAAGAGGCAGCGCCTGAAGTGGCCTTCTTGGACTTGGATAAGTTTGACCACCAACTGGCCCAGTCCTTGTCATCGCCTTTGAAAGAAGTGAATGTGCCGCTGCTGGAGCACGTGTCTCCCAACAAAATGCCTGAGCGTTTGAAGGTGTGGTTGAACCACGTGGAAAAGAATGGCGGCAAGATTCAAGTGCAAGAACCACCCAGCTCATCTGGCGTGACCGCTAAAAATCCGTTCTTGATTTTCAGCTTGATCAACGCCATGAAAACCTTGAACGATTTGTCAAAGAAGGCCGAGAACGAGAAGAACTTCTTCTCCAACGTCCAAGGCCACGACGTCAAGATCATGTTGGCCAACAACGCCAACAACGAAGTGGTGGTCGAGAAACTCGTGTTTCTCAAGACCGCAGCCAAATAAGTCTCAGCGACCGCCTTCGCCCACCAGGGCATAAGGCGCCCAGTACGTGGGATGCGCGTACTGCGGCATCTTCATGGTGTCGAGCATGGCTTGTCTGAGCGCTTCTGCACGACGAATTTGCGGGTTCTTTTTGTAGGCCGCAAAGGTATTGGTCGTCAGCAGCATGGCGCTTTCCGATTCCACCGACCAATGGGTGACCAACAAGCTGCGGCTACCCGCAAAGAAGAAACCGCGCGCCAAACCACTCAGGGCCTCTTCAGCGCGGCCATCGGCCCCCGCGGTGTTGCAGGCCGACAGCACCACCCAATCGGCATTGAGCTTCAAGCTCAGCACGTCTTCTAGCGTGAGCAAGGGAGACTCTGCTGGATTGAGGGTCGAAGCCATCGCCAAGGCGGGTTGGTTCAAATTGGGCAAATCACCGGCGAGCAAACCGTGGGTGGCAAACACCACCACTTGCTTTTTACCGAGCTGCCCCGACGCGCTGCTCTTGAGCACAGACTGCCGCGTGGCATCGGCGCCCAAGATCAGGTCGTGCTTGGGGTCGGCCGCCAGAATTTTGGCCAGCTCCACCACCTCATCGCGCGTTTCGGGCAAAGCCGGAATCTTGCTGTAGGCCAAATAACTGCTGGCCTCTGCCTGGTCCAATCCTGTGGGGGCTGAGCGTGTGTTGATCACCGATCGCACTGCGGCCCCAGCATTGGCACTGGCCACTTGCTGAGCGCCTTTGGCGTCAAACAAAGGGTCGCCCCAAGCCATCAAGGGTTGCACGCTGGATGGCACTTTGCCAAAGCGCTTGAGCGACAGCCAACCGCTGGCAGTGGGCACTTGGCTGACCGCCATGTCTTTGATGAGCCACGCAGCCGTGGCGGGATTGCCCGAGGTGTTGGGTTGACGAAGCAAGACGCCCAGCGGCATCTTGGCCAGTGCGCCTGAGGTGGCCACGATCACATGCGTTTTGCCTTCCAACTGTTTTTCAATCGGTTGGAAAAGGCCTTTGTAGAGCTCGTAGGCGCCTGCGTAATGAAAGGCAGGGGCACGATTACCCAAGCTGGCCACGTCCAAGGTTTGACGGATGCGCTCGACCAACGCATGGCTTTGCTTTTCACCGATTGCCCATTTGTGAAACTGCACCGCGCCCTGAGCATCAATGGCCCAGACATAGGTTTCGTTCTCCATCGGCAAGATGGACACAAACAGCTCATCGGGTTTGAGTTGCTGCGCAATGTCGGTGTGCGTTGGCGACTTCGGTTGGATGAGTTGAAAGTAGTCTGGAAACCCTTTTTGAATTTGAGCTTTGTAGCCCTTGCGTTGGGACTCAAGCTCGCGCATGCGCTGCTGCATTTGCTCGATCACTTGGGGGTTTCTTTTTTTGTCGCCCTCACTGCCCTGCGCGGTGATGTAAGACATCAGGCTGGCAACTTCGTTCTTCGCCTCTTGCTCTTGACGAATCACATCGGACAAGCCGGGAATGCTGACGCCTGAGCGCACAGCGGCATCCGACAAGGCTTGCTGCACGGAGGAGGCATTCAAGTGATCGGCCATTTGAAAAATGAGCGCCGCGTCTTTGGCATCTTTATCTGCGGTGGTCGCCAACAATTCGATGTAGTTTTGGAAGATGAATTTCTTGCCTTTGCGGCGGAACACGTCTTCACTGAAGTCGCCCGTCAACGCATCGGGTGAGGTGATGTTTTGAATCGCTTGATCAAACTGCACACGAGCCCCTGCCAAGTCGCCCAAACGGAACAAGGCCGAGGCATACATGCCGCGCGTGTAGGCCGTGAAGTAATGGTTTTCGCCAAAGTTTTCAACGTGCCATTTGAGGGTGCCTTCGTAGACGCGCTTGGCTTGTGGATAGCGACCGTTTTTCAAATACACATAGCCGCGCAGCCACGCTTGAAACGCAATCGGTGACTTGCTGTTGAGCCGCTCCATCTCACGGTCCACCGTGTCAAAGCGCTCCACGGCCTCGCGCCAGCGGTCCATGCCCGCCAAGGCCAAGGTGCCCGGTGTTTGGGTGAACAACCAACTGGGCGAACCTTTTTGAGCGCCCTGGCCCAAGATGATTTTTTCGCTGCGTTCGCTGTAGGCTAGGCCATCAGCGAATTGACCCGTGACGTTGCGCAACCATGCCACCCCGTTGAACACGCGCACCAGTTGGTTGTCGCTGAAATCATTGGCTTTGGCAAATTTGTAGGCCTCGCGCAGGGTCATGTCCGCCTCGGCGTAAAGCCCTGCGGCAGATTGATGGTCGGCCAGTTGGGCCATGGCCGACACATACCAACTGCGGCCAAAGTTGCGCTCGCGTTGATCGACCAAATTCTCAACACCAATCAAGTCCTTGCCCTTGCTGGCGGAGAGCTTGGCGGCTTGGATGCCTTCTTGCCACTTGCCGGTGCGGCGCAAGAAATACGACTTGGTCAAATTGAATTCCATTTCCGCACGGGTGAGCCAATACACATTGGCACCTGCACGGCTGACCCGGCTCCACTCGTTGCGGATGATGACTTCGGCCTCTTCAATCAATGCGCCGGCTTGCTTGAGGTTGCTGTCATCGAGGTAGTTGATGGCGAGGGTCGCGCGAATACGCACCGCGGCCGGCGGGTATTTGATTTCCTTGATGAGCTCATGCCCGATTTGGTAGGCCTCGGCACGCTTGGGCGTGCCGGACAAAAAGTCGCGCAAACGCCAGCGGGCGCCGGGGTCGACTTGGGCCCATTCGCGCAGGATTTCTTCTTGCTTGATCAGATCGCCCAATCGCCAGGCTGCGCCGTCTTTTTCTTTGTAGGCCTCGATCTTTTTGTTGTTCAAGGCATTGGGATCAATGGGTGCATCCAAAATCGCACGCAAGCGTGTCACCTCTTGCGCAGACAAAGTCAATGCGGTGTCGCCCACGGATTGGGCCAGGGCGAACTGTGCCACCAAGGCCCAGCACACCAGCAAAAACTTCACAGCAGTCGAGGGGCCTTGAAAGTGAGGCATGGCGTTCTCCAGACGTGGAAGGTTTAGGGCACTTCGCGCACTTGCACCAAGCTCGCGCCATACGCGTCCGAGCACAAGGGGTTGCTCTTCGCAGCGGCAGCGCTTAGGCAAACTTGGCTGGAGACCAGTTTGGACGTGGTCATCAAAGCCCCCAGTTGTGCACGCCCTGCAGCGTCATTGAGCGAGGTGAGGAAGGGTCCTGACTTGCGCCCGCCCAAGGCCGTCAAATCGCGTGGCGCATCGGCCACCATGACGAGCAGATGGTTGGTGCCTGCGGGGCCTGAGGATTTGATGCGCCAATTGCCTTGCGGCAGCTTGAGCGTTTGGCCCGCTTCGATGCGGTTGTTTTGGTCCAAATCGTTGGGAAACAACATGTACAAAGCCTTGCCATCGGAGCCCGCCAAGGCCGCATAGACATAGCCTACGCGATCAGACTGCACCGAGAACTCGAGCGCATCTTTGCCGATGACCAAATCGGGCTTGGCCAAGGTGACAGTGACTTTGCGTTTGGCATTGCGCTGATCAAACATTTGCAACAAGGCTTTTTCACCAGATTGCGCTTGCGCAGCAGGGGCTGTCGAAGGTTGCGCGGTGACGACAGGCGGCTGAGCAGGTGCTGCGGGTTGAGCAATCGGTGCGGCTACCGATGCCGTCGCTGCATTGGGCGTTGCCGGCTTATCCGCAGGCGCCAAGGCCGTCATCACATTCGTTGCGGGCGCACCGCCTTGACTGAACCATGCAGGAACAAAATTCGGATTGCCGGAGAGCACCAAGTTGTGCGGTTTGAAGTTGTTGTCGTTTTGCATGCGACGGTTGATTTTGTCTTGTGCGCATTGACGGATTTCATCGATGTTGATGGCGCCTGAGCCGTCCAAATCTTTGGCATCGCGCAACATGCAGTCGCGCATGTATTGGGTGGCCAAGCCGCCTTTGTGTTCATCGTCAAAACTGATTTCGTTGTCGCGAGCGGCCGAGAGATGGATGATGTCTTGGGGGATGGCACCGCGGCTCACCTGCTCGCTGACCAAGCCACGCGTTTTGATGTTCACAGGACGACCGCACTCTTCTGAAATGCCAGCGAACTTGGGCCGCAAAGCGCCCTCATCGTTCACGTTGGCAATGCCACGGGTACGCGCAGCGGTCGACGGCGCCACCAAGCCTCCTGAGTGGCACGCGTCGTACATGACAAACAGCTTGTCTGTCTTCTGAGTGATGCCCGAGAGCAAGCTCGCGACCTCGCGGTTGCTGATCGTGCCTTTGCTCATGCCGTCGTAGGGCAGCAAGGCCTCGACACAGCCGCCGACTTGTGGATCGTTGTAACGCGTGCCATGGCCGGAGTAGTGAATGAACACACGATCGCCATCTTGCACACGCGCGGTCAAACTTTGCAGCGCGGCACGGATGTTCTCGCCCGTTGCCTGTTCGTCTTGCAAGTATTGGATGTTGCTGTCTGGCACTTGCATGGCCTGCGCCATTTGCGTGGCGGACACGCGGTCGAGCTTGGTGCCAGGCAGGGGTGGCACGCTGGCATCGCCGTACTGCCCAACACCGATGATGAGCGCATGACGGTTGATGCGTGGGGTCATCTGCGGAATGCTGCGCACCCCCAAGGTCAAGGCGGTGTTGCCTGAGGCCTCACGGCCACTCGACAAACCCGCCACGGCCGATGCACCGGCTTGCATGTTGAGCGCACTGGCGCGAATCCAACCCGACACACGTCCGGTGGCAGCTGGCATTTCCACCAACACCCACCCGCCCTCCACCGACACCACGCGCACACTGGCGCCTTGGGCCACGGGCGCCAAGACGGACGACGATGCCAACTTGTCCGCACGCAGCTCTGCAGCGCGCGTGACACTGGCGTTTTGTGCCCAAGCCAGGGAGGCGCTCAAGCCGAGTGCCAGCATCAAGCTGCGTGTGAGTGTGTTGTTCATGGCGTTGTCTCTTGGTTCGAAGAAGAATCGGCATGCTGCAACTCGCCCCAGCCTTGCAAGGCGAGGTAGGAGATGCGGCGTTGTAAATCAGAAGGCGCGTCCAGCGCGGGCACATGCTGCAACGCGCGGGTTCGCACACGCAAGGGATGCACCGCTTGCAGCAAAGCTTGTTGTGCATGTTCAAGCTCCGTTGCGGGTCCCACGATGGCGAGACAGGTGGCGAACGGCCGCCACTTGAGCAGATTGCTGTCCGCGGGGCTGATGTCGAGCAGAACCAAACGGCTGTGTGCCGCGGATTTTTGTAAACCCGTCATCAAGCGATCGAGCAGGTCATCGGTCCATGGCTTAGACGCTTCCCAAGACCACACCGCGAGCGGGCCAGCCTCGGCGGGCAACTCGCCGCACCAGTGACGTTTGCGCAAGGAATACCAAACCCGCAGCACCGCTAAAAACAGCACGGCCAATGCGGCGGAGAGATGCAAATCTAAAAAAGCGGCCTCGGTGTGCAAACTGATGAAGCTCACACCCAACAAGATACCGGGCAAGGCCACCATCGCGGGGGCCAACGAGGACACGCTGCGCCGGTAGCTCCACAGCGCAATGCCCGCACACATCAGGATGGCCAGCAAGGCCCCTGCCCACTTGGGCAGCTCACGCATGACACGACGATGCAAGGCGTTGTCAATGCCTGTGGCCAACGACTCCACGCCCGCTTGGGTGGCTGACAACGGTGTGGGGTGAATGTCATGCAGGCTAGGCGCCGTCGCGCCAATGATGACAATTTTTCCGGCAAACGAGGGCAACTCGGCCATGGGCTTGCCCCCATCTGCAGCGGCAAACACATCGGCGAAATTGACCCGCGGATAGTTGTTGGGCTTGCCACGCCAATTGACCAACACATCTTGCGCAGTCGCATGCTCGGTATCGGCCTTGGCGTTGTCGTTTTGAAATCGCGTCAACCAAAACGCATGCGTTGAGGGATCTACCCCTTGAACCACACTCATCGGCAGCGATTGAAGAATGCCGCCATCGTCCAAGCGCTCGAAATATCGGTAGCGCCGCAACACACCATCACGGTCGACATAGCCGTTGTTGTAGCCCAAAGGTTTGGCGGCAACGCCGGGCAAGACGGGTGGAATCATGGCGACGGCAGACGCCGCGTCTTGCGCAGCGCTTCCCTGCTGTATCCACAGGGTGGGGAGGTTCTTTTGGGTGACTTGGCTTTTGTCGTCGTTCGCCTTGGGCAAGCGCACAACGCTGAAATGGCTGTGTGCGCTGCGTTTGGCGGCTTCATCAAAAGCGGCATCGCCGCCGGGGCTGAGTCGGTCGACATCTGAAAAAACAATATCCCACACCACGGCTTGCGGCTGCTGGCTTTCCACGTAATCCAACACGGTAGCCAAGGTGTCTCGCGGCCAAGGCCAGCGACCAAACTCAGGCGCCATGCGTGCTAAGGCGGCTTCGTCGATGTCGACGATCACGATGCGTGGGTCATGCGGCGCAGCCATCAGACGGCCGCGCACCATGCCGTCATACGTGGATTGAGCGAGGCCGCCGGTGACGCCTAGAAACAAAACATCCACGATCACCCACGCTGAAAACAGCACCACCAAAACGAGGTGAACGTAGCGATCTGGCCAGCCTGCAAGGGTTGCTAAAACCCGACGCTCCAGGGCATGCCAGATGGGCTGGGCTTTGTTACTCGAGGTTGACAATGCGAACTCGACGGTTTTCTGCGCCCAACGGATTGGCGGCATTGGCGAGTTGTGTGGCGCCTTTGCCGGAGGCGACCAAGCGCGTTCCTGCAACACCTTGGCTTACCAAGAACTGCTGGACGGCATCGGCCCGTTGTTGACTGAGCTTGAGGTTGTAATCGGGCAGACCTTTGGCATCGGTATGCCCTTCGACAGCGAAGTTCGACGCGGCCAACTCTGCGGCCTTGAGCGCACTGGCCAAGTTCAACAAGGCTTGCTGGCTTTCGGGGCGGATTTTGGCTGAGTTGAAATCAAACTGAATCATCAGCGACAAGGAAGGACGGACCACAGGTTCTGCGGCTACAGCCCCCGTATTCGCAACAGCGTTTGCCGCTGGACTGTTGGCGTCGCCTGTGGCTTCAACCGACAAATTGCGTAAGCCCCGGGTTCTTGGCGCGAGCGGTGGCGCCTTGAGCTGCTCAATCATTTGCTGAGTGCTGGGTGTGCTGGTCTGCGCCCAGAGGGGAGAGCCGCTGCCCATGAGCAGGGCAAGCGCGACCGTAAAGAGATGTACTTTGTGCATAGCGATTTAGATTATGAATTTGACGTTCAATTGATTATCTATAAATCGCTGCGCCCTGGAAAGCACGAGGCGTTTGGTGCGGCTGGCGGGGATCGAACCCACGACCCTTGGCTTCGGAGGCCAATACTCTATCCACTGAGCTACAGCCGCGACGCAGGTAGCCGGGGTATTGTAGGGGGCCCGCTATAATTTAATTTGTTCTGAAGCCGTTATCTAAGGACCCATTCATCATGAGCGACAACCACCACGACGAAGACCATACTGGACCAATCAAAACCCCGAAGCAACTCCTGTTGGCTGTGGGTTATTCGTTTGTGTTGCCTGTGTTCATCATTATTGGTTTGGTGTACTTCGTCACATCAGCGAATAAACCACAAGCAGGTTCATCCAATGCACCTGAAGCCGTGGCTGCCCGCATCCAGAAAGTAGGCGCGGTTGAAATCAAAGCCGAAGGTGGCGAGCCACGCACTGGCGAAGAGGTCTTCAAAGGCCAATGTGGCGGCTGCCACGCGGCAGGTTCTTTGGGCGCACCCAAATTTGGGGACTCCGGTGCTTGGGGCGCTCGCATTGGCAAAGGTTTCGATGCATTGCTGACCTCTGCACTCAAAGGCAAAGGCAATATGGCGGCACAAAGCGGCGGTGAGTACAGTGATTTTGAAATCGCGCGTGCTGTGGTTTACATGGCCAATGGTTCTGGCGGTAAGTTGGCCGAACCCAAAAAACCTGAAGCCAAATAAGCGCTGATGTCATCATTAAAAAACCGGTCAATGACCGGTTTTTTTATATCTGCTCGGTTTGTTGTTGAGGGCTGACAACATAGCCAAACTGGGTCGCCATGGTCGCCGCTTCAATGTCATGAGGCACCCAGAGTCCCTCTTCGATGTAGGACGCTGCATGCAACACATCTTGGGTATGCAAAAGCCCAAAACCCACATCGGTTTCCAAATAGACGCGTCCTTGTGCATCGACAAAACAACGCTGCATGCGCGCGGGCCGACCTGTGTGGGCCCGAATTTGGCCATCCGGCTCTAATCGCCAGACCCACGGTGTGAGCTCGAGTTCCACGTAGACACGTTGGGGGCCATTTTGGAAATACCAACGCCCTTGTGCATCCGGTTCGTAGTTGCGACCGATGAAATCAATCAGTTTTTCATGCTGAAGACGTGACCCTTTGTTTTGCACAAAAGCGCCTTGTGCTTGCACACGGTCATCACGCATGTACCAATCACCCCGCGCATCCAAGCCCAACCAGCCGTAGCAATCGGGAACATTGGGCCATTTTGCTAACGCTTGTTTAACGATGTCATCCATGTGTCGTGTGTTCTCTCAATGGTTTGAGCTGCCTGTTTCTAGCCAATTCACAACGGCCTGCGGCATGGCGCGGACGTGGCCCGGAAAGCTTCCAGCCACAAAGCCTACATGCCCCCCATCATGAGGCTGCCATAGCTGAACCCAGTCTCCTACCGTGGATGGTGTGGGCAAGGAGTCCGCTGGAACAAACGGATCGTTCAGCGCATTCAAGACCAGGGCAGGGACTCGTATGCCTGACAAACCAGGCTTTGCAGAGGCACGGTGCCAATAGTCGTCCGTATTCTCAAACCCATGCAACGGCGCAGTGAACACATCATCGAAGGCGTACAAGGTATCGGCTGCTAGCAACGCCTCTTTGCTGAACAGTCCTGGGAATTGCTGCAGCTTGTCCAGTGCGCGGGGTTTCATGCTGGCTAAAAACATGCGCGCGTAGACCACTTTGTTAAATCCGCGATCAATGGCATGGCCACTCGCAGTCAAATCGATGGGCGAGCAAACCGAAGCAATGCTCCGCACGTGCTGACTGGCTTCATGCCCCATTTCACCTGCCCAGCGCATCAAGGCATTGCCGCCCAAGGAAATACCCACGGCATGCACTGGCCCAGCAGGATGCTGTTGTCGAAATTGTTGCAGCATCCAACCAATCTCTTCAAAGTCACCTGAGTGGTAAGCACGAGGTCGCCAATTGATCTCGCCACTGCAGCCACGAAAATGCGGCACAGCCATCCGCCAGCCACGTGCCGCAGCGACTTCGGCAAATGCTTCCACGTAGTGACTTTGTGACGAGCCTTCGAGTCCATGAAACAGCACGAGCAAAGGCGAGTTTTCAGTTGCATGGGGGCTCAGGAGCCAATCCACATCGACAAAATCTGCATCCGGCGTGAACCACCGCTCGCGTGCCCAGTGTGGCATTGCACCTTCGTATCGTTGGGCGAATTTGGCCGCGTAGATGGTTTGCGCATCACCTCCTGGCAACCACCAGGGGGCACGATATGCCCAAGTCAATGCAACACCTGTGGCGCGGTGTGTGTGTCGGGCTGCGCCGCTGCTGTGCCAGGGCTGGCATGATGCGCGACCATGCGCCAACCTTGTGGGGTTCGTTGATAAACATTGGTCGCGAGTACAACCGCCTCTTGTCTGCCTTCTGCGGTGGCGATGTGAAGACGCTCGATCACGTTGTGCATGGCACTGGTGAGTGACTCGACTTTGCAGACATGCTCTGGGCAAGCATTGATGGTGCCGTTGGCGAACATCGCGCCAAATGCCTCACGAATTGCGGCGCTGCCAATCAGCCGAGGACCACCTGGATGCACACAGACAATGTCATCCTCATCGGCCCAGCAGGCCATGAGTTTTTCAAGATCACCCGTTTGCAACGCCTCATAGAACTGTGCTTCGATGACGTCTGCTGTACCACCCACTGTGGCAGCTTGAAGTTTGGCTTTAGACATGCTGAAATTGTCTACGGATTCGGCCCATGAAAAAAGCCCCGGTCGTGAGACAGGGGCTTTTGAGAAGAGGAAACAACAAACGTTGTTTACTTCTTGCCGCGATACCGACGCAAGGCAGCCAATTCGGCAGCCAAGATGGTGAGCTCTGAGCGAGCGCGAGCCACATCGATTTCGCTTTTGGCGTTCTTAACAGCTTCTTCAGCTGCTTGTTTGGCAGCGTTGGCTTTTTCTTCGTCCAAGTCTTTGCCACGCACGGCGGTGTCAGACATGACGGTGACGCAATCAGGTTGCACTTCAAGAATGCCACCTGCCACGAACACAAACTCTTCGCCACCATCAGCCGTGTGAATGCGCACTGAACCGGGACGGATGCGCGTGATCAGCGGCGTGTGGCGCGGATAAATACCGAGCTCGCCCGCCTCGCCTGGCAAAGCCACAAAAGTGGCTTCGCCGGAGAAGATGGACTCTTCTGCGCTGACGACATCTACGTGGATGGTACTCATAGGATCTCTCAGATCTTTTTAGCTTTTTCGAACGCTTCGTCGATGGTGCCGACCATGTAGAAGGCTTGCTCTGGCAAGTGATCGCACTCACCGTTCACAATCATCTTGAAACCACGGATGGTTTCAGCCAAGGTCACGTATTTACCGGGTGAACCCGTGAACACTTCAGCAACGTGGAACGGTTGCGACAAGAAACGTTGGATCTTACGAGCGCGGGCCACAGCCAGCTTGTCTTCAGGAGCCAATTCGTCCATGCCCAAAATCGCGATGATGTCACGCAATTCTTTGTAGCGTTGCAAAGTACCTTGCACAGCGCGCGCTGTGGCGTAGTGCTCTTCGCCCACAACCAAGGGGTCCAACTGACGGCTGGTGGAGTCCAAAGGATCCACAGCAGGGTAGATACCCAAAGAAGCAATGTCACGGCTCAACACAACGGTAGAGTCCAAGTGAGCAAAGGTGGTCGCTGGTGATGGGTCGGTCAAGTCATCGGCAGGCACGTAAACGGCTTGGATGGAAGTGATAGAACCCACTTTGGTCGATGTAATACGCTCTTGCAAACGGCCCATTTCTTCGGCCAATGTAGGCTGGTAACCCACAGCAGAAGGCATACGACCCAACAAGGCGGACACTTCGGTACCGGCCAAGGTGTAGCGATAGATGTTGTCCACGAAGAACAACACGTCTTTACCTTCGTCACGGAAGGATTCAGCGATGGTCAAACCGGTCAACGCCACGCGCAAACGGTTGCCAGGAGGCTCGTTCATCTGACCGTAAACCATGGCCACTTTGGACTCGTTCAAGTCCTTCAAGTTCACCACGCCAGAATCGGCCATCTCGTGATAGAAGTCGTTACCTTCACGGGTACGCTCACCCACACCGGCGAACACGGACAAGCCGCTGTGCGCTTTAGCGATGTTGTTGATGAGTTCCATCATGTTCACAGTCTTGCCCACACCGGCGCCACCGAACAAGCCGACCTTACCGCCTTTGGCGAAAGGACAAACCAAGTCAATCACCTTGATGCCGGTCTCGAGCAATTCTTGCGAAGGGCTGAGTTCGTCATAGGCAGGCGCCTTGCGGTGGATAGAAGCGGTTTGAGTTTGGTCAACAGGACCACGTTCGTCGATGGGGTTACCCAACACGTCCATGATGCGGCCGAGTGTGGCTTTGCCAACGGGGACCGTAATCGCCGCGCCGGTGTTGGTCACCATCAAACCACGACGCAGACCGTCAGAAGTACCCAGCGCAATGGTACGGACGATGCCGTCACCCAGCTGCTGCTGAACTTCCAGAGTCAGTGAAGTGCCTTCGAGCTTGAGCGCGTCGTAGACCTTGGGCATTTGGTCGCGTGGGAACTCGACGTCCACCACCGCGCCAATACATTGAACAATCTTGCCTTGGGCTTGAGCCATTTTTTGCTCCAAAAATTAAAATCAGACAGCAGCCGCACCTGCAACGATTTCCGAAAGTTCTTTCGTAATCGCCGCTTGACGCGTCTTGTTGTAAACCAGTTTGAGTTCGTTGATCACGTTCCCAGCGTTGTCGGTCGCAGACTTCATCGCAACCATACGGGCCGATTGCTCGGACGCCATACTTTCAGCCACGGCCTGATAGACCAAGGCTTCCACGTAGCGAATCAACAACTCGTCGATAACGACTTGTGCATCAGGTTCGTAGATGTAATCCCAGCTGCTGTGCACTTCATGCGTCTTCAGCACTTCTGCCGACAAAGGCAGCAACTGCTCAACCACAGACTCTTGTTTCATCGTATTGATGAAACGTGTGTAGCAAAGGTAGACCGAATTGATCTCACCATTGACATACGCGTCGAGCAAAGCTTTGACAGGACCAATCAACTTATCAAGGTGCGGTGTATCACCCAGCTGCGTCGCTTGCGACACAACATTGACACCCGAACGATTCAAAAAGCCGAGGCCTTTGTTGCCAATCGCTACCGCCTGTGCAGACAGACCTTCTGCTTGCAACTCACGCAGTTTCTGAGCCACGATACGCAACACGTTGGTGTTGAGACCGCCGCACAAACCCTTGTCGGTTGTTACCACGATGAAGCCAACACCTTTGGCGTTGTTGATCTCCATGAAGGGATGAACATACTCAGGGTTGGCTTTACCGAGGTTAGCCGCCACGTGACGAATTTTTTCGCTGTAGGGACGAGCAGCGCGCATCCGATCCTGCGCTTTACGCATTTTGGATGCGGCCACCATTTCCATGGCTTTCGTGATCTTCTTGGTGTTTTCCACCGATTTGATCTTGCCGCGAATTTCCTTACCTGCTGCCATTAGAGGCTCCTTGTGTGGTCAGGTAGGGTTAAGCGAAAGTTTTCTTGAATGCTGCAATTGCGGCATTCATTTCAGCTTCGGCATCTTTGTCCATGGCTTTGTCGGCTTCTAATTTAGCCAACAATGCTGCGTGCTTGTCTTTCAGATAAGCATGCAAACCAGCTTCAAAGTGCAGCACTTGCTTAACTTCGATGTCGTCAAGGAAACCTTTGTTCACAGCGAACAGCGTAGCGCCCATCAAGCTGATGGTTTGTGGGCTGTACTGAGCTTGTTTGAGCAATTCAGTCACGCGAGCACCACGGTCGAGCTGTTTACGTGTGGCTTCGTCGAGGTCAGAAGCGAACTGGGCAAATGCAGCCAATTCACGGTACTGAGCCAAGTCGGTACGGATACCACCGGACAAGTTCTTGATCAATTTCGTCTGAGCAGCACCACCCACGCGAGACACCGAGATACCGGCGTTAATCGCAGGACGGATACCAGCGTTGAACAACGAGGTTTCCAAGAAGATTTGACCGTCAGTGATCGAAATCACGTTGGTTGGCACGAAGGCAGACACGTCGCCGGCTTGCGTTTCAATGATTGGCAAAGCAGTCAATGAACCTGTTTTGCCTTTGACGGCGCCTTTGGTGAAGGCTTCGACGTAGTCGGCATTCACGCGGGCAGCGCGTTCGAGCAAACGGCTGTGGAGATAGAACACGTCGCCAGGATAAGCTTCGCGACCTGGTGGGCGACGCAACAGCAAAGACACTTGGCGGTAAGCCACAGCTTGCTTAGACAAATCGTCATACACGATCAAGGCGTCTTCGCCACGGTCGCGGAAATATTCGCCCATGGTGCAACCAGAGTAGGCTGACACGTATTGCATCGCTGCAGACTCAGAAGCAGAAGCGGCCACCACGATGGTGTATTCCATCGCGCCAGCTTGCTCCAAAGCGCGCACCACGTTTTTGATCGACGAGGCCTTTTGGCCAATCGCGACATAAACGCAGGTCATGTTCTGACCTTTTTGGTTGATGATGGCGTCAATCGCCACAGCAGTTTTACCTGTCTGGCGGTCACCAATGATCAATTCACGCTGGCCACGACCAACTGGAACCATGGAGTCAATAGACTTCAAACCAGTTTGCATTGGCTGGCTCACAGATTCACGAGCAATCACGCCTGGCGCAACTTTTTCGATCACGTCTGTCATTTTGGCGTTAATGGGACCTTTGCCGTCAATAGGCTGACCCAAAGCATTCACCACGCGACCAATCAATTCGGGGCCGACTGGCACTTCCAAAATGCGACCTGTACATTTGACAATGTCGCCTTCAGAGATGTGCTCGTACTCACCCAAGATCACAGCACCAACCGAGTCACGCTCGAGGTTGAGGGCCAGACCGAAAGTGTTGTTCGGGAATTCCAACATCTCGCCCTGCATCACGTCAGACAGACCATGAACGCGAACGATACCGTCGGTCACCGACAGAACGGTACCTTGGTTGCGAATGCTGGCGTCAGCGGCCAAGCCTTCGATACGGCTCTTAATGAGCTCAGAGATTTCTGCGGGATTGAGTTGCATGACTCTTTCCTTCTTTCTTGTTAGGGCTAACTGCTGCTGAACCTGTGGCTCAAGCAGTCAGCGCAACTTTCATTTGATCCAAACGGGCTTTGACTGAAGTGTCCAACACCTCATCACCCACCACCACGCGAATGCCACCGATCAGCTCAGGCTGCAACTTGACAGAAACATTCAGCTTGCGACCGAATCGTTTTTCAAGCAACTGCGCCACATTGGCCAAAGCCGTTGCGTCGATGTCAAACGCGCTGTAAACCACAGCGTCGGAAGAACCGTTTTGCTTGTTCAAGTGCTCACGAAACTGAGCTGCCATTTCAGGCAAAGCACTCAAGCGACCGTTTTCGATCACCGCGTGCAAAAAGTTTTGCGCTGCTGGCGTCAGCTGAGACTTAGCAACACCCTTGATCACATCGAACACTTGCTCAGAGGTGATTTTGGGGTTGTCGGCAAGTTGCAAAAGTTGCGCGTTACCGGCGATTGCTGCAAGCTCGTCGAGCCATGCTGCAGTGGCACTCAAGTCGGCTTTGGAAGCCAAAAACAAAGCTTCGGCGTAAGGACGGGCAATGGTGGCGAGTTCGGCCATATTTTCCTCTTACAGCTCTGTCTTCAAGCGACCCAACAAGTCGGCGTGAACACCAGCATTGACTTCCTTGCGGAGAATCTGCTCGGCGCCTTTAACAGCCAATGCAGCAACTTGCTCACGCAGTACTTCACGGGCTTTCACGGCTTCTTGCTCAGCCTCAACACGAGCGGCAGCAACGATCTTGTTCGCTTCTTCCGTGGCGCGAGCCTTGGCTTCATCGATCAAGTGCTGTGCACGACGCTCAGCATCGGCCAACAATGTGGTGGACTCGTTGCGGGTTTCAGCCAGCTTGAGCTCCACCTCTTTGTGCGCATTGGAGAGTTCAATCTTGGCATGTTCAGCCGCAGCCAAGCCATGGGCAATTTTTTCTGAACGTTCGTCAAGTGCATTTGCAATTGGGGGCCACACGAATTTCATCGTGAACCACACCAGAATCGCAAAAACGATCATCTGGACGAACAGGGTTGCGTTGATGCTCACGGCAACACCTTTCTTTTGGTTGTTGCTAGATTACTTCAGGACGAAGGGGTTCGCGAAGGCGAACATCATGGCGATACCAACGCCAATCAAGAAAGCAGCGTCGATCAAACCAGCCAACAAGAACATCTTGGTTTGCAATTCGTTCATCAATTCAGGCTGGCGTGCAGCTGCTTCGAGGTACTTGCTACCCATGATGCCGATACCGATACATGCACCGATAGCGCCCAGACCAATGATGAGGCCAGCTGCGAGTGCTACATAACCGAGGACGTGTTCCATTTGTTGCTCCTATGAATGGATGAGTGAGAAAAGTTAAAGAAAAACCGAAATCAGTGCGCGTCGTGCGCTTGACCCACATACACCAGCGTCAACATCATGAAGATGAAGGCTTGCAATGTGATGATCATGATGTGGAAGATGGCCCAGATAGAACCAGCAATGATGTGACCGATGGGCAGCAAAATGCCTGGCAATGTAGCAGCAGCAGCGCCGCCCATCAAGGCAATCAACATGAACACCAACTCGCCGGCGTACATATTGCCGAACAGTCGCATGCCATGCGATACGGTCTTGGCTGCAAATTCGATCATTTGCATGATGAAGTTAACCGGCCAAAGCAAAGGATGAGCACCGAAGGGAGCGCAGAACAACTCATGCACCCAACCACCAATACCCTTGATCTTCATGTTGTAAAACACGCAGACCAACAAAACAGAAGTGGACAAACCCAATGTGGTCGACAAATCAGCCGAAGGCACCACACGCATGTAGGCATGGTGAGCATCACCACCATTGGCACCGTACACAATTTCCCAAATCTTAGGAAACAGATCTACGGGGAATAAGTCCATCGCGTTCATCAGGAAAATCCAAACAAACACTGTCAACGCCAATGGCGCCACCAGCTTGCGACTCTCGGCGCTGTGAATAATACCCTTTGCCTGGCTATCCACCATCTCAACCAAAATTTCGACAGCCGCCTGGAAACGACCAGGCGCGTGTGCAGTCGCACCACGAGCAGCACGCCACAAGAAGAAACTAGCAACCACACCCAACAAAACAGACCAGAAGATCGAATCAAGGTTGTACACCGAGAAATCGATGACACCAGCCATCGGCTTGTTTTGCAGATGCGTCAAGTGGTGAACAATGTATTCACCAGCGGTCGGACCATGTTCAACAGACATTCGTTCGCTCTTTTTTAAGTTTGACCAACTGGATAAAACACCCGACGCACGCCAAGCGCTAACCAGTACACCTTCATCGTCACCACCAAGCCCGCCAACATGGCAGGCCAGCTCAAATCATTTATCAAGCGGGGCGCCGCAAACAACATTGCGACCGTCAGGCCAATTTTGACCATTTCCCACAAGAAAAAACCAAACACTGCAGCGCCGGCATTTACCGAAGCCACCGGACTGGTCAGGCCTCGCGCAAACAACGCGGCAGGAAGAATGACCGCCAGAGCACCGTAAACAGCGGAACAAACAGCTGAAACACGCCCTGACACCAACCACACAACAGCTGCAACCAAAACACCGATTAGGGCCTGGGCAATCACCACTCGCCAAACGGAGAGCAGCGGCTGACGCTTTCGCAACTCACGCACCTGCTCGGCGGTCAACTGCTCAAACGCGTCTTGTGCGTCGTCTAAATCTTCGGGTTGTATTCTGGTCATGTTTATTTACGCCCAGGTTACATCCACTCGGTCCTGCAAAGCCGCTCATTGTACGTGATAACACATAGATGAAATGACAAAACGTCACAAAGGGGATAATTTAGCCCATGACAGCCACCATTCCCCCACAAGACGACCCTCGCAAAGAGTCTTTGATCGAGTACCCAAGCCGATTCCCCATCAAAGTCATGGGTGCGCGCGTCAATGGATTCGTACACGCCATCACCCATATTGCCGAGCAATTCGATCCGACATTTGACCCCGCGACCTCTCTCGAGCTGCGCGAAAGCAAAGGCGGCAACTACTTGGGCGTGACGATCACCGTCACAGCGACCAGTCGCGAGCAACTCGATGAGCTGTACCGCACCCTGACCACACACCCCATGGTGAAAGTCGTTTTGTGATCGAAATGCTTGGCTTCGTGCCATACCCGCCGACCTACCAAGCGATGCAGGACTTCACGGCATCACGAACTAGCGAAACACCCGACACAATCTGGGTCTGCGAGCATCCGCCCACGTTCACGCAAGGCCTTGCAGGCCATGAAGATCATTTGCTTGCACCGGGAGATATCCCGGTGATCGCAACCAACCGCGGCGGCCAAGTGACTTTTCATGGCCCCGGACAGGTGGTCGCCTACCCACTGATTGACCTCCAACGCGCGGGCTACTACGTCAAAGAATATGTACACCGCCTCGAAGAAGCGGTCATCCGGACCTTGGCGCAATTCAATGTCACAGGCCACCGTGTATCTGGTGCGCCCGGCATCTACGTCCGCCTAGACGACCCATACAGCCACGCCATGCTGGCGCAGCGGCCACGCAAAGACGCAGACAAGAACCCAGACTTCACCGGACTTGGAAAAATTGCAGCTCTAGGCATCAAAGTCAGTCGTCACTGCACTTACCACGGTGTCGCACTGAATGTGGCGATGGACTTATCTCCCTTCCAGCGCATCAACCCTTGCGGCTACCAAGGCTTGCAAACTGTTGATCTTTCTACAATCGGCGTATCGGTCAGCTGGCAAGAAGCCGCTGATGTCTTGAGTCAAAAGCTCGTCACCTACTTGGCGCCCTGAACACGGGGCTTTGAAAACAGGCTTATTGCTATGTCCACCCCTGAAAACCACGTCGTACGCGAAGCGCAAACGGTCGAAAACTACAACGCTTCGGCCAAGCAAAAAGCCGCCGCCAAACTCTCGCGCATTCCGGTGAAAGTTGAGCAAGGCGAAGTGCTCAAGAAGCCCGACTGGATCCGCGTCAAAGCAGGCTCGCCTTCCACACGTTTTTACGAAATCAAAGACGTGCTGCGCGCCAACAAATTGGTCACCGTGTGTGAAGAGGCCAGCTGCCCCAACATTGGTGAATGCTTTGGCAAAGGCACGGCCACCTTCATGATCATGGGCGACAAGTGCACACGCCGCTGCCCCTTCTGCGATGTGGGCCACGGCCGCCCTGACCCGCTCGATGTGAATGAGCCAGAAAACTTAGCGAAAACCATTGCCGACTTGAAACTGAAATACGTGGTCATCACCAGCGTCGACCGCGACGATTTGCGCGACGGTGGCAGCCAACATTTTGTCGATTGCATTCGCCGCACGCGCGAGCTGTCTCCTCAAACCCAAATTGAAATTTTGGTGCCTGACTTCCGTGGTCGCGACGACCGCGCTTTGGAAATTCTGAAAGCTGCCCCACCCGATGTGATGAACCACAACATGGAAACCGTGCCGCGCCTTTACAAAGAAGCGCGCCCTGGCAGCGACTATGCGTTCAGCTTGAACTTGCTCAAGAAGTTCAAAGCCCTGTTCCCCAATGTGCCGACCAAGAGCGGCTTGATGGTGGGCCTCGGCGAAACAGACGAAGAAATTTTGCAAGTGATGCAAGACATGCGCGACCACAACATCGACATGCTCACCATCGGCCAATACCTAGCGCCTAGCACCAGCCATATTCCAGTGCGCCGCTACGTGCATCCAGACACTTTCAAGATGTTTGAGGCCAAGGCCTATGAGATGGGGTTTAGCCACGCCGCGGTGGGTGCCATGGTTCGCTCGAGCTACCACGCCGACCAGCAGGCACACGCTGCATCCGAAGCGTCGAAGGCTTAAAGCCCCATCAACTCGGCTGGCTCATCGCTGGCCAACACCTCTTGCGCCCACGCCTCAAGGCGTGAGGCGTCGGCGCGAATCACCTCTTGCTTCACCGCCAAGATCTGCGTGGGATGCATGGAGAAGCTACGCAAGCCCAACCCCAGTAGCAAACGCGTGAGCGTTGGATCGCCAGCCATCTCGCCACACACACTCACGCCTTTACCTTGGGCGCGGCACTCTGCAATGGTGTCTGCCAATAAGCGCAGCACCGCAGGGTGCAAGGGGTCATACAAATGCGCCACGGACTCATCGGCACGATCAATGGCCAAGGTGTATTGAATCAAGTCATTCGTGCCAATCGACAAAAAGTCGAAGTGTTGCAAGAACATCTTCACACTCAACGCCGCAGCAGGAACTTCAATCATGGCGCCGACCTTGAGCGGTCCAAACGACTCACCACGCGCATCAAGCTGCGCACGCGCCTGATTCAAGAGTGCCAAAGTTTGTTTGATCTCACGCGCGTGCGCAAGCATGGGAATGAGCAAATGCACTTGACCATACGCTGCCGCACGCAACACAGCGCGCAACTGGGTCAAGAACATGGCGGGATCAGCCAAACTCCAACGAATCGCACGCAAGCCCAAGGCAGGATTCAAGTGCGCCTCATCCTTGTGGGCGCGATCCAAAGGCTTGTCCGCACCAATGTCTACCGTGCGAATGGTGACGGGCAGCCCTTGCATCCCCTCGACGGCACGGCGATAGGCTTGGTATTGCTCTTCTTCATCGGGCAGTGAACCAACACGCCCCATGAACAGAAATTCACTTCGGAACAAGCCCACGCCCACAGCACCGACACCCAGCGCAGCTGGCGAATCTTCAGGCATTTCGATGTTGGCCAACAACTCAACGCGCTGACCATCCAAGGTCACGGCCGGTGTATGACGCAAGCGCGAAAGGCGCTCGCGTTCGACCTCAGCCTGGCGTTGCTTGAATCCATATTCCGCCAAGATGATGGGGGAAGGATTGACGATCACGACACCGGCATCGCCATCGATGATGATCCAGTCGTCTTGGCGCACCAATTGACTGGATGTACGCGCACCCACCACAGCTGGAATATCCAAGCTACGTGCCACGATTGCGGTGTGCGATGTTTTACCGCCGACATCCGTGACAAACCCAGCAAACACGCTTTGCTTGAACTGCAGCATGTCGGCGGGAGACAAATCGTGCGCAACCAAGACCAGGGGTACACCCATGCTGTCTTCGAGCTGCAAATCTTGTTGGCGTGACTGCCCGCTGCGCTTGCTTGCCACATGGGGCACGACATGGGCCTCGCCCTTCATGTGGCGCAACAGGCGTTCAACCACTTGCTCCAGGTCGCCTTTTCGCTCGCGCAAGTAGGGGTCATCCATCTCGTCAAATTGCCGAGCGACCACATCCAATTGCGAGGTCAACGCCCATTCGGCGTTGTAGAGCCGGTCTTTCACCCAATGGGTCACCCCTTCGGCAAGCATCTCGTCGTGCAGAAGCATCAAGTGCACTTCCAAGATGGCCGCCAACTCCGGTGGAGAATCTTTGGGCAAGGTGTCGTGCAAGGCCTGCAACTCGGCATGAACAGCATCGCGGGCATGCACAAGCCGCAGCATTTCGCCGTCAATTTGCGCAGACTCAATGAAGTAATGCGCCACATCCACGCGGCTAGAGGCCACCAACACCGCGCGCCCAATGGCGATACCGCGTGCAACTGCTAAGCCGTGGATGGAAAAAGTCATGGCTTAGCCTTATTCACCTTCACCGAACTTGTCGGCGATCAGCGCCAACAGCGCGTCCATGGCCTCTTGCTCTTGGACGCCATCGGTCTCCAGCTCCACATCGCTGCCAATGCCCGCAGCCAACATCATGACGCCCATGATGCTTTTGGCGTTCACGCGGCGTTCGTCTTTGCTGATCCAAACCTCGCACGGAAAGCTGCCTGCGAGTTTGGTGAGTTTGGCCGAAGCACGTGCGTGCAGCCCCAATTTATTGCTGATGGTCGTAGTGGTTTTGATCATTGATTCGACGGTTTTGATTTTGAGGTGCGGTGATGGCAACTTGCATCACACCTTGGGTACCACCGGTCAAGGCCCGCGCAACCAAGGCATCGAGGGGTTCTTGTCGGTAACACACGGCTCTGAAAAGCATGGGCAAATTCACACCCGCAATGAGCTTGGCATTGAACTCAGCCACGAGTTTTTGAGCCACATTGGCAGGGGTTGCACCAAAGACATCGGTCAGCACCAACAAGCCTTCATCTGGCACATCTGCCAGTGCTTGGCGGGCTTGCGCCAATGTGAACTCAGGCTGCGCCTGGGGCAGCACATCCAGCGCAATCACCGATTGCGCGCACTCGGGGTACACATGCATGGCGCAATCGCGCAAGGCTTGTGCCAGCGGCGCGTGGGCAATGATGAGGATGCTGTTGCTCATAGGGTGAAAATTAGATGGGATGAATTATCAGCTGTCTGACTTGTGCTTTAAGAAATAGCCGTAAGAAGCAACGCAAGTTACCAAGAACACAGCCATTGCGGCCTGAAAAGCCTGTGGCTCCAACAAGCCCACACTCTTGAAGCCATCAATCATCAAACCGACCCCCCACTGGACCACAAAAACGCCCAGGAACAGCACCAAGTTGTATGCAGACAAGGCACGTCCCGCCAAGTGCGAGGGAAAGGCCATCCCCACCGCAGGCTGCGCCAACGACACAAATGAACTGGTGATACAGAACAAGGCCCACTGCAGGGCCCCCGCATCAGCACCCGCCAACACAATGTAAATCTGCACACAAAAAATCAGTGGCACCCCAAACGTCATGATGCGATTGGCAGTGAACCCGCGTGCGAACAGCGTGGGGGTTATCAGACCCCAGAGCCAAAACGTCACCAACATACAGACGTTGATCCAAAACAAGCCCGTCGCCGCATCCAACGCGCTGTAACCGGCGACCTTGATCATCCAAGGCCCCGCCCACAGGGTTTGCATAGCGATCAGGCCGCCGTAATTGAAAAAGCCCATAGGCGTCAAAGCCCGAAAGTAAGGATGTCGCCACACCTGTGCATAGCTCGCAAGAATTCCTTTGGAGGACTCGGTATGAGGCGCTGGTGTGGCCTGTCGCCATTGAGGGACCCGCCATCCCATCAAGGCCATGGAGAGCACGATCAACAAGGCCAAGCAGACAAACATCCAACGCCACCCCATCACAGGCAACAACCACTGCACGGGCAAAGTAGAGGCCAACATACCAAAAGCACCGGTCATCAGCATCCACGAGTTCGCGCGTTGCTGCTTTTCCAGCACCAACCAGCGTCTATAGCCCGTCAGCGGCGCCATCAAGCAGGCGCTCACCCCGACACCGATCAAGACACGCGCAAGCAACAACCCTGCAAAGTCGGTCGCCCAAGCAAATGCCAAGCAACCCAAAACCGCCACGCCCAAAAAACTCAACACTACTTTTTTGGGGCCATGCTGATCCAGCCAATGTCCCATTGGCAATTGCGTCAGAGAAAAACCAAAGAAATAGCCTCCAGCCAACAAGCCCAAATCACGGGCTTGCAGACCAAACTCAAGTGTCAACGTGGGTGACAGAGTCGCAGTAATCGCCCTCAGCAATGCGGACAAAAAATAAGCGGATGCAAAAGCCACAAAAACCCACACAGCCGCTCGGCGCGGCAACACATCATTTGTCATGGCAGTTTGATTCCTGAAAAATAAACTTCGGCAGCCTCGTCCAGCTTGGATGATTTGGCGTCGCCGTACACAGCGGCTTGGTACAACTGATTGGTTTGCGCAAACCACACCCATTGCGCACGGTGCGTGGCCGTACGCACCTGAGCGCGCTGAGGCGAAGGCGCTTCACTAGCGCCCTCGATGCGCCAGTGCTGCACAGACACATCGCTTGATTGAACTTTCAACGGCACAAAGCTGGCTGCACGCCATGCCGATAACGCATCATTCATGGCGACACCCTCAGGCACCGTCATTTGAGCCAGTGTGAATTGCAGATCGCCAGCCTCGCAACCTTGCATGCGCAAGGTGACATCGATGGCCTGGTTCTTGGACGGCAATTGCACCGTACGTGTGGCGGTATCAGGCTTGCAGGGCATGAGCACCTGTAGCCCACGGTCTCCGAAATGCGTTTCGCGCCAGTTCAGGGTTGGTGTACAAGCCATGAGCACGGCCAAGCCAAGCCAACTGACAACATGTCGCAAGATTCGATTCATGGTGCCATTATCTGGGTTGAGTCACCCCTCTGGCGTCACCCCGCGGACTTGCCACTCAAGCGCTGTCACCAGGCCGACAAGTTGTGATGAGAATCGTGTCTTGCAGCCCTACGCACTCATGACACGACTGAAAGGGATTCACGGCAACGACCTTAGTTTTGATCCGGGACTTTTCAAATTGCAAACGGGGCACAGGTTTTGTAACCTTGCCCCGTCAGCGTTGACGCACAACCCACACGGGTTAGGCGACTTGATCGACCACCTTATTTGCTTCTGAAGTCATCGTGGCATGTCTTGCATGTGCCTGCCGTCGCTGTGAAGGCAGCCTTAAAGACATCTTCTTTCCCGGTCTTGGCTGCTGCGGCTAACTTTGCCGCTTCAGCCTGGAACTTATCGCTGTCCTCTTTGAACTTGGCCGATTGCTTCCAAATTTCAGGCTTAGCTTTGGTCTCTCCCACATCAGTGCCTTCACCAAAAGCAGCCCAAGGCAGCTTAGACATGCTGGCCACAATATCGGCGTTTTCTGATGCAACCTTGGCATCAAATGGTGCCTTGCCGCTGGCCATCGCGCCTAAGCGACCGAAATGTGCAGCCGTCACAACCAACGCACTTTTGCGATATTTGATCGCATCCTCAGGCTTGGCGAACTGAGCCGCGGCAGGTTGACTGAGCGCGATAGCACTCAAAGCGAGCGCACTTAAAAACGTTTTTTTCATCATTCGGTCCTTTAGGGTTGAAAATGGTTACCTGGTCTGTGCGCCCGAGTTTACGAACTTCGCGCGTTTTTGTCTTTGACTCAATTTTCCTCATCTCATGCCATCACACACACCGCTACAAGTCATTCGCGTATGGGACCTACCGACCCGGATTTTTCATGCCTTGCTGATTGCCTGCGTCGCCGGCCTCGTGATCACGGGAGAACTCGCTGGTGAGGCCATGCAATGGCACTTTCTGTTTGGTTATGCCGTTCTGACCTTGGTCTTGTTTCGGTTGGTCTGGGGGCTTGTCGGTGGCCACTGGTCACGTTTTGTTCATTTTGTGCCCTCGCCGTCTCAACTGCGTGCCTATGCCAAAGCCTTGCGATCGCATGATGCCCCGCCATCTGTGGGACACAACCCTTTGGGCGCACTGTCTGTCATCGCGATGTTGAGCATCTTGCTGATCCAAGTGTTCAGCGGCTTGATCAGTGACGATGAAATTGCAGCCACAGGCCCATGGACCAGCCTAGTCCCCAACGATTGGATTGATCTGGCCACCCAATACCACGCCGAAGTGGGCAAAACCATCTTGATTATTTTGGTGATTTTGCATGTGGCGTCTATCTTGTATTACAAGCGCTTCAAGGGCGAGGATTTGGTCACACCGATGATCTACGGCGACAAACAAGCGGCACCATCTACCCCCGCATCACGCGACACCTTCACTTCTCGTATTTTTGCGCTGGGTGTTTTGCTCGGCTGCGCCTACGTAGTTTTCAGACTTGTGAACATGGCCGCCTGAGCGTTTTCTTTTCTAGCAAAAAAGCCGCGCATCTGCGCGGCTTTTTGCTTCTGTGGCGCATCTCACGATACGCACCCAACTTATGCTTTAGCTTGTGCCAACAAAGTTGCAGCATCGCTGACTTCGAATTTACCGGGACCTTCAACGTTCAAGGCAGCGACTTTGCCGTCTTTCACCAACATGGAATAACGGTTACTGCGCAAGCCCATGCCACGAGCGGTCAGATCCAAGGTCAAGCCTGTTGCCTTGGCGAAGTCGGCACTGCCATCGGCCAGCATGCGCACTTTGCCGTTCGTCTTTTGATCGCGCGCCCATGCACCCATCACGAAGGCATCGTTCACGCTCAGGCACCAAATTTCATCAACGCCTGCGGCTTTGAAAGCTGCGGCATGCTCGACAAAACCAGGAACGTGTTTGGCAGAGCATGTGGGGGTGAACGCCCCTGGCAATGCGAACACGGCAATGGTCTTACCTGCGCTGGCTTTTGCAACATCCACGGCATTCGGGCCAATGCTGCAACCTTCGCCCTCCACTTCTGAATATTCCATCAGGGTGGTATGTGGCAATGTGTCTCCGACTTTGATCATGGTGGTTCCTAAAAATGAACATTACAAAAAGAAAAACGACCCACATTGTGGGTCGTTTTCTGGCGTCTTGCAGGGCCGAAGCCCTATAAGCTTAGACTGCAGCGGCCTTTTGAACCAAACGGGTCGCAACCCAGTTCTTAGTTCTAGAGATCGGCTTGCTTTCAGTAATCTCGATCACGTCGCCCAAGTGATATTCACCTGTCTCGTCGTGAGCGTGGTACTTGCTCGACTTCGCCACGATCTTGCCGTAGAGGGCGTGCTTCACACGACGCTCGACCAGCACGGTCACGGTTTTAGTACGTTTGTCACTGACCACCTTGCCAATCAAGGTGCGTTTGAGGGATTTCTTAGCGTCCGTCATGTTCACTCCTTACTTGGCGGCTTGCTTTTCAGCAAGAATGGTTTTCGCACGTGCGATGCTGCGACGTGTAGAACGCAGTTGTGACGTGTTGTTGAGTTGTTGCGTGCCTTTTTGCATGCGCAAGCCGAAATGGGCTTTTTGCAGCTCTTTGACTTCGGCTTCGAGGCCAGCAACGTCTTTTTGGCGCAGTTCAGCAGCTTTCATTTCTTATTTCTCCTGAATTACTGGCCAATCATGCGAGCCACGAATGTGGTGCGCAAGGGCAACTTTGCAGCGGCCAGACGGAAGGCTTCACGGGCCAACTCTTCAGGGACGCCTACGATTTCGTAGAGGACCTTGCCGGGTTGGATCTCTGCCACGTAGTACTCGGGGTTACCTTTACCGTTACCCATACGCACTTCAGCAGGCTTTTGGGAGATCGGCTTGTCAGGGAACACACGAATCCAGATACGGCCGCCACGTTTGACGTGACGAGAGATCGCACGACGTGCGGCCTCGATCTGGCGGGCCGTCAAACGGCCGCGATCGGTGGACTTCAGACCGAAATCACCGAAAGCAACCGTGTTGCCACGGGTTGCGATGCCGGTGTTGCGGCCTTTTTGCTCTTTGCGGTATTTACGGCGTGCTGGTTGCAGCATGCTTATTCTCCTGTTCCGTCCGCAGC